>Ga0209125_1003455_pt1 | contig 10870 bp, 9 predicted proteins | sample BarGraIncub1131A_FD_184503 | JGI IMG/M metagenome (GOLD analysis project Ga0209125, IMG submission 184503) | Arctic peat soil microbial communities from Barrow, Alaska - Barrow Graham LP Incubations 11-31A (SPAdes) (version 2) | ecosystem: Environmental > Terrestrial > Soil > Wetlands > Peat... | reverse complement strand
AGAACCGTCACCCATCCACCAACGAATCGGGAAGGCCATAAATTTAAACTTTTTACCAACAACTTTATCCAGGTTTCCTCCAAGATTTTCGATACCTACAATACCATTACCAAGCATGTATTTATGACAAGGTTCCCAAGTACCTTCCAGTCCATGGTTTTCAAGTTTTCCGTATGCTTCCATATACTTGTCCATACCAAAGGTCTTGATATAAGCTTCTTTGTTAAATTCTGCATATGCTTCCATACCAAATTGCTCGATGTATTCTTCTGTAATTGGCTTTCCTGAATAGCCGTTCAGATTCATTGCAAGCGGTCCTGCATTTTTGCCCATAGTGGTATGTAAAGGATGATCGAGAGCCTGCATATCCATAGCAACACATTTTGGCATATACTTTTCGAACCATTCTCCCGCTTCTCTCCCGCAGCCACAGGAATAATGATAATATTCCTTAGAATCATCAAACTTTAAATGCATGCCGGTTCTTAAACAAATCACCATTCCTTTTAGTTCTTCAGGTTTAATGTTAGCACGCTTGCAAGCATCCTCAAGATGAGAAGCCTTGATTAATCCCCAGCGCTCCACCAAAATATCAAGGCAAACCGCATCACCATAATAAGCATCCACTGGCATCTCGTGCGTATAGCGAGCACGTTTACCATCAAACTCGTATTCCATAACATGACGAGGTGCATCCGCATGAGTACCACAATGCATTACAACATCGATTTTCTGAGTAAGTACTCCACTTTTTGCAAGACTATGCATGGTATCAATTTTGGGTTTTGCAAAATATGGCCAAACCGGTATATCCGCATGAAAAGGATGTGTTAAATCAATCAGTACTTTTTTCATTTCAAATCCTCCAATTAATATTTACTCTAAACTATTTTTTATATTTCTCTTGTTGATTCAAATTGACCTATCTTTTGAATTGTGGACTATACGTTATAAATCATCTTTATCAAATATTCATTTAAGTCATTTTTTGATTTTTCAATCGCTTCAGGTGTCCATTCTTGGAACCCACGTCCGGTTTTAAATCCAAGGTCACCATTTTCTAATTTACTTTTCAATATCGGCGAGGGTTCCGTATCTCTGCATAAATCCTTGAATATATAGCTATGAATATTATAGGTAAGATCCATTCCAACCATATCCACATTTTCTAAAGGACCTAACTGCGGAAGTCTCAGACCAAAACTATTACGAACCGCTTCATCCACAGTTGCTGCATCCGCAATTCCTTGCTCTACAATATAGATTGCCTCTCTCCAGAGTGCATGCTGCATGCGGTTTGCTATAAAGCCCGGTACGTCTTTCTGACAAAGTACCGGTTTTTTCCCTACCTTACGTAGGAATTCCATCACGGTATCGGCAACTTCGTCTTTCGTATCCTTCGATTTTATTACTTCTACTAGGGGAATTAGAAAGGCTGGATTCCAGAAATGAGTACCCACCAATCTTTCTTTATAAATTAAGTTAGCAGAAATTTCAGTCGGACTGATCACTGAAGTATTGGTACAAAAGATGGTATCCACGGAACATCTTTTTTCTAACTCAGCAAATATATTCTGCTTGATATCTAACCTCTCGAACACACATTCAATGACAAGATCAGCTGCTTTAATTGCATCATTCTCCAAGTCAGTAGTAAAATTTACTCTTACCACCCGCTTTTCTACTTCTTCTTGCGATAAAATATCCTTATCCACCAATTGCTTAAAGGTAGCTTTCAATCCTTCCTCAAAAGGAGAATCCTGCATATCATATATGGTAATCTTTAAATCCTCACAAGCGGACAGGACATGGGCAATTCCTTTTCCCATCATACCGCCACCACAGATCAAGACATTTTTTATTGCTTTCATCGTTGTCTCCATTCCTACTTTAGTTGGCCCAATAGCCGCCCTCGGTCGCAACATTTGCACCTGTCATGAAATCACTGGCACCAGAAGCAAGGAATAGACATGGTCCTACAAAATCTTCCGGCTCACCAAGACGCCCAACTGGAAGTCTCCTTAAGAAGTTCTGATATACTGGACTTTCCGGATTGAACATCCATTCCGTAAGGTCAGAACGAAATACAGTAGGATTGATCGTATTAACATTAATCTTATATTTTGCTGTCCACTCGCATGCAAGCGACTGTGCCATAAGATCAATACCAGCTTTTGCTGTACAGTAACCGGTATATCCAGCCATACCCATCTTAGAACGAGCGGAGGAAACTAAGATTACTTTTCCACCCTTGTCCTGATCAATCATCTTCTGACCGACATATTTACAAAATAACCAAGTAGCTTGCACATCAGAGTCCATGATTTTCTTCCATTCTGCTAATTCCTGTTCAATAATTGGTTGTGCATGATTGTAACCTGCTGCCGTAACTAAGACATTGATTTCACCAAACTTTACTACCGTATCATTTACGATTTTAATCACATCAGCTTCCACGGAGGGATCTCCGACAGAATAACCGCTTTCGATTCCTTCTGCTACTAATTCATCACAAAGAGCCTTACATTTGTCATCACTTCGGCCAGTAACCATAACCTTCATTCCTGCATAGCCATAACCAAATGCGATTGCTCTTCCTAAAGCTCCTGTAGCTCCAGTTAAAAGCGCAACTTTTCCTTCTACATTAAACAAATTATTTACAAATTGTTTTTCGACTGCCATTTTATAGTTCTCCTTTTTCATTAAGAGGATTGTCCTCCAACCGTCTATTGAAATGCTTGCTATACTTGAGGATAATTGATAATAACCAACATTCTGGCCGGCTTATTGGATTCATTGATCAAATGACGCCCTTCATTTGGAAGAAAGGAAATCGTCTCATCTTTATGTATCACATATTTGTTCCCTTGCTTATCGGTAACGTTCATTTCACCTTCTAGCACATAATAAACTTTTTCGAGGGGATTATCTTCATATGCATATTCTGCTCCTCCTCCAGGTAAGAAAGTTGATAAACCCATCCAAAACTTTTCAGCTCCAGTTTCCTCTTTCCCATGAATCCGCATTGCTGTCATACCAAAATGTCCAGGTGCATTATAAGCTTTTAATTCCTCAGTTGTTCTTTTTACCATTTTTATTACCTACCTTTCCTTTTTATATTCTTCAAACCCAGTCCATGCAGCAATTCCTGAATATTTCTTCGCTGTTTCTTTCCCGCTTAAAACTCGGATTGCACCACTGGCCATGGCTTTCATCTCGAATTCACCCGGATAAGGAATTACTTGTGCAATAAAGGAACAAGCTGCTGTAATTTGATCCACCAAATCCTTATTGTAAACCATTCCTCCTCCTAGGAGGATAGAGTCAACATCACCATGAAGAACTGTTGCCATAGAACCAATGGATTTAATAATTTGATAAATCATAGCATCCCATATGAGCTTGGCATATCTGTCCCCTGCGGAAGCTCTATTGCTTATCTCTAATGCATCCGCTGTACCAGTAAGATCTACCAAGCCACCGTTTCTTGTACATTTCGCAAGCATATCCTTTTCCGAATACTTTCCTGAATAACACATGCGAATCAGTGGAGCTGCAGGAACTGCTCCCGCTCTTGTAGGTGCCATAGGCCCTTCACCTTCCACAACATCAGTTCCATCAATCATTCTTCCTTTTTTATGAGCTGCAACTGAGATGCCTCCACCAATATGACAAACGATAAAATTACATTCCTCATAACTCTTACCCATTGACTGTGCATGACGAATTGCAGTTTCCTTTTGATTCAGGGAATGAATATGGCTGGCACGCGTAATATCCTTAATTCCGGTTACTCTGGCGATATCCTCGAATTCATCTACATCTGGAGGATTCACAATAAATTCTTTTCCGCCATATTGCAGACAGAATTCATGCGCCAGCTGGCTTCCTAACTGTGCAGGATGAGTAACTCCATTGGCACCGATTCTTGCATGCTCTAGCAAAATCTCATCAATTTCATAGGTACCACCGGGAAGAGCTAACAAACCGCCCCCACGTCCAACAAATGCATCTACTCCTTCTAATGATACTTTATTATCCTCCAACAGCTTCAAGATGGTTTCCTTACGATAGGGCAGCTGCTCGGACATTTCCTTAAACTGTGCAAGTTTATCCGCATCATGATTAACATTAGCAGAGAAAGATACCTTTTCACCCTCAAAAAGGGCGATTTTTGTAGAGGTAGATCCAGGATTAATCGCAAATATCTTAAAAGTATTCATCTATTTTCCTCCTTGTGCTCGTACTACAGAAATCGCGATATTACCAACAAGTTCAGAAATAGGAGCACTTCTGGAACAGTCACATACCACCTTTTTAAAACCTTGAAGCAAAGGACCATAGGCATCTGCATGCGCAAATTGCTGTAACAATTTAACTCCAATGTTACCCACGTTTAAGTCAGGCCAAATAATGATATTCGCTTTTCCTGCAACTTCACTGGGACGGTTTACTTTCTTCGCCGCTACTGCGGGAGAAATAGCTGCATCTAACTGGAACTCACCATCAATTTTATAATCCGGTCTGATTTTATTTGCAATCTGAACTGCATTAACGACTTTATCAATTAGCTCATGCTCTGCACTTCCTGTTGTAGAGAAGGAAACCAGTGCACATCTAGGATCCCATCCCAATAAACTTGTTACTGTATCACAAGCTGAAATAGCAATACTTGCAAGATCTTCTGCAGAAGGGTTTGCGCATACAGCACTATCACCAATTACAAGAAGTTCTCCTTCCGAGCCCATAAATCCGGGAATATTAGCAATACCAACGCTCGAAACCGTGGTGACACCCTCCTGCAAACCAATGACTATCTGTCCGGCTAGAATCACATCACCTGTCGTATGAGCCATACCAGCAAACGTAGCATCAACTTCACCCAAGGCCTCCAGCATTAAAGCAATATATAAAGAGTCTTTTGATTTTCTTTTCATTGTCTTAACGCTGTTCAACGGATTTGCTTTGGTATATTTTGCAATCAGTAAATCCAGCTTTTCCTCATCTTCACTGTCTGCTATCTCCATGCCCTCAAGGCTGACATTATATTCTTTTGAGAACTTTAGTATTCCAGATTTTTTGCCTACTAACACCGGCTTACAAATCCCCTTATCAAGTGATTCTCTTGCTGCCAGCAATATCTTTTCTTCTTCCACTTCTGGAAAAGCAACCAATCTGGGATTGGCTTTCGCTTTCTCAAAAATGCTGTCCATAACATTCATTGCTGTCTCCCTTCTGCTGCTCCTTAGCCGCTTAAAACTTATGGAAAAGGGCTGTTTACCAACAGCCCGCCCCCTTCTATCTGTAACTATAATCTCCCGCCTGGTATTTCGGTGGGATAACCGGAATCTGAAGGTAGGAATCGTATTTTCCACCGGAATGAATCACATGATTTCCTTTGTTATCTGTTTCCCATGCAAGTGGCTCAAACCAGCCTTCGCGAATATATCTTCCCGCAACCTGCACTCTTATCTTCTGTCCCTTATGCCATAATTTGCTGGAGGGAACAATTGCAATGTCAACAGGTACTATTTCACCCGGGTTTAATTTTTCTTCTACTAGATGTGCCTGTACTGGCTCATAATCCGTAGAAAGCTTATCATCCAAAGCTCGATGAGATACTCTCATTTTGCCCCAAGAACCAGGATGATCCTCTCCCAGAATATAAGTAGGTAACCATTTGCCATCTGCATCTGTTTTCTGGATATTAACAAACATATCCATGTCATTATGTCCCTCTGCCTCAACCCAGAGGCGAAGTTTCATGTAGCCGGTTATCTCCGTATCTTCGTCAAATTGGAAATCAAAATTTGCTACACCTTCATTTGCATCATAGCTAATCTTTGATTCTCTTTCTAAAGGTTCGTCAGACATTGCCATTTTTTCGGCATTAACAAATAATTTCTTATACTGCGTTCTTGCTAAAGGAAACTCTTTTTCTGCGCGATTCGTTTGATAATCGCAATCAAATGCATCCATTACTTCAATACGGTAACGCGGTGTCATTTCCCAGCCATTATTGATGTTTTTCAAATAACGATCAAAGTAACGTTTTAAGTCTTCAATATTTTCCGGATTATATAAATCCGGCCATTCCTGTTCTCTATGAGCTCTCAGCCATTTTCTAGTCGTACGGATTTTTCTGAAAGCATTAAAGGAACCTCTTAAGTGGAAATGGCTCCAAGAAGCGCAGGTATAGGTAGGTATTTTAATCTTTTTAAAATCTGGAATCTTATCTTCCCAGTAAGCATTCATAAGCGGATATTTACGAGCCATAGCTACTTGATCATCAATTTTATTCGGACCGGTTAAGGATGCAACTATAAATTCATTAAAGGATAATGCCGGAATTCCACCTTCATAAATGGATTCTCTGTAGATATCCGTAGTTGCCTCCCAAGGAGCGATACAAGTAAGATGAGGTGGTTGTTGAGCTGCAACTCTAAACTGTGTCATAGCCACACAGGAGTTTCCGCCCATACCAACACGTCCATTGCACCAGCTCAGTTTTGCTACCCATTCAATAAAGTCGTAACCGTCTTTGGCATCCTGTGTTCCGAATAAATTGATATCCCCTTCGGAGTGGCCTGTTCCTCTAGGATCCACATTAGCTACCGCATAGCCATGACGGCACCAGTATCCTGGATCTGAGGACTCAAATTTAGACATTGTGGAAATGGTACCTGGGGGTACACCCATTACCTGCCATTCGCTCATTCCATCTCCCGGTCGCTTGCCATAATAGCTCCAAGAAACAATGACAGGAATATTGGTTGCTCCTTCCGGGCGATAAATATCCGTATAGATTGTGGTTCCGTCTCTAAGAACTACCGGAACGTCCTGTTCACAAAGAATTCCATCTTCATTTATATAGGTTCTTTGATTGAATTTTGCACAAAATCCATGTGCCGTCGAGGCAATTCCTTCTAATTTCGATAAATCCAAACCTTCTTCCGGATCAACAGGAACTCTGGCTTGGCGGTATAATGTTTCCATCTCAACTCCATTAAAATTTTCCATTTTTGAGAATAATTCTGGTTGTTCCATTTCTTTCCTCCTCTATCAGTTAATGTTAACCTTCACAAAGTTCTACGATATAATCAGCCGCTTCACTGATTGTTAATCTTCTCTTAAAATCCATGTACGGAACTTCAATATCAAATTCATCTTCAAGTGCTGTTGTCAGCTGTGAGTAATTCACTGACTTCATTCCTAACGAATCAAATACGGTGCTTTCCGTATACTCTTTGTCTCCAAATATTATGGTTAATCGTTCTTTAATTTTTTCAATTACTTCTTCTCTTAAATTCAATTTTCTATCTCCTTTTCTTTAAATACCATTGCATTATATACTCCGAGTATATATAATAAAGTTCATGTATTCTATGGAATTAGGCACAAAATTATTATCAAATCATTCGCTGTATTTGTGCGAACGCACATATAAAAACGCAAGAGAAGGAGGCATAGTATGGAATTATTTGCAGTCAAAGAATTACTGTCCGAATATCAAATATCAGCCCATGGAAATCAGGATTTGGACGTTGATTTCAGTATGATAAAATTCTTCACTCAAACTCAAAAAAAGTTCCAAAATCATATCATCTATCTTGGAGGAACTGATTCCTTGCCATCCCCGGACACCTCCGGAGAGTTTGCTTTCCTATGTTATGGTCTTCCTTACGACTGGTCTGCTTACAGTAGCAGCCCTTTCCATATTCTATATGTCTCCGGTGATTTTGATTCATTAGAGCTTTTTAACCAGGTCCAGGACAGCCTTCAAAACATTCAGCAGATTAATGCAGGGCTTCATATGCTGATCAACTCTTTTTTCAAAGAGCAAGGCTTACAATATTTAATCGATGTTGCGTATCAGGTATTTGGTAATCCTTTATTTGTCATCGATAACAGTCATAAATATCTGGCAGTATCCACTGGTATTGTTTCTGATAGTGCATTTGTTTCCGAAGAAAATAAGGAAGGCTATATCAGTCAGCAAGGTATCAACTTTATACGCCAGTCAAGGATCAATGAAAAAATCAGAGCACAGAACTCACCGGTGTATTTCAAAAACCCCCTTCACGACAGAGGAATGTTAGTGGATGCTATCACGATTAATAATATCGAAGTCGGTCACGTGATGCTTTACGAACAAGATCAGCCCATTCAAGAATTTGATGCTGTTATGCTGCATCGTACCAGTAGAATTATTTCCATGGAGCTTCAGAAAAATAGTTTTATCAATGCGAATAAAGGATTTATGTACTCTTACTTTCTGGCCGATCTGCTTGATAATCCGGACGTCAATTATGCCTCCGTAAAAGAACGCCTTGCGATTCTAAACTATGATTTAAAAGAGGAATTGTACATGTTTGTCATTCCAGCATATAGTTACAGGAATGCCAGTACTAAATTGGATATCATCGTCGATCAGCTGCATCAGCTATTATCCAGCAGCATTTATGCGATTTACGAAAATACGATTACCATATTAATCAGTAGAAGTCGAACTGACGGAATTAAAGAACAGGAGTATAACCGGCTCGTCTCTTTTCTTAGTGCAAACAACCTTACTGCTGGAATCAGCAACTTCTTTTATAACTTAAAAGATGCCAGAAGATTTTATTTGCAGGCACTGAAGTCAGTGGAATTGGGCCTGAAATTGGGAGTACAGGCGCCTATCCATCGTTACTGTGATAATTATCTCTATCATATTTTTGAGATGTGTGAGAAACAGGAGAATATACTTTTTTTCATTCATCCCGGTATGATGAAATTATTAGAATACGACCAACAACATGGAACGGATTTTCTTAAAACGCTTCATGAATATTTGGAATCACCAGGGCAACCAGCACAGATTACTACGCTCCTTCATATTCATAAGAATACCTTGTTATATCGTATGGATAAAATTAGAATTATTATGGATTGTAAGATTGAAACAGGAGATGAATTTATGTCTTTCGGTCTGTCGTATAAGATAATGAAATATTTAAAAATGATTTAATTTGCTCTGTCAGAAATGGAAGAATTTTCTTCAGATGCATATAATTTGCCATAGCTGCATGACATACCAAAAAGCAACCCCGATCTATGTTTGATATGATTTCCCTTAAGTCGATTTTGGTTATTAACCTTGTCTGCTTAAGGGGAATCCTATCATATTTATCATAAAGATCAGGGTTGCTTTTAATTATCAAAACAATTCAATTTATTTACTAATAGTAAAAGAAACTAACTTTATTTGCAGGGAATCGGCTTTTTAGGACCCTTAGGTTTTATAGCGCCAGCTTTCACGATTGCTCCTTCTTCACATGCGCTCACACATTTTCCGCATTGAGTACATTCCTCTTGATCAATCACATGGATAAACTTTTTCTTACCTAAGATTGCTTCCTCCTCACAAGCATCCATACAATCGGTGCATCCAATACATAGATCAGGCAGGATATGATAGGTAACAAATTTTTCGCATACGGCTGTCTTGCAGTTTTTCTTCGTTATATGCTCTTCGATTTCTTCTTTAAAGTTTTGAAAGGCTGTTAGCACTGTTGTTGCCGCAGAGCTTCCAATATCGCAGAGAGCTTGGGTCTTCATTACATTACAAAGATCCATTAATAATTCTATATCCTCGGACTTACCTTTCTTCTGTGCCATATCAGATAGAATCATATTAATCTGTGTAACGCCCTCATAACCATAGACACATCTTCCGCAGGATTCTTTCCCAAACCTCACGGCGATTTTTACTAACTCATTAAGAATACAGTCTGTTTCATCAAAGATATGAATATAATCCGTGGTTACTACTAACTCTTCGTCTAATTGTCCCGCATTAATTATTTTTCCCATGGGATAACCAAAATACATACCTTTAAATTCCTTTAGAGAACCGCATTGTTCCAAAATAATTCTTGGCTTTATGGTTTTATTAAATGTATACTTACCTTTATTCTTAGCATTTCCTCCGATGAAGAAGGTTTTTTCCTCTAAAGCCAGCAATTCTTCCAGTGAATAAACCGGGAGATTTGTGCCAATTCCAGTAGGTAGAGGTTTTTCACCATGTACCATCTTCTCCACGGCCGTTTTATTGCCATAAACAAATCCACCTTTCTCCTTTACCTCGATTAGAGTAATCTCTTGAATTGCTTCCAATTCCTCCAAACACATTTGAATATCCTTGTCTTCTTTATTCAAAACAATATATTTTTTTTCTGATGGATTGGCTTTTAACAAAGCTATCATACGTGTTGTCTGCTTACTTAATAATTCAAGAGAAACAGGAGCTTCCTGATAGGTTGGTATTAAGTTGCAGATAATATATTCGCTCATACTGATTTCCCTCCTTATTCGTATTCATTCCAAAGCTTGGGGTTTTTAATTAATAATCGCTGATCACATTGTAAACAACGGTTAGCTTCACTTTTTGCTTGTTCTTCCTCAAAGATGTATTCGACGGTATCAAAGCTTCCTTTTCGTGTCTCCGCCTCCAGTAGTTCTGTCTTAACCCTCTCTAAATCTGCAAAACCTTGGCATTGTCCCATATATGGATTTGGGTCTTCCATCTCTAGCAGTTTCTCGGAAATATCTCCATCGCCACCTAGATAACGATCCATCACTTCTGCACAATGTCTGGCTGCGCCAATCGCTTCAATCACTGTTCTGGTTCCCGTCACCGCATCTCCTACCGCATAGATACCCTTAACACTGGTCTCACAATCTACGTTAGTTTTAAGGTAGGCATTGTTCACCAGTTCCAGTCCCATCTTCTCTGTACCGTCAGGCTTCTGCCCAACGGCAAAGATTACGTTATCTACCGGTATCGTTTCTTTCGTACCTTCTTCTAATTCAATGATCGGTCTGCGGT
>Ga0209125_1003454_pt1 | contig 10877 bp, 7 predicted proteins | sample BarGraIncub1131A_FD_184503 | JGI IMG/M metagenome (GOLD analysis project Ga0209125, IMG submission 184503) | Arctic peat soil microbial communities from Barrow, Alaska - Barrow Graham LP Incubations 11-31A (SPAdes) (version 2) | ecosystem: Environmental > Terrestrial > Soil > Wetlands > Peat... | reverse complement strand
ACCATTCCGGTCGTTTCCCAAGGCTTTTGTTCCATGAGGGTTTCCATGATTTCGGACTGTGGTGTGATTGGATATCCGAAATAACCATCACTTCCGCATCGGATAGAGGCATGAGCGATCGCTTCATTGCCTTTCATTAACACTATTTCTTTCATTCTTTTTCTTCTTTTACGCGATACACCTGGATGCAGCCATCCGGACAAACGTAACCACAAGCGGCGCATCCGGTGCAGTTATCCGGATTCAGCATAAACGAATACGTATAGCCTTTGGTATTGACGTCTTTCGATAACCGAAGAACATCGAACGGGCAGTTGACTACGCAAACATCACAGCCTTTGCAGCGTTCTACGTCGACCACGATTGCTCCTTTGAATTTTGCCATTCTCTATATTTGTTATTAGTACAGTTTGATCTTTTCGTATCTTCTATACAGTCGTTTTGCATATCTCTGCATAGCCAAAAACAAGTGTTGTCTCTGCACTTGCTTCTTAAAACGTTATTATTTAAGCGTTTCGCTCCAGTAAAAACAACTAGGAAAAGCTTTTTTCAGTTGGACCGGTGACTTGAAAAGTCCGTAAACGGAGGAGCCGCTACCAGACATGGAGGCATATACAGCCCCGTTACGGTAGAGTGTTTCCTTGATTTCTCCGATGTCCGGATATTTCGAAAAGACAGTAGGTTCAAAATCGTTGATCACGTTATCTTTCCAGGTTTCAATAGGTTGTCCGATCCATTCTTTCAAGGATCTTGCCGGGTGAGCGGGGTGGATCAGGGAATATGCTTCCACCGTTGAAACGTGCACATCAGGTTTGATTAAGACCAGATAAAGTCCACGCAGGGTCAAGGTTATTCCTTCAAAATCGGTTCCTATACCGGTTGCAAATATCGGGTTATTTTTAATAAAAAAGGCACAGTCTGCACCAATTTGTGCAGACAATTGTTCCAATTCCAGTTCCGTCAGGCCGAGATTATTAATCAAATTGATGATTTTCAAGGCATTCGCCGCATCAGAAGAACCACCGCCAAGACCTGCACCGGTTGGAATGCCTTTTTTAAGGAAAAAAGCGATAGGCATAAGCCTGAACTGCTTTTCCATCAACCGATACGCTTTGGTGACAATATTCTTTTCTTCGTCCATACCCAAATCGGTATGATCCAGTGTTTTGACTTCCAGTGAATAGGATTTTCCGTGGGGAAGGGGAACGACTTCCAGTGCATCCTTCAGTCCAATGGGATAGAAAACCGTTTCCAGGTTGTGATAACCATCCGGTCGTTTTTCGGTCACCCGTAAGCCCAAATTGATTTTTGCGTTTGGAAAACAGATCATGTTCTCGAAATTTCGATATGCGATTTGAAAATGTGGTGCAAATATACGATTATTCAGCTAACAGGGCAAGTTATCAACAGGGCTGTTGAAAGCTTTTTTCAAAGGATAGGATTTTCTTGTGTACCTTTGGGAACGTAAGAAAATAATCATGGAAGAACGCAAGAATTACCGTCCGGGAAGAGCCAAATCCAACCCAATTTACCTAACCGACGCCGGAAAGCGCCCGCCCGAAGCCAGAGAGCTGGAGGAAGCCGTCTTAGGGGCTCTCATGTTGGAGAAAGATGCCTATTCCATCGTTAGCGACATCCTAAAGCCGCAAAGTTTTTATGAGCATTCTCATGAATTGATTTTCACCGCCATACAAAACCTGGCCATCCTCCAGCGACCTGTGGACATGCTGACCGTGCAGGAACAGCTTAAAAAAGAAGGATATTTGGATGAAGTAGGAGGTGCCTATTATTTGGCTCAATTGACAAGCAAAGTGGTATCCACCGCACATTTGGAGTTTCACGCCCGCATCGTGGCACAGAAATTCCTGGCCAGGGAACTGATACGTTTTACCTCGGAAATTTCAGGCAAAGCCTTTGATGAAACCATGGATGTGGACGATCTGATGCAGGATGCCGAAGCCAGCCTGTTTGAGATTTCGCAGCGCAACATGAAAAAAGATGTGATTCAGATCAATCCCATCATTAATGAGGCCATTGCATTGCTTAATGTTGCAGCCCAGCGAAAGGATGGGCTGAGTGGTCTTCCTTCAGGGTTTGGGGGGCTAGATAGAATTACTTCCGGCTGGCAACGGTCTGATTTAGTGATCATTGCAGCCCGTCCAGCCATGGGTAAAACTGCCTTCGTGCTTTCCATGGCCAAAAATATCGCCGTTAATTACAAACGTCCGGTGGCCGTATTCTCCCTCGAAATGTCCAACGTTCAGTTGGTTAACCGTCTGATTATAAACGTCTGTGAAATTGAAGGGGAAAAAATCAGGAACGGTCAGTTGCTGGAACATGAATGGCACCAGCTGGATTACAAGATTAAGGATTTGTATGATGCACCCTTGTATATTGACGATACACCTAGTTTGTCTATTTTTGAATTCCGTACCAAAGCCAGAAGGCTTGTTAGAGAGCACCATGTGGAAATCATCATCATTGACTATCTGCAGCTGATGAATGCCAGTGGTTCGAGTTTTGGCAGCCGCGAACAGGAAGTGTCCATGATTTCACGGTCTTTGAAAGGTTTGGCCAAGGAATTGAATATTCCTATCATTGCCTTATCACAGCTGAACCGTGGCGTGGAAAATCGCTCCGGCAGCGGCGCAGAATCCAAACGACCACAGCTGGCTGATTTGCGTGAATCGGGGGCTATTGAGCAGGATGCGGATATGGTTTGCTTCATCCACCGACCAGAGTATTACAAAATTCTGGAAGATAACCAGGGGAACAGTTTGGTTGGTATGGCTGAAATCATCATCGCCAAACACCGTAACGGTTCTGTTGGGGATGTCCGACTTCGGTTCAAGGCGCAATTTGCCAAGTTTTGCAATCCAGACGAAGACATCGAACCGGGTGCTGGATCCAACATCATTGCCTCACGCATCAACCGGGAATCCGGTTTTGCCAGTGCAGCATCGACCAATAACTCCAATCCGTATGAAAATGGTGAAGGCGGTGATAACGTCATGCCATTCTAAACATGCTGAATCTGAGAGCATAAGATGAATCAGCCAAAAAAATATCTAAAATAATCAAGATCGGGGTTGGTCAATTCGCCAAAACGCAGTATATTTGCACCCGCAATAAAGCGATGGCTATGTAGCTCAACTGAATAGAGCATCGCACTACGGATGCGAAGGTTGGGGGTTTGAATCCCTCCATGGTCACTATAAAAAATCCCTTATGTTCCATCGAGCATAAGGGATTTTTATTCAATAAAACGTTTGGGGAAAAGTAAAAACCCGAGGTTCACGCCAAAATTCCAATTTCCTTTGGGGTAACTGTAATTGTTCAGGTATAGACTGATGTTGGTGACAGGCAAGTTATAGACCAGGGCGACCTCTGCCAGACTTTGTAAATGAGACCAGGAGGTTTCTGTCAGCGCTTGGGCATTACTACCGTCATAAAGTGTTTGCAGGGGGAAAAATCCATAAAGTTCACCGCGAAGATACAAGTAGGGACGAATATTCCAAATAGGCAGGATGCCGACTCCAAGGAATTGATTCGACCTGAAAGCCTCATTGAAGCTCGTCATACTATGCGGAGTAGGCGTAAAGCCAGGCGCCTGAATGATACTGGACGTGTAATTAACGAGGGTTCGTTTGTTGTTGAAAACGAATTCACCTTTCAACCCGACTATAAACTGCGCACTCAGCGACCTATAGTTTTCAAATCCACCGGAAAGCTGAAAATAATTCAAGGGTACGTTCTTTTTGACTGCGTGACCTAGGGTATCTCCATATTTATAGCTTTCGATACCTGAAATCAGTTGAGCGGTCGCATAACGACGACTTCCCGAGTTTGCATATTGCTTGAGGTTCAGGGTGTTCTGCTCAAAATGCATGGTGAACGTTCCAAAACCGTATACACTTTTGTCATAGATATCAGATGTTACGGCACTAAATTTATTTTGAGAGTAGGTGTCGACCATATAGGCTCCTCCAAGCGATAATTCCATTTTTCCATTGTGATGCAGGGGAAATCCGTACCGAAACTTCAGAAAGGTTTCCAACTGATTGACGAATGCAGGCAAATTACTTAGGTAAAATAGCTTCTGATCCTGGAAATAGCTGTAATACTGTGTGGAAAACTGAATTGCCAGGTATTGAGGTACTTGCTTTGCGTTGAAATTGAATCTGGAAATCAGATTAAAGGCATTCAAAAACTTTCCCATATAGGTTTCAGCCGTATATATCTGAGAATAGTCATTGATTACCTGATAATTGACGCCCAAAAACAATTGATTGGAAACTGTCGAGGAAATGTTGGCACCGATGGCGATATTGATATTATCGTCCATTTCAACATCCAGAGTCAGTTTAAATGAATGATCGGATTCCTGATAGGCAGCGTGGGGTATTATTTCCTTGATCTTGCTGTTTTCCAATAACTTAAAGTAACCTATCTTGAAATCCTCCAACGTGAAATAATGGGTGCCGTCTTGTTTCAGTGCATTGAGCATGAATTCACGCTGAACATCGGTGACGCCATTGATTTGGATTTCGCGGAAGCGTAAGGCAGGCGCCTCACTTTTGTAATAATTGCGTTTCAGGCTGAGTGCAAATGGATCGGAACGTCTTGAAATCATTTTCTTGATGGAATCCATTTGGGCCATGGCACCTTCATATCCGATCTTATAGGCAGCATCAACCTGATCGAAATCAAGCAAAGCCACTTCATCCAGATTCAGGTTCAATTGAACGCCTTTTCCAGGAGAAATCGAGTCAGACATGGAGTGCATGATCATGTTTTTCAGCTGGCCCATCATGTCATAGTCGTCCGGCATCTTTTCCAGGTTGTCCACCACACAACCAATCATTACATCGGGATGAAAATCGCTTGTCATCACATTCACGGGATAATTGTTGTAAATGGCGCCATCGTACATCAGACTACCATCAACTCTAATCGCCTTAAAAACAAATGGGAAGGACATGGAGGCACGAATGGCATCACCGAGATCTCCCTTCTTGAAAACAAAGGATTTACGGATATAAACATTGGAGGCAACGCTTCGGAACGGAACAAACAAGTGGTCGAAATCACCCTGACACTGGCCGGTAGCCTGGGCACAAAGTTTCAGAAAAGCGAAATTCAGTTGGACAGGATTCAGCAAACTGTTGGGTATCAACTTTTTGAGATTGATCACGGAATCCTTCAGTGAAATGGAAGTGACCAGGATTTCAGGGGTGGGATCCGGCATACGGAAGAAATCCATGTATTGATTTTCGACGGTGCCGCTTCTCCAGTTTTTAAATTCGTCTGATTTAATCAGTTCCAGCATTTCAGCCGGGGAATAACCCATGGCATAGAGTCCCCCGACAACGGCACCGATGGAGGTGCCTGTGATATAATCGATGGGGATTCCGTTTTCTTCCAACGCCTGAAGCAAACCGATGTGAGCGATGCCCTTAGCGCCGCCGCCACTCAGAACCAACCCGACTTTTTGGGCGGATGCAGGTTGCAGCAAGGCTGACAGGAGGATGATAAGCAACAGTCGTTTCATGAAAATCAACATAAAAAAAGTGCTTCAGAGTTGTAAAATACTCCGAAGCACCAATCATTTTCGGAATAACTATCAAAGATACATTATTCCATTGATATGTATTCCTTCACTTAAATTTAATCAATGAGCTCCACACTTCTTTTCACAAAGTTTGTAAGCGCTTCGCCTTTGAGCAGACCGTTCGAAAGGAGGGCCAGATCAATGAGTTGCTTGACCTTCGCGCTGTCGTCGCCGTCCTTGGTCAGAAATTTTTTAACCAGCGGATGGTCGGTATTGACCACCAGGGAATAGCTGGTCGGCATTTCTCCATAGAAATTCATTCCTGGGTTCATGGCAGCCATTTCCTGCATGCGGCGCATGAACTCGTTCAGCGTGACCAGAACTGGGAAATTGGTTTCACCCAAGCTATCCAACTGGACCTTGAATTCCGTTTTTTCCAACGTGGGAAGCTGACCGTTGAACAGTGTTTTTAGGGTTTCCTGTTCGGGTTCGCTCAGTGTCAGCGTCGGTTTTTCCTGTTTCAGGATGAGGTTGTCGACCACATCGCTGTCCACGCGGACAAAACTGCTTTTTTCAATATGTTGTTCCAACTTGCTGACGATGTGTACATCCAGCTGACCATCCATCAGCAGGACATCATATCCCTTCGCTCTGGCTGCTTCCACGTAGGCATGTTGACCATCTTTGTCGGAGGTATACAGACAAACAAGTTTTCCATCTTTATCAGTCTGATTTCCAGCAATCAGCGTCTTGTATTCTTCGATGGTGAAACACTTGGAGTCCACATTTTTCAGCAAGGTGAATTTCTCCGCCTTTTCCCAGAATTTTTCTTCGGTCAGAATGCCGTACTGGATGAAAATCTTGAGATCGTTCCACTTGGCTTCGAACTGCACACGATCGCTTTTGAAAATGTCCAGCAGACGATCGCCTACTTTCTTGGTGATGTGGCTGGAGATTTTCTTGACGTTGGCGTCACTTTGCAAGTAGGAGCGGGATACGTTCAGGGGAATGTCCGGAGAATCGATCACACCATGCAACAAAGTCAGAAATTCGGGAACGATGCCTTCGACTGAATCGGTCACAAAAACCTGATTGCAATAGAGTTGGATCTTATTCTTCTGAATCTCAACACTGTTTTTTATTTTTGGAAAATACAGGATACCCGTCAGGTTGAAGGGATAGTCCACGTTCAGATGAATATGGAACAAGGGATCTTCGCTCATGGGGTAGAGGTCCTTGTAGAACTTCAGGTAATCTTCTTCCGTCAGGTCGGCCGGTTTGCGGGTCCAGGCGGGTTTGATGTCGTTAATCTGATTATCCTCGCCGGTTTCCTCGTATTTGTCTTCTTTCCATTCCTTTTTCTTGCCGAAAATGATGGGCACGGGCAGGAACTTGCAATATTTGTTCAGCAGTTCGCTGACTTTGCTTTCCTTCAGAAAATCCAGGTTATCGTCGTCGATGTGCAGGACGATGTCCGTTCCTCGTTCAGCCTTTTCGATGGTGTCTATGGTGTATTCCGGGGAACCGTCGCAGCTCCATTTTACTGCTTCCGAACCTTCTCTAAAAGACTTGGTGACGATATCCACTTGCTTGGAAACCATGAAGGTAGAGTAGAAACCAAGGCCGAAGTGACCGATGATGGCATTGGCGTCGTTTTTGTATTTTTCGAGGAATTCTTCCGCACCTGAAAATGCGATTTGATTGATGTACTTCTCGATTTCTTCAGCAGTCATACCGACGCCATTGTCGGAAATGGTCAGCGTTTTGGCTTCGGAATCAAGGGTTACCCGAACTTTCAAATCTCCGGTTTCACCTTTGAATTCACCAACGGAAGCGAAGGTTTTCAGTTTCTGGCTAGCATCGACCGCATTGGAAATCACCTCGCGGAGGAAGATTTCATGGTCACTGTATAAGAATTTTTTGATGATGGGGAAAATGTTGTCGGTTGTAACCCCAATGTTTCCTTTTTGCATGTCCTTATTTTTTAGTGTTTATATGATTGATTGTTGCCCGGTTGATCAGACACCGGAATAAGACAAAAAAAATGCCAAAACCTAAGGTCTGACATTTTTTCATTAATTGGGGTGTTTACTGACAATACTGACAATTGAAGCTCGCTTACCTAACTGCAAGCAGCGAGTCTTCGAAAGTCGGAATTCAGACGGGTTGGTCATTGATCGAGCGAACCATGCTTTTTGTTTCAGTGTTGTAGTTTAGTGTGATGCGGTCACCTTGTTTGAGATTTCCACCCAAAATCAGTTCTGCCAATTCATCTTCCAGGTATTTCTGGATGGCCCGCTTCAGGGGACGGGCGCCGAACTGGACATCGTAGCCTTCGGTCGAAATGAAATTCCTGACCTCGTCGGTGACCGTGAGCAGATAGCCCAGGTTTTCAACACGCTGATGAAATGTAACAAGTTCCAAATCAATAATCTGTAGAATTGATTCCTTGGATAAGGGATCAAAGAAAACCACATCGTCGATACGGTTCAGGAATTCAGGCGCAAAGGTCTTGGACAACGCCTTTTGAATAACACCTTTGGTATACTCGGTATTGCCGGTCTGTCCTGGGGGTGTGAATCCGACCCCTTTGCCAAACTCCTTCAACTGGCGTGTACCGACGTTGGAAGTCATTATTAATATGGAGTTTTTGAAGTCGATCATGCGGCCTAAACTGTCGGTCAGACGACCTTCGTCCATCACTTGGAGCAAGAGGTTGAACACATCGGGATGCGCTTTTTCGATTTCATCGAGCAGGATCACAGAATAGGGTTTGCGACGCACTTTCTCTGTGAGTTGGCCACCTTCTTCATAACCGACGTATCCCGGAGGAGCTCCGACCAGTCTGGAAACGGTGAATTTCTCCATGAATTCGCTCATATCGATGCGTAACAAGGCATCCTTGCTGTCGAACATTGCTTCGGAAAGCAGTTTAGCAAGGTGCGTTTTTCCGACCCCCGTTGGACCGACGAACAGGAAGGCACCAATGGGTCGGTTGGGATCTTTCAGACCGACACGGTTGCGCTGAATTGCTTTGACGACGGAGTCAACGGCTTTGTCTTGTCCAATGATATTTTTCTTGATTTCATACCTCATTTTCAAGAGCTTATCACTCTCTTCCTGAGCTATTCGTTGAAGCGGAACACCCGTCATGACGGCCACCACTTCGGCAATTTTTTCAGCATCCACGGGTTGACGTTCCAAGTCAACTCCAGTTTCCCACTGGGTCTTCATCAAGGCCAGTTTTTCGCTCTTTTGCTTGCCTTCATCCCGACAGCTGGCTGCCAGTTCAAAGTTCTGAGAATTGACGGCATCCATTTTCTGGCGGTTGCATTCATCAATCTCTTTTTCCAGCGTTTCGAATTCAACTGGAACGACAATGTTGGAAAGGTGCACGCGTGATCCTGCTTCGTCCATGGCATCGATGGCCTTGTCCGGAAAGTTTCGGTCGGAGACATAGCGTTTGGTGAGTTTCACGCAGGCTTCCAGCGCTTCGTCGGTATAGGTAACGTGGTGATGTTCCTCGTATCGGTCCTTGATGTTGCGCAGAATCTGAAGGGTTTCCTCAGGCGTCGTGGGCTCTACGATGATCTTTTGAAAACGGCGTTCAAGGGCGCCGTCCTTTTCAATACTCTTACGGTATTCATCGAGGGTAGTGGCACCAATGCACTGGATATCACCTCTTGAGAGGGCGGGTTTCAGCATGTTGGCGGCATCCATCGATCCGCTGGCGTTACCGGCTCCGACGATAGTATGGATTTCATCGATAAACAGAATGATGTTCGGATTCTTCTGCAATTCGTTGAGAATGGCTTTCATGCGTTCTTCAAACTGTCCACGATATTTGGTACCGGCCACCATGGATGCCAGATCAAGCGAAATGAGGCGTTTGTCGAATAGAATGCGGGAGACTTTCCGCTGCACGATGCGCAGGGCCAGCCCTTCAACAATCGCCGATTTGCCTACACCAGGTTCGCCGATGAGCACCGGATTGTTTTTCTTGCGGCGACTCAGGATCTGAGCCAGTCGCAAAATTTCATCCTCACGACCGACAACGGGATCCAGACGGCCTTCAAACGCAGCCTTGGTCATGTCGTTGCCGAAATTATCCAACGCGGGAGTATCGGTACCACCCTGCGCCGTTTTGGTCTTAGGTTGGCTCGAAGTGCCTTGTTTGTCGGGTGCACCGTCCATGGTGTCGTCATCGTCTTCGTTAAATTCCGTAAATCCGGGTCCGGCAGACGGAGTAGGGGAGCCTACGATACTGTCCTGAAGCCTCAGCCATTCCAGGCCTTCTTCCTTAAGGACGTCCGAAGCCAGGTTGTTGTTTTCCTTCATCAGGGCAAGCAACAAATGCTCTGTATCGATTTCGTTGCAGTTGAATCCTCTGGACTCCAATGATTTAACTTCCAATAAAACCATTTTCAACACACGTTCCGCCGTTTTATCCAGTGGAATGTCCGGACTGAAATTGGGGGCTTCCTTGCGGGTAGTCCTTGTTTCTATAGTTCGCTTGACGCTCTGAAGGTTGATATGGAGTCTGGACAAATGCAGAATTGCCTTACTGTCTCGTTCGCGCAAGATTCCAAGCAGCAAATGCTCGGGAGCGATGGTCTCGCTGCCAAGCCGCTGCGCTTCTTCCAGGCTGAAACCTATGACGTCGTGCATGCCCTGTGAAAATTTTGCTGTATCCATCATTCGTATTTGTTGCCCGGCTTAAAAAATTTCCCGTTTTTTACAGGAAAATCGGTTGCCTGAGGCCTGATTATGTACTTTTTACTGATTCTACTTATTGAAGCCGACTCAAAAATAAGCATTTCCGTTCGAAATTCAAATGGTACTCTTCAAATACTTTGCCAGAGGACAAATTGTCAGTTTTTGAGCCGATTTATTTGGAAAAAGCCTTGTCAGAATCAGGGAAAAGCTGTACATTAGCATACTTTTTGAGTTAAATCGACCTGCTCGACTAAAAAAACAAACCAATACTAAAAGTTATATTTAAATGATTGATCAAGACCGCATTATTCGGATAAACATTGAAGAGGAAATGAAATCCTCCTACATTGATTATTCGATGTCTGTCATCGTTTCGCGCGCGTTACCCGACGTGCGGGACGGTTTGAAACCGGTTCATCGCCGGGTTTTATTTGGAATGAATGAATTGGGAAACAATTCCGACAAACCGTATAAGAAATCAGCCAGAATTGTCGGGGACGTTCTTGGTAAATATCATCCGCACGGAGATTCTTCCGTCTATTTCGCGATGGTGCGTTTGGCCCAGGAATGGTCCATGCGTTATCCGATGGTGGACGGTCAGGGAAACTTC
>Ga0209125_1003453_pt1 | contig 10877 bp, 6 predicted proteins | sample BarGraIncub1131A_FD_184503 | JGI IMG/M metagenome (GOLD analysis project Ga0209125, IMG submission 184503) | Arctic peat soil microbial communities from Barrow, Alaska - Barrow Graham LP Incubations 11-31A (SPAdes) (version 2) | ecosystem: Environmental > Terrestrial > Soil > Wetlands > Peat... | reverse complement strand
TACTTCAACACATTCAGGAATATCTGATACAACGCAACAATTTCCATAGCTCATTGCTTCTAGTAAACCGATGGGCATACCTTCTAAATCCGAAGGTAATACGTATATATATGCATTACTATATAATTCACCAAGTGATTCATCTTGAACAAAATCTGTAAAAATGATTCTATCATCATTTTGAGTTTTCATTTTTATATCGGAAACGAAACCATCTGTATGGCTGCTTCCACCTGCAATCACAAGTTTTTTAGTAGTATTAATTTGAAGAAATGCATCGATTAGATAATAGAGACCTTTTTCTGGTACAAGTCTTCCCAAAAATAAAATATAATCATCCTTTTTTAATCCCCATTTATTTTCAATATATGCATTTCCCAAAACAGTTGGTTTTTCAATACCGTTTGGTATCATCTGAGTTTCTCTCCCGTAAGTGTCCATAAAATATTTCTGAGCGTTTTTAGAAAGAACTATAATTTCATCAGCATACTTTACTGCTACCTTCTCTCCAAATTTCAAGTACATAGTAGCAAAGCCGTTCCATTTTGCTCTCTGCCAATCAAGTCCATGTATAGTTGCTACAGTCCTAATCCCAAATAAATGTGGAAGCCATAAAGTAGCACAAGGTCCTTCTGCATGATAATGAATACAGTCATATTGTCTGAACAACGTACCAAATGTTGCTAAATAAGATGATAAAAAAGCATTTACTATTTTATTTTTAGGTGAATAAATATTATATATTTTAATTCCTTTATATTCGTTTAAATTAATCGTTTCGTTTTTATCAAATTCTTTTCCTGATACATGATGACCCTTTCGGTTATATGAATGAACTGTGTGACCTGCATTAACCATACGAACTGAGAGATTTTCTACAACAATTTCAATCCCACCTTCTCTTGAAGGAATACGCTTATGTCCAATCATTGCAATTTTCATATCATTCACCTTTCTAGTTATTACAGAATGATTATCTGCAAAGGGTATTCTTAGTTTATAAAACATTAAAATTCAAAAATCACCACTAATAAAAATTAATAGATACTTACGAAATTCTACTATCTTTTTGGATAAAGCCTGAATAGTTTCGTAAATACCTATTAAGATAATTCAATATTCCGATTCATAAGTGACTAGATTTTTTGTCTAATCGGGAGGATAGTAAATTATTAAGTCTGATCCATAAATCACTTAATATTTACTTCGTTTTTTTTGTATAATATTTTTCATAATGTTTTTTATAGTTTTTCCCAAATTTCTTTTTATAATATTTCTTATCTTCCATATGTACTTTATTCAAAACAGTTCCAAGAATCTTGCAATTTGACTTCTCTAATTGATTCTTAACATCACGTAAAATTCTATAGCTTATTGCTTTTTCTTCAATTACTAATACTGCACCATCGCTTTTCGCCGCTATTATTGCACTATCAATAACTAACCCAAGCGGAGGTGCATCAATTACAATATAGTCATAGTCAGCTCTTAATTGTTCGATCAACTTAGTAAAATATATACTATCTAGAAGTTCTGATGGGTTAGGTGCATTACTTCCCGAAAAAATAATATCCATATTATTGATATTTGTATTGTAAATAATTTCAGGAATCTTTTTCTGCCCTACGAGATAGTTTGTCAGACCAGCCTCAATTGACTGTATTTTATATCGTCCTATTAGAACTGATTTGCGCAAATCTGCATCTAATAAAATTACCTTTTTCCCATCCTCTGCAAAAGAAGTTGCTAGGTTAAATGAAACTGTTGATTTTCCTTCTCCTGCTATACTGCTTGTAATTGTAATAGCTTTAATTTCATTTCCGCAAAACTGTATATTTGTTCTTAGCGTATTGTATGCCTCTTTTGATGAATAATTCAAATCAGTTATTTTGCTAAAAAAAACTTTATCCATAGTTCCACCTTCCATCACTGTTTTCTTACTCTATTTTTTCTACGTTTTTCCGGTTTCAATAAATTTGTGTTGTAAGGAATCGAAGACAAATTTGCAAGTTTAAGATATTTCTCAATATCATCAGCTGACTTTACTGTATCATCCATTATAAACAGTAAAATAATAATACATACAACTCCGACTGCTCCAACTACTCCGGCTATCGCAACGTTTTTATAAAGATTTGGACTTACAGGTGTAAGGCTAACATAAGGATCGTCCATCATACTAGGTTGAGTAATACTCATGATTTTTGAAATTTGTAATGTAGATACTTTAGCAAACTCATCAGCAATATCCTTAGCTAAATATGGATTATGATTTTTTATTTTAATTTCCAAAATACGCGTATCTGCATCGCTGACAAGTGTCATTGATTTAAGTAACTCGTCTGCTGACATATCTAAATCCATATTATCTAAAACTTGTATTACAACTTCGTGACTTTTTATTATTTCCATAAAATCATTTGTTAACATAGATCCAATTTGCAAATCAGAAAACGTCTCAATTGTTTCCACATTACCCAGAACATATAGTTTTGCTGATGATGAATATACAGGATTCACTAAAAAATACGTCACTAATCCGGTTATAAGTGCTGCTATTATTCCGCCTACTATTACAAGCCACAACTTGTCCTTTATTGCATAATATACTTCTCTCATATCAATGCTGTCATTTACGTTGTTATCCATAGATTTTTCTCCTTAAACTATAGGTTGCATAATTAACCAATATTATATAAATTTAAAAAATGTTGAATAAATATGCACCTACTTATTAAATGTAGTTTCTCATATTCTTCTTGTAAAATATTGTACATAATACTAGTTGTTTAAATTATGTACAATAGATGTAGCAATTTGGAGATTATTATCACTATTTTTTTATAAGTTGATAAAATTGTAAAAGAATTAAAATTATTTTATTCTTAGATACTATATTTGTCAAGAAAAAACGGTCAGATATAGGTACTATGAACCCCCCTTCAAAACTGATTAAAACAATAGCAAAGATCATTATATTTATTCTATATCAATTGAAAACGTTTCATCCAAGCTTAATCCTTCTGTATTATATAGTTCAAATGTTGCTTTTGTATCTGTAAGAGTACAAATTGCAAATTTATGGGTAGTAGTTCCGCAGCTAAGATCTGTTAACACTCCTGCTATGCCCGTTGGATATGCATTATTATGTTCATGCCCATTGAGGAATAATCTTATTCCATAGGTTTCTGCTAAGGCAAGGATTTTTTCTCTGCCATTTTCATCCAGAATCGGAGCAATAAAATCAGGATTATCATTCACTATTGAAAAGTGACTCATTAAAATTTTCTGCTTAAATGATGTATCCTGAAGCTGCGTTTCCAACCATGTAAGCGTATCATTAGACACTTTTCCGGTATCACCCATTGTAGTCTCATCAGAACTCGTCCAATCGCTATTAAAGTAGATAAGACGAATTCCGTTAAAATCAATTACCCCATTTTTAGTAAATTCTTTTACATCTTCGTCGTGATTACCTGTAAATGGATAAATAATGAAGTTAGCATCTTTAATGTAATCATCAAACAATGCCAGCTGTTCTTGCAATTTATTATAGGTATGATAATATCCGCTATCCAATGTATCTCCTAGAATTATTCCAAAATCCAAGTCTTTGGTATTCAAATAATTAAATATATCAGGGTAATTGCTATTCCCTTCTTCAGTTATATGCATATCAGCTAAAATTGCAAATTTAGCAATATAACCGCGATCACTTGAAACTGTTTTATTAAGTTTTCCATTATAACAGGTAATTGTATACTCAGTTCCAGTAATATTATATTGTGTATTATCATTAAGTTTATCATAAGGTAAAACATTATAATCTTTCATTGTTATATTTTTTGTTACATCGAAATTATCTGAATCAGTTTCTTCCAATGGTAGATTTAAATAATAAGGTTTATAAGGTTTTGGCGATATTCCTTTATTCAACCATATTCTTACCTGATAATTATTAAAAACAGTTCCACTTGCTATATATATTCTTAATCCGGAGATATCATCAGCAAACTCATAGGTTAGAGTAGCGGTTCCCAGACCTACAATAGTGGTACATGATGGCATGCTTTGCAAATTGCATGTTCCGGTATACTCACCATTAATATCCTCCATGCTGATTTGATAATCCCCCTCCAAATCCAACTTGGTTACTATGTCTTCCAAGGAAGTATTAACCGTAACTGTACCATTTAGTGTGATTAATCCTGATTCGATAGCATATGTAATTCCATTCAAAGTGTTTTTTGATAAATTAAGTCTTAATATATTATCAGTAGCAATTGGTTCAATTACTTCAGCATTTTCAATTGTCTCATCAGTAATAGCTTCAGTAACTTCACCTTTCACTTCTGTTTCCACATTTTTCGATATATTATCAACTTCCGCTGTGTTTTCTGCTTCAGGGGTACTCTCATCATAAGTATAGTAACTTGTTTTTCCATTGCATCCAATCAATCCAAATGTAATGATAAACATGATTGTTCCATACAATAATTTTTTCATTAATAAAATCCCTTCATCAACATATTGGTTTATTTTATATCCATTATTCAGAATGCTATTAAATCATATTACCAAGTATTATATGAAAATGCAATAATAATTTATTTCGTAAAAGCCAAAAAAGGTTCCTTTCAAAGATAATACTATCTTGTCAGGAACCCCTTAAATATATTTTATAATTTTTTATGATATGCCATTTGATATAATTTTTTTTATTAACTGATTTTAATTAATAGATTTGATTTAGTGTAGTCATCATAGTAATCACTAGGCATATTGGTAATTTTATTGTTTTTATCAATTAATACTTGAACCGTGGTGTCTTTTAGCTGAATATGATATAATCTTTTTTCTGCCAATAACTCAGTTATTACAAAAACATTGTTTTCAACCTGAAAGCTATGATTGTTGAGCTTATTGGTGATACACATTATGAATCCATCCGTGGTTGATGTATTGTCAGCCGTAAATATGTTACCGGAAATAATAATATCCTGATCAACCTCACTTTGAATCTGACTGAACGTACCGTCTAATGTGCCACAGACAATTTTGTTGTCAACAATATATGTCGTTTCCTTAAATACCGCGTTACTGATATAAGTTTCAACCTCTACTGTATTTCCTTTTGCTAAAATCCTACTTCCATAAGTAAGATTAGATATTCTATCTGCCTTTATATTATTATCCTCAAATAATACTTCGCCGGTATAACTTCCCATGTATACAACTCGGCATGCTTCTGATTCTGATGCCGTATTAATTGTAATATCATTTCTGCAAATAGTCATATCAGATATTGACTGATTTGCAGTAGCATAAAACAAAGAAGTTATATGATCGGTTCCCGAGATATTACAAATAAATGTATTATCATTTATATACACCTGATCTTTTTTGATGCCTGCATCTCCGTGAAGCTTAAATAATGCAAGCGTATACTCAACATTTGCTGTATTATTTATAAAGCTTACATTTTTAAGATTAGCACTACTTGATGCAATAGAAAATGCAAAAGGGCTGCTGGAGTTTGTCCCGCTTTTTGTAATAAAATCATTATTACATATTATAATATTTGACATCTCACCATGGAATATCGCCAATATCTCGTCGTGTGAATTCTTTATGCATGTATTATCTTCAATTAAAAGATTTGAACAATCTCCTTTGTTATAAAAATTTCTTACCCAAATGCATCCACCTGATGAAGCATTTGTATTTAACGTCATCTTGTTATTTTTAATAGTAACATTTTCCCACCCGCTGTATAAATCGATGTTGCTGTCATATGCAATACCCATGTTTGTCTCATTTATAAAGTTACAGTCCTGGATAATAACATTAGTGCAGTCTCTTATATCAATGTCGCCTTTGCAACGGATTTCCTGAGTTTCTCTGGACTCAACCGTTAAGCCTGAAATCATGGTCTTGTTTACACCGTTTCTGATTAATATAAGAGATTGCTTATTGCCCGAATGTGTAAGTGTTCCGACAAAAGTATTATCAGTATAAATAGTTGCTTTATAAGCAGATATAATTTTATCTTTCACTACCAGGTTATCTGTCACTTTATACTGACCGGGATTTATAATGATATTTTTATATTTACTTGCCAATGCCTTTTTAATGGCAGCTGTATCATCTGTAATACCATCACCAACAGCTCCAAAACTTTTAACATCAATTGTAGATGAAGTATTCTTAGCATATGAAGTATTCTTAGCATATGAAGTATTCTTAGCATATGCATAATTCACAGTATTTAGTAACATAAATAAAGTTATTATTAAAGTTATTGTTATGGTTATTGTTATAGTTAATATAACTGCTTTGCTCTTCTTTATTATACCAAAAACTTTAAATAATAATATAGATGCATAATTTTTTTGCATAAAAATACTCCCCTTTCGATAACTGGCAACGTAAGTGTCTCATGCTCGGCACGGTAGGCAAATATAAGTTGCTCCACAGAAGAGTGTTTTGTGGATGCTTTTATCCACAAAATCCAAATGATTTTTGTTGTTTTACTGCTTTGTGTACAACTTTATTTGAATATACAATCCATCCAGAAGATACTTTAATTCTCTCCCTTATTTGTATTGTTCCAGCCGAATTTCGTGCCTGCGGCTATTTGAATCTGCCATGCTCCAAGTAATGGTAGTAGAGTCTGAAACCATTCTGCCCGCAATAAAGAAATTTGATTTTATCTCTGTTCTTATTGCAGAATATAAAAAGTGCATCGATAAATGGATTCAATTTAAAGGTCATCTGTACCATAATGGATAACCCATTAATGGAACAGCGCAAATCTGTAAGCTCGAAAGTATGATGAAGAAGGGTGGACTTTTTATTACTTAACACAGAAGTTGCAGTGTTTTGATTCCTGCTGCTAAAAGGTTGGGATTGAATTTTCCCTTAATGTAAATCTCTATTATCCCAATTTAGAATGCTTTTAATTATATTACCAATTTTTATCTTAAAATGCAATAATAATTTATTTCATTAAAGCAAAAAGAGGTTCCTTTCAAAGATAAATATCTATCTTGTCAGAAACCCCTAATTACATATTTCTTTCTGAATTCTTCTTGATATGCCATTTCATATAAATTTTGTTATTAACTGTTCTTAATTAGTAAATTTGATTTAGTGTAGTCATCATAGTATTTACTAGGCATATTTGTAATTTTATTGTTTTTATCAATCAGTACTTGAACTGTGGCGTCTTTTAGCTGAATATGAAATAATCTTTTTCCGGCCAATAACTTAGTTATTACAAACGTATTGTTATCAACCTGAAAACTATGATTGTTGAGTTTATTATTGATACACATTATAAATCCATCAGTTTTTGATGTATTGTTGGCTGTAAATGTGTTACCGGAAATAACAATATCCTTATCAACATCACTTTGAATCTGACTGAACGTACCGTCTAATGTGCCACAGACAATTTTGTTGTCAACAATATATGTCGTTTCCTTAAATACCGCGTTGCTGATATAAGTTTTAACATCTACTGTATTTCCTTTTGCTAAAATCCTGTTTCCATAAGTAAGATTCGATATTCTGTCTGCCTTAATATTATTATTTTCAAATAATACTTCACCGGTATAACTTCCCATGTATACAACTCGGCATGCTTCTGATTCTGATGCTGTATTAATTGTAATATCATTTTTACAAATAGTCATATCAGATATTGACTGGTTTGCAGTAGCATAAAACAAAGACGTTACCTTATCGATTCCTGAAATATTACATATAAATGTATTATCATTTATATACACCTGATCTTTTGTGATGCCTGCATCTCCATGAAGCTTAAATAATGCAAGAGTGTATTCAACATTTGCTGTATTATTAATAAAGCTTACATTTTTAAGATTAGCACTACTTGATCCAATAGAAAATGCATAAGGGCTGCTGGATTTTGTCCCGCTTTTAGTTGTAAAATCATTATTACATATTATAATATTTGACATCTCTCCATGGAATATCGCCACTATCTCATCGTGCGAATTTTTTATACATGTATTATCTTCAATTAGAAGATTTGAGCAATCTTCTTCGTTATAAAAATTTCTTACCCAAATACATCCACCTGATGAAGCATTTGTATTTAACGTCATCTTATTGTTTTTAATAGTAATATTGTCCCATCCGCTGTATAAATCAATGTTGCTGTCATATGCAATACCCATGTTTGTCTCATTTAAAAAGTTACAGTCCTGGATAATAACATTAGAGCAGTCTCTTATATCAATGTCGCCTTTGCAACGGATCTCCTTAGTTTCTCTGGACTCAACCGTTAAGCCTGAAATCTCGGTCTCGTTTATACCGTTTCTGATTAATATAAGAGATTGCTTATTGCCCGAATGTGTAAGTGTTCCGACGAAAGTATTATCAGTATAAATAGTTGCCTTATAAGCAGATATAACTTTATCCGTCACAACCAGGTTATCTGTCACTTTATATTGACCGGGATTTATAGTGATGTATCTATATTCGCTTGCTAATGCCTTTTTAATTGCAGCTGTATCATCTGTAATACCATCGCCGACAGCCCCAAAGCTTTTAACATCAATTGTATCTGAAGTATCCTTAGCATATGCATAATTCATAGTATTTAGTAGCATAAATAAAGATATTGTTAAAGTTAATATAACTGCTTTGTTCTTCCTTATTATGTTCAAAACATTAGATAATAATATGGATGCATAATTTCTTTGCATAAAAATACTCCCCTTTCGGTAACTGGCAACCATCTTATTTCTAAGGAAGGCCCTTAAGTTTTGCGTCACTAGTTTTCACTAGGTTTGCCTTTATCGTTTGAAAGTCAAACGGATAAAATTAATATTAAGTTGATAAAGATATTGAAAACTCTTATATTTACTTCATTATATCATAAATGGTTAAAAATGCAAGCGCTATCTTATTGTGTCAATAAAACTAAATTAGTTTTTGTATTTGTATCAAAATACCTGCTTGGTATATTTATTACAGTATTGTTTATCTCATTTAAGTACTGAGGTGTACTATCAATTAGTTGAATGTGATATAATCTCTTGTTTTCTAAAAGAGTGTTGATAGCAAAAGAGTTATTTTCAACCTGAATAATAAAGTTGCTAAACAAACTGTTTGTAACCATTATAAATCCATCAATAGTATAAGTTGTATTGGCCATAAATGAATTTCCTGTAATTATAACATTTTCATTTAAATTTGTCTGTATTTGGCTGTATATACCCGAAAAGTTATTACAATTTATATTATTATTAGTAATATTTGTTGTTTCTTTGAATACCGGATTACTGATAGTACCTGTTACATTAAGTGTATTGCCGGATGCTATTATATCTTTACCATATGTAAGTGATGCAATATTGTCAGCAAAGATAACATTGTCAGCAAAGAGTACTTTCCCTACATTACTCTGCATATAAAGCACCCTACAAGTTCCAACTCCTGATGTAGTCGTAATATTGATATTGTTACGGCTTATCGACATATCATTAATTGTTTGTTCAGCAGTTCCATAGAATAATGATGTAATTGATCCAAAACCGCTTATTGTGCAGTTAAAGGTATTGTCATCAATATAAATCTGTTCTTTTGAAATCCCTATATCACCATGAAGTTTAAAGAGTGCTAAAGTATAATCTACATTAACTATATTGTTTGTAAATGTAATATTTTTAAGATTACCAGCATTAGATCCAAGAGAAAAAGCATATGGACTACTGCTTATAGAGCCGCTGTATGTCGTAAATGTATTATTACTTATAAATATATCAGATATATTACCTTGGAATACTGCTAAAATTTCATCATGTGAAATTTTAGTACAATCATTGTTTTCAAATGTCAAATTTCCGCATCCAACGGCATTATAAAAATTTCTAATCCAAATACAACCGCCTGAAGTAGCATCTGTTTTTAAAGACATTACATTATTTCTTATGATTACATTACTCCAGCCACTATATAAATCTATAATACTATCGTATGCAATTCCCATATTGGTTTCATTTACAAATGAACAATCCTGAATTAAAACATTAGTGGTGTTTCTAATATCAACAAAACCTTTACAAGCTATTTCTTTCATTTCTCTTGATTCTATCTTTAGTCCAACAATTGATGTTTGAACTGTTCCACCATTTATTAGTATTAATGATTGCTTATTTCCAGCATATGTTAATGTCCCAACAAAAGAATTATCTGTAAATAAAGTTGCACCATAAGCGGTGATTACTTTATCTTTAATATTGAAAACATCCGTAACTTTGTATACACCCGGATTAATAGTAATATTAATATAATTGCTAGCAAAGGCTTTCTTAAGTGCGGCTGTATCATCAGTAATTCCATCCCCTACTGCTCCAAAACTTTTTACATCAATTACTGCTGATGGAGATGAGGGTTCCGGTACTGCAGTTGGCGTCAGTATCACTGTTGGCGTCGGTATCGGCGTTGCTGTTGGCTTCGGCGTTGCTGTTGGCTTCGGCGTTGCTGTTGGTATCGGTGTTGCTGTTGGTTTCGGCGTTGGTGTTGCTGTTGGTACAGGTGTAGCTGTTGGCTTCGGTGTCGGTGTTGCTGTTGGCTTTGGCGTCGGTGTTGCTGTTGGCTTCGGCGTAGGTGTTGCTGTTGGCTTCGGCGTCGGTGTTGCTGTTGGCTTCGGTGTCGGCGTTGCTGTTGGCTTCGGCGTAGGTGTTGCTGTTGGTTTCGGCGTCGGCGTTGCTGTTGGCTTCGGTGTCAGCGTTGCTGTTGGCTTCGGTGTCGGCGTTACTCTTCTTATATATGCATATGCAACTTTTTTTGAATTGTAATTCGTACTAGTAGTATAAGAAGTTCCCTTACTACTTGTACCT
>Ga0209125_1003452_pt1 | contig 10879 bp, 12 predicted proteins | sample BarGraIncub1131A_FD_184503 | JGI IMG/M metagenome (GOLD analysis project Ga0209125, IMG submission 184503) | Arctic peat soil microbial communities from Barrow, Alaska - Barrow Graham LP Incubations 11-31A (SPAdes) (version 2) | ecosystem: Environmental > Terrestrial > Soil > Wetlands > Peat... | reverse complement strand
CTACGTCGTCGCCGAAAACTCGCCGATCGTCGCCCTGATTATCGCGTTGAACTCCTGGGACTCAAGGCGTTGTGATGAAGTCCTTGTCTCCGCATGACGTTTACGTGAGCGATTGCCGTGAGAAGCTTGCAATCTTCGCTCGAGTCGCTATAATGCGGCCTTCTTCGAAGTCGCAAGCAGCTCAAGCGGCGATGAAGGCGCGTAGCTCAGCTGGTTAGAGCACCACCTTGACATGGTGGGGGTCGTTGGTTCGAGTCCAATCGCGCCTACCAAACATTTAAAAGCCAGAGCGAGTCTCTGGCTTTTTTTTTTGTTTCTGGGGTCGAATATGCCGATCATTACTCTGCCTGATGGTGCCAAACGGGAATTCGCGCAACCGGTGACGGTCGCCGAGGTCGCTCAAAGCATTGGCGCCGGTCTGGCCCGTGCCGCGCTGGCCGGCAAGGTCGATGGCCGCTTAGTCGATACCTCGTTCCGCATCGAAGCCGATGCCCAGTTGGGTATCGTTACCGACAAGGATCCCGAAGGAGTCGGCATCATTCGTCACTCCACCGCGCATCTCCTGGCATTCGCGGTCAAGGAGCTGTTTCCCGACGCGCAGGTGACGATCGGGCCGGCAATTGATAACGGCTTCTACTACGATTTCGCCTACAAGCGTCCGTTTACCCCCGAGGACCTGCTGGCGATTGAAAAGCGCATGGGCGAGATCGCCAAGCGCGATATCCCGGTGACACGCGAAGTCTGGAAGCGCGACGACGCGATCGCTTTCTTCAAGTCGATCGGTGAGCATTACAAGGCTGAGCTGATCGATGCGATTCCGGCAGGCGAAGATGTTTCGCTTTATCGCGAAGGCGATTTCATTGATCTGTGCCGCGGCCCTCACGTGCCGACCACGGCCAAGCTCAAGGTTTTCAAGCTGATGAAGGTGGCAGGCGCCTACTGGCGCGGCGATCATCGCAATGAGCAGTTGCAGCGCATCTACGGTACGGCTTGGGCCAAGAAGGAAGATCAGGACGCCTACCTGCACATGCTGGAAGAGGCAGAGAAGCGCGATCATCGCAAACTTGGCCGCCAACTCGATCTGTTTCACCTGCAGGAAGAAGCGCCCGGCATGGTCTTCTGGCATCCCAAGGGCTGGACGATGTGGCAGGAGATCGAGCAGTACATGCGCCGCGTGCTGAACGACAACGGCTATAGCGAAGTCAAAACGCCCATGATCATGGATCGCAGTCTGTGGGAGCGCTCCGGGCACTGGCAGAACTACGCCGAAAACATGTTCACCACGTCTTCCGAAAACCGTGACTATGCGGTGAAGCCGATGAACTGTCCAGGTCACATCCAGATCTTCAATCAGGGGCTGCGCAGCTATCGCGATCTCCCACTGCGTTTGGCCGAGTTCGGTTCCTGTCACCGCAACGAGCCGTCCGGTGCGCTGCACGGCATTATGCGCGTGCGTGGTTTTGTTCAGGATGACGCGCACATCTTCTGCAGCGAAGCGCAGGTTTTGCCCGAGACCTCGGCCTTTATTGATTTGCTGCAACAGGTCTATGCCGATTTTGGTTTTGCCGATATTTTGGTCAAGTTGTCGACGCGCCCCGAGAAGCGTATCGGTTCCGACGACGTCTGGGATAAGGCTGAGGCGGCGTTGGCTGAAGCGCTTGATGCCAAGGGTCTGACGTACGACTTGCAGCCGGGGGAGGGCGCCTTTTACGGGCCGAAGATCGAGTTTTCGCTGAAGGATTGCCTCGGCCGAGTTTGGCAGTGCGGCACCCTGCAGCTCGATTTTGCCCTGCCGCAGCGACTTGGTGCCGAATACGTCGGCGAGGACAACGAACGCCACATTCCGGTGATGTTGCACCGGGCTATTCTCGGCTCGCTGGAGCGTTTTATCGGCATTCTCATCGAGAACTACGCCGGTGCGATGCCATTGTGGCTTTCGCCGGTGCAGGTGGTGGTTTTGAATATCTCGGAAAAACAGGCGAAATACGCTGCGGATGTTGCAAAAGCGCTACGCAAGGCTGGCTTGCGCGTCGAGTCCGATTTGCGCAACGAGAAAATTACCTATAAAATACGAGAACATAGCTTGAACAAGCTGCCTTACCAGATCGTCGTCGGCGATAAGGAAGTGGCAGCCGATCTGGTGGCCGTGCGTACACGCGGCGGTCAGGATCTTGGGCAAATGCCCGTTGAGACTCTGATCGAGCGACTTCTTAGTGAAGTCGCGGCGCGAAGTGGCACGGCTTAATTTTTGTCGGAACAAGGAGCGGGACCATCGCACTGCAAAAGGCGCAACGCGTTAACGAAGAGATCAACGCACCAGAAATCCGTCTGGTAGGTGTAGAAGGCGAACCGCTCGGCATCGTTAGTGTCCGAGCCGCTTTGGTGCTGGCCGAAGAGGCGGGAGTCGATCTGGTTGAGATTGCTCCGATGGCCCAGCCGCCGGTCTGCCGCATCATGGATTTCGGCAAATTCAAGTACCAGGAGCAAAAGCGTCAGCATGAGCAAAAGCTCAAGCAGAAGCAGGTTCAGGTCAAGGAAGTCAAGTTTCGTCCGGGGACCGACGAAAACGACTACCAGATCAAGCTGCGCAACATGACGCGCTTCCTTGAAGAAGAAGACAAGGTCAAAGTGACGTTGCGTTTTCGCGGTCGTGAAATGGCCCACCAGGAAATCGGTATGCGCCAGGTTGAGCGGATCAGGACCGACCTTCAGGACTACGCGATGGTCGAGCAGATGCCCAAGATGGAAGGCCGTCAGATGGTCATGATTCTGACGCCGCACAAGAAGAAATAGAATTCGTATCAAGTGGTTGCAGTACCCATAAGTGGTGGCAGGTTAAAAGTACTCCCGTCGGGGGACACCTGGTTCCATGTTTATAAATAGGAGCATTTAAATGCCCAAAATGAAGACCAAGAGTGGCGCGAAAAAGCGCTTCAAGGTCAGCGCGAGTGGACGCATCAAGCGCGGACAGGCGTTCAAGCGCCACATCCTGACCTCGAAAACCACCAAAGCCAAGCGTCATTTGCGCGGCACGACCGGAGTGCATGACTCCGACAAGGCCATGGTTCGTGCCATGCTGCCTTACGCATAAGGAGATAAGAGATGCCCCGAGTTAAACGTGGTGTAACGGCGCGCGCGCGCCACAAGAAAATTATTGCACTGGCCAAGGGTTACCGCGGTCGGCGCAAGAACGTATACCGTATCGCCAAACAGGCGGTAATGAAGGCTGGTCAGTACGCCTACCGCGACCGTCGTCAACGCAAACGTCAATTCCGCTCGCTCTGGATTGCCCGTATCAACGCGGCGGCTCGCGAGCTCGGACTGAAGTACAGCACGTTCATGAATGGCCTGAAGAAGGCCCAGATCGAAGTCGACCGCAAGGTGCTGGCCGATCTGGCAGTTTTCGACAAGCCGGCTTTTGCTGCCCTGGCCGCCCAGGCCAAAGCACAGCTCGGCGCCTAACCTGAACGGGTGACAAAAAAGGAGGCGCTAGCCTCCTTTTTTTTCGGTGAAGTGTTAAAAGCTCATGCAGAACCTCGATCAAATCGTCCTAGAAGCATCGGTTGCCTTTGCGGCAACCGATGACCCCGACGCGCTGGAGCAAGTCAAGGCGCGTTACCTCGGCAAGAGCGGCCGTATTACCGAATTGCTCAAGGGCCTGGCCAAACTCGCGCCCGAAGAGAAAAAATCCGCTGGCGCCACCATTAACCGGGCTAAAGAGGCCGTCGAGTCCGCACTCAATGCGCGCCGCGAAGCCATTCGTCGGCTTGCTCTCGAAGCACGGTTGGCCGAAGAAGCGCTCGACGTGACGCTGCCAGGCCGTGGCGAAGTGCGCGGTGGCCTGCATCCGGTGACGCGCACCCTGGAGCGCATCGAAGCACTGTTTCGCTCGATCGGCTTTGAAGTAGCCGACGGTCCGGAAATTGAAGCCGATTTCCAGAATTTCACCGCGCTCAATACGCCAGAAGATCATCCAGCGCGTTCGATGCACGATACGTTTTATCTGCAGGACGAGGCGGGCAAAGTCGCCGACGACATCCTGCTGCGCACGCACACGAGTCCCATCCAGGTGCGCTACATGCAGGCGCACCTGGAAAAGTATGCGCACCTCGAAACGATGCCGGAGATCCGCGTCATTGCCCCGGGCCGCGTCTATCGGGTTGATTCCGATGCCACACACTCGCCGATGTTCCATCAGGTCGAAGGTTTGTGGATCGGCGAAAAGGTCAGCTTTGCCGACCTCAAGGGGGTGATCGCCGATTTCCTGCGCCGCTTTTTTGAAAGCGACGATCTGCAGGTGCGTTTCCGCCCCTCTTTCTTCCCGTTCACCGAGCCCTCGGCCGAGATCGACGTCGCGTTCATGAGCGGCGCGCTCAAAGGCCGCTGGCTGGAGATCGCTGGTTGCGGCATGGTGCATCCGAACGTATTGCGCCATGTCGGTATCGACTCCGAGAAATATCTCGGCTTCGCTTTCGGCATGGGGCCGGATCGTCTGACTATGTTGCGCTATGGCGTGAATGACCTGCGCCTGTTCTACGACGGCGACCTGCGCTTCCTGCGTCAATTCGTTTGAAGATGCATTTTTGATGACATTCGTCCATGAAATTCTCTGAATCCTGGCTCCGCAGCTTCGTCGATCCCGCCTGTTCGAGCGACGAACTCTCGCAACTCCTGACCATGGCCGGCCTGGAGGTCGAGGAGGAGGAAACCGTCGCCCCTGCGTTCGGCAACGTCGTTGTCGGCCACGTGCTCGAAGTGACCAAGCATCCGGACGCCGACCGCCTCAACGTCTGCCGCGTCGACATCGGCCGGGGCGAGCCGCAGCAGATCGTCTGCGGTGCGCCAAACGTCGCCGTCGGCCTTAAGGTCCCGTGCGCCTTGCCCGGTGCCGAACTGCCGGGCAATTTCAAGATCAAGGTCGCCAAGGTCCGCGGCATCGAGTCCTCCGGCATGCTGTGCTCGGCCAAGGAACTGGGTATTGCTGCTGACGCTTCCGGCTTGCTCGTGTTACCCGCCGATGCCTCCGTTGGTGAGGACGTTCGTCGCACACTCGATCTCGACGACCGCCTGCTGACCCTCAAACTCACGCCGAATCGGGCCGATTGCCTGTCGCTGACCGGCGTTGCGCGCGAGGTCGGGGCACTGACCGATACGCCGGTCACATACCCGCAGGTTGCCGACGTCGCGGCGACCATCGTTGCTGCACGCGACATCGTCCTTGACGCGCCTGCTGCCTGTCCGCGTTATTGCGGCCGGGTGATCGCCGGCGTCGACGCCAAAGCGATAACGCCCGAGTGGATGAAGCGCCGGTTGGAGCGCAGTGGAATCCGCTCGATTTCGGCACTCGTCGATATTACTAACTACGTCATGCTCGAGCTTGGCCAGCCGCTACACGCGTTCGACAATGCCAAGCTTGTTGGCCCTGTCCATGCGCGCCTGGCACAGGCTGGCGAAAAGATCCTCTTGCTCAACGAGCAGACGCTGGAACTCGATGCGGACGTCCTGTTAATCGCTGACGAGGCGCGCCCCCTGGCGATGGCTGGCATCATGGGCGGTGAGGAAAGTGGCATCACACTGGAAACCCGCGAACTCTTTCTTGAATCGGCTTACTTTGCGCCGAAAGCGATTGCCGGGCGCGCTCGCCGCTACGGCTTTGTTTCTGATGCCTCGCACCGGTTCGAGCGTGGCGTCGATTTCGGTGGCGCGCCGCGCGCGCTGGAGCGCGCAACGCAGCTTGTTCTCGATATCTGTGGCGGTCAGGCCGGGCCGCGGAACGAAGCGCTTGCCGAACTGCCGCGGCGCCAGCCCGTACGCCTGCGTTCGGCGCGCGTTGCCAGGGTGCTTGGTGTCGCCTTCTCGGCCGAGCTCATTGGCGAACTGTTCACTCGCCTCGACCTGGCCTTCACGCGCAATGGTGACGATTTCATCGTGACGCCACCGAGCTATCGTTTCGACATCGAGATCGAAGAGGATTTGATCGAAGAGATCGCCCGTCTGCATGGCTACGACAATATTCCCGCCGCTGCACCGCGCGCCATGCTGTCGATGCTGCCGCAGACCGAGGACCTGCGTCCTTTGTCACGCGTTCGCCAGATCTTGGCCGATCGGGGCTTCCAGGAAGTCATTAACTTCGCCTTTGTCGAAGAAGCCTGGGAAGCCGATTTTGCCGACAACGACGATTTGATCCGCCTGGCCAACCCGATTGCCAGTCCGCTCAGCGTGATGCGTTCGACGCTAATAGGCGGTCTGATCGCCAACGTCGTGACCAACCTCAACCGTAAGCAAAGCCGTGTCCGGATTTTCGAAACTGGCCGTTGTTTCTACCGCGACCCCCAAGGGGCTCCGGTCAAAGGCTTCCGCCAGCCTTGGAAACTGACGGGGCTGGCCTATGGCGGAGCCGTTCCGGACCAATGGGGCGCTGCGGCGCGCAATGTTGATTTCTTCGATTTGAAGAGCGACCTTGAAATCTTACTCGCACCCGCCGTCGCGCGCTTTGAGAAAGCCGTCCATCCGGCGTTGCATCCCGGACGCACTGCTCGGGTCATGCTCGATGGTCGGGACATCGGCATCATCGGTGAACTGCATCCGCAGTGGATGCAGAAATACGGTCTCCCGCTCGCGCCAGTCGTCTTCGAGCTTGATCTTGATGCGCTCACGCAAGCAAAGTTGCCGCTGTACTCAGAAGTCTCCCGTCAGCCGCCTGCGATTCGCGACATGGCGATTGTGGTCGACCAGAAACTTGAGCTGCAACAGCTAATCGACGGCATGAAGGCGAACCGTCCGGCCCTCGTGCAGGACATCCGCTTGTTCGATTTGTATACCGGAAAAGGGGTGGAGTCCGGCAAAAAAAGCCTTGCGTTTCGTATAGTTATGCAAGATACTCAAAGGACTTTGCAAGACGCGGAAGTGGACGCCGCCATGCAGCAACTGGTCGCCTATCTGGAGCAGGCGTTCGCTGCACAGCTTCGCGTCTGACAGGGAAAAGATAATGACGCTTACCAAAGCAGAACTCGCAGATCTGTTGTTCGAAAAGGTCGGCCTCAATAAACGCGAGGCCAAAGATATGGTCGAAGCCTTCTTCGAAGAGATACGTAACGCGCTGGAACGCGGCGACGGCGTCAAACTCTCCGGATTTGGTAACTTCCAGTTACGCGACAAGCCGCAACGTCCAGGGCGCAATCCCAAGACCGGGGAAGAAATCCCGATTACCGCACGTCGCGTTGTTACTTTCCATGCCAGCCAGAAGCTGAAGGCCGAGGTGGAGTTGTCCTACGATGGAATCGAATCCTAAAGATAGCGGCAAGGAGCCGTTGCCGCCTATCCCCGCCAAGCGCTACTTCACGATCGGTGAGGTCAGCGAGTTGTGCGGCGTCAAGCCGCATGTCCTGCGTTATTGGGAGCAGGAGTTTACCCAACTGAAGCCGGTCAAGCGTCGCGGAAATCGCCGCTATTACCAGCATCACGAAGTTCTGCTTGTGCGCCGCATTCGCGAGTTGCTGTACAGCCAGGGGTTTACCATCAGCGGCGCTCGCAACCGTTTGGACGACGGCGTGGACGACGCTGTTCCGTCGGCACTGACGCCCGAGGCGCTGCGCGGAGAACTGCTCAATATCGTAGAAATGCTGCGGATTTGAGCCGTAACGTCGATTTCGAGTATAATTGCCGGCAGTCGGGGCGTAGCGCAGCCTGGTAGCGCACTTGCATGGGGTGCAAGGGGTCGTGAGTTCGAATCCCACCGCCCCGACCAATAGAATCAAGCACTTAGGCCACTCTTCGGACTGGCCTTTTTGCTTTTTGGCTCATTGGGGAGCGATTTGGGGAGCGTTTTCGAAGTGGTAGGCTATTTTCACGCGGCTGCTTCTCATCATGTCTCACGTCGTCTCACCGTGTTTTTTCGTCGGCCAAAGCGGGTTCTCTGAACGATCTTGCCCTGATGGCTGGAATTTAGCATCGCTGCCTCATTGGCCGGTTTCTAAAATACACCCAAGGCTAATGAAACTGGACCCTGACATTCGTCGCATTTCAACAAAGAGGCAGGAGCTCCGGCCTCTTTGTCGTTTAGGGCTATAGAGCGAACCGAATGCCGACAGTCTCGCCGTCCTCGTCCAGCGCGTCGTCGCTCGGAGATTCCTGAAATGCTCCCTTGTGCCAAATGAACTCGGGAGGCCAGAAGCTGCGCTCTCGGACAAGGGCCACGACATTCTCGGCGCTGGCTGGAATATCCGTGCCTGTGTAGCGGTAGAAGACATAGTTCATGATCATATCCATGCCCCATTCTTCGAAGTCTCGCTTGTATTCCTCATCGTCAGTATCAAGCTCACTATCCTGCACCTGCCGTCGTCCGTCGTCCGTCGTTACGCCGTCTCGTTGGACGGCTATGTTTGCGTCGCGCAGCCGGATTGAGCTGCCTGTTACGGCACGCTTCTGTTCCCTTCATGGCGCGCCGCATAGGGGCGCGAGACTTTGTAATGGCACGTGCTGTACGTGTGCCGGGGGAGGGAGTGTGGCGTCAAGGCGCACGCTTCCCAGGTAGGACTGGTGGACAGGGGGTTACTTGACACAGCCCCTATTCTATATGCCACCTAGATAAATGGCGCTGACACGTCTATGCTGCCAACTCAGGCCGGCATTCCGGTGTTTTGAGTGACTAGAGGAGGAGGCAAGATCATGAACAGCTTAGACGGCGAAGGCGCTACAAACCCTGTAACTCCTGACTTAGGAGAGTCGAGGGTCAAGTCTCCAGGGTTCCAAGATCGCCTGTGGAGTAAAAGGAGGCGCCGTATGTTCGAAGAGCTTTTTGGTACTGGTGACTGGCAAAGGGATTTGCTTCGAGAGGTAAGAGTTGCCGAAGAAAGCGCCAACTCCCCACGGATTCGCGAGGCGGTTGCGCTCTTGAAGGAAGTCCTGCTCGAAGTTGATGAGTGCATTCATACGGTAACCATCAGCCAGCCAGTTCCGACTGGATGGGACGCTCAATTTCTGATTACGCACTTGAGAAATGAGTGTGATGATGCGCAAATAAACTTAGCCAATTCTGGCGAGATTACGCTGATTTTCACGAGGCGCGGTAGCCTTAGTTATGTCGAAAACTCGGTTAATGACGATGTCAGGCGCGCGTTAGCCGCCGTGCGTCAAATAGCGCATCGTGCTCTTTCCCCTGGGTGAGCGAACCAAAAACGCAGTTCGGCTTCGAGGAGGGTTGGCTGGATGTCCTCCTGTGCTGCCCGCTCCCAAATCCGTGATTGGACATTGGGACTGCTTAGCAAAATCCTGCTGACAATAACGATTGATGAGAAACCAATCGTAGTTGTGATCGCCGGCAAGTTCTACGTCTTCCCCCAGGCTTGCTAGCCACTCGCAGAGCTTGGGGGAAAATAGCGCTTGTGTCTGGGTGGATGTTGGCATCCAAGCTGGTAAATTCGGTGTCGTAGAAGATTTGCATCCGCTGTGCTCATTCAGAAAAGATGTGATGCCAGGCCGTGATGGAATGTTCTTTCCGGACTCTGGAGTCGGGCGTGGGGCAGCTTACTGGCCTTCTGCTGCCGTTGATTAACTGAGCGGCTTGCCTAAGAGTGTCGCAACCGCAGTTGATAGATCGCCATTTCCAATGTCGAGCAAACGCGTCATCGTATCCACACCAATATCTATGACTTTGATGGCCTAGATGGCGGTGGCGCTGTGTTGGCCGCTCTTTTCCTGCCCGATCTGCTACGGCAGCATTGAATAGGGACTATCAAGAATCGATTTAGCCGGACCATGGGAGGTACGGGATTGGCTAGGTGAATACTGGCCCCCATCACTCCTATACCCTGTTGGGGAACTAAGGTGCCCCCTGGAAGTGCCTCGGGCCGTCGCGTGGCGTTTTAGAGTCGCCGGTGTGGTGAAGGCGATCTCGAGAGTGCTGCGAGTTCGCCCGAATTTGGCGAGATTGGTCCGATGGCGGACGGAGAGTTCAGCTGGTTTCTGAGAGGAACAGTCATTACAACGACTGCTCTCTGGCATCCATGTACGTCGGCTCCTGGCCGGCAACTGCCTGTGTCACTATGACTTTGGCAGTCTAAGCGGCCTCAGAGAAGGCCAACTGCCGCAATCGACCGAAAAGGGACATAGCGCGTTTTGGACAGCGGACCTTCCCGCCGAGCACCAAAATTGCGTAAGCGGCCCTTCGTTATTACAATCGTATATTTCAGCCTGAATGGCTCGTCCACATCAATACCGGCCGTTCGCCCTCGCGGGCTCTACTTCAGCAGCCGGCCAGGAGCGGCCCTTCAAGAAACTGCTCCGTAGCGAACATTGGCTCTGTCCGTATGATTGGCCATTGATAAGGAGACCGGTGTCGGATAATCTCTATGTCATTCAAAAACTTAGGGGCGATTCAATCGTGTCCGTATTATTAGCAATAACCCGGACGATTTTGTTCGTGAATAACTGTTAGGGGTCACAGTGAAAATTCACGGTTACGCTGACGAAGGCCTAGAAATTGAAGAGATCGTGCCTGCTGAGTTGGCCGAAATAACGCTCGTTGCCACACCAGAAGAACTACGGCGCATTGCGAAATTCCTCGAAAACTGTGCGAATGGAATAGAAACTCGCGGCACGTCGTGGGAGCATGAGCACCTTTCCGACAAAGATCGGTTCTTCATGGGCTCTCCTCACTTTGTCGTGTTTAACCCGGAGTGCGGCCAATGACCCCTAACATTCCGGTCAAGGCGCGGCCTTCGGCCGCTGGGACGTCCCGCAAGCGGGCCGCCCCTTACCTAAAACGTGTGCGCCGGGCATGGCGCGTTACTTCGTAGGTGAAAGTCCTACGGCCAGGCAAGCAGAGCCGAAGGCAAGGAGAAGGGCAAGGGCGTTGCCGTGAGGCAGGGTCTGAAGGAAG
>Ga0209125_1003448_pt1 | contig 10887 bp, 8 predicted proteins | sample BarGraIncub1131A_FD_184503 | JGI IMG/M metagenome (GOLD analysis project Ga0209125, IMG submission 184503) | Arctic peat soil microbial communities from Barrow, Alaska - Barrow Graham LP Incubations 11-31A (SPAdes) (version 2) | ecosystem: Environmental > Terrestrial > Soil > Wetlands > Peat... | reverse complement strand
CTTCGTAAGCGGGTTGGTCCAGGTGAGTAATGTTTTCAATCAGGGGCCATGTAATTTTGTTGGCAAGCATCCGCTGGATCTGTTCAATTTCACGAAGGTCTTGTAGAACACGAGCTTGTTCCATGCCAATGTCGATGCCTTGTTCTTTGCTCGTCTTGATTGCGTAAGTCACCCGTCTAAACTGCGCCAGCTCGCTTATTCCACTACGTACTCAACGCTTGGAGGGTCTCCTTAAATGGCATACCGAAAATGGAGTACCACCTCGCAGGCAAAATCACAAACCAGATCAGCACGGACTTCGTACCTGCCTGCCGCAGTTTTCGTCGCATTTGTAATCCCTTTTACGTCATCTCGCGTAGCGGGGATCAATGCAAGTGGTCGCGCGGTATACAGTACCACTCATCACTATTGCCGGCGCACATCTTTCCCCTAAATCCTATGTCCCTGGAAATAATTCCTTACCTTCTCCACAATCTGGGGCTCCGTCATTTTGTCCACCGTTTCCAGCGCAATAATACGCGTATCCAAACGCTCGCCCTTTAGATGCTTTTTGAACTCATCCTTCGCCTCACCCGGCCCCATAATGAATATCGACTCAGAATATTTGATCACCTCGGTAACCCTTTTATAATAAAGCTCCATGTGTCCTTTGTAAGCGCGCTCCTGGTGATCATCCGCCTCCACCTTCTGCGGTTCAAATGATTCCGTCGAGCGCAGTCTGTTAATGCGCCCCTGCTGCTTCTCCACATTCGAAAGTACTTCCTGCATCTTTTCACCATCATCCGAAATTATCACCACAACTGCCTTGCGATGATCAATCCAAATACCCGTGATACTCTTCATAAATAACCTCTTTATTGCTTGTATCTTACATAACAAACTACATAACAAACCAGCGAATTGCTTGCATCTAAATGTTCTCATAAATGCAACAATGTTTCGCAATAATGAGAATCTACGATCCAATCCCGTCACTCAAGCACCCCCTGTCATCCTCGCGATCGAGCAACCACTTGCAGCTTTGCTGCTTATTTCGCCTCTGCCTTCATACGTTCGAATTCATCGGAGGATATTTTGGTGAGCTTGGTGATCATATCCCATGCCGCGCCGTTGCGGAGCATTTCAGCAACCAGTTCAGCCTTGCCTGATTTGAGAGCAAAATCGAGCGCGTTCTGCATCTGGTCGTACTCCTCTTCGCTCCGTTCGAACTTCTCGCGGACCGTACCCTCAAAATATCCCCCTTGGGGAGGGTGACTGAGTGTGTGTGAACTCACGGTCGCCTAGAAGCGGCATGATCAATCACGCCAATAGTCGGTTCCACTGGCTAATGAGAGTCAATGGGATATTGAATACGCCCCCATCCTCGCGTAGATTCAGGGGTGAACAACGAATGCCCCGAGGCATTTGATAGCGATCCATGTAGAGGCGCAAACTCTTGGAACGTACTGCTGTACCGCTTTTAATTTCAACAGGTAAAGTGCCTTCGGGGCAAGGCACCACAAAGTCTACTTCGGCGCGGGCATCGGAAGTCCAGTAATGCACGGTCGAATTCTGGTAGGCAACAAATTCTTGCAAAAAGAAGTTTTCGACAAGCGAGCCTTTGAATTCTGTAAAAAATGCATCGCCATGCAGCAAGGTGCGTGCTTGCAAGCCTGCCTTGGCCCTCAACAGGCCCACATCGCCCAAGTAGATCTTAAAGGTCGACGGCTCCTCATATGCAGACAACGGTAAACCTGGTTTGGAGATGCATTTGACTTTATGAATAAGCCCAGCATTCACAAGCCAAGTGACAGCATCTTCGTATTCCTTGGCCCGCCCGCCTGCTTGAATTTTTGCATACTGGAATTTTTTGTTTTCTTTGGCGAGTTGCGCCGGTATACTGTCCCATACCTGCCAGAGCTTAGGCGCCATTCGTTTTTCGGCGTGCTTGGAAAAATCTTTTTCATAAGAAAGCAATAACTCGGACAAGCGAAGTTCCACTTTTTCCATATCGCGATCTTCGGTCCAGGTTTTGACCACCGCCGGCATTCCACCCACAAGCAGATAAACCTGCAGCTTTTCTTGCAATTGCCTTAATACAATATCGGGTAAGGGATCTTGCGTGGTTGCTTTGGATGCAAATGCAAGTAACGATTCGGATCCATCAGCTAATAAAAATTCATCGAAAGTCATGGGGTACAGTCGCATGAAATTTACTTTGCCGACTGGAAATGCAGAGGGGTTCGAAAGAGCCACCCCCAGAAAAGAACCTGAGGCCACGACATGCAATTCGGGCATATTTTCGCAGAAGTATTTAAGCGAGTTGAGTGCGCTGTTACATTCCTGAATTTCATCTAGGATCAATAAGGTTTGCCCAGGTACAATTGGGCGACCCTGCAATAGACCCAAAAACTCGATAATTCGTTTTGGATCTTTGGTCTTCTCGAAAAAGGAAGCAAGATCGGGATCTTGATCGAAACTGAAATACGCAAAATCGGCGTAGAATTCGCGGCCAAAAGTGCGCAAGAGCCATGTTTTGCCGACTTGACGCGCCCCTAGAAGCAGCAGTGGCATGCGCTCAGAGCCAGTCTTCCATGATTTGAGTTTATTGATGAATAATCGTTGCATTTATGTATAAAGTAGCATTTTTAAGACTGTATATTAGGCATTTACAACGCTTTCTGCACTGTAATCCATTTCTAGCAGGCGATGCCATCCTTTTGGGAGGATGACGATGTGCGCGCAAGGGTGACGATGTGCGACATGTTGCCTTGATCCCCCTTGGGTGAGGACGACGGTGCAGTATATGTCATTCTCACCGCAAGGAGGGAATCGAGGATGCAGGTTGCGTATGGTTGGGTGCCAGTTACACACAAAACAGCGACATGTTGCATTGATCCCCACCGAAGGTGAGGATGACGGTGTGCATGCAAAGATGACGCACAAAAAACGCCCCATGACGGAGCGTTCTTGAATTCAATGTGTTAGATGCAGTACTTACTCGGGTCCGACTTGCTTTTCCCAGAATTCGCGGTACTTGTCGCGGTCTGGGCTCTTGCGCATGGCAATGGCGGCTTCGGGGTGCGCATTGAAAATGCCGACGATCATCTGTGGAATGACGTAACCCCATTCCATGTCGCCTTTTTCGCGCATAGGGATAAAGTCGCTGGCGATCAGGTCGAGGATCGGGCGGATATCGAATTTGGGGTTTTTAAGGAATCCGAGCAAAAGTTCGGTGGTGCAATTGCCTGCGCCACGGCCGATTCCGTAAATGGTGGAGTCCAGGTAGTTGACGCCGTCCATGATGGACTGGATGGTGTTCGAGAATGCGAGCTGCTGGTTGTTGTGACCATGGAATCCGAGTTCCTTGGTCTTGATCCACTTGCGGTAGCGCAGGACCATGGAGTCAATGTTCTCTTGGTAGTAATGACCAAAGGTGTCCACCAGGTACACGACGTCGGCTTTGGATTCGCGTTCGGACTGGTCGAGCGCCTCGTCGAGTTCTGGACCCGAGTCACGGCTCGATGCCATAATGTTGATGGTGGTCTCGTAACCGAGGTCATGGAAGGTGTTGACGAGCGAAATGCACTTGTCGATGTCTTTGGCGTAGGTTGCGACGCGAACCATCTGGAACGGGGAGTCTACGGCCTTTTTGATGGCGTTCATATCGGCGCGGCCAATGTCGACCAGTACGGACATTTTAGGGGCGTTTTCTACGCCGTCCTTGAGGCGCCACAAGAGATCGTCGTCACAGAACTTCCAAGGGCCAAATTCGTCGCGGCTAAAAAGCTGATCGGAGTTCTTGTACCCGGCTTCCATATAGTCCACACCAGCTGCTGCCAAGGCTACATAAACTTTGCGAACCAGCTCGAAAGGGAACTGATGCTTGTTTAACAGGCCACCATCGCGGATGGTGCAGTCGAGAACCTTGATTTGGGGACGGTACATGGAAACTCCGCAAGGATAATAGGAATGGGAAGCGCAAAATATACAAATTGCACATAGCCGCCGCTTCCTTTTCCCTGCCGCGCAGTTCAGTCCTAATCCAATCATTTGCCACTCTCGGTGGGCACTGTGGTATAATAACGAAGTATGACTATCTTTATCATTATTATATCGAGGCCCAGGGCATGATTTCTCATTTCATCTTCACCAAGATGTTGCACCCCTCGTCAAAGCCCGTGCTTTCGCGCTTATTGCCTGCCCTGGGAGTGTTAGGAATCCTTATGGTTTCTGGATCTCTGGCGCTTCTTGGACATCAGCATCGGCAGCAACTGAGCAACGATTTTTCGATGCAGATCAGCTCGGTTCGACGCGAGCTAGGTGTGGATATCAAGAACCAGTCTGATGGATTGGCCATGGCTGCCGAGCTGATCGGCATTGACCCCTTGGTTCGTAATGCTTTGCGTGATCAAGATGCCCAAGCACTGCGCACTCAGTGGTCTCCATTTGCCGAAAGGTTAAAGCGTGACTTCCTGGTTACCCAGTTCCGCATTCTAACCCCGGATCTGCGCGATCTGTTGTCCGATAGGGGAAAAGAGAATCGTCTTGTGGCTGTGGAGGCCCAGCGAACCGGTAAAACAGCTTCGGGAATCGAACTCGAGCACAATAACGAAGTCGACAAGTCTTTAGCCTTTGTTTTGCGCGTCGTGCGGCCTGTTGTACTCGACGGCAAGCTGATTGGGTATGTGGAGTTGGGAAAAGGGATCGAAGAAGTATTCGATACGCGCAAAGACCAGATTAGGTTGGAATTGGCTGTGGTTGTGCATTCGCCTCAAAATAAAGTAATCTACGCATCCCAAAAAAATTACCCAGACACGATCCTGTCTTTTCTGAAAGCATTGGATACGCCTATTGCGCACGACGAAACGGAGCGTGAGATCCACTTTGATGCCAGAACCTGGCGCATTTCCACTATTGGTCTGAACGATGCTGCTGGGCATGAGGTTGCCGATTTATTGGTGATGAAGGATATCTCTGATTACAATGCAGCCTTTTTGAGGCTTATGGTCAAGAGTGTGCTGGCGGGGAGTATTTTGTTGCTGCTCCTTCTGGGGTTCGTGTACTTTCTCCTGTCCCGTACGGATGTCTTTATTCAGAAGCAACAAGATGCGCTGCGGGTCGAACGGGAAAATTGGCAAGCGATCTTTGATTCGGCTCCCGTAGGTATGCTTTTACTCGATAAGGATAAGAGGATTATTGACGCCAATACGATGATTTCCCGGTTGGTGATGCAGGACTCGCGCGCGATGTTGCTACAAAAAGTAGGCAACGGTCTTGAGTGCGAGCACAGCACTGACGATCCCGGGGGGTGCGGGTTTTCCGAGGCGTGCGTGCAATGTCAGTTAAATATGGCAATACAAGAGGTAATGCAAACACGAAAATCATCCCATACCGAGGAAATTGGCTTTGCGATTCAAAACCAGGGCAAAAAGATTCCTTTTTGGTTGAACATCAGCACCGAGCCTGTTTCCTTACACGGACACCCGCATACAATCGTCACGATTTCCGACATCACCACACGTAAAATGACCGAAAAGGCTTTGTTACAGGCTAACCGCGGCCTTAAAATTCACAGTGAGGTAAACTCCTTACTGATCAGTAATCAAGACGAAGCGGGTATGTTGCAAAATGTTTGCAGGGCTGTGGCAGTCGCAGGGAACTACGAGTTGGCATGGGTCGGGTATGCGGAACAAAACGAAGAGAAACTGGTCCGCGTAGTGGCAAAGGGCGGGGTAGAAAATGGTTACCTGGATTCCATTAAAATCACCTGGGATGATTCCCCCACAGGTTGCGGGCCAGTAGGAACGGCAATTCGAACCGGGAAGCCTATTCTGATCCCTGACCTTGCTCATGATTCCCGCTTTGCCCCTTGGTCTGCAATAGTCAGTGAATACGGTTACACTTCGTGTCTTGCGCTGCCCCTTACAGTGAATGGAACGATTATAGGAGCCTTAGCGCTATACGAAAATAACAAAGATGCATTTGATGACCTTGATTTTGGCATCTACAGCAATCTTGCCAAGAATATCTCCTTTGGAATCCATTCACTGCGCATACAAGAAGACCGTAACAAGGCGGAAATCTCGCTTTTAAATACGAACATGGCGCTCGAGGCTGCAACGACGCGTGCAACGCGCATGGCATCCGATGCGCAAAGGGCTAATGCCGCAAAAAGTGAATTCCTTGCCAATATGAGCCACGAAATTCGATCTCCTATGAATGGTGTGATCGGCATGGTGGGGCTTTTGCTGGATACGGAGCTTAACGAACAGCAACGGCGCTATGCCGAAGTTGTCCACGCTAGCGGTGAATCCCTGCTACACTTGATCAATGATATTCTGGATTATTCCAAGATCGAAGCTGGAAAACTGGAAATCGAACGGTTGGATTTTGATCTAGATACGTTGCTCCATGAGTTTACTGCAGCGCATACCTTGCAGGCCCGTAAAAAGGGGGTTGAACTTGTATGTACGACCAATGCAGATGTTCCAACTCGGTTACAAGGAGATCCGGGACGCTTGCGTCAAATCCTGACAAATTTAGTCGGTAATGCGCTCAAATTTACTCAGGCAGGCAGCGTGCATGTGAGCATCGAACGCTCAGAGATGCTGGGCAAAGAAGTTCTGCTGCGTTTCTCGATTCGTGATACAGGGATTGGGATTTCTTCCGAAAAAGTCGTGCAGTTGTTTAAAAAGTTCAATCAGCTTGATTCGTCCACTTCGCGCAAATTCGGCGGTACCGGTCTAGGCCTAGCGATTTCCAAGCAGTTGGCTGAACTCATGAATGGACAAATCGGAGTGACGAGTACAGAGGGGCAAGGCTCGGAATTCTGGTTTACCGCATGTTTCGGAATCCAGGAGGAGACTCATGCGGACCATACCATTCACCCCGAAATTCTTGTGGGTAAGCGGATCTTACTGGTCGATGACGATGCGAATCACAGTGAGATGCTAGCGCCGATTCTTGCTGCGTGGGGCATGCGCCCAACATACGCTGTGGATGGCCCCAGCGCCCTCCAAATCCTGTACCGTGCGAACCGCGAAAACGACCCTTTCCCCATTGCCGTGATTGACAGAATCATGCCCGACATGGATGGCGACACCTTAGGGCGAACCATCAAGGCCGATTCACGTCTAGCGCATACTCGGATGGTGATGCTGACTGGCATGGGTATGCGGGGCGATACCAAGAAATCCCAGGATTCCGGTTTTGTGGCTTATACAACCAAACCTTTGCAACCCCAGGAGTTTCAGACTGTTCTGTGCATGGCACTTACCGACCAGAATTCACTGGACAAACAAGCCTCCGTTGAAATGATTACCAGGCATTCTGCGCGCGAACTGCTGAATCTCTTTGGCGACCGCAAGGCCATGCTTTTGCTTGTAGACGACAACCTTACCAACCAGATGGTCGCAGAAGGAATTCTCGAAAAAATGGGTCTGCACAGCGAATCGGTTTCGAGCGGTGAGGCTGCCTTGGTCGCGCTGGAAGTCAGAACATTTGACCTGGTGCTCATGGATGTACAAATGCCCGACATGGATGGTTACGAAGCTACGCGCAAGATTCGCGATTCCAAATCCTTGGTTCGCAACCATAACATTCCGATCATTGCCATGACGGCGAACGCTATGCAAGGCGACCGGGAAAAATGCCTAGATGCAGGTATGAATGATTATGTGACTAAACCCATTAACCCTCAGCTTCTTGCCCGCGCCTTAGAAAAATGGTTGCCCGGCGGAGGGGGTGTCACGGAAGTACTAAGCCAGGTATCTGAACCAGAAATCAAAGACTATAACTCCGAAGTCATCTATGATCCCGAAGGGGTAATGGTAAGGCTAATGGGGGATGTTGAACTTGCCCGTAAGATTGTATCTGTTTTTCTGAGCGACACTCCGGCACAACTCAATGCCTTGGAGCAGGCGATGCAACTAAATGACCCTGGGAAAATTGAACAAGGCGCGCATCGGATCAAGGGCTCTGCAGCCAACGTGGGCTTAATGCGTTTCAGTGCCATTGCCTGCGCGTTAGAAGAAACCGTTAAAAAAGGCGATTTCGCGGCAACAACACCTTTCCAGGAGCTACTGGAAGAACAGTTCCAGTTGGCTCAAACAGCGATTACAAACCATTACGAAGGTTCGGAGCCGTAACCATACTCATAACCGTAGCTCTTGTTGCTACTACGGGTCATGTCGTTGATCACTGCGCCCTTGGCCTGGACGCCGGCGTGTTTCATGCGGTCGAGCATCGCACCGATTTCCCGTGCTTCGTGGGCTCCGGCCTTAAGGACTACCAAGCTTGCTCCGGCATAGCGACCCAGGATGGTGGCATCGGTAACGGCGAGTACGGGAGGGGCATCCACGAGCACATACTCATACTGGTGGCTCACTTGCTTCATCAAGTCTGCTGCGCGGGTGCTCATGAGGAGTTCGGATGGGTTCGGTGGTATTGCGCCTGAAGATAGGAAAGAGAAGCTTAGGCCCGCAATAGGGGTGTGCACATTGTCACTTAAGGTCCGTGTGCCTGCGAGAATTTCGGAAAGTCCATTGGCGCGAGGAACTCCGATGGACGTATGCATTTTGCCTCGGCGCATGTCGGCATCGATCAACAGGACTTTGTAGCCTGCTTGGGCAATAATGACAGCGGCGTTCTGGGCAACAAAGCTTTTGCCGATGCTCGGTGCGGGCCCGGTGATCAGAATGATGCGGTTGGGGGCGTCGGCGAGTCCGAATTGCAATGTTGTGCGTAAGGAGCGCAGCGATTCGAGTGCGAGATCGTGAGGGTGCTTAATGGCCAATATCTGTACGCCTTTTCCTCCGCGCTTGACCGATTGGGCAAGTTGGGTCTGTTGCTCGGAATGGCGAACCATTGCATAAACGGGAAGGCCAAAATCTTTCTCGATAATTTTGGGATCTTCGACACCGCGGAACATGGACCGCAAAAGTGCAGTGATTCCGGCTCCGAATAAAAACCCCACCACCATGGCAAGAAGCACGATCATGGCTTTCTGCGGCTTGATTGGTTTCATATCGGGAAGTGCGCTGTCGATGACGCGGACATTGCCGATTTCTCCTGCTTTCACAATGCGCAGCTGCTGGGCATTATTGAGCATAGTGGTATATAATTCGGTGTTGACCTGGACGTCGCGCATAAGGCGGACAACTTCTTGTTGGTGAATAGGCAGTGAGCGTAAGGACTGGTCTTGTACGCTGGCTTCTGTCTGCAAACTCACAAACATGCTGTCGAGGGTTTTTACGTTAGGATGGTCTTCTTTGAATAGCTGCATGGCCTCTTTGCGTTTTTGCTGAATTTCAAAGAGATCCTGTTGGGCTTTGACTTGGCGTTCCAGTGCGATTTTAGATTCCATGGTAAGGTCGACGGAGCCCACGCGTAGGCGGTACTGGTTCAGCTTGTTTTCTGATTCTTCCAGTGCAACTTTGATCGCAGGCAATTGCCCATCTAAAAATTCCAAGGTGCGCTCAGCTTCTGCGCTGTTGCGTTCCACATTCTGGGTCAGGTAGGTGTTGGCGATTTCATTCAAAATATTTGCGGCCTGTACTGCATCAAAGCCTTGGTAGGTAAGGTCGATCATTCCGGATTTTTTGCCTGCTTCGGCAACCACCAGATTCTTGCGCATGGCGTCAACAGTCTCGAGCATTCCGTTGCGTACCAATAAAAAATTCTGGCCAGGCTCTGCAGAAAGCGCGAGTACGAAAATGCCGATATGTTGCGGGTTATTGGCTGCATTGACGCTTTGTAAGGGAGCGAATTCTAGAACCTGATTGTCGAACTCGTCCAAGAGCACTAAGTGTTCGGCATCCTGTACATGAACGGTAAATTCTTTGCCGAGTAAATATTCGGGTACATCGAAACGCTCTACGACCAGAAGTGGTTTTGGCTTCTTGAGCAGGCGCTGCAGCGCTCCGTATTTTTTGGGTGCGGAAATGATGTCGAGCTTTAGTTTTGAAGCCACGCGGCCAAGCACCATGCGGCTCTTGATCACTTCAATTTCGGTTTCGGCAGGGTTCGCTGTCTCGAAAAGATCGGCCATGGCGCCAAGAGGGTTTGCTGCCCCGCCCTTGCCATTTTTTGCTTCGAGTTGCACCAAGGCATCGACTTCGTACACCGGCTTCACGGACTTTGCATACAAAATACCAAGACCCGTTCCCAGCACTGTGGTGGTCAGAATTAGCCAGCGGTAGCTCCACAATAAATAGAGCAGGTCGCGCAGGGTCATTTCGTCATTGGTTTCGGTTGTCATTGGATTCCTTCGGTCAAGCAAAGCGCTTGAGCCAACTTTGGCACGTCTGTTCGATCAAGTGGCGTACACGGTAAAATGTTTCGAGTCCGAGCCCCATAGGGTCGTCGATGTCAAAAAGATCCCAATGGCCAAGGCGAAATACCCGGCCTTTGGTCCAAGGGAATAAAATTTCCACGCGGGCTTTCTGATTTTCGGTCATCACAAAAATAAGCTCGGCGGCCTTGGCAATTTCGGGTGTGAGCTGCCGCGCAATATGGGAACTGACGTCGAGCTGCAATTCTTGCATCACTTCCAAAGTATGCTCATGGGCTGGTGCGCCGACCATTGCCGCTAAACCTGCGGAGCTAACCCGGGTCTGAGGCAGGGCGTTCTTGAAAATAGCTTCTGCCATGGGGCTGCGACAGATATTGCCGGTGCACAGGACGAGTATGTTCTTTGGCGCGGGCATAGAGGTTGGCTATTTGGCGAGTGATTGGACGTTAACTGCGGTTTGTGATGCACCCTCGATCAGCTGCGCCGTGGGTAAAATCAGACCGATAACGCGGTTCCAGCGGGCAAGTCCGGTGGCATCCACAAACACTACGTCGCGGGGCTTGAGCGGAAACTGGTCGCCCAGCACCAAGGCTAAAGGGTTGCGGGCATTGAGG
>Ga0209125_1003447_pt1 | contig 10890 bp, 10 predicted proteins | sample BarGraIncub1131A_FD_184503 | JGI IMG/M metagenome (GOLD analysis project Ga0209125, IMG submission 184503) | Arctic peat soil microbial communities from Barrow, Alaska - Barrow Graham LP Incubations 11-31A (SPAdes) (version 2) | ecosystem: Environmental > Terrestrial > Soil > Wetlands > Peat... | reverse complement strand
AGAAAAGTGGTAATTTAGTAAGAGTCGGGGATGTTAATCAAAGCATAACAGGAACATTTACAGCGTCTGATCCTAAATTTTTTAGGGAGTTTTGTGGTAACGCAAATAAAGCTTTCAAAATGTTCATGGCGGGGCGTAGTACAAATCATATTATTGATTTAGCAAATGAACTAGTTGAGTATACAAACAATCAACATGGAGAAGAAAAGTGTAGAAGTGCATTAGTAGATCAAAGAATTAAAAGTTTAAATGAGAAGGTTGAAACGAGAAAAGATAACTATGGTATAAGCACTATGGTGTGTAATTCAAGAGAAGAAGAAACTAAAAAAGCTGTTCACGTGGCTATGAAATTTAAAGAAAAATTCCCTAGTAAAACCTGCGCAATATTAGTTCCTTTTAATAATCAAGTTAGAGAAATAGCAGATATTCTTAGAGCTTATAATATTGAATGTGATGAGTTATCAAATAAATCAGATAAGAAAATTAAAGTTACGAGTACTCTAGGATATATACTGCAATTTATTTCAAGGCCGCAGGATAGTTCTTTATTTAAAGATTTAATTAAGAATGTGTTTATAGAAGAACGAAATCAAGAAAGTGAAAAATTGTTCGATTTTATTTTCGGTTATGATGTTGAAAAGCTGCTATACCCAAATGGAGGTAGCATAAATCAGCTGAATATTCCAGGGGAAATATTAAACTCCAAGGTGTATAAACAATTTATAAGTTCTATGGATCTAATTAAAACAATATTTGAATACCCTCAGACACATTTTGATAGATTGATTTTATATATCAGCGATGTTCTAAATTTTACTCTTGAAAATAAAGCAATGGCAGAGGCAGTTGCATCATATGTTAGATTTGCTTCCAAAGAGAATAGTGAATTTTCATTAGGGTTTGTAGCAGAGCAATTATTAGATGGAAAGAATAGTATACTAGACCATATTTCAGGTATAATATACGATCTAGAAGGATACGAACCATCTCCAGATAGAGTAACTGTATCTACTTGTCATAAAGCCAAAGGGCTAGAATGGGATTGCGTATTAATATTAAATATTACATCTTATCAATACCCATATATGACAACCGATAAATTTAAGGATTATTATTATTTAAAAGATGAATTTAAAAACCCAACAGTTCTTTGTAGCGCAGAAATTGCTAAAATTCTAGGTAATAATATTTGTGAAGATCCATTAAAAGAAGCTAAAATACAAATAATAAATGAAAAAATAAGGCTTTTATATGTAGGGATAACAAGGGCCAAGGAATATTTAATCTTAATGGCAACGCAGTCTAACGAAGGAAAATGGAATGAAGATAAACCGTCAAAGTATTTTTATGTTCTTCAAGATTACATAAATAGCCAAAGGGGTGCTTTATAAATGTTGGACATTAGAAAATTAAATCATGTCTATTATAGTCAAAATCTTTTAAATACTTTTGATAAATGTCCTCTTAAATTTAAAATAAAATATTTGGATAATATCAGATGGAAAAAAGATTCAAAAGATGATGAGGATTATTATGAGAATATGAACATGGGACTGGATTTTCATCTCATAGCTCAAAGATATTTTTCAAATATTCCTGTGGTCATAAATGATAGTAATACTGAATTGCTCCACTTTACAAAGTCACTTCGAGAAAAATTTACTATTTTAGATGGAAATACATATTTGCCGGAATATGAAATTAAAATGAGAAAAGATAATATTAGGATTCAAGCAAAGTATGATTTAATAATTATTAAGCCAAATAATAAAATAGAAATATGGGACTGGAAGACAGAAAATAGGAAACTTGATTATAAGGAAGTAAGCACGAGAATGCAAGCTATTGTTTATATGTATATATTAGGAGAAAGGTCTTTAGAAATATTTGATAGAGAGATATGTCTTGAAGATATAAGTATGAGTTTTTGGCAACCACAGTTTAAAGAGGAAATCATCACTATTAATTATTCAAAGAGTAAGCATAGGATTTATGAAGAAAAAATCAGGTCGATAACACGCAGGCTTACTAATTATGATTTTAGTTTAGATTTTAATAGTGAATTATATAGTAAGCAGTGCAAGTATTGCGAATTTGCTGGTGATACTCAGGTATGTGACGCTTTTGTGTAGCATTGAGATAATAAAATAGGAACAGAAAAATAAAATTATTTTCTTTAATATTATTAGCAATATTAGTCGCAATCTCCTTGAAAAAATCCCCCGGGGGATGTGGAAAAACCATGAATATGAACTGTTTTGCTAATTATTAAAGTATCTTAAATTTATGATTGATGAACTATATTTGAAAAAAGCGACGTAACTATTGAAATTTAATATACAAATAATTCCTTGACTTTCAAAAATAGCTACAATATAATAAGCTTACTAACGGTCGTAAGGAGATGATTATGTGACTATTTTACAAATAAAAAAAGCTGCATTATTAAATTTTACTGAAAAAGGGTATAATGGTGCTTCACTTTTTGATATTGCTGAAGAAGTTGGAATTAAAAAACAATCAATTTATTCTCATTTCAAAAGTAAAGATGAATTGTTTCTTACAGTCATGAATGAGGTTATTAACGAAGAAACGAATTTTTTACACCGGTTTTTTACCCATTACAAACCTGACTTAAAGAACTATTTACAAGATTTTATTTTGGAAATCAAAGAGCGATATGTAAACAATGAGGAATGTAATATGAAATTTGTGTTACGTATGGCTTATATGCCTCCATTTCATTTGAAAGAAGAAGTTATTTATAATTTTAAGTTGTATTTTTTAGAGCTTGAAAATTTACTAAATGAATTATTTTTAAATACAAAAGTCTTTTCAGTCAATGCCAACAGAGCCACTCTTTCTTTTATGACCTTGTTAGATGGATTATTAGTAGCATTAATATATGGAGGCATTGAAAGATTTAATCAGAAATTTCAAGTTTCTTGGGAAATATATTGGAAGGGTTTATTAAATGACTAATTTATTAAAAATCTATTTAACAAGATATAGGAGGATATATGAAAGAAAATAAAGTTTCAGAAAAATATACCTTTATTATTATAGCACTTACACTTATTGCAATTATTAGCTGTATTATATTAAAAATATTTTTATTTTACGGTTTTCTTGCAAGTATACTTATTGCTTCATGCTTACTAATAAAAAATGGATTTTCCACAATTGAACTTTTAAATATGATAAAAAAAGGTCTATGTGACTGTAAATCACTATTCATTTTAATGGCATTAATTGGTGCTATGATTTCTATATGGATGGCTTCAGGAGTTGTACCAACTATGTTATACTATGGACTTAAATATATGCAAGGTACGAATTTTTTATTTGCCGCTTTCGTCCTTACATCGATAGTTTCGATATTTATGGGTACAGCATTTGGAACTATTAGTTGTGTAGGAATTGCATTATTAGGCTTGTCAAAAATATTTGGAATTCCTAACTATATTCTTTTAGGTGCTATAGTTTCGGGGGCTTTTATAGCAGATAAGATTTCTCCAATATCAAGCCTTTTTAATCTCACACTTGAAACCGTAAAAATAAGTTACAAAGAAGCTTTAATGTCCATATTAAAGACTTTACTTCCAACTTATTTTGTATCTGGATTACTATATTATTTTATAGGAAAGAAATATAGTATAGTCCTTGTAAACTCTAATATAGATAACTTTATCTCAGCTATAAATAGAAGCTTTGTTGTTTCACCTTTATTATTACTTTTACCTGTAAGCATTATAATTATGTCATTTTTAGGAATGAAGATGGTAAAATCAGTATCTTTAGCCTTAATTGCTGGAATAATTGTTTCAATTAGTTTACAGAAAGCAAATTTTAATGATATTATTATTGCGATATTTAATGGTTACAGAGTAAATACTAATTCTGTTGACTTAAATACAGTGTTAGTTAGTGGTGGTGTAGTGTCTATGGTATCGATAATACTTATAATAACAGGTGCAATAAGCCTAAGTAGCATGTTCCAAGAAACTGGACTTTTAGTGCCTATAATTCAAAGAATAACCTCAAGAATTAAGTCTCACGAAGAACTTATTTTAAAGACAGGATTTATAAGTAGCGCGTTGACAACTATCAGTGACCAAAGTGTTGGTATAATATTACCTGGAAAACTTTTAAGGGGTAAGTATAGAGAATTAGGAATTGACAATACTACTTTGGCTAGAACTATAACAGACACTGGAACAGTTATTGCACCACTTATCCCATGGAATGTAAATTCATTATTTATTTTTATAACAACGGGGATTCCAACTGTGTCATATGCGCCTTATACGGTGTTATGCTACGTGTCGCCCATGATTACATTTATTTTCGCTTATCTGCATAAATTTAAAACTGAAAAATAGGTAAAAGGGTGCAAGTCAGAATTTTCTAAAACAATTCCAAAGGATATAATTTCACTTATTTCTTTGTTTTTCTCAGAATAAATAATGTCATGAGCGGTAAAAGCAATTGAAGAAGTTAATAACAACATAATTAATCTTCCAGATATAAAACAGTAAATTCTTTCTAAATCTTTTGAACATAAATCCCCTTTTTGCATATTTTTTTGTAGCTCTTCAATTTAAAGAATAGTTCCAGTTATAAAAATACCGCAGAATTCATTTTTGAATAATACGGTATTTAAATTGATCATTAGCCTTTAATATTTTATTAACACATCCTATATAGCAAAAACTTTATTCTTCAATAAATCGTGTCAATTCTTCATTGAATTTATCTTTTTGGTCATAGAACGTCGCATGGCCACTAAATTCAAATGGTATAAGTTTTGAATTTCTAATTGATTCTTTTTGTATTTCACCTAGTGGAAATGGAACAACTTTGTCATGTATGCCATGAATAATTAAAGTAGGAACATTTATTTTTCCAAGATCAGAAAATAGTACTTCATTTATCCAAGTATTTGCAATATCCGCAGTCGCCCACCCTGCTGCCTGTAATCCCAATTGAAAGAACCAGTCAGATAATGGTTCGGTTATATGCTGAAAGAAAAATATATCGCCGAAATCGCGCAGCATTTTAGGACGATCAGTATATGTTCCCTGGATTATATCATCTATAACTTTTCTTGGTACCCCATGTCCTTTATGGCGAGCCATATATCGAATAGCTATAGCTCCTCCTGTTGAATGTCCTGCCAGTGTAATATCATGTAATTTTAATGCATCAATTACACATCTAACATCATCTGACAAACTATCATAGCCGTAGCCACTCCAAGGTTTATCTGAATCACCGAATCCCCTTGTATCTATTCCAATGCACCTATATCCCATCTTAGGAAGTTGGTCAAATTGATATTCAAATAACTTATGATTTATAAATAGAATATAGGTTCCCATAGTTTTGTTATAATAGATATATATGTAGGGCATAATAATAGTATGAAAAAGAGGTGTTTACCTTGCTAATGAGATTAACTGTAAAGGATAAGAATAAGTTATTAGCGGATGAAGGTAAACAACAGTGTAACTATTGTGGTACTAAGAATATTATGTTAACCTTAAAGGATAGGAATGGACCTGCAGCAGATGTAACCAAAAACATGACAGGGATATAAACGATTCACTAAACATACGGGTAGCATATCAAATTAAACCTGAGTTATTAGCAAACAAAAGTTGTGCACTTTGTCTCCAACATTTATAACCACTTCGGGGGACGTAACATTAACTGGAAGTTAGTGTTTGCTATTTTTTAATATAAAGGAGAGAACATTATGTCTAAAGTAATAGGTATTGATTTAGGTACAACAAATTCTTGTGTGGCTGTAATGGAAGGCACCGAGTCTGTCATAATTCATAATTCAGAGGGTGGCCGCACTACTCCATCCATAGTTGCATTTTCTAAAACAGGTGAACGCTTGATAGGTGAGCCTGCAAAGCATCAGATAGTTACTAATCATGAGCGTACAATAAGCTCAATCAAGCGCGAAATGGGCAGCGACTATAGGGTTAATATTGATGGTAAAAAATATTCGCCACAAGAACTTTCAGCAATGATTTTACAAAAACTTAAAGCTGATGCAGAAAGTTATCTAGGCGAAACTGTAAGTGATGCTGTGATTACCGTACCTGCATACTTTACAGATGCACAAAGGCAAGCAACTAAAGATGCAGGTAAAATTGCTGGCTTAAATGTACAACGAATCATTAACGAGCCAACAGCTGCTGCAGTTGCTTATGGTGTAGATAAAGAAACACCTCAAAAAATCATGGTGTACGATTTAGGAGGAGGAACATTTGATGTATCCATTCTCGACATCAATAATGGAGTTATTGAAGTGCTTGCTACTGCAGGAAATAATCATTTAGGCGGTGATGATTTTGATAGCTCTGTGGTTGATTATCTTGTACGTGAATTTAAGAAGGAAAATCATTTAAATCTTACAAAAGATCCTACTGCTATGCAGCGTGTAAAGGAAGCAGCAGAAATTGCAAAAATTGAGCTAAGTGCTGGAACATCAACTGTGGTAAATCTTCCTTTTATTACTACAATTAAGTCAGGTCCAGTACATATGAATATCACATTGACAAGGGCAAAATTTAACGAGCTTACAGTACATTTGGTGGATGCAACAATGGATCCGATGCACCAGGCAATGCGTGATTCTGGTCTCAATATTACTGAGATTAGCAAGATTCTACTTGTGGGAGGATCCAGCCGTATTCCAGCAGTGCAAGAGATCGTGAAAAAGCTCATAGGCAAAGAACCGTTTAAAGGTATCAATCCGGATGAATGCGTTGCAATGGGTGCTGCGTTTCAAGCTGGGGTCCTTGTAGGTGTTGTAAAAGGCTTATTACTTTTAGATGTAACACCGCTTTCTCTAGGCATCGAAACTATGGGAGGAGTTTTTTCGAGAATTATTGATCGTAACACAACGCTTCCAATAAAAAGGAGTCAAGTTTTCACTACAAGCCGTAGTTTTCAAACATCTGTTGAAATTCATGTTTTGCAGGGTGAACGTGAAATGGCTTCTCACAATAAAACATTAGGTAAATTTAAACTAAGCGGTATTCGCCGTGCACCAAGAGGCGTTCCACAGATTGAGGTAACATTCAATATTGATGCAAATGGCATTGTTAATGTATCTGCAAAAGATCTGGGAACTGGCAAGGAACAAAACATTAATATTACTGCATCCTCAAACCTTAGTCAGTCTGAAATTGATCAAGCTATTCTTGATGCAAAGAAGTTTTCTGCCGAGGATGCAAAAAATAAAGAAGAAGCCAATATAAAAGATCATGCGCAGCAGTTGATTTATCAAGCATCAGCAGTTATGAAAAAGCTTGATAAAAATGACAGCTCAGTGCTTAAAGAATCTGTTAAATATACAAAGAAAGCATTGAAGAGCAAAGATAATTCGCAGTTGGTTGAGGCTTGTAATGAGTTGTCCGAAGTGTTAGAAGCAATGGGGCATAAAGGTCCACAGGATGATAGTTCAGATATTACAAGTAATAATGAAGATAATGAAAAGTAACACTTGTAGATGAAGTATATAAATAAGGCAGGTGAATAGTATGTTTGGTTATGTAGTGGTGAATGTGGATAAGTTAACATTTGAAGAGAAAAAAAAATATAGGGCCTTTTATTGTGGATTATGTAAGACTCTAGGAACACGTCACGGAATAATAAGCCGTTTCACACTTACTTATGACATGACTTTTCTTGTCTTATTTCTTTCTGCTCTTTATAAGACTAATACCACAATGCAAACTGAGCGGTGCATCATACATCCTTTGAAGCCACATGAATATTGCCAAAATGAAATCTCGAAGTATGCCGCCGACATGAATGTTGTACTTGCATATTATAATTTTCTTGACGATTGGACAGATGATAAAAATGTACTGTCACTCAGTGCAGCAAAACTGTTTGAACGTCAATATAAGCGCATTGAAACCCAATATCCCAAGCAATGTACTGTAATTAGCAAATGTCTTGCTAAGCTTTATGAAATCGAAAAATCAGGAGAGCTTAACCCGGATGTTCCTGCAAATTGCTTTGGGAAGCTAATGGGCGAAATTTTCGTTTTATGGGAAGATGAATATGCGGAGAAATTACGAACATTTGGAATAGCGCTAGGTAAGTTTATTTATATAATGGATGGTTGCATGGATTTAAAGTCTGATATAAAAAATGAGCGTTATAATCCGATGATTATGTCATCGTCTGAAAATTTTTATGACATTTTAAATCTGCTTATGGCTGAATGCATAGAAAATTATAAAAAGTTGCCAATTAATCAAGACAAGGGATTAATTGAAAACATCCTATATTCAGGTGTTTGGACAAAGTATGAAGCAGAAAAAAAGAAGAAAAGGAGGAGCACAAATAATGATGACTAATCCTTACGAAGTACTTGGTGTTTCTTCAACTGATTCGAAAGAAGAAATTACTAAAGCTTATCGGAAACTAGCGAAAAAATATCATCCAGACTTGAATCAAGGGAACAGTGATGCCACAAGAAAAATGAGCGAAATTAACGCTGCTTACCAAGAGATAAAAAGCGGGAAGGCTACTCAAAACAGTAGCGGTGGAGGTTACAGTGAACAAAGTTCATACGGTAATGGGAACAGTTCTTATGGAGGAGAGAATCCATTTAGAGACTTTAACCCTTTTGAAGGATTTGGTTCTTTCAGTGGTGGTCAGAATCAAAGACATGAATATTCGGAATTCGATTCAGTTAATAGCTATTTGGAGGCTGGATATTTTAATGAAGCACTCAATGTGCTAAGCGATATTACAACTAAGAATGCAAAGTGGTACTATTACAGCGCAATTATAAATTCTGGTTTAGGCAACAAAATCACAACATTAAATCATGCAAAAACAGCAGTGCAAATGGAACCGAATAATCTTGAATATCAAAGATTATTAAATCAAGTACAAAGTGGTGGTCGTGTGTATCAACAGCGGAGTCAGGACTTTGGCATGCCAACAATCAGTTTAAACAAGATATGTTTAGCTATTTGTTTCGCGAAAATATTCTGTGGGTGCTGATGATAAAAGTATTAAGAAGGAGTGAGTAGAATGGGAAATTTAAAAAATAAGTTAGCACATTTTATGTATGGCAGATATGGTACAGATCAACTGTATATTGCTTTAATTGTGGTATATTTTGTTTTGGTAGTAGCTAATACTTTTATCAGGTCTACTATTATTAGCGTTTTGATGTTTGCTATTTTGATATTGATTATTTTCAGAACATTGTCTCGAAATACTTACAAAAGAAGCATGGAAAATGAGAAGTTTATGAAGATTTTGAAACCTGTTAAAATGAAAGGAACTTTGGAGCTTCGTAGAATCAAAGAAATTAAAACACATCGTTTTCGCAAATGTCCAAATTGCAAGAAAATGCTTCGTTTGAAACGAGTCAGGGGAAAGCATACAGTTAAATGTCCTAGCTGCAATAAGGAATTTGAGGTGCGAATTCTAGGGTAAGTAACTTTGATGACTTTATAACAAAAGAATTCAAATTCAAATGGCTGTCTAAAGGTGAAATTCTATTTCACTTTTAGCTCAACCTCTCTTTATTAGCAGTTACGTTTTGATTCACTCATTGCGTAGCATACCTAATTTTTTATCCAGATGTTTTTTGAAATAGATAGAATGTCATTGACCTAAGCCAAGATAATGAATCGATTCCTTATAAGCGAGATAACCGCCGCGAGGACACTCTCCTCAGGGAGTTTGAGTTTGCTGGTAAGTGCGAGGAGTTCAGGTAAGACCAGTGGTTTCTCCATCAACATAAGAACCTCTTGCTCAACAGGGTTAAGCCATTTAAAGATGGAAAGCGCCTTTCCTAACAATTGTGCCTGGACCTTCGAATATAATTCGCTACCAAGTACCCCTGCCTCCATTAGCCCTATTGGCCCAGCCCTGCGCATCTGACTGCGCTCAAGCATCCCGTATAAATTGGGTTGGCGTGCCATTCGTTCTGCGGAAAATATTGCTTCTACCTCAGTACTGGCGTTGCTATGCGGTGGTTGCGATTCTTCTATATGTGTCCAGGGTGGTCCCAATGTCGGATCGCTCCATTGAAAAGAAAGGATAACAGAGACGATTTTAGTATAGCCCTGCTTCCTTAGATTATTGGACCAATCGTGCACCGAGTTGAGGAAAGCAGTGTAGTCATCATCACCATCAGCATGACTTATAGCGAAGCTTGTAGAAGAGTGCTCACGAAGACGAAGAATTAGAATATCCATTGGTGCACCATTGAGCCATACACGCAATCGGTCGGAAAGTGGTTCATCCTTACGTTCACCGAGTTCAGTGATAATTTGGGCAATTCCTCCTGGTGCTAGGTGTTGCGGTAAGCCAACAACGATACGACTTAGGACGTCTTCACCTGAGTGTCCACCATCGCGATATCTAAGCGAGTTAACTGGAGAGGGAACAAATGGGGGGTTGGCTGTAATGAGGTCAAAGTATTCTTCGCCAATAGGTTCGAAGAGGTCCCCAACAGCAATTTCAATATTATTTGCGCCTGATATTTTGGCATTGAAATGTGTACATCGAGTGGCGCGAGGATTAATATCTATAGCAATCACTCGTTGTGAGTGAGAACTCGCAAGGAGTGCATGAACACCCGATCCAGTACAGAGATCGAGAGTTGAACCCATGGGATGGCGAACAGTAGTTTGCGCTAGCCATCGACTGTCAGCACCAATATACATCACTTGGTCATATGGTACATTGACGCATCCTGGATGTGGAAGCTTGGGCCAAGCATGGTCTGAAAAGACCAATTGATCCCCAACTGGAAAGAGTGTTGCACGTGCAAAGCACTTCTTTTCATCGATAAAAAGGAGTCCTGCACGAATTAGAACATCCCGATTAATATCA
>Ga0209125_1003446_pt1 | contig 10891 bp, 3 predicted proteins | sample BarGraIncub1131A_FD_184503 | JGI IMG/M metagenome (GOLD analysis project Ga0209125, IMG submission 184503) | Arctic peat soil microbial communities from Barrow, Alaska - Barrow Graham LP Incubations 11-31A (SPAdes) (version 2) | ecosystem: Environmental > Terrestrial > Soil > Wetlands > Peat... | reverse complement strand
ATTTCGGACTTGTCGGTAATAACGATCGTGTAGCGGACTGGGAGCGAGGCTGTGGTCGTGTCTTGGACGCAAGCGGAAAAGAAACAAAGAATGGCGGCAAAAATCAAAAATAGCGAGAAATGTCGCATAGGTCTCCTCTTAGGACAGGCAAATCATCAATATAGGAAAGATGGGAGCTAAGTAACTCAGATGCAATCTGAAATGGAATTAGTACATTTGGCCTCAAATTTGCGAACAAATGATAGGAGAGAGAGTCATGAAATCAACACATACAAGAAAATCTGGGTTTTACCAGCATTCTTCGGGTATATATGTTTTTGGACTTCTTATTCTCCTTTTCGGGGCCGACGTGGCCAATGCTAACCCAGTTACAAACATGTTTAGGCGCTTTAGCGTATTGTTTGCTGCCAGTCACACCGAAACAAGTGATAATAAGTTCCGACCCTTGAATCCACCGGGGAAGGTGGTGGACGGAGTCAATGTGTTTACGGGGCAATATGCGACCTCAATTCCGCTTGCTACCATTTCTGCTGGGGGAGTTGCTTACCCTGTTTCGCTCCAATATGGGGGCAGTGCACAAGATGCCGCAGAAAATGATTCCGTCACGGCAGCACGCTCCAAGGTGGGTTGGGATTGGAATTTATCGGAACCATTTGTTCAAACAGAGCAAATGGGTACAAAAACGTTGGCTGACGATATCTTTTGGTGTGATTTAGGTCCCTGGGGAGCCGGGGAACTTGTTTTTTTGCGGGAAACGGTTGTCGATGGGGTGACAACGAGGGTTTATGTATTATCCTCGAATCCGTCTGTAATCGCAATTGCCGAGATACAAAAAACGATTTTGGCGGATCTTGCGCCTTTTCTGGTGGTTGCAAATGGAGAAATCCTTGGTTGGAAATTCACTCTGCTTGATGGAACAATCCTAAAATTTGGGTATCGAAACCAAGCGATTCGCACCGTGCGCTCTAATCCGCTTTCTGTGGTAAGTGATGCATCCGCAATTATGAGGGTTCCATATCGTTGGGATATTGCTGATGTTTATGATTTTCAAAAACAGGGGCATATACAATTCAACTGGTCAACAACCCTTTACCCGAGCTCGGCGATTCCGTTATTATATCAATACGAGGGGTATTCTCAGTTGCAAAGCATTGAGGCATTTAATGACAAAAATGAAAGTCTGGAATCGCTTCGCTTTTCATATTCGTGCCCTGTAGGTGACGAGCTTTGTGTATCGGACCGCAGGGGGATTATCGAACAGGTTGATCAGCGTCCTCTGCAAGATCGACATTTGGTAACAAAAATTACGCAAACGCAATTTCTGCTACCGGATCCGCGCACGGTCACTCACACCTTGACATATGCATACCCTGACACGAAGATGAAACGGCCGTTTCTGCAAACAATATCGAGCGAACTAAATGCAGGTACCGGAAGTATCGCTCTCGGAGAATATGCTTTTGAATATACTGCGCAACCGCTTACAAATACTTCAGGCGCAAAAAATCTTCGCTTGTCCAAAATCACTTATCCAACCAAAATTGTAGAAGACATTTCTTATGGAACGGCATCGATAGCCGCCAGTAAAGCGGTGCAAATTGTGGATAATATTCAATCCATATCCAGTTTTACAAATCAAGTAAATCAACTTCAGTCCTGGTGTGACGAGCAAGACTGCTTTTTAGTCGAACAAACTGCATCTACCACAATGCCTGCAGCAAATCAAGGACTTAAGGTTCATGCTTGGAGAAATACAGGGAATTATTTCCAGTCAACTGAAATTATTTCGCAAGAATATCAACCTGGCTTAAGTGACTTGAGCGTTTTGCATGGCCGAGGTTGGTATGCTGTTGTTGATAAACTGAAAAAGACAATGCATTTATTTGATAAAAATGACCAAGGGAACTATGACGAGGTCAATCTTGTTAATACATCTAAATTCTTTAGAGACGCAGCCACTTCCATAGCTTGGGATGTTCAGTCGGGAGGTGATTACATTGTATTTAAGCGTTATCATTATGCCAATGCTGAGAGTAAGTCGAAACAATTGTTGTCGATTACGACTGCACCAGGTCCATCTGAAATTGCAATACTCACACGTGATCTTAATAGGACGTGGAAATTTTCCTATTCCTCAGATGAGGGGGCTGGTTGTCAGGTACACAATAAGGATTTATTAGAATATAAGGGAACCAAATTTCAAGCTCGCTTCAATATTGTGGACACCTCCTCCTGCCTAATATATGATACAGATGTTAGTGTGTCTGCTGGCAGTAACTATTTCACCGTATTGAGTCAGAAGAGTATCGCTACAGGTTACCTTATGGGGTCTTTGATTAGTACCTATGAGAGTCCACGTGTTCTCCACGTATTTGGTCGGAACCCCTCCGGGACAGGAGTATTTACCAACCTATCCAGCAAATTACCTGTTGTCGATACAAATTTGCAGGAGACACAAAGTCCAATGCTTTTCAAGCAAGTCGTTTCAAGCGTTGATGTTGGGTCAAGATTCCTTCAAATCACACTGAATCCTGAATGGTGGAATCCGAATGCAACACGTCAATTATTGATGCAACTGGATGGTGTAAAATTTTCCTTAGTGGCATCTACAGATACGATCCAGTGGGGCCGTATATACCAGCGAGATAGCTATGCCGTGATCCAAATTGGCAATAAATCTGCGGATGCAACGAAAGCCTCTTCGGTCAATTTGTACTATGTGCCATATGTCATGAAATCAGATGGCTCTCTTGGCTTTGCAAATAATACGCTAAAGCAAGCTGATTTTTCAAAAGCACAAAACTGGTTAGGGGGCTACGACTTTTGGGATGTAAACGAAACGAGAAGTGATGGCTCCTTGCGTTTTCAGTTCAATATTCAAAATAATCGCGAAAATCTTACTGTTGGCCTTATGCATGATCCTGCAGACTGGATGAATGCTGACGATATTGTCCAGGAGAAGAACCTCTCATATTCATTGTACAGCGTAGGATTACCTTCTTTTCCCAATGAATCATCATTTGAATGGGGTGGGACCAAGGTGTTTTGGTTTAACGGAATGGATCCAGCAGACGGTGTGAGAGGTGGTGGAGCGTTGGCACCTAGGGCGCATAACTATTTGGTTGGTGTGGCTCCGACTGAGAGTGGTATGATCGCATGGAATGTGGCCGTAGATGATGACCCGACTAAGGATGCAAAATCTTGCCCATATGAACTCAATTGTAACTTTGTGCCTTCGTTTATTCCCGATGGGGACATATCGAGAACGCAGTCAGTTTCTCAGTATTCAGCTGATTTTCACGGTATCCATCCTTGGAACATGACTTTTTCTGAAAGTGGAAATAAAGCCATTCTTGCTCGTGTAAATCCCACAACCCGAAAAATGAAAGTTTGGTTAACGCGAAATGTCAATGGAACATATTTCGGCAGCAAACCCGTCGTTATTGTCGCGTCAAGAACAATTACTTATCCCGAAGCCTTGAATCCCCCTCAGAGAACTGATTTCAACTATAGGGCGACTTCCTTTCTGGAGTATAATTCCACAACGCAGCAGATGCAGGCCAGTGACGTGAATATTGACCGTTCCATTGCTGTGAATGGCATTGATTTATTTGTGAACACTGAGTTTGATCGCATGACTGTGGATCGAATCGGGAGCCCTTTGCCAGAAGAAAGTATTAATCTCTCAGGTGTTGTAGACTCCTCAAATGTTGTTGACCGATTGAACTACACGCAGATGAGCCAGAAAATTGAGACGGAAACAATAGACAGGACAAGGCTCAAGGATCATAATCTCTGGCCTGCGGGTGTCTGGCTTAATCGCATTGTCCTGTCGAGAAGCACACAAACGGATTCGTATGGGAATACGAATGGCTCCGTATCATTATTCAGCAATTTTACTGATTTGCAAACGCCTACGATTGTATACAATCAGGTTATTGGATCCAATGTGACGAATATTAGTCAAAAAATATTGGAAACAAAAACCTACCGAAATGCAGATGGAGAGTCTTTCCATGCCGATGTTCCAACAGAGCAATATGCCTATAAATCATACGCAGGCATTCATCTTGGGCAGACGTATACGGCTCCAATCGTCAACCAAAGTACATCAGATATCTATATCCTCAATGCACAAAAGACGATCTGGTCGGAGGACTATCCAGGCATTGCAATGAGTCATTATAGTTGGGTCGATTTACCCGATATGACCAATCAAACGTCCCCATCAAGCCCTGTCTCTCCCCTATTTTCCCTATCAAATTCATTTGTCAAGACGGATTCCGTCACGGTAATCAATTCCTCCGGCAGGCCTGTTGAGGCATTTACATTGGCCAATGCCGAAGAGCAATATTCCTCGACACTATACCGTGGAATACGATCCTTGCCGACCGTACAATTCCGTGGGGCAAGAGCGTCGCAGGTTGCTGCTCTGACAGGGGAAAATGGCAGAGATATTGAGCATATTTTCAGTAACCGAAACCCACTAGGTTACCCTCAAGAAAAAGAAGATAGCGTCAGTATTCCTGCAACCTCATTTCCATATTTTGGGTTTGCGCATTCTGGGCAATGGAGTATCCTGTTTAATGGCGGGCGAGTCGATTTGAATACCGCAAAATTCACATCGGCAATTCAGCGTCCTTTGAGCTACACGTTTTCAGGGTGGGTTTTTTCCAAGAATCCAACCGCCCCATCCATAGGCATGCTCATTGTGAGTGGCAGTGGGAATGTGCTCGTTCAGGGGTCGGCAATTGCCCCCATCGAACCGTATGCGCCCCGTAAGTGGCAAAAATGGGAGGTTGTGGTTGATCTTAAGCATGTGCCCTCGGATGTTCTTGTCGCGAAAGGCTGGGTAACCGCAACGAAATCCTCCGATAGTGAGATCTATCTAGATGACTTTGTTCTCGCACCCACTGCTGCAACCTATGTGATCTCAGGTTATGACGGTTCAGGTCAAAAAATATCTGAGTCTGCAGAGGACCAAGTGCAGTGGTTCCATTACTCCAAACTTGGAGTACTATCGGGGGCAGCCGATGAAAATGGATTGATGTACAAGCAAAATGCCTTGCACCGTTTTGAGGAGGATGCAAAATGAAACGACTCGCCTTTGCCTGTCTAGTATTTGGAACTTCGCTTGCCTTTGCCGCAATAACCGGAGCCGTTGATGCCTCTTCACATACTCGGAACTATGGATTCTCATTTGAACGAGGGAATCACATCCCAAACTGGAGCTTTGAAAACGAACAAGATGGTTGGTTTTTAACGGATGCGTCCACCAGCGCTCAAAATTCAGTTCGGCTGCATCAGTCTGCTCCTGAGTTGAAGGCACTGAAACTGATACCACCAAGCGGTTCCTATGTTGCTGTTGCAGACCTTTTGGGAACGACTTCTAAAATTATATCAGACCCTGTGCCTATTCAGGGTGGCGCAACATATACACTGTCTTTCTGGTATGCAGCACCCGCTCTGACAGGACCATCTTCGGTCATGATCACCTGGTCCAGTTCTGTTGATTTAAACTGGGTTAGTTCGATATCTGCGGGCGATAAATATCAAACCGTCGCTATCAGTAAAGTGATGACTAAAGTTGGTTCATGGAATCTTTTCAAGGCACAAATCAGTGCGCCGTCATGGGCTACGCATATTTCTGTTGGTCTTGGGGCTGCAAGCGGTGCAGGCTCTAGCGGCAAAATATATTTTGATGATGTTATACTAGAATCTGGGACAAAATCGGCGAGTCGTGCCAATATTGGCGAGTCTATTCAATTAGCGGACTCCAAGGGGCGTTCCGTGCAGAGCCTTGCGCGGCTAACTCACGGAGCCGGCGCAATGCCACCAGCAGAGTGTCTTGAAGATTTTCCATATTTTGCAAGCGAGACCTTCGAGGTCCGTAATCAGGTATCCATTCCTGGCGACGTAAAAGCAGGAAAGTCCATCATTTTTCAATCTACGGTGAAAGCCCTTGGCAATCTTGAGTCTGATGGCTCTGTGGAACTTTATAGTCAGGCTGCTGTCACAGGTAATGTTGCATTCGGAACGACTCTATATAAGCAGGATCAATCGGTTGTTTTACAAAGAGGCAGCATCCAGAAGAGCCCACAGCCCTGTTTACTTCCTCCTATAGAGGTTGCCCCTGGTTCGCTTGATATTCATGTTCCCAATAGCAGTACGGTTACGCTTACTCCTGGCAAATACCAGAATATCTACTTGGGGAACAACGGCTCGAAAGTTCTGTTACAGTCTGGTGAATACGATATTCGCTCCATAACTACGGAGCCAGATGCTCAGCTTTTGATCGATGCCCAGGACGGACCCGTTATTTTACGAATTGCCTCAGAAATCAATTTTGCGGATCGAACTAAAATGATACTGCAAAGCGGTGCGATAACCAATTTAGTTCAGATCAATTATGCGGGTACCAATGACTTGAATCTGGGCAACGACATGGTGCTTTTTGGACAAATCTACGCTCCCAATGCACGCGTAAATGTGAAGGCACGAGGACGAATTGAAGCTCAGATATGGGCCAAAAATGTTTATGTGGATGCCGTTGGTGTTCTTGTTATTCCTGAATTTTTCGGATTGGTGGGAGGCCCTTCGAAATGGTCTGTAAGCGAGGGAACCGTTGATGTCTATGGACGCCCCGATAAAAGCTACCTGCCCATTGTAGCCAAATTGGACTTCGGAGCTCAAGTACTGAATTATGACAGCCTTTCTAAAGCCTACAACAATGGAACGAATGCGCCTGACGCTGGGGCAAGGCCTTTTGCCGCAATGTCATATTCGTTGACCGGTGTAGTCGGCAACACCCCTCCAGGTGACCAATGGGTGGCGGCTGGTTCAACTGCTGGTGAACAGTTTGTCGCTGATCTACTGATTCCTGCACATATTGACACTCAATTTGGCACAGGAACATCCAATTTGAACAATGCGCCCTATTCGTTAAGCTGGAGCCATGGCACCGAAAATCGTTATTCCTTAACTTGGAAAAATAGAGAAGGACAAGTCGTAAAAACCGCAACGAATAGCAGCTACAATGGAAATACACCAATGTCACAATGGGATTGGGCTATTACCACTTATGACTATTACCCCGACGGATCACTGCGTGGATCCACAAGCCCCACACAGACAGGTACTGCCCGACTTCATGATAGCCAAGGGAGACCCGCGCAGATTTGGGATGCCGACCGTGGAGCTACACGTGCATGGTATGACCAGAATGGAGCACTCAAGGTTACCCAGGATGCTTCCCAACAGGTAAATAATTCGGCCGTTCTTACCGAAACCGATTGGAAAGGCCGTTTTGTCCGTGAATGCCTAGTTACAGGCAACAATACGACACTGAATAGTGACTACATGCAATTTCTCGCAGATTACCCCGAGTTTACCTGCAACCCACCCGCAGATGAATTCTATACAAGCATCGAATTGCGTGGAGTCCAGTACGATAACACCACCAACCTGAACCTCCCGCCTGGAGTAAAACTGGAGAATATTCAAAATAATGTAGTCGCAAAGTGGCGCACCAATAATGATATCGCAGTACCCAGGATCGTTGACGGCCGCATCTACGACCTATACAGTTACGACCGTAAAGGCCGCGTCACCAGAACCTACCGCTATATCCCCGGCATGCCTGGCCTTTTGAACCTAACCTACGTCGAGTACACCTATGACGACACCACCCATAGAGTAACCCGCGAAGATTACAGCCGCCTCAACAACAGCACAAGCACCCTCCTCGAAGCCCGCGTGTATAGCTACGACCAGTACGGCCGCGTAAAGCGCATCGCCGACCAGAACGGAGCAACCCTCACCACATACAGCTGGGACGAACGCGGCAGCATCACCCAAGCCCACCTAGGCAGCCAAGTAAACATCGCCACCCAGTGGGGCCTAAAAGGCCTAGACCAGAACACAGCGACCCAAGGCAGCAACTTACTCTATAGCGAGACCCTAGTACGCGGATCCTTGACAGCAGACCAGGATGGCATAGCCACCCCAGCAGGCCCCGGCACCATGGATGGCCGAGTCACCCGCGAGATCCGCCAACGCAGAGACAGCACCGACCTCTTAGACTACGCCTGGGACCAGAGCGGCCGCATGCAGACCTCAGCCAAGTACACCCGCATCGGACAGGCCCCCTGGAGACCCACCAGTAACGAACAGTGGACCTATACCCAGGACGGAAGCGTGAGCACCCGCAACCGCGACAGCAAGCTTACCACCTGGAACTACATCCCCGGCACCCATATGCTCGACCACGTGGACAGCCTGCACAACAACAACAGCACCAGCGCCACCCCCGGCACCTTCTTGTATGACGAAAGCGGCCGCATGATCGTAGAGTGGTGGAGAGGATTCATATACGACCACGGAGCCGACGGCCGCGTAACCGGCGTGTACGACGAACGCACCCAGAACCCCGATAGCGTAAGCCACTACGCCACCACCATCCACGACTTCGACGGCTGGAGCGTAGGCACCATAACCACCACCGGCATGCAGTACACCCAGCTCAAAGCAGACTGGACCATCGAGATCGCCGGCAGAAGACGCGCCGAAGTGCACCAAGACCTGACCACCGACCCCGTGCAAGTGACCACCCTGTTGCAAGGCATGGGCGGAGCCGTCGGCCGCAGACACCCCGACGGCAGCAAAGAGTGGTACGTGAAGGATTGGCGGGGAAGCACCGTGAAGACCGTGCACACCGACGTAAGCGGCAACGTCCAAAGCAACGGCTGGGAGTTCACCTACGGAACCTACGGCTACAAGACCAACTTAAGAGTAGACAATGCATCCAACATCCCAGGCCAGCAGTGGGAAGGCAAGACCCAGGACGACCGCACCGGGCAGACAACGATTGGGGTGAGGTTGTGGGATCCAGAGCTGGCGATTTGGTTGACACCGGATCCTGCGGCGCAATACAATGATCCATATGGCACAAGCGGAGATCTTGTAAACTCCTATGACCCAAATGGACTGTGGGAAGTTGGACTCGGCATAACCTTTGGTTATACGCACAAAGGTGGATTTCGTATTGGAGTTGGCTCAAAGTTCGACTTAGGTAGTAGTATGAGCTATGGAGCTTCGTGGGGTTATAATCAAAGAAGCGACTCTTGGTCGGGTGGTGCCAGTGCCTATGTTGCTGCTCCATTGCCAGGAGGTTATCTCTATGCCGGAGGTTCCGCAAATTATGATACTAAGTCAGGAACAGCCCTGAATGGTTATGCAGGCGTTTGGGCTTTAGGAGTCGGCGGAGAAGTAGGCGGAGGACTGTACTGGGATCACGATAACGACTTCAGAGGCACAACCCGCTATGTCAAAGGCTACGTAGGAACGCAAGCTGCAAACGTAGGTGGTGGCTATGAATGGGGCACTGGTGATATGCAGGGGCGAGGCTGGTTCGAGGAAGCAAACCTAGGCCCTGTGACTGGTTCTCATGCTCAACATGGTGGATGGGATTGGGGCGCGAGTGGGTATGTTGCTTCATACACAATTACAAACAAGAAGCCTATGCAGCTTCTAACAAATCGAGGTGGCCCAAATGATAAAATAGGACATTCAGCAATCGACAATGCAGATGGAGTGTCTACTGTTTCATGGGGTCCGAAAGTACGAGGATTTCCAGCACTATTTCTTACTGGCGGTAAAGAATGGAGTGACTATGATAATGAGCATGGGACAGAAGAAACGCCTATTTATGGCGGATCAGCGAACATTGAAGCGTACGGAGAATATTTAAGTTCTAGTATAATGCCGTATAGTCTGATATTTTCAAGTTGTAGCGAGCAAGTAGGATATGCTATGCTATCTACGGGGCGATTTCTACCTGGAATGATTCACCCATATTTACTCCAAATGAATATGCAACTACATAGGGGTTACTATGTTGGTGAATAATCAAAGAGCTTGCTATCATCGATACACTTTGATGTTAATGCTTATTTATGGTTCCTTTATTACTTTTTCATGTGCAAATACTATGAGGATAAACGGGGCTTCGCGTACATGCGTCCTAAGCTCTTCAGCATTGGGTGCCGTTATCTATAATGAATTGGATGAGCCGAATGAATTTGCGATGATTCAGTCTGTATCTGATATGAAAAATTGTTATTCAAACTTTGAATATGACGGTTCAATTCAAGGAAATCACTTATTCCAGGCGTACCAAAAAGTTGAGTATGCAGGATATCTTTATCGGATAGTTTTGAATAATCTCCAGTGTGATGTGTATAATCCTCAGGAACCCACTAATGAAATAAAGTCACGAAGGAAGCGTTTCCCAATATTGCTGGAAAGAAGTACCTGTGTTGTTTTACCTCAGTCATTTTATGATTCCGTTGCAGTCATGCGCAGCGAATCGAGAAATACCGTGGAAAAATCCAGCTCTATTGTTATTGAAAAGGCCAAGCAATGGCTAATAATGAATAATCGCTGAAAGGCTGATTGAAGAAAGCAGTGAACAAACAAAAATGCAGAATTAGTTGTCCTTAAGCATTTTGCGGACACAATATGGTTACAAAATGAGTCTTCAGGGTGGAATAGTCCATAAAAAGTTTGACTTGCCCCCTAATGACCAGTTCACCCGCATGCCCAGTATTTAAAAGGCATGTCGGGTGCAACGACTATTAGGGCATGAATTTGTTTTTGTATTCCTGTTTGAGAAGCTGTTGTTCGTTATGCAGCAACGCCCAAAAGGCGATGCCAGCATAACCGGCCGCGAGCGTCATAAGCCAAGCATCCAAGTACGTGTATGGGATCACAAATTAAGCGGCCCAGCACGTAATGGCGCGGTGCCAGAAGGTTATATTTCCAGGATGAGCACCGACGGTATTGCGGTTCCTTAAAAAATATTTATGTGTCATTTCTATATTATCTTGTGTGT
>Ga0209125_1003445_pt1 | contig 10893 bp, 11 predicted proteins | sample BarGraIncub1131A_FD_184503 | JGI IMG/M metagenome (GOLD analysis project Ga0209125, IMG submission 184503) | Arctic peat soil microbial communities from Barrow, Alaska - Barrow Graham LP Incubations 11-31A (SPAdes) (version 2) | ecosystem: Environmental > Terrestrial > Soil > Wetlands > Peat... | reverse complement strand
TGATCCCTTCACTGACCACACCCTTAAGCTGTATGAATGGATCTCTACGCCCGAATGAGCTGTAGATTACACGATCTTCACCCGCCTGGTCAAACGAGATTGCGGAGGAATCGGACGGCAAGCCCGCAGCACTTGCGGCCTCATTGGCGGCCTTCTGAGCCGATGCTAAGCTCTTTATGCGCTCTAGATCAGTCTTGTTGAGCTCATCAGGAAACCCAACCATACGACGGTTGACATATCCTTGCACGTCCTTGCTCTTTACTTTGTAGTAGAGATTTTCCAAGGAAATTGCCTGAACATGGTCACCGAACTTTAGCTCGAGTAGCTGTTTTCCAACTTCACTGGGACTGTCACGAAGCACCACAAGATCTTCAATAACAATTAGGTCGCGAGTCATTTTACGCAATGCAAATATTTGGTTTGCACTGGCAGAAGAAGCCGGAATTCCCTGAGCAAATTTATCAAGATTCTCAAATTCGTCCTCGTTCACAGCATTCTGGAAAACGTGATGTGAGCTTCCTGTCGCAGTCAGGATCCATTGGTCGAAGCCCGGAACGGGTACCTGTTTCGTCAGGAAAATCAATCGTTTTCCCTTGATCAGCCAATGATCGGGCTTTCCCTTGGTCGCGATCATTAAATCAACATTTCCGAGCGATGATTTGAGGGAGCGGAATGAGCGAACCACCGAAGATGCCGGCATTTTGACCAAAATTGAAACTCGTGCACCCTTGGGTAGAGGGATGAACAAAGCAGTGTCAGTGACTCGAATATTTTGCGAAATCGGTGCGTCGAACTGAAATACGCACTGTTCTAAGCCAAAGCCAGAAGTCCTGGAAATTTCATGAATTCCAACGGGAAGACTCGAACCGCTCAATTTAGGATCGGAAACGGAAGGGGCTGGTGGTGGAACAACAACAGGCGCCAGCGTTGGAATTTTAGCCTTAGAAACTGGGACAATTACTTTCGAAGCGGAAGTTTTGGAAGCGGAAAGCAGATTCCAATTTAGGTTTGGTGATTTCGTAGGAAATTTGATTACAAAACGACCATTTTTTTCCAATGATACGGCATTTTGATCTGAATGAATATCAGAGCCCACACTCCAATCAAAGGCAAGAATTGGCGTACCGCGTGTAGTCGCTTCATTGCGTAAATTTAAGCCTTTCATTCCCGTAGAATTCGCGTCCAGGGTCCAGGATCCCATGGGAACCTGAATTCCTGTGCCAGAAAATGCAATACGCAATACCTTGCGCGTAGCGTCATACTTTTGGAAATAGGAAGGCAACGCCGCTGCTGGGTCAAACTGAAAAACCAGGGAACACGCGCCGGATTTACACATCCAAGACACATCACGCAATTCGGCAGCTGGCAGTGCTAGAGCAGTGACCCCAAGCCACAGTGCGAAAAGAGGCTGAATGATCCTTTTCATTTGCTCAGATTCCGCGAGGTATAGGTTGTTAGATGAAATGTAACCGTCGTCGTTACAGGAATCCAGCCATGAAGTGATGCCTTGGTAAGTTCGTTATCGATTCCGGCATAACGGCCAACATGAAGATCCGAAATGGTGGTAGGATACGAGAAATTCGCAATTTCAGCAAAGAGGTATCCAAGCATATGGTAACCTGCATTCAGAGATAGTGAATATTTATTCTCGATGTAGTATTCCTTCTCCGTCTTTCCTTCCGGATTAAACTTCGAAATTTGAACTCCTGAGGTACGAAATACACCATAAAGATCCTGTAAACGGATCGTAACGTTTTCATCTTCGGGGAACATTTCTTTTAGACGGTCAAATTCTTTCTCGGCACTGGCAAGATCCTTCTCCAGCAAGGCTGCACGGCGTTGCTGTATATTGATCTTTTCCAATTGGTCCTTTTTATCAGCAAGCTCAGTCTCTAGTCGGGACTGGTCGTCCGCAAAGGGAACCCAGAAATAGTCATACCCAAAATACACTGCGGCTAGAACTGCGACAGACACCAAGACCGCGTAAGCAGTGCGCGGGTTTTTCATGTCAATCTTGTTCATTTGGACTCAGTCTCCATGCCAAGTTTGGGATTGATCACGCAATTCAGGGTGAACGCAAAACCGTTATCGTCCCCAACTTTCATATTCGTGATGGTTACCAAGGTTACACCGGTAAAACTGACTTGCTGTTCGAGACTTACCATATACTGGGCAACTTCTGCGAAATCATAGGTTGTACCCTTGATTTCAAGTGTCGCTTCTCCAGTTTGGTTCAGATTCGAGATCCACATGTTTGGTGGTAAAACCGAGGAAATATTCTCAAAAAGAATTACCCAGCGCTTTTTGCTCACCTGGATGGATTTGAGAGCCATGTTCTTTTCGGCAATGATCTTTAGCTTGCTGTCTAGCTGTTTAATTTTTTCCAGAAGTGGCTTCTGATGGTCGATCTGGGTTGTTACCTGAACCAACTCGTCGTTAAGAGCGTTGATCGTATCGCGGATATGCAGAAACACTAAAAAACCGCTGAGCAGAGTCACGATCAAAAGCATGGTCGGCCAAATGATTCGGCGATCAAACAGCCAGCTTAAATCTGTTTTTGCCTTGCGATATTCAGCAGGAAGAAGGTTGATTTCCAAAAATCTCATTAGAGCTTCCTCATGGCAAGCCCAATGGCTGGAGTCATCAGGTTCAGAACGTCTTGGGATACTTCGTCACCACCAAAAAGCCCACCATCAACCTGAAGAGTCTTGGGATTGCGCAATGGGTTTAAACATTCCGTGGTGATATCCAACTTTCGGGTTAGGAAGTCGGCAAGGCCTGGGATCGAAGCACCACCGCCAGTCAAAAATAGGCGACTTACGCGATCCTGGTTTTCGGTCGAGGTAAAGTAACGCAGCGCAAGCTCCACGGAAGTGGCGTATTCTTCTGCAGAATATTCAAGCGCTGACTGGAAAAGCTCTTTGTTGTAGCCATCCTGCTGCTCGCCGCGGAGAATTTTACCTACCTCTTCCTGGCCAAGACCTAGACGACGACACATTTGAGAGATAAAGGAATCCGCTGAAGCATTCTGTACAGTTCTGGTGGAATGAAATTTTCCGCTGCGTATGAAAGTGATATGCGCACGACGCTCACCAATGGTCAGTAAAGCAACCGTTTCCTTAAGTTCTTCATCGGTGGCCGAGTTCAGGAACGCATTTGCCACTGCGAAAGAATCCACATCCAATACAGATGGGGAAAGTCCTGCCGTCACAAAGATTCGCGTCCATGCAGAAAGAATATTCGCTTTAGCGGCAACGATCAGGACATCTTGTTCGCCCATTGGGTCAACATCCAGAATCTCGTAATCAAGGTTAACCCCTTCCTCATTGAAAGGAGAACGCTTCCCGGCTTCATCCAGAATAAAAGCTTCATTGAGGGAAGCTTCCTGTTTGCGAAGCTTAAGTCGATCCGCCAAAATGCCGTTTGACCAGTTAATACCGATCACCAACTCCCCTTTGAGACCTTCGGGAAAGTTGTCGGCTAGCATTTTTTGAATAATTTCGGCAAACAAAGATGCATCGCGGACTTCATTGTCCTCGACTAGTTTGGGTGGCAACACTCTGCAGTCTGCAGCAACAAGACGCATTTCACCGCGCTTGTGCTCGATCTGAGCAAGCTTAATTGCGTAATGACCCACGTCAATACCGGTCGTTACGACCTCACCCCGAATTCGGCCTATCAGTTCTCGGAAAGACATATTGTCATAAGTTTAAGTTTCGCGAAGTGGACTGTCAAGCGGGAAATGTCTAAAGTGTTGACATTCAACCACTTAGAAAAATAAATATTAGCGCCATTGCGCATCTTGACGCTGCCTTTCGAACACAAATCGAACGATTCGCTCCTGTGTCGTCTTAGGTAACTCCTTAAATGACACAGAATGTTGGAACATTGGCTCGTCTGCATTTCTGACTGGAGATACACGAATAATTTCAACCTCGACATCGCGAATCAAGGTTTCATTCAATTGAAATTCAACCGTTAAGCGCGCCCCAACCTGAAGTTGCACCGGCAAACGCAAAGCGAGGCCACCTCCTGATAGATCGACAACACGACCTTTGATCGGCAACGGTGGATAGGTATCGCCTTCCTTGGGCATAACATTGGCCATTGCGGGCAGACTCACATCCACTCGGACCCAATTTCGCAACTGCCTCCGGGTAAGGCGACGCGTATGGCGTAGCACAAGACTGCGCTCATTGACTTTGTCGATTTCAGTTTCAATTCCATACTCGGCATCACCGCCACGGGTTAACGCCAGACGAACGACTAAACCTTCCTTGAGACCTTGTTTGGCTTCAAAAGGATTGGCGACGATCCAGGTTCTCTCGTCAACTTCCTCAACTTGAGCGGAGCTCGCGACATTCAGGGATGGCACTTCGATCACGACGCGGAGACCTGCAGTGAATTGACGTGTCGTGGTGAAGGGAGTTTCAACGGGAAGCGGGGAAAAACCTAAACGACCACGAATGGCACGAAAAGAGCGTAGACTGACATCGGTCATTCCAGAAACGCCACCCCGGCTATCATAATAGGCTTCACGGGAATTTTCAAATACCTGTGCCGACGTGAGAAGTGCATCTGCGTTGCTCAGCCGTGATTCCATGACCATCGCTTCGAGCATTTTGATTTCAACGGAAGTAAGGCCGATATCTTTTGTTTTTGCGTAGAAAGCTTCCCAGCTGATTTTTGCGCGCGCCCGCTCTCGGGCATCCGCCTTGCGAATTTCGTTCAGAACGAGCAGGCCAACCAAAAAAAGTGCAGTAAGGGCCACTGCAAGTACAACTTCGGGCTGGGCCCCGTTGGAAATCGTGACCTGAATCGAGCCAATTACATCACCGATTGATGCAGCAGAGCAGGAAATAGATCCAATAAGGATCCATCCAATAGTTGAATTCAAGAATCGATTATGTTTCAAACGCAAGCTCAACATCCTTACCATGACGCCTAAAATTTCAAATCGCATTTTTCCCGGGAATTGCGAGTTTGCCCAACTCCCACTAATGTCTGCCAGCAGAATAGGGAGGTTACCCGCAGTGCTTTGGGATTCAATATACGTTGATTGTGCACTGTCAGGTTCACCTTGTTCTGCTGCAGCCCCACATTTCTTGGAGGTGGAGTCAAACGAGTAATTCCTTTAAATTATATATACATTTTCATTACGTGGGCACCTAAACCCCATACTCTATGAAGAAAATCCCTGTTACACAAATTCTTGATGGGATGACCCTCGCTCAACCAGTCTTCGGACCTGGTGGTAATGTTTTAATCGGTCAAGGTTCCTTGCTCAAGGCATCCCTGTGTGGCCGCCTTTCGAGCTGGGGCGTCACATCGGTTTGGATTGAAAGCGACGAGACAGAACTTCAGCCACAAGTCACCCCGTTATCCGTTCCATCGGCAAAGCAGCGCATTGACTTTATCTTCGAAGGCCGGCTGGTCAACCCGGCAATGAAAATGATTTATCACGCTATTTTGGAGCAGTCAGGGTGTGACTATGATACGTAACGAGAAAATGGAACAATTGATCGCCCATCTTGGCGAGCTTGCAACGCTTCCCGTTGTGATCCAGAAAATCAATGCACTTCTCTCGAATCCGCGCACCACCGCAGCAGAAGTGGGGCAAGCCATTGCCGCTGACCAAGCGATTGCAGCAAAGATCATTCGACTTGTCAATAGCGCGCTCTACGGATTTCCGGGCCGTATCAGTACGATCAGCCACGCCATTGTGATCCTGGGATTTTCCACCGTAAAGAACGTCATTCTCACCACTGCAATTCTCAGTCGGTTTGATCTGAAGAAGAGCGTGCATGGCTTTGATATGATGGGACTCTGGAAGCATTCAGTCGCTACAGGCTCTATCGCCCGCCTGATTGCCCAGGAAATAGGCTATCGCGGCAAAGAGGAAGCATTTGTCGCTGGGCTTCTGCATGATTTGGGAAAAGTGGTGCACGCGCTTTATTTGCCCGAAAGTTTTATGGATGTCGTGAAACAGGCTGAACTCAAACATTCGCTGTTTGGGGAGGCTGAACTTGAATTGCATGGTATTTCGCATACGGAAATTGGAGCCTGGGTCGCGGAAAAATGGAATCTCCCCGCAGATCTCTCTGCAGTGATCTCCCTGCATCATGCCCCTCTCAAAGCAGGAAATCACATTATGATCGCGAGCATCGTCCACCTGGCGGATATCCTCGCCCGCGGTATGGATTATGGCACGGCTGGCGATCAGTCAATCCCCATAATCGATATGGATGCCTGGAAATTGTTGGGCCTAACCGAAGCATCACTCTTGCGGGTGCTCGCGCTCAGCAAGGAAGAAGTCGAGAGAGCTTCCGTATTTTTAACGCTGAATGACTGAAATCCTTCGCTTTCTGGCAGAATCACCGTTATAATGGATACATGACTCCGGCTTCGATTCCTCAATGGCTTGAACAACTTTTTTTACAACCTGGACAGATTCTCATTCTGTTGGATCGTCATGGTGTTCGCCTGCGGGAAACGCAAAGCGCGAAAGAGCTTACTGCCCCGCAGAATGCAATACCTCTACAACCGGTTCTCGCTCCTGGAAACGACGGTTCATGGATCCAGTGGATACTTATTCCTTTTGATGATTCTGAATTCGGTCAACGCCTTTGGAGTGGAACGCGACAATCCCAACTGAGCGAACTCCAGGAACTCCGTGTGAGGGAACAGCATAAGGATCAATTCATCTCCTTTGCTGCGCATCAGTTGCGTAACCCTATTGCCTCTGTTTTTTCATGGACTGAGTTGTTGCAGAACCATGTCCTGGTCTCCGAGGCGGAACGGGATGAGGCCTATAAAATCATTGCGGGAGAAAGTCAGCAGCTCAGTTCGCAACTGACGAAATTACTGAACTATCTGCGCCTGGAATCTGGCCGCATGCAGTTTGAAATTCGCGAAATTCTGGTGGAGGAACTTTTGCAGCGTTGCTCAGCAGATGTGCAGCAGTTGGCGAATAGTCAGTTCGTGACGCTCTTTATCGAAAATGATTTTCCCGAAGCCTGCATTTCTTCTGATCTAGCCATGGCCTCTCTCGCGCTAGTTCAAATCATTGAAAACGCCATCGAAAATTCATTACCGAATGGTGAAGTCCTCATCCAAGTGAGCCTTGAAGAGGAACTGGTTACCATTCGCGTGCAAGACTCAGGTCAGGGAATTCCCGAAGCGATCCAGCGGCAGGTATTATCGACGTTTCCGTTACCGCAACCAGGGTCCGGGCCACGGAAAGGATTGGGCCTAGGCCTGCCTACTGCGGCAGAAATTCTCGTCAAGATCCATGGAAAGCTCGAACTGAATTCTATTCAGGGAAAAGGAACTAGCGTTGCTGTTTCTTTACCAATGGTTTCTCGGCATTGAGCTTGGCGACCCTGGCCTGCGCCAAGGTGCCTGCCGCAATTGCGATTTGGGAACGGCGATTCTCCAGTTTTCTGTCCCGGCGAGCCTGTTGACGTTCCCGGAATTTTGCGCCAAGACGCAGGGAACCTACGAAAAGCCCGATTAACAAAAAAATGAGAAGCACAATCCCCGCCTGCCATAGGCTCACCCCAACATTCACCGGTTCCACCTCCACTGCCCTGCAAAGAAAGTTCCTGTGACCATTCCGGTCTGCACAGTGTCCAGCAGGGGTGAGTTATGAACCTGACCAGCAAAGTCCGAGACACGTAACACTCTCTTAACGCTGGGATCAAACAAAAAGAATGGACTGGATGCGCCCATACGTAATGTGGCCATGGGCCTGTTGCAAATTTTCGCAGGGCCATCGGTCAGCCAACCGAGCAACCGCTCTAGACCATCGGCAAAACGCAATTGGGATGCGGCGAGCAAAGCGACAAAAGCAATTTCAAGTGACACGGCTCCAGGGACGGCATCGTCAAAATTGACTTCCTTATCCTGGGGTAGTACGGGAACATGTGCACAGGAGATCGCCTGCACGGTACCATCCTCAAGGCCTTTCCACAAGGCTTCCTTGTCCTCGGCTGTGCGCAGGGGCGGCCGTAGATGGGTGTGGGTATCGAGAGCAAACAAACAAGATTCATCGAGCATGAGATGATAGATGGAGACGTCGCAGGTGACATCTACGCCACGGCTGCGCGCATTGCGGATCAGGTTCAAGCTTTCAGCACAGGTGATCTGCTTGAGGTGCACGGGGACTTGCAACCAGCCGGAAAGCTCGAGAATCTGATGCACGGCAATGGTTTCTGCTTGCGCGGGAATCCCTTTCATTCCAAGGGTGTCAGCGTAATGCCCTTCATGTACATGACCCTTTCCAGCCAAGGAACGCTCCATGGGCTGAAAATAACAACGTAGGCCAGTCATCCCGGCGTACTCAAGGGCAAATCTCAGGAATCGTAGTCCAGATGGAAGGTGGTTGCCATCACCAAATCCAACGACACCATGCGAAGCCAGTTCAAGCATTTCCGCCAAGGATTTCCCTTCGTGGCCGACAGAAATAGCACCCAGGAAATGAAAATCAAGGCCACTCGCTCCATAGGCGTCTAGGCTTGCTTTCAGTTTGTGCAGGTCGTCGAGAGGATTTGCTTCGCTTTCGCATAATGCGGTACAAAAACCACCCCGGCGCATTGCTTCAAATCCATCCTTCAAGCGATAGATATCATCCCGGATCGGTTCCTGAAAATCGACACCGAGCGCAAAAAGACCGGGCAAGAGCCACGAGCCATGCACATCTATTTTTTCGGCGTCATTAGGAACTGATGCTACCCAGACTCCATCCTGAACAAAAAAATCCTGGGGAGCGCCAAGCTTGTTATCTGCAAAGACACGCACATTCTGGAACCAATAATTTTTATTCATCTGCACGGCCTCCGCTCAAGAGATACATGGCAGCCATGCGTACTGCGACGCCATTGGTCACCTGGTCAAGAATGACCGAATTGGGTCCATCTGCAACGATGGAATCGATTTCCACACCGCGGTTGATGGGACCGGGATGCATGATCAGTACTTCGGATTTGGCGCGGTCGAGAACCTCTGCGGTTATGCCGAAGAAATTTCTGTATTCGCGCAGGGTCGGCAACAGGGAATCTTCTTGCCGTTCTTTTTGCAGACGCAGTGCAATGACGGCATCGGCGCCTTCGACTGCTTTTGCCACATCCGCAATGACTTCTACCCCGACTTCTTGGAAGAAGCTCAGGTTGCGGGGAATCAGAGTGGCTGGTCCACACAGGCGCACTTTCGCACCGAGAGTCGTTAAGCCCCAAATATTGGAACGGGCTACGCGGGAATGGCGCACATCACCCACGATGGTGACAATTTTACCTTCCATGGAGCCCAAGCGCTTTTCCATGGTGAAGATGTCCAAAAGTCCCTGGGTGGGATGTTCGTTGGCTCCATCGCCGGCATTGATGATGATGGCATCGGAGTGCGCCGCAAGAAAAGCAGGAACACCCGTGCCTTTGTGACGGACCACCACGAGATCGATCTTCATGGCTTCGATATTCTTGAGAGTATCGAGCAGGGATTCGCCCTTGGTGAGCGAACTTGCGGAGGACGAAAAATTCACAGAGTCGGCGCTCAGGCGCTTTTCGGCAAGTTCGAAGGAGATGCGGGTCCGGGTGCTGTTCTCAAAGAAGAGATTGACCACGGTTACGCCGCGCAGCGATGGAACTTTTTTTACGGGCCGGTCGAGAATTTCGCGGAACTGGCGCGCGGTGTCTAGTATGGTGCGCAAATCGTTCTTACTGACCCCACGCAACCCGAGGAGATGCTTGGTTTCGAGAAATGACATTAGGACGCCTCCACTTCAACAAGCCAAACGGCGGATTCCGGATCCAGGGGAGGTACTTGCACCTTGACTTCCTGATTGGTCCCGGTTTTTACGAGCATTCCAACATAATCAGCGGCGATGGGTAATTCGCGATGCCCGCGATCCACAAGAACAGCCAAGCGGATGGTACGCGGACGACCCATGTCGATCAAAGCCTGTAAGGCCGCGCGGATCGTTCGCCCCGTGTAGAGGACGTCATCGACGAGAATGATGTTGATTCCTTCTACTGTGCGGGGCATCGACGAAATCTTCACTGAAGGATTTTGCAGCCGCTTACGGTAGTGGAAATCGTCCCGATAGAAGGTTGCATCCAGATTGCCTAGCTGCACCTTGGATCCATAGTGGGTTTCCAGGCGACTTGCAATGGATTGGGCTAGCGGGATACCCCGGGATGCCATTCCCATGATTAGCAGGGAGGATGGATCCGGATAATCTGTCGCGATTTCGCGGGCGATTTGGTCGAGAGTCTGTTCGATCCCGACGGCATCCAGAAGCTGTTCGATATGTTTCACAGAGTCGTTATTGCTCATACGCGCTATAAGTTAGCAAATGCACAGGCAAGGGCGTTAGGGAGGCGGATGGTCGCGAGAGCGAGTGCGCAGCACCGACCAGAGGGTAGCCTGGAGGCACCCCGACCCCGCAGGGGGAACGCTAAAATTATGGGAATTACTCGTTTGACTCCACCTCCAAGAAATGTGGGGCTGCAACAGAACAAGGTGTACCCGATAGTGCTCAAACAACGTATTTTGAATCCCAAAGCACTACGGGTAACCTCCACATTCTGCTGGAAGTCGTTATTGGGAGGTGGGCTATTTTAATATCGGGCACAGATGGCCGAGGTTGCTTTCTGTGAGAAAGCGATTATTACAGACCTCCACGTAATCGATTGTGCTTATATATTATTCTTGAATTAGCATTACCCAGATACAGCAACGACGATTCCATAATTTGGAGAATTCAATATGCGCCCAATGCAATTTGTGCACGCTTTTTCGGCTAGCATCCTCTTCTCTGCGGCACTGGCGTTGGCAGGTGCTGGGCCGACGGTTCTTGATCTCAGCAAGGGAAGCATCGTCATCACGGACGCTTCCGTT
>Ga0209125_1003444_pt1 | contig 10894 bp, 14 predicted proteins | sample BarGraIncub1131A_FD_184503 | JGI IMG/M metagenome (GOLD analysis project Ga0209125, IMG submission 184503) | Arctic peat soil microbial communities from Barrow, Alaska - Barrow Graham LP Incubations 11-31A (SPAdes) (version 2) | ecosystem: Environmental > Terrestrial > Soil > Wetlands > Peat... | reverse complement strand
CTAGCGACCAGCTGTGACCCCGAGTGATGCGTCGGCCCATCGTGAGGTGGGCGGCGAAGCGTTCACAGGGGGCATGCAGGCATGGCGATCGAGCTCCGAAATCACCTAATCCAGGTGCCGACCTAGTTGCCTGACGGGGAAGGCAATATGGTACGCCGCGATAGCGCGAGTGGCGTTACCGACCTGCGGAGTCGAAGACCCAGAGCATGTATGCAAACTCTTAGCACGGAAACCGGGAGGTCTCAGGAGCGACCGATTGTCATCCGCAATCGGTCCGGTCGAGGAAGGCCTGTGGCCATAATTTCGACATGTACGCAAATGAGAAGTCGGACTGAGGCATATTATCTGTGAAGCGAGCGAACAATGGTGCACAACCTGAATATTGAAGGCCAACCGCCGGCGGAGTTCGTGGAGAAAAGGCCGAGGGCCGAGGGGAACACTGGACAAGCGACCGTGATCGACACCCAGAGGTCGAAAGAAGCGTCGAGCGCTTTGTCCAGGGTACGAGAAGCAGCGAAACGGGACTCAAAGCTACAGTTCTCAAATCTGCTGCACCACGTGAATGTCGATCTGTTGCGGCAATCCTACTGGGCACTGAATCGCCAGGCGGCAACCGGAGTGGACGATGTAACATGGCAGGAGTACGGCAAGGAACTCGAAGAGCGCCTTCCCGATCTCCATGATCGAGTGCAGAGTGAGCGTTACCAAGCCAAGCCGAGCAAGAGGATTTGGATACTGAAATCCGACGGGCAACAGCGACCGATTGGTATAGCATCACTAGAAGACAAGATCGTCCAGCAGGCGTTGTCGACAGTCCTCCAGCAAATCTACGAGGAGGATTTTCTCGGCTTCAGTTACGGCTCACGCCCGGGCCGAAGTCAGCACAACGCACTGGATGCGATATACGTGGCAATCACGCAAAAGAAAGTGGGCTGGGTTTTAGACGCGGACATAAGCAAATTCTATGACTCACTCGATCACGAGTGGCTGATGAAATTTGTCGGACACCGCGTCACCGACCTAAGGATGCTACGGCTGCTTCGCAAATTTCTGAGAGCAGGAGTATCCGAGGACGGGGAGTGGTCCAAGACAGCGGTGGGGACACCGCAGGGTGCGGTAATATCGTCGCTTCTAGCGAATGTATTTTTGCATTACGCCTTGGACTTATGGGTGAAGCAGTGGCGCGGCCGTCACGCACGGGGAGAAGTTTACATCGTGCGGTATTCGGATGACTTCGTCATAGGTTTCCAGTACCGACCAGATGCAGTGCAGTTGCAGGCAGAACTGAAGGAACGAATGTCAAAGTTCAACCTGGAAATGCACGAAGGGAAGACCAAGCTTATTGAATTCGGGCGGTACGCCATAGGCAACCGCAAGAAGTATGAAGAAGAGAAGCCGGACACATTCGACTTCCTCGGATTCACGCACATCTGTTCGAAGAAGAAAAACGGACGCTTCACGATATATCGCAAGACTATAACTAAACGACTCCGGGACAAAGTTAAAAAGGTCCGGGAAACGCTGGTTCGAAAAAGGCACCGACCTGTATCGGAACAGGGCGCTTGGCTGAGGGCGGTAATGCAAGGGCACTTTAATTATTACGGAGTCCCCGGCAATCGAAAGGCGCTGGATACCTTTAGAAGGCAGATTCAACGAAGCTGGTTACGGGCTCTGCGCAGGCGGAGCCAGAAAGCCCGATCTCTCACATGGGAGCGCATGAAAAAGCTGATCAGAACTTGGTTACCCACTGCACGAGTAGTACACCCATATCCGGATCAACGTCTCTGCGTCTGACCCGAGGCAGGAGCCGTATGCGGTAGTGCCGCATGTACGGATCTGTACGGGGGGTGCTGGGTAACCAGCATCCCTACCGTGTCCCATTTATTGAGTCGGTCCCAACAAATTTTAAAAGTTGGAATTGGCCTCTCTCCTGGCGCTGGATACGGTAGGCCCCCCCGGCGATCAGAACCTGGCGAAGATGCCCTTACCACCTCTGGTTTCGAGGATTCCCCCGGCGCCGCCGCTTATGTGAAGTTTTTGACACAAAATCTCACATTTCTACGATGAGAATAGGCCATGCAAAGGGGCATTTCAGCCTTGTGAAAAAAGTAGACGTATTCGCATTGGCTGCTACGTGCGAGAACTTATGCAAGAATCAATGGCCAATGAAAAACGGTGCCAACCCCGATGAAGTTAGCACCGTTTATTTGTCCAACCCGTCTAACATCCACTGGTTGCCACTGGGTGCTACGAGACATCTGGTAACACCGGTTGCATAAAGGTTCCACCTGGCAGCATCGGGTACCACGGGTAGCGCTGGGTAGCATCAGGTCCCACCGGCCAGCATCTGGTGCAAACGGGGTAATACCCAGTCACATCAGGTCCTATCACAATAACGTCTTAGAATCCCGTCTTGTCCTTCAACTACGGAGGGACACGAACTGTGGGGCATCGATGTTGGCCTGAACGGGCTACCCAATGCCGTCTGAGGTTTATGTCGATGAATCACCTCAGTTCATTTTTTCACCTGCCCTTAACCTGTATGTGGCGGTAGGTGTACCTTATGACCTGGTTTACAATGGGGTCGATTACTTTTACTTTTACGCTGGGCGCTGGTATCGTGGTCCGTTTTATAACGGCCCGTGGATGCTTGCCACAAGGCGGCAATTCCCGAGGGTTTTACTCCGGTACAGCATTGCCAACGTCAGATACTATCGCGATGCAGAGTTCAGGCGATATGACCATGATAGAGCACATTATGATGGACGAATCCACCGCCCTGAATTTCGTGGTGAAAAGCGGAAAATAGAGCACAAGGAAGACCATCGGTAAGGCATAAGGCAGCCGGTAATCAGAATTGCAAGCGCGGAAACAGGTAAAGCTGTCCGCGTTTTACGTATAGTTTTCGGTCCAAGATACGCCAAAATGGCCTTCGTACTATGGTAAGGTTCATTTTGGGAGTACTGTTTTCTGATGCCCGTATTATTGCATTTCCTTATTCCTGCCACAATTTGTCCCTATTTTCCTGCTAAGATTTTAATGCCATGGTGAGTGAACTATACACCAAGTGCCCGACCACATTGCATGAAGTGCTCGGTCTCTCGTGTGTCGTTTGTACCTAGGAAGGCGTACCTTCGCAAAAAGGACGATTTTTGTGAACGACCGAAAAGGGGAGACGCTAATGAAATGGAAAATCACCGACCTTAAAACACGCTTTGATATAATGGGCGCAATAATTCTAGTGGCAGGTTTACTTTGTTCACTATGTATTTACTTGACCGCAGACGATGTTGTCGAGAACCTATTTGGAAATGAACTTGATGAATCCAAGAAATATATTCGTTCTTTGGAACTCTATGGTGGAAAAGCTAATGTACTTGCTACTGAACTAACTCAATGGTTTAATGGCTTGTGGCATGGTAAAAATCTCGCATTCACAATTGGATTCATTACGATAGTTATCTCATTTTGCTTTTTCCTTGCCGATTATTATTCGGATTCTGGTTCCAATAACAAGAGGTTACCCAACTGACCTGGAATGGGTGATATGATGTTGCCTCTATTTATTGTTTGGTGGAGTCCCATCGAAACCGGCACATGTCCTCTTAAAGACGACTATGTAGAGATAAAGACGAAACTTCTTAACTGCGACGGCTTCATCTTCGGTCTTTGAGCTACATCCACAGTGTCACGGCCCAAATGGAGGCCCTTTTTGACCGCTGCAACAGCATCATTCACTGTGTCGGTCTGGAAGGGAAATATGGCGTTGTAGTGGAGACCTCTGGTGGCGGCGAGCATTCCAAATTACTTGGATACATGGAGGCTGCTGTCAACACGGTCGGCGCTCAATCTGTCGGAGGCATCGCTTCGGTCATGGCCGGGTTCCGTACATTCCCTCAAGAGGATGCTCTTTTTGTGACAGCGCAAGAATTAGGTATGTGCTTATGCCGTTCCATGGAGCAGAAATCGCACTTCCCGGAACAAGATGCTTACCTGAGTGCCTTCAGGTACCGAATGATGAAGCTTGTCGAATATCGCCAGAAAGAGTGGATTTACGAATATGAGTTTTGGAAGGCGAGAATTTAAAGCAGAATTATGGGGGAATTTATTACAAACGGCCAGTTATCTTCATAGTGCTGGGAACGCCAACATAGCAGACCTGCTGGAGTAGCAGCCAAGTCGAAACTTTTCCATTATTTGTTGTTTTCCGGATGGTCACCCTGCCATTGCGAACTCCGAATGGAAGAATGCCGTAGTGGGGGCCAGGATAGTCGAATTATCATGGGTCTGCTTAGGTGCCGCTCCCGCCCAGAATCCTGCCAGCACATCTATCAACTTGCTCGCTTCATAGCCGAAGAAAGCATTGATATCAGACCGCAAAATCTCAATGGCGAACTCCGGTATTACCGCCTTCCGATATGGCCTGTTTTCGGTCAATGCCGCAAAACGGTCCGCTATGTTAATAACCCTCGATACCGGAGCAATTTCATCCAGGGTAAGCTTCGACGGGTACCCGGAACCGTCCGGTAACTCATGATGCTCCCGGACAAACCGGGCTAGCTTTCGCACCCGGTGGTCAGCCGATGAAAGCAATATCTGCTCTCCCCAAATTGGGTGAGGCGAAACATTCTCTCTTTCCTGTACTGTCAGCTTTCCGTTCTTTTCCAAAATATGCACCGGCACAAAGAGCTTGCCGATGTCATGGAACAAAGCCGCGTCTCGTACGTTACATGGCGTAGCGCACGGTACGCCATGTAACGCAAAGTAAAGAACCGGGTCCATTTTTGCCGCAATCTTTAATGCAACTTTGGCTGTCCTGATACTGTGGCTGAACGTCGCCTTGTGAGCGTTCTTAAGAGCTTTTAGGGCGATGTGTGCAGTGTTGTACCCACTTAAACGCTTTGGCATCTGCAACTCCTCCATGGGTGGAAAACAAGGCACGCCAGCAAGAAAATAACGATGTTTTCGCGGCTCTGGAATTTAACTTTTGAGAACATAGATGTCAAGGTAAATATCCATTGTAATAGACATTGATTGTGTATTTTTATAAAGAAGTATCTATATGCCCATATTGCTGAAGCTTGTCTGGCTGCCATCTCCTTTGGCTTCACGGTAACGTAGCAGAGGATATGAATTTCAAACACGGAAACCGATTATGCTGTCTTCGAATTTGCTTTTCAGCGTTCCGACTTGCTTTTTTTCAAGTCAAAGAATTTGTTTGAACTTTTGTCGTAGGTGTGTTATTTAAAACATAGTTTTATGCTACTCTCCGCATGGGCGGGATGCCCCTTACATATTTCCTGCGAATACGGGGCACAAAGACCTCCTAGCAATAGGGGGCCTTTGTGCATTTAGGTCGTCTGGACTGAATAGACATGCTGAAATTTACTATTCTGCGGAGATTTAAATAGTGGCTTCCAGTGTCCTTATAATCGACGATTCCGATATCATCCGAGAGCAGACAATCTGCACTATGATGGACGTTGCTCTTTTTGATAATTACCGAGAGGCAAGCGACGGCCTTGAAGGTTTTAAGTCTGTAATGGACAACAAGCCAGACCTAGTTATCTGTGACCTGGAAATGCCACGGATGGACGGGTTCAAGTTTTTGCAAATGGTAAATGGCCGCCCTGAGCTACATGATATTCCAATTATAATATTAACCAGCAGTTCAGACCTGGAATCGAAAGTCAAAGGACTCGAACAAGGTGCTTGCGACTATGTTACCAAACCGTTCGATGCCGCTGAACTTGTTGTTCGTGTCAAGGTGCATCTTAAAATAAAGATGTTGCAAGATGAACTAAGTAGGTCTGTCACCCATTTTAAGGGACTTTCCTTCGCCGACTCTCTTACGTGACTATACAATAGTCGATATGTTACGGAAATTCTCGATAAGGAGTTTGAACGAGCTGAACGAGAAAATGAGCTTCTTTCGCTTGTAATCTTTGATATTGACCATTTTAAAGAGATAAATGACACCTTTGGGCATCAGGACGGTGACGCCGTACTGGTGACTATCGCAGAAGCATCACAGAAGGGATTACGTACCTACGATGTGGTAGCACGCTATGGCGGGGAAGAATTCGTATTTATCCTCCCAGGAACATCCTTAACTGGTGCCGTGGCGGTCGCTGAGCGCCTGAGGGTTGCTGTCCAGGCTCTCACTTTTGCACCCCCTATGGAACGTCTGTCTGTTACGGTAACTTTGGGTGTTGCCACTTACCCTTCGCCTCACGTTGAGAGCGCCACTACGCTGTTTCGTCAAGCGGATTACGCTCTTTACCGTGCCAAGCAGAACGGGCGTAACCGAGTGGAGGCGATGGAAACCCTGGACAGGGCTGATGTCCCCACTTTATAACCCGGATAACCCTAGAAAATATTTCAAACAAATGAATATCCTATGGTAGGTTCTAAGCCGCTACAGGAGATGGTCGGGGCGGGGGTGAAGTCTGATAGTCGGGAAATAGAATGGATTAAGCCGGACTAATTGATGTCGCGTATTCCCATGGAGTTATTCATGTTGTAACACATTATCGACGGAGGTGTGTAGTGCGTAAAATGATGTTTGTAGTGACTATAGCATTATTGATGATGAGCGCCTTATCCTATGCTAGTGTCAATATTATTGGTAAAGAAGGTTCTCGCGAATTTGACTCGTCTTATTTCCCTCCAGATAAAAAAGCAAGCTATAAAATCATGAAAGCTCGTTGTACTCAGTGCCATACATTAGACAGGGTGGTGCAATCTGTAGTAACTGGTGTTGCTTCTAGTTCTTGGCAGCCCTTTGACCAAAAAGCTGCCAAAACCTATGGTGATAGAATCATGAGAAAAGCCAATAAAAGTATGACTAAAGATGAAGTTACATCAGTAGTGGTTCTGATGCAATGGCTTATTGCTGAGGAGGATAAGAAATAATTTCTTATAGGTAAACCACCGGCTTTGCCGGGGGACTCCCACAGTTCGACTTATCCGGCAATACACTTCACCCCCCAATAAATGGGCTCCGTCTCCCAACTGAGATGCCAGGGCTCTGGGGTTTTGACTTTGGCAGATTACGGTCAGCCCCCTTTGAGGGGGCAGCAATCGTAAAACCTCCGGCTTTGTCGGAGGATAGTTGTTTTAGAGGGCGGTTAGCTCCTCCTACGATGGTTTGTGTTAAGGCTTAGTCGGTTAGAACCACCTTCAAGTTTTAGGATGCAGTCGCACTAGAAGTCACATCAGCCTCTTCAAGCTATAAGTGATGTATGCACATCTTTACGAATACTTGGCAGACCTGATATTTTCCACCCGATTTTGTCATGCCGTGCATATGGTCACAGGTGGTTCTAGCCGACTAACCCCTTCTAAAGAATTATCTGCCATGATTAAAGATATCCAAAATGCAACGAAGACAGCTGTTGCCTCAATGGGAAAAGTTGAAATTGAGGTTGGGAAAGGAAGTGCAGAGACAAAAACATTATTATCAATAAAGTCGGTTAAGTAACTGCTCAAATAAGTCAAATTGTTACAGCAGCGGAGGAGCAAACGGCAACTACACGTGAAATAAGCAATAATGTCCATAGAATAAATGAAGCTGTTTCAGGGAGTACCCGTGGTGTCGATGAGTTAGCAACCGCCGCTTGTTCTCCGTCTGTGCTTGCTGAGGAATTGAAGAGTACTGTTTAGTGTTATCAAATATGATATAAAATCCGGAAGATAGCAAACTAGAAGATATTCTTTATTTATAATCTACTTTTACGGTGGGCGTTGGTATCGTGGTCCGTTTTACAACGGTCCGTGGACCCTTGCTACCAGGAGATATTTTCCACGTGCTTTGCTCCGGGTCGGAATTGGCAATATCCGGTATTACCGTGATGCGGAGTATAGGTGATATGACCATGATAGAGCGCACTATGATGGCCGAATACACCGTCCGGAATTCCGTGGTGAAAAACGGAAAGTAGGGCGTAAAGACGAACATCGCTAAGGTCGCCGGTCAGAAATCACTAAACGCGGAAACAGGTCAAGCTGTCCGCGTTTCACATTTTGGTTTTGACCTGGGTCGCAACCGTGCCCTCAAAAAAACGCCTCTTGGACAATAGCCATGAATCTCTAATTTTCTCCGAGACTACACCACATTTCCCTAGCACAATTTCAACTTCCTTTCAGTTCTAATGTTGCCCTCCGTTAACATTCCTACGGTTTTAGCTTTATCTGTAGCTTCCAATTTATTTGCACTTTTTTTCCTTTATTCCCATGTACACTTAACCCCAATGGTCGGTCAGTCGGTGCGGTGGGTTGCCCATGCTGGGTTTCCAAGTTTTCCCTGACGAGGAGCTCATTTTTGTCGATGACCAAATGCCCAGATGAGGGGAAGAGGTATCTTCGGGGAAAGCGGACTTTTTAAAACGAGTACAGTAGGCCCGAAAACGGAAAGGAAAATTACAAATAGGCGTAAAAGTCTTTATATTATGAGCGCTTTTGTTCTTCTGCTTGGCCTTGGAATTGCCGTCATTACGTATCTGTCAGTTTCGAACGGCTCTGAAAGTGCTTTAAGTTTAGAATCTGAGAATTTCACTGCATACTTTCATGATTTGGAACAATTTGGTCGCAATGCGAATATCCTCTCAGATGAATTCATGCTTTGTCTCTCCGGGTTCTTACATGGGAAATTGCTTGCTTATACTATAGGCTACATTGCTGTTCAAATATCTTCAGGACTTTTTATCATTGGTTATGTTTTGCCATCTAACCAAGCGTCTGATGTCCCGGAAGATAACAATAAATTGAATACCGATTAATGATGTGACCTTGGAGTCGAAGACGAAAAAGCGGTTTGCGGTAATAGGCTGTTCGCTGGCCGAATGACGATGTCAGCTTCTTCCCTGTCTACAAGCCAGAAAGGGGATGTAAGGTTATGAGACTCATACAAAAATTCACTCCACTTCTTTTGCTGCTGGCATTGAGTGGATGCGCAACTCTTCCGACGGGGCCAAGCGTCAGAGTCTTGCCAGCACAAGGAAAGCCATTTGCAGCATTCCAATCAGAAGACGCGACCTGCAGGCAGTGGGCCGAACAACATTTAGGGTTACCTCAGCAGACCTATGAAAGTAACATTGCTACTGGAGCAGTTGCGGGCACGGCAATAGGGGCAGGAGTAGGTGCCGCCTTAGGCTCAGCCTCCGGTCACGCGGGAGCAGGTGCCGCTATTGGCGCAGCAAGTGGGCTACTGGTAGGAACAGCGGCAGGCTCCAACTCAGGTCAGGTCTATGGCAGGGAAGCACAGCGCAGATATGACAATGGCTACGTCCAGTGCATGTACTCCTACGGGAATCAGGTGCCTGGATACCGTCCTCGTGTAGTAGCTGCACCTCCACCTCCACCTCCACCTCCACCATCTGGTGAGGCTCAGGCAGAAGTACCGCCGCCACCTCCCGAGGTTTTGCCAGAGCCAGGACAATACCCATCCCTGCCAGAGGTTTATGTTGAAGAAGCGCCTAAGTTCATCTATTCGCCTGAACTCAATTTGTATGTTGCTGTCGGCGTACCTTACGACCTTATTTATACTGGGAGTGAATATTTCTATTTTTACGGTGGTCGTTGGTATCGTGGGCCATATTACAATGGCCCATGGGTATTTGCTACCAGGAGATATTTCCCACCGGCTTTACTTCGGTTTCGAATTAGCAGAATTCGACATTTCCGTGACCTTGAGTTCAGACGATATGACCACGATAGGGCTCACTATAATGGTCGAATCCACCGTCCTGAATTTCGTGGTGAAAGACGTAGATAGAGTTTTAAGAAGGGCATCAGCAAGGAAGCTGTTGGGGAATTCAAACGCGGATACAGGTCAAGCTGTCTGCGGCGCCATGGCCATAGCTGCTGTCGGTGTGACCTGGTCGCTCACAGGGTGGGCGCAGGGGCCGATGATGCTCATGGCAACGTCCATCAAGATCAGGGGCACAGTTCCGCGCCATTCTGACGCCTGCTCAGTTGGCGACTCTGAAAACCTTGCACCAAAAAGGTCATAAAAAAGACTGCGAAAAAACTGCTCCAACAGAATAGCCCTCTCGTGTATAGTTGACTTCCCGTATTGGCGGGATATCGCCCCCCTTGTCACGCGAATACTTGGCACAAAGACCTCCTAGCAATAGGGGGTCTTTGTGCTTTCGGATTGACTTGGCCGGTTTGAATGCTAATCTAATGGACTCTAAGGAGATTAATGTTATGCCTTCAAGCGTCCTTATAATCGACGATTCCGACAACATTCGAGAGCAGATAATCCGCACGATGACGGACGTTGCTCTTTTTGATGATTACCGGGAAGCAAGGGACGGCCTTGAAGGTTTTAAATCTGTAATGGACAACAAACCAGACTTGGTTATCTGTGACCTGGAAATGCCACGGATGGACGGATTCAAGTTTTTGCAAATGGTGAACGCCCGCCCTGAGCTGCATGATATCCCAATTATAATATTAACCAGCAGTTCAGACGTGGAATCGAAAGTTAAAGGACTCGAACAGGGTGCTTGTGATTACGTTACCAAACCGTTCGATGCAGCCGAACTTGTAGTCCGTGTCAAGGTCCATTTTAAAATCAAGATGTTGCAAGATGACCTTAATAGGTCCGTCACACATTTTAAGGGACTCTCCTTCACAGACTCTCTTACAGGTCTTTACAATCGTCGATACGTTACGGAAATCCTCGACAAGGAATTTGAACGGGCCGTACGGAAACGCGAGCTTCTTTCGCTCGTTATCTTTGATATTGACCATTTTAAAGTTATAAACGATACCTATGGGCATCAGGACGGTGATGTCGTACTGGTGGCTATCGCAGAAGCTGCACAGAAGGGATTACGTACCTACGATGTGGTAGCACGCTATGGCGGGGAAGAATTCGTGTTTGTTC
>Ga0209125_1003443_pt1 | contig 10897 bp, 8 predicted proteins | sample BarGraIncub1131A_FD_184503 | JGI IMG/M metagenome (GOLD analysis project Ga0209125, IMG submission 184503) | Arctic peat soil microbial communities from Barrow, Alaska - Barrow Graham LP Incubations 11-31A (SPAdes) (version 2) | ecosystem: Environmental > Terrestrial > Soil > Wetlands > Peat... | reverse complement strand
TCCGTGTCCTCGAGCTCCTCCGCGAAGCCGAGGGCGGCGCCGTTGCGGCACCGGTGGCCCTTCAGGCCCGGGAGCACCTCCAGCACCGCCGCCGCCAGCCCCGGGACCTCGGAGGTGCGCAGCGGCTCGCCGGGGTCGAAGACGAGCGACGCTTCGAGCAACTGTGGGGTGACGTTCGTGCTCGTGACGCGCACGTGCGCCTAGCGGTCGAGCGGCTCGGCGGCCCGACGGCCGGCAAGCGTCCCGACGAAGTACGCGAGCGAGATCACGGCGACGACCGCGACCACGCCCACGATCACGATCTGCGTGCCGCGATCGGCGACCTGCATCTTCGCCTCGTCGACAACGCCCTCGCGGATCTTCAGTGCCTTGTGGCGAAGGTCGTCGAGGGTTATCGGCGCACCGGGGATCACGGCGCTCTGGGTCTGCTCGTTCATCTCTGCATCGCCTTCACCTTCACGGCCGTAAAGATCCCGGCGCCGATGAGGTAGACCCCGCCCACGATCAGGAACGCGAGAGCGACTCCGAGGAGGTCGGACAGGTAGACCATCGCCGCGACGGCGACGAAGATCAGGCCGATGACGAGAAGGGCCGCGGCGGCGAATCCTGACGCCAGCGTCAGGCCGAGCTTCTGCAGCGGCGGGACGATCTTCTCCTTGACGGTGGCCTCGGCCTCCTGGCGGACCCAGTCTCGCGCGGTCTGCGCGAGGTCCACCAACTGGTCGAGTATCCGTGCCAGGAAGTCATCGGATGGCCGGCTGCCCTCCGGCGGGGCCTTCTCGTCGCTCATGCGCTCCCTCGCCTCCCCGGTGCTTCGTACCTGCTTTCCATGAACATACCCCGAAACGGCGCCGGCCGCCTCCCCGTGGCGCACAGGGACGGCGGCCGGAGATGGCGCGCCTCTCGGCGGCCTGCGAGGACTCCTAGTACCAGTGGTGCGACATCCAGAACGCCTTGGCCCTCATCACGCCGCCGTAGCGACCCTTCATGTACTTGATGGCGCGCCGGGTGTTCCACGCCGGATCCTTCCAGGGATGCCCGTGGGCCATGCCCTTGGACAACTGGAAGAGGCCGTGGCACTCGCTGCGCGACTCGCTCGTGGGGTGGTAGTTCGACTCGCGCTTGGCCATCCACAACAGGGCTGTGATCTCCCTGGCGGACAGGCCTCGCTCGCGGCCCACCTTGGCGATGATCTCGCGCACGGTCAGCTTCCGCACGACGACCCGCTTCACGACGGGGACCGCGGGTGTGGCGGCCGCCGACAGCGTCGCCGTGACCGACATTGTCGCAACCGACGCCGAGATCGAGGTGTCGACGCTCGCCGAAGTCACTTCGGAGGGCGCCACCACCTCGGCCATGGCGGCGAGCGGTGCCGCGCCGGCGATAGCCAGCGCGAACGTGAGCGAGAAAGCGAACAGAGTGCGTATGACGAGATTCGAACCGAACGGATCGCGGACCTTCAAGAAGGGCCTCCCGGTGCCGGGTACAGGACTGGCGGCGGGCTGAAGGCGCGGCAAGATCCGCACGGTGACATGCGTGAAGACAGCCAGGGGGTGGAGAGTGCGTCGCCTCGAAAGCAACGCGGGGGAAGCAGGGAGATCAGCTGCCTCGCACCTTCGGCTCACTTCGGGACCGTCATCGGGCCGCCGCCGTGTGCCATGAAAGAAGCACGAGTATGCGTTTTGTTGACGCTGGGACCGATGCTCTCGTCTCCTGGAACGCCGCTCTGCTCGATAAACCTGTGTCAGACCAATCGAGCGGCGAACCTCATCCGATGCGACATGCTCCGGCGCCGATCCCGACGACCTGCCCGCGAGGGGGCGGCCGCACGCCAATGGAGCACCTTCTGTGCGACCTTAAAGGGCCGCACAAGGTCGTACCCTAGCACAGATCGCGCCAAGAGCCAACCCCGAGCGGTCGGAAGCGAGCCGCAAACGGCGGGTCGCCTACCCTATCGGCAGTATCTGGAAGACGAACGGACGCCTTGCCGGACTCCGGTCACTTCGCCGTTGCCGTCGCCGTCTTCGATGGCGTCGCGAGTCGTTCGAGCGTGGCGCCCAGCTCCGAGATGTAGCGCCCGTAGGCCGCCCAGTCGCCGGACTTCTGCGCAGCTATCGCCTTGGAGTACAGGTCGCGTGCCTGCACCGCGTCGGCCGAGGTTCCGCCGCCGCCCGGCGTCCCCGGTACGGGAGTCGTGGTCGTCACCTCAGCGCCGGCGGGTGCCGCGCCGAAGACCTTCATCAGCGCTCCACCCAGACTGGAGTCCATCGCGATCCGGTCCGAGTACGCGACGATCACGCGCTTGAGTTCGGGCATCGCGGACTGCGACGCCTGGATGTAGAGCGGCTCGATGTAGACGATCGATCCCTTGATCGGGATCACGAGCAGGTTCCCGAAGATGACCTGGCTCCCCTGCTGGTTGAGCAGGGTGAGCTCCTTGCTGATGTCCGGTTCCTGGTTGAGGCGCGCCCGTATCTGCTGAGGTCCGAGAACCAGACGCTGCTTGGGGAAGTTGTAGACGATGCGCTGCCCGTAGGAACCCGGGTCCGACTTGGCGGCCATCCACCCGATCATGTTGTCCTTGTTGCGCGGCGTGAAGGGCTCCATCAGCAGGAAGTCCTCGTGGTCCTCGCCGGGCAGCTGCATGAGGATGTAGTAGGGGTCCATGGGCTTCTCGGTCTTCTCACCGGGAAGCGCCCACTGGTCCTCCTTGTTATAGAAGACCGCGGGATCGAGCATGTGATAGGTCTTGTAGACCTCGGCCTGCATGCGGAAGAGATCCTCCGGGTAGCGCAGGTGCGCCTTGATGTCGGCGGGCATCTTGGATGCGTCGGTCATCAGCGACGGGAAGAGTGTGCGGTAGGCCTTCAGCACGGGATCCTTGTCGTCGAATGCGTAGAGGACGGTCGTCCCGTCGTAGGCGTCGACCGTGACCTTGACCGAGTTGCGGATGTAGTTCGTGTCGACACCGGCCGCGCGCTCGGAGTAGGGGTAGTACGACGAGGTCGTGTAGCCGTCGAGGATCCAGACGAGCCGGCCGTCGGTCGTTATGACGGGATACGGGTCGCCGTCCAGCGTGAGCCACGGCGCAAGCTCGTTGACGCGCTCGGTGATCAGCCGGCGGAACAACACGCGACTGTCGGAGTTGATCGCCGTCGAGAACAGTATCTCGACGTCGCCGGTCCGGATCGCGAACGCCAGCCGGTCGAGCAGTCCGCTCACCGGTATGCCGTTCTTGCCCGCGTAGGTGGTGGTCGCGTTCTCCCCGCCGATGGGATAGTCGAACTCCTTCTGCGTCCCCCCGACCACGGAGTAGTCCGTCGTCTCCTCGCCGAAGTAGATGCCGGGGCGCGTCACCTTCAGGTTCGTGCTCGTCTTGGGAGGCAGGTCCTTGACGATGAGTTCGGGAAGGCCGTCGGGGCCGACCTTGTTCACGGGGCTGACGACAACGCCGTAGCCGTGGGTGTAGACCAGATGCCTGTTGATCCAGGTCCTCGACTGCTCGCTCAGCTGGCCGGTGTTCATCTCACGCGCGGAGATGAGAGCCTGCTGACGGACGCCGTCGATCGCGTAGCGGTCGATGTCGACGTCCTTGAAGTCGTAGTAGAAGCGGAGCTCCTGCACCTGCTTGTAGGAATCGATGACGACATTCGGGTCCCACAACCGCGTGTTCTTGACGGTGGACGTCGCGTCGACGATGTCCTGCGCGGTCAGGTTGTCCACTGCCGGGAAGCCGGTGGCGTCGACCGACGTCAGGTCGAAGGCCGCGCGGGTGGCGGTGATGTTGCGCTGGATGTAGGGCTTCTCGAATGCCAGCTCGTTGGGCGACACTACCAGTTGCTGGATCAGGGCCGGGTAGATGCTGCCCACCAGGACGCTCGCGCCGATCCACACGCCGAGGCCGATGAGCGGCAGCTTCCAGCCCTTGTAGCGGATGTTGAGCATCAGCACGACGCCGACCGCGAGTGCGATGACGATCAGGATCCAGTACGCCGGGATCTGCGCGTTGACGTCGGTGTACGACGCCCCGAGGACCTGCCCGCGCGGCGAGAAGTCGAGCTCGTAGATCGACAGCCAGTAGTCGAACGCCTTCGAGGCGACGATCAGCCCGAGCAGCACGGAGACGTGCGCCTTCACGTGGGGGTCGAACCCCTGCAGGCGCTCCGTGGGCCGGATGCCGCCGTCGTAGAGGTGCAGCAGCGCGCTGACCACCAGCGTCAGGAAGAGCACGCCGAAGAGCCAGTCGGAGATGACGCGCAGCGCCGGCAGGGTGAACACGAAGAACCCGACGTCGAGCCCGAAGTGCGCGTCGGGGACGCCGAACGTGACCCCTGACAGCGCAAGGCGGAAGGTCTCCCAGCCGCCCGCCATCGACGCGCCGATCCCCCATGCGAGCAGCCCGGCGACCCCGACGAGGATCCACCCGGTGAACGGTTCGAGGGCGGACCTCACGCGCACGAGCAACTCCTCGATCTGCTGCTGCGGCGTGAGAGCGACACCCGCGGGCCATGCCGCCGGCGTGACCTTCGGGCGAAGCCTGCGTGCGACCAGCAGGTTGATGAGGATGATCGCGAAGGTCAGTACGCCGAAGATGACGCCGACGCCCCACTCGCTCCATATGCGCGTCCAGAACACCGCAGGCTGACCGAGGTCGACGAACCACTTCAGGTCCGTGTAGAAGGTCGCCAGCGCCCCTCCCGTGGCGATCAGGAACACACCGACAGCGACGATGGCGGTGATGATGCGCGTGCGCAGAGGCGGGATGTTGTCCCGGGCGGTACGTGTAGCCATGCGGTGTGCTCCTCGGTCGGGTGGTGCGGTCCCCTAGGGCAGCAGGTAGTCGTCGACCTCGATGTTCAGTGCGGCGGCATCGAGGCACTGCTCGACGTGGCGGTCACCGCTCTTCCCTTCATCGGAGAGATCGAGGTCGTACGGGTCGATGAACGCGCCGTCACCGTCGGTGATGACGCGCACGATCGGCGCCACGATGTCGGTGTTCGGCTTGATGACGATGGCGACCTCTCCGCTCGAGAGTCGGACGACCGAGCGTGGCGGATAGATACCCATCATCTGCGTGAACATGCGGACGAGAACGGGATCGAACGCGGTCCCGGCGTTCTTGGCCAGGATCTCCATCGCTTCGTCCTGGGGCCTCGCCTCCGCGTAGCTCCGCCGCGACGTCATCGCGTCGTAGGCGTCACAGAGCGCCACGATGCGGCTCGTGAGGTGCTGGGGCCGCCGCGGCGTGCGTTCGGGATAGCCGTCGAGGTCGTAGCGCATGTGATGCTCGAGGATGACCACGATCGAGGAGCGGTCCAACCCGCGCATCATCGCGGCGGTCTCCGCGCCGTGGACCGGGTGAAGGCGCATCCGGTCCCATTCGGCCGCCGAGAGCGGTCCCTGCTTGTTGATGATGTCGAGATCCACCGTCATCTTGCCGATGTCGTGCATGAGCGCACCGACGCCGAGCGAGTTGAGGAACCGGCGGTTGCTGGAGATCAGCGAGCCGAGCGCCACCGACAGGATCGTGACGTTGACCGAGTGGAAGAACGTGTACTCGTCATGGCTCTTGAGCCCGCTCAGCTCGATCATCGCGGTCTTGTTGCCCAGGACGTTGTCGACGATGCTGCGGGCCGCGTCACGGACCTGGTACACGGACACGGGCTTGTCTGCGGCGGCGCGGGAGCCGAACTCGCGGACGGCATCGATGGCGTGCATGTAGGCGTGCCGGTTGTTGCTGTCCTCGCGACTGTCGAAGTCGCCGGCGTCGCGCGCGAACGCGACCGTCCCGATCTGAACGTGCGGCACCGACATCGACGCGACGGCGTCTTCCAGGCCGCCCATCTGCTCGATGGCGTTGCCGTCGAGCGAGAGGACCTGCAGCGACCGCTCGAGCTCGTCGATGTCGAGTCCCTGCAGGAACGTGACGCTCGTCATACCCGATTCGGTCATATCCCGGATGAGCTGGTCGAAGATCACGCTCTCCTGGGCGAGCAGCTGCTCTCCGAGCAGCACCTCGTTGTCGAAGAACACCAGCGGGACGTCGACGCCGTCCTGGTGGTACTGCTCGATCGCCGACATCAGTGCAGTGACGTTGTCCTTCACGACCACGTGCCCGCGGGGATAGAACGTCACCGAGCGGCGGGCTCCGGAGAATCGGGCGAGGAGTTCGCGTGTCCGTCCGGTCTGCCGCACCGAGAAGACCGTCGCGGTCTTCTCTTCCGCGACGGCGCGCTCGAACTCCGCCCGCGACACGCTGGGCCCGAGGGTGATGCCGGGTATCGCCGAGGCGTCGGAAGCGTTCTGATCGTCCGTCATGAGGTCACCCCGGTCCCGGTCGCAGCCATCGCCAGTGCGGGAAGCGCGGCCAGGGCCGCCTCTCGTATCTCCTTGGGTGGGCCCCCGCCGAACAGGCCAGCCTTGCGGCTGAGTTCGGTCATGACTGCGACCGAGGTCAGAGAGCCGAGCTTCGCAAGCGCGGAGATCGCCTCGACCCGGACGGGGACGTCGTGGTTGCCGAGGCTCTCGCCCAAGGCCACCTGTTCGAGCACCGGGATGGCGGAGCGAGCCCCGACGAGGCCCAGGTAGCGGGCCGCCATCTGGACGTTCTGTGCGTCGGCGTCGTTGAGGGCCGCCGCCAGGATCGAGTCGGACATCGCCGCGCGGATCGCGGCCAGCCCGCGGATCGTCTCTCGGCGCACACGCGCGTCGCTGTGGCGCAGCGTCCGCTGGAGATACGGCAGCACGGCCGCGGAGCGTGTAGTGGCGAGGATCGCGACCACGTTGCGCACGAGATACCAACGGGGGTCGGTCAGGCGGGCGCCGAGTTCCGGGATGTAGTCGCGTGCGCTCGAGGAGATGAGTTCGATCAGACCCTTGCGGGCCGCCATGTCCTGCTCGTCGGCGAGCACCTCGAGCAGCGGGTCGATCATCGACTCACCGAGCACGCCGAGCAGCCTGCGGCACGCGAGGTACTCGGCCGAATCGGAGCGGTAGCGCCGCAAGGCGGTGGTCACGCGAGCGAGCGATTCAGGACTCGCGATGGAGTGGACGACGCGCAGCATGCGCTCACGGTGGTCGTCGGGGATGCCGGGCGACGCGGCGACCGCCGAGAGCGCTTCGGCGACATCGGCCGCCACGTCGGCTTCGTGAGCGTCGACGAGCACTCCTACGCTGTCCTCGAGCATGGACATGATCGCCGCGAACTCCTGGTCGCGCTTCTCGATCGTCGCCACGGCTACCAGCGCCGAGATCACGTCGCCGTCCGTCGTGCCGCGAGCGGCCTCGACGCGCAGCGGCTCGACGGCGTCGTCGTACACGAAGACGTCGCTGGCGTCGGACGACATGTCGACCAGCCGCAACACCGTCTCGATGGGACCGGCCACGTTCCTGCGCCTGGGATCGGCACCCGTGATCTTGGCCGGAGCGACCTGCTCGCCGAGGTCCTCGATGAAGACCTCGCTGAAGCCGCGCGCCTGAAGTCTGGTCACGGCGAGCTCAAGGACTGTGTCCTTATCGGCGGTGACGTTCATGAGCGCCAGGTTCCTGACCGCGCGCGACAGCCCGGTGAGCGCCTCGGGCGTCTCGTCGAGATGGTTCAGGATGCAGTCCACGATCTCCTCGACGCCCAGCCGCTCAATGATCGCGGCGATCGCCTCGTCGAGGCGGCCCTGCTCCAGAAGGTGCGACTCGTAGAGCTCGCCGCGCTCCTGGGGATGCAGCTCCATGATCGCCTCTGCGATGACGTCGAGGACGGCTTGCTGGTCCGCGGGAAGCTCATCGTGTGTGTTGCGCGCGAGCATGAGCACGCGGCGGGCGAGTTCCTCGACGCTCGCGTCCGGCTCGCGCTCGCGAGCCTCCTGGAGGTACTGCGCCACAGCGCGACGGTCGCGCAGCACGCGCATCAGCATGCGGCGGTCGCGCGACTGGTCGGACCCGGCCTCCTCGAGGAGCTCTTCGACGCTGCGGTCCGTGGGTACTTCGAGATGGGCGTCGGGATCGTAGGGTCCGGCCATGCCGGGCAGCACGGTCTCGACGATCCTGGTGGCGGCCTCGGTGACCGAGATGTTGATGACGCCGAGCTCGGACAGCGAGGGCTCCATGCCGCCCTGCAGGGCCAAGGTCTCAGGCGGCAGGATGATCAGCGAGAGGAACCGCAGGATCTCGTCGGGGGTGACACCACGATGGAAGCGGATCGCGGCGAGGTTACGCTTGTAGAACTCGCGCGCGAACGACTGGAAGCCCTGGGACCGCGGGAACACACTCGAACCGGCGAACACCAAGCCGACGCGGGTGATACCCAGCTCCAGGCACTCCTCCCGCTCGAAGGCCTCGGCAAGGATGTCGAGCGCCTCCTGGGCGTTCTTGCGCGGGATGTCGCTGCCTGCGGGGTAGATCCGCAGGGACTTCATCGCGGTGCTGAGACGCGTGGTGAACAGCAGGACCTGTCTGGGGACGGCCGTGGGTCGTACCGCCATGCCTTCTCGCTCCCCCCGAAACACGTGCGCCGCGCAGAAGCGGCCGCCGGTCGTTCCTGCCGATTATGCACTGTGCGGTGCACGCTGACCACGCCGGACGGACCGCCGTGCGATCGGGTGCGGTGCGCTATCATCCGCGCATGGAAACGACCCCCCTCACGCTCGCATCCGCGTCTCCACGGCGCCGTCGCCTGCTCGCGTGGCTCGGCATCCCGTTCGACGTGTCCTCCACCGACACCGACGAGGACCTGGACTCGCCGCTGCGCTCCGTTCCCTCGGTGCTCGCGCGATCGCTCGCAGCCGACAAGGCCCGGGACGCCCTCGCGGGCGCCGCGGCGCAAGGGGCGCTCGTGACGTGCGACACCATCGTGGTGCTCGACCGGGCGGTGCTGGGAAAACCGACCGACGAGGCCGACGCCGCCCGCATGTTGCGCGCGCTCTCGGGCCGTACGCACCAGGTGATCACGGGTGTGGCGATCGTCGCTCCCGGGGAGCGCGAGCCCGTCACGTTCGCCGTGACGACCGCGGTCGAGATGCGGGAGCTCGACGAGAACGCGATCGTGTCATGGATCGCCCAGGGCGAGGCGATGGGCTGCGCCGGCGCCTACAACATCGAACACCATCTCGCGTCGGTGACCGACGCCGAGTGCTACCAGAACGTCGCGGGCCTGCCGCTGTGCCATCTCTTCCAGCGTCTGGGACGCATCGGCGTCGCGGGGCTCACCGAGCCCGTGGCCGCGTGCGACGAAGCGTGCGGGCGTACCTGCGCGCTCGGGCCGCGCGCGTGCGTGACGCCGGGGCTCTAGCCGGTGCGCGCAGCTCGTCCCGCCCGGCTCAGACGCGGACGGCGACCACGATCACGGACTCGTCCTTCTCGGCATCGAACGGCGTCCCGTCGTGCTTGCCGTAGCGCGCGACCTCCGCGAATCCCGCATCCCTGAGGGCCGGCAGCAGCACGGAGGCCGGCAGCGCGGTGTGCGCCGACCTGCGTGACGCGACCTCCCACGCGGCACCGCTGCGAAGGGCGCCGACCGGACGGGTCATCGTGACGAAGTCGAAGAGGATCGCTCCGGGCGCGTAGTCCATGAGTCTGAGGAACACCCGCGTGCCCTCGTCGGTATCGCGAACGACCGGAGGGATCGAGCGCACCTGCCCGGAGATCAGACGGTCGTGGTTGAGCAGATGCAGTACGACGATTCCGCCGGGCCGCAGCACCAGCGCGAAGTCGGTCAGCGCGACGTGCAGGCCGGCCACCCCTGCGACGTGCGGCAGAGCGTTGCCCGTGCAGGTCACAGCGTCGAACGATCCAAGCCCGAGCGCCGCCAGCTCCCCGAAACCGGACGCGATGAAGCGGATCGAGCCGCCGGCGGTGTCCACCTCGGCCTGAGCGGCCGTCCGGTTGACCTCCGCCTGGGCGAGCATCGAGGCGTCGGGGTCGACGCCCACGACGTCCAGCCCCAGCTTCGCCCACATCAGGGCGTGCATGCCGCTCCCACAGCCGACGTCAATGACACGCCGCACGCCGTGCGCCTCGAACTGCGACGAGAAGAACGGCGCCTCGCGCAGGAGCCGTTTGTTCCAGTCGACGAAGGTGTCGTAGTCGGAAGCCGGGGCGACGCGCCCGGGAACGGCCGGTCCCGCGTGTGAGTCGGACATGGGGCGCCCCTACTCTTCGAGACGGTAGATCCGCACGGCGTTCGCGCGCAGGACGAGGTCCCTGTCGTGGTCGGACAGGCCCATCTCCTCGAGGGTGCGCACCTGCTGGTACTTGATCCACGTGCGGTAGGCCGCGGTGGTACCCGAATCGGTGCCGAAGAGCACGCGCTGGGGCCCGATCGCGGTCAGCGTGCGCTCGAAGACATCGGCCAGCGTCATCTTCGGGACGTGGTAGTCCATCCAGTTGTTCGTGCCGGACGTGTCGACGCACACGTTCTTGCACTGGTAGGCGAGCCGCAGCACGCTGTCGAGCCATCCCGCACCGAAATGCGCGATCACGAACGGTACGTCGGGGAAGTCCCGCGCGACCGGCGAGAGGTCGATGGGGTCCGCGTAGCGCAGGTCGCCCGTGGGATCGACCGTGACCCCGTAGTGGATGCAGATCGGCGCCTTCAGCTCGTTTGCCTTCTCGAAGAACGGACGGCACGCGGGGTCCGAGACGCGGTAGCACCGGTTCACGGGTAGGAGCTTCACACCATTGAAGCCGGCCGTCATCTCACGCTCGAGCAGGTCGGCGGAGCCCGGATCGCGCGGATCGACGTTGCACAGCGCGTGGACGTGGCCCTTGGCGGCGACCACGAAGTCACGTGTCCACTGGCTGTCCGGCATGACCGACATGACGACGGCTCGCGACACCCCCGCGGCCGCGAGGCGCTCGACGTAGAACGCGGCGGTCTCCGCGGGCGTGAGCTCGGGCAGGGACT
>Ga0209125_1003440_pt1 | contig 10901 bp, 14 predicted proteins | sample BarGraIncub1131A_FD_184503 | JGI IMG/M metagenome (GOLD analysis project Ga0209125, IMG submission 184503) | Arctic peat soil microbial communities from Barrow, Alaska - Barrow Graham LP Incubations 11-31A (SPAdes) (version 2) | ecosystem: Environmental > Terrestrial > Soil > Wetlands > Peat... | reverse complement strand
CCGAAGGGCTTCTGCCGCCCCTTTGCCGCCGCGCGCTGAACGTGCGCCGAGCCGTGTCAGCGACCCGGCCGACGGACAGATTCCATTCCAGCCGTGGGCGGCGGAGAAAGTGAAGGAATTCCAAGAGCATTTTGCCAATCCGATCAAACCAGAATACATCGAGCCGCTGGCCCGTTGCGCACCAGCGGGTGTGCCGAAGTCGTTCTATTGGCACGGCTATGAAATTCGCCAGTATCCCGGGTACGTTGTCTTCCTATTCAGCTCCGGCACCCGGATCATCCATCTGGATGGCAAGCCGCACCTGCCGGACAACATCAAACTGTGGAACGCCGATTCCCGCGGTCATTGGGAAGGCAACACGCTGGTGGTCGATGTGACCAACAACAACTCAAAGGCCCTGTTCGGCAGAACGGGTGAGTTCGCCAGCGAAAATGTACACATCACTGAACGCTACATTTTTGATAGCAGCAATAAGCGTGAGCGCTACAACTACGTCGCGACCTTCACCGATCCGACGGTCTACACACGGCCATTCACCGTGACCATTCCGGCATTGCGGTGGACGGCGGAGCAGAAGACCAACGGATGGCATTTCGAAACGTCATTGGCCAACCACGACGGCAAGGAAAAGCTTCTTGATCGCGCCGAGCGCATTTGCACGGAAAACAATGGTGGCTTCGGCGTCGTTGCGACAGCCAAAAAATAGTCGATGTAGATGAGGAATCCATGAAAAACAATATCAGTCGGCGGCATCGCTGCTCGACCGCTCTGGCCGTCGGTGCCCTGGCACTCGTTCCGTTCATGGCCGGTGCGCAGGAATACGGCGCACGTACTGCGGCGCCTGCGCAACAAGGCCAGGCGCCGGCAGGGGGTAGTGGCTATGCCAACGAAAAGACGTTTCCGGCAATCGCCTCTGGAAAATGGACGGGCCCGCGCCTAGCGGACGGTCAGCCCGATGTCCAAGGGCATTGGTCCAATACGATTGCCAATCACAGTAATTTTGAGGATCCCAACGCTGGCTCGCCTGGCGAACGGCGCACCGCAAATTCACGTCCGCTGCCGCCGCGGGCGGAGCGAGCGCCGAGCCGAGTGAGCGATCCCGTGGATGGGCACGTGCCCTTCCAGCCTTGGGCCGAAGAGAAAGTGAAGGACTTTAGGCAATATTTTGCCAACCCAATCAAGCCGGAATACATCGAGCCGCTGGCACGCTGTGCTCCGGCCGGCGTGCCGAAGTCGCTCTACTGGCATGGCTACGAGATCCGCCAGTATCCGGGTTATGTCGTCTTTCTGTTCAATTCTGGCACCCGGATCATCCATCTGGATGGCAAACCGCATCTACCGGACAACATTAAGCTGTGGCAGGCCGATTCACGGGGGCACTGGGAGGGCAACACCTTGGTGGTTGATGTGACCAATAACAACTCGAAGGCGCTGTTTGGGCGAACCGGCGAGTTCGCCAGTGAAAACGTGCATATCAGTGAGCGTTACATCTTCGACCGCACAAACAATCGCTACAACTACGTGGCGAGCTTCACCGATCCAACGGTTTTCACGCAACCTTTCACCGTGACCATCCCCGCTCGACGCTGGACGGCCGACGACACGCCCAATGGCTGGCATTTTGAGGCGTCACTCGCTAATCATGACGGCAAGGAAAAAATTCTTGATCGTGCCGAGCGCATTTGCACCGAAAACAACGGTGGATTTGGTGTCGTCGCCGTTGCCAAGAAGTAGTCCAGGCCGATGAGGAACCCATGAAAACTAAAATCAGTTGGCGGATTAGCTATCCGGTGGCTTTGGCGACCGGTGCCTTAGCGCTGGTTCCGTTCTTGGCGATCGCCCAGCAGTCCGGCGCAGCCCAAGAGCTGCCGGCGGCAGGCGCACCGGCAGCGTCAGCCGGTTCAAGCATCAATTACGAAAAGTCCTTCCCGGCGATCGCTTCTGGTCAATGGACCGGTCCGCGACTGCCCGACGGTCAGCCCGACATTCAGGGGCATTGGTCGAACACCATTGCCAATCACAACAACTTCGAGGACCCCAACGGCGGTTCGCCGGGCGAGCGCCGCCCGGCGAACGCTCGCCCGCTGCCACCGCGTTCCGAGCGGGCGCCGAGCCGGGTCAGCGATCCTGTTGATGGGCTCGTCCCTTTTCAGCCCTGGGCAGCAGAAAAAGTAAAAGAGTTCCAACAGTACTTTGCCAACCCGATCAAGCCGGAATACATCGAGCCTTTGGCACGTTGCGCGCCGGCCGGCATCCCAAAGTCCCTGTTCTGGCATGGTTATGAAATCCGCCAGTACCCAGGCTATATCGTCTTTCTCTTCGACTCCGGAACCCGCATCATCCATCTGGACGGTAAGCCCCATCTTCCAGATAACATCAAGTTGTGGAACGCGGATTCGCGCGGACACTGGGAGGGCAACACGCTGGTGGTCGACGTGGCCAACAATAATTCGAAGGCGCTGTTCGGCAGGACGGGCGAGTTCGCCAGCGAGAACGTGCATATCACCGAGCGCTACATTTTCGACAACAGCAACAAGCGCTACAACTACGTGGCCGTGTTTACTGATCCTACGGTTTATACACAGCCCTTCACGGTGACCGTCCCGGCTCGCCGATGGACGCTTGATGACAAATATAGCGGCTGGCATTTTTCAGGGAAGCTTGCCAATCATGACGGCAAGGAAGTGCTCATTGACCGCCATGAGCGCATTTGCTCCGAGAACAACGGTGGCTTTGGGAGTGTGGCGCTGGCGGTCAAGAAATAGGCTTCAAACCGCCTCAGCCTCAATCACGACCGCATGAATTTTGAGCCGGTAACGATTTTGCATTCGTTACCGGCTCAAATTTTTGTGTTCATGCAAAGACGCGTGATTGGCACGTGCCTTCTTTCTCGGGTCGGATTTCTTCCTCATGTGATGCCTTCGGCGCGGTGTCCTGATGCTTGCTTTGCAACATCGGACCCTTTTGCGCTGCTGCGCAGCCAACAGAACTGCTGGCTGCGAGGTTCAGGACTACCGCTTTTTCGGTAGAAGATCTCACGTTGGTTGAAAAAGTAATTGTTTAAAAACAAATTGTTGAAAAAAAAATAAGGAAGCCCGTCGGGGTTGGATAGGCCATGGCATCCAAGTTGCTAATGGATACCTGCCGATGCGTCCTTTCCGGGAAATGACTACCTGGATGGGGCCGCTTGCAGCCTGTACGAATTGCAGTGCGAGCCAACCCCGATTTTTATTTGTTAACGAGGAAGAAACATGTCACTCATTCCCGCCTTTCTTGATTTTGCGCAGAGCCTGCAGGATTCCGCTTTCGGAACCTCGCTGGCCGAGTCGCGCTATGCCTTTCCCATCGTTGAGGGCATCCACCTGTTGGGCCTGTCGATCTCGGTGGGCTTGATCTTTCTGACCGACCTTCGCCTAGTCGGCGTGTTGTTGCGCGGCGTGGCGATTCCGGTTCTGCTGCGCCAGTTGCGTCCTTGGGTGCTCAGCGGTTTTGCGGTGACCTTCGCTTCCGGCTTGCTGTTGTTCTCTGCCGAGGGGGCGACCATTGCCGTCAGCCCGGCCTTCCCGGCCAAGTTTCTGTTCATTTTTCTCGCTGGTCTAAATGCGCTCTATTTTGAATTCCGGCTCGCTGGCCTGGCGCCGGTGCAGGAGAACCAGCCGACGCTGCCCAAGAGAATCCGCTTCGCCGGCCTGGCTTCGATCGGCCTGTGGGTCTTGGTCATCATCTCCGGGCGTCTGATTCCCTACCTGCCTTAATTTGACTTCGATTGGATATACAGCATGTCTGCAACCCTAGAATTTCTTAACGCCATCCAGCAAAGTGCCATCGGCAGCGCGGTGGCCAAGTCGAACCATCTGGTCGGCGCGACCGCGCAAATTTTTCATGTACTCGGCTTTATCATCCTGCTGTCCGCCGTCCTGCTGACCAATCTGCGCCTGCTCGGGGTGGGTCTGCGCGACCGCAGCGCGCAGCAGCTCGCTGGAGAAACCAGCAAGCTAATCTGGATCGGTCTGGCTTCGGCGGTAATCAGCGGCCTCTTCATGTTTTTCTCCGCCGTCGAGCTCTACTATTTCAACCCCGCGTTCGCCTACAAGATCCTGCTTCTGGCGGCGGCCGTGGTTGTGCAAGTTCTCTGGTTCCGCAAGATTCTGTCGACCGAGACACCCAATCCGGTCGTCGCCAGGATCGGGGCGTTGCTCTCGATCGGCCTGTGGTTTAGCGTCGGTCTGGCCGGTCGCGCGATCGGTTTCGTGTGAACCGCTGAGGGGAATATTCAAATGCTCAGCAAAACAATCTCCACGCTCGCCGCCATCCTGCTCGGCGTGGGGCTCGCGGCTTGTGAAACGAAGGTCGAGTCTGTCGTGGTCGACGCGACCTTCAGGCCGACCGCCAGCATTCAAGAAGTCATGAATTCCGTGGTTGATCCATCGGCGGACGCGATTTGGGATGCCGTATCGACGACCACCACTAAGGATGGCGCCGAAGTCAAACAGCCGTCGAGCGACGACGAATGGAAGACCTTGCGGCACCAAGCCGTCAGCCTGGCTGAGGCCAGTAATCTGCTGGTCATCGAGGGACGTAAGGTGGCCCACGAGGGCGGCCAACTCGACGATTCCGGCACGCCAGGAATACTGACGGCGCCAGAAATCGAGAAGGCGATCGCTGCTAACCGGCCTGCTTACGTGAAGGCCGCCCACGACCTGCATGACACGGCCGTTGCGGTGCTCGCCGCCATCGATACCAAACAGCCGGAAGCCGTCATCGCGGCGGGCGGCAAGATCGAGCGCGCTTGCGAGCAGTGCCACGTTCAGTTCTGGTATCCGCACGGGCAGGCCCCGCAAGCCGCGGCTTTCCCCAAGGCCGTGGTGGCGGGGACATCGCAGTAATGTGGCGTTGGCGCAGGCGGCGCGGGGTATCCGGCCGCGACTCCTTCGTCTTGCCCTGGCTGCTGCTGTCGATTGGCCTCGGAGGATGTTTGACGGAGCGTAGCCCGTCGGTGTTGCCGGCGGTGACCGTCAGGCATTTGATGGTCGGTTCGACCATTCCGGCGTCGAAGGTGGTCTTCGCGGTGGCCGACGAAGTGCCGAAGAATGAGGTTGCCTGGCAGGGTGTGCAGGCGAGTGCGCTAGCCTTGGTCGATGCCGGCTCGCAACTCAAGGTGGGCGCTCGCGGTCCCGGCAAGGAGGACTGGCTGCGGCTGGCCGGGGCCATGGCCGCCGGCGCGGAACTGGCGGCCAAGGCGGCGACGCGCCGTGATGCCGACGCGGTCGCGGCAGCCGGCAACGACATCTACGAGGCGTGCGAAGCCTGCCATCGAAGATTCATGGACAAGGAAAGCGCGGCCCGGTCAGGCTCGGGCTCGTGATCGCCCGCCTTTTTTCTTACAAGTTATTCCTATAACGAGCAAAGAAAATAGTCGTTCTTAAGTGCTCGACCTGCGGATAACTTTAAGTCTCTTTGCATTCATACAAAATTTCAATTCCAACGGAGTCACCATGTCGTTAGTCGCAGTCAATGCACGCAATCAGTTCCACGGTCTGATCAAGGAAATAATCATTGGGCCGGTGGTCTCCGAAGTGGACGTCGAGACGCCGTTCGGTATCGTCACTTCGGTGATCACCACCCGCTCCCTCAACGATCTTGGTCTGGCCGTCGGCTCGGAAGTCCTGGCGCTGGTCAAGTCGACAGAAGTTTCCATTGCCAAGCTCTGAGTTCGTGTCATTTGCCCCCCGTACCTCGCCATTCTTGAGTCGTCGCTGCATCCCTCAATTTGTCGGTGTGGGAAGCGTAGCGGGCTCAACAGACCAAGCAGAAGGAAATTAAGTGAAGAAAACTGTATTGACGCTCGCCATTTCATGGTCCATCGGCTCTGCGGCGCTGGCCCAGGTGCCACCCGCCGCGCCTCAGCCGCCGGCTCGTGGCCCCTCGCTGGCGCTCGCCGTCGAGGCGGCGCGCACGGCACTCGATACCTGCACCGCGAAGGAGCAGAAGGTCAGTGTCAGCGTCGTCGATTCGGCAGGAGTTCTGAAGGCTCTGCTGGCCACCGATGGTGCTTCACCGCGCGGTGTCCAGTCCAGCACCAACAAGGCGGTGACGGCGATCTCCTTCAAGACGCCAACGAGTCTGCTGGGTGAGCGGATCAAGACCGACAAGGAGCTTGCCGACAAGGTCGCCGCTAATCCCGCCTACAACAGCCGGGCCGGGGGCGTCCTGATCCGCGTCAACGATGAAATTATCGGCGCCATCGGGGTCGGCGGCGCACGCGGCAGCGAGAACGACGAGGCTTGCGCCTTGGCGGGGCTCGCAAAAATTCAAGGGCGTCTGTTGTAGGTGGGGCGATTGGTCAGCGGTCGCGTCCGGGTCTTTCGGCGGCTGAGGTGCGGACCAATCGTCTGTGGAAATTCGGGGCTCTCGGGTTTTGCCGGGATCGGCGCCGATTCGTTTACTTGGAGTTCTTGTCTAAACCGGGGAAAGCCCGGAGCCGGAGTCGATTGCAATGAATTACGCGCAACAGCAGAGAGATCCGCGCCGCCATCTGTTTGGAATCGGGTCGGTGATCCTCATTCACGTCATCGTCGTTTATGCCTTGCTCAACGGTTTGGCGCGGAAGGTGGTCGAGGTATTCAAGAAGCCTCTCGAGGTCAGCATCATCGAGGAGGTGAAGCTCGAACCGCCGCCGCCACCGCCACCGCCCAAGGTGCTGCGACCGTCCGCCAAGGTCACCCCCGCGCCGCCAGCCTATGTGCCGCCGACGGAAGTCGTGGTTGCAACGCCGTCCCCGAATGTGGTGACTGCAGTTACACAAGCGCCACCCGCACCGCCGGCCCCTGTCGTTGAAGCGCCACGTCCGACGGTTGTCGCCGTGGGCATAGTCTGCCCTAATCACCAGGAGGTACGGAGCCGGGTGCCATACCCTGCTCAAGCGATGAGGTTGGGGCTGTCAGGGGATGTCGAGATCGAGTTCACTGTGACCCCTTCCGGTGCCCTCGGCGAGTTGAGCGTCATTCGATCCACCAATAAGGTCTTCAACAGCGGAGCGCTCGCGGCCGTCGCGCAGCTTCGCTGTGTCGGACAAGGCCAGCCGGTTAGGGTCCGAGTTCCGTTTGTTTTCCGGCTCGATACTTAAGCCGTCTGAGTGTGTTCTTGGCCGATCAGAACACGAGTGCTAACCATACAAATAGTTTACGCATAACCAAAATTGTTTACCTCTTTGGAGAAAATCATGATCTTCACGCATCGAACCCGAGCTCTTCTCACTGCACTCATTATTGCCTCGTCGTCCATGGTGGTCGCTGTCCCCAGCGCCTTCGCCCAGCCGGCGACGGAGAGCGTTGCCGCCACACCGCCCGCCAATCTCGGCGCTGTACAACCCGCCGCGTCCGCCAAGGAGACCGTCGATAACCCCTACGGTCTCGATGCCCTCTGGAAGGGCGGCGACATCGTCGCCAAGGCCACCCTGAGCATCCTCGTTCTCATGTCCATCGGCAGTTGGTACATCGTCTTCACCAAGCTCTACGAGCAGCACAAGCTTGGTCGCTTCGCCAAGTCCGCGAACGAAAACTTCTGGACGGCCGGGGGCTTCCAGCAGGCGATCGAGACGTTGAACGAGGGGAGCCCATTCCATTTCATCGCCGCTTCGGCCCAGGAAGCGATCAGTAACCATCGCGGACTGCGCGGCCATATCGATCTCAATACCTGGATTACCCAGTCCATCCAGCGCTCGATCGAAAACATCCAGAGCCGTCTGCAGGACGGTCTGGCGTTTCTGGCAACCGTCGGCGCCACGGCGCCCTTCGTTGGCCTCTTCGGTACGGTGTGGGGGATCTACCACGCGCTGACGGCGATCGGTATCGCCGGTCAGGCGTCAATCGACAAGGTCGCCGGGCCGGTCGGCGAGTCGCTGATCATGACCGCCATCGGTCTTGCGGTCGCTGTGCCAGCCGTCCTCGGCTATAACTGGCTGGTTCGCCGCAACAAGTCGGCGCTGGAAAAGGTGCGTGGCTTCGGTATTGATCTGCACGGCGTCATTCTGGGCGATGCGGCGAACGCGGTGACGCCGGTCAAGCCTTCGCCGGTGCGGGTGGTCAACGTTGCGTTTGCGAGCTGAGCCATGAGCATTTCCCTCGGCCAGGCGGGAGACGACGATGACGTCGTCTCTGCCATCAATACCACTCCGCTGGTGGATGTCATGCTGGTCTTGTTGATCATCTTTCTGATCACCATTCCGGTGGTGACCCACACGGTTCCACTGGAATTACCGAAGGAAAGCAATCAGCCACGCCAGACGAAGCCCGAAAACATCAATCTTTCGGTGGATAAGGATGGTGCCGTGTATTGGAACGATCAGCGCATCGCCAACAACGAGCGTCTGGTCGACCGGTTGAAGCAGGTGGGCGTTGCCGATCCGCAGCCGGAGGTTCAGATCCGCGGCGATGGCAGCGCCCGTTACGAACACGTGGGGCGTGTGGTGCTTGCCTGTCAGCGCGCGGGCATCGTGAAGATTGGCTTCATTACCGAGCCACCGCCCCGGGGCTGACCCCGCGCCACCCTATTGAAGGAGACAATCCATGGCGATGAATCTGGCAAGTGGCAGCACCTCGGGCGAACTTGAGGTGATGGCTGAAATGAATACCACACCGCTGATCGACGTCATGCTGGTGTTGTTGATCATGTTGATCATCACCATTCCGATCCAGCTGCATTCGGTCAACCTCAACATGCCCGTCGGCAATCCGCCGCCCCCCCTCGTTCAGCCCGAGGTGGTCAAGATCGATATCGAAGCGAATGGCAGCATTCGCTGGAACGGTGAAGTGCTGGCCCAACCGGCGCTGCTCGAGGCCCGGTTGCTGGCCGCCGCGGGCCAGTCCGTCCAGCCGGAACTCCATGTCCGTCCAGACAAGCGGGTCAGCTACAAGACGGTGGCCTATGTCCTGGCGACGGTACAAAGACTGGGGCTGACCAAGATCGGGCTCGCTGGCGGCGAGCAATTCCTCTGAGTCGACCACCGATTCGCCCCGGGCTTGCTTGCCGTGCGGGCAATGCCGGGGGCTGCGGGCTGCCTTGCTTGTTTACGGGGTTGAGGGAAGCGGCCCGGCGATGACCGCCGGGCCGTGTGATCAGGCTTCGCTTTCGGCTGGGGCGGTTTCGCCGATCAGTCCGAAACGCTTCAACTGGCTGCGCAGAACGTTGCGCGAAATGCCCAACTCCTTCGCCGTCCTGACCTGGTTCTCGCGGCAATACTCAAAGGCCGTGGTGAAGATGGCCCGCTCGATTTCCTCAAGAAGGTTAGGGACGCCCGCTTCGAGGAAACGACCGAAATGGATGCCCAGGCTGGCCGTGACGCTCGCCTGAGCACTGTGGTCGGTGGTTCCTGCGGACAGCTTGGTCAACTGTTCGCCCATATTGGGTAGGCGTAGATCGCCGGGCAGGATTTCGTCGTTCTGGCAAATGATCAGCGCAAAATGAATGACGTTTTCCAGCTCCCGGATGTTGCCGGGCCACTGGTAGAGTTCGAGCAATTTGGCGGCTTCGTGGGTGAGTCGGGGCGGCGGGGTGTTGAGTTTCTGCCCGTAGTATTCGATGAAATAGGCGACCAATGGCAGGATATCGCCCGGGCGCTCGCGCAGGGCCGGGATGAACACCGGCGCGACGTTCAGGCGATAGAACAGGTCAAGGCGGAAGTGCTTGGCCTGGACCGCTTTCTCCAGGTCGACATTGGTGCCCGCAATTAGGCGAACGTCCAGCGCAATCGGCTTGCGTGAGCCAAGCCGTACCACCTGGCGTTCCTGGAGGACGCGCAGCAGTTTCACCTGTACCGACTGGGGCAGGTCGCCTACTTCGTCGAGGAACAGCGTGCCACCGTTGGCGGCCTCGAACCAGCCGGCCCGGGCCTGTTGGGCGCCGGTAAAAGCACCGGCTTCGTGGCCGAACAATTCGGATTCGACCAGGTTTTCATTGAAAGCGCCGCAGTTGACCGCCAGGAAGGGGCCGCGGCGACCGCTTTGCGCGTGGGTGTGACGGGCGATCAGTTCCTTGCCGGTGCCCGTTTCGCCGACGATCAGTACATTGGCGCCGCTCGGGGCAATCAGTTCGACGTGCCGGCACAGGTCGATCGACTTGGGATCATTGAACACCATCGCCTTGGCACGAATCGACAGTGTCTGGTCGTTCGCATTCGGTAGCGTCAATACCCGTGCGTGACAAGGAGTCGCCGCATTCAGCTCCCTCTCGGACACGGCCAGCGTATCGGCATACGGGTAGAGATTTGTCTTCATATCAAAGCTTTGCGAGGGAAACTTGCGTTGATTTGACGAGGGCAATGACTTCCGACCCGACCCGTAAATCCAGCTCTTTGAGGGATCGCGTGGTGATGGTCGAGGTCACCACGCCTGAAGGCGTTTCGACTTCGACCTCCGAGAGCACCGGTCCTTCGATGATGTCCTTGATCAGTCCGTGAAACTGGTTGCGCACGTTGATCGTCTGAATGGTCATGGTATTTCTTTCTTGGAACGAGGCGGAGAATCCATTGCTCGGCAACTGGCTGGCGATGGCCCCGTCTGCGGTGACTTTTCGATAAAGACCTGGTAGCTGCGCGGGCCCTTCCGAAAAAAGCATGTTGCTGACGAGGCCATTCTACGGGGCACCCGGCGCCAAACGAACCAAGAAATGCTGATAAGTAAATGCAGAGAAAAGCTGTGTACTGGAAGGGCTAGGTCTGTCTGACCAACCTTTATAAGCTATGCAGAAATCCGTCTTTCAAGGGGCGGGAGCAGGGGATACATTCGCCGTTCGCAACGCTGCCTCGATGGGGAAAACGGCCTCGTCCGGCGCGGCAGAACAGGAGAAACGAATGGGAAACCGCATGCGCGCCGTGGCCAGCGCAAAATCCGACAATACTTATT
>Ga0209125_1003439_pt1 | contig 10904 bp, 11 predicted proteins | sample BarGraIncub1131A_FD_184503 | JGI IMG/M metagenome (GOLD analysis project Ga0209125, IMG submission 184503) | Arctic peat soil microbial communities from Barrow, Alaska - Barrow Graham LP Incubations 11-31A (SPAdes) (version 2) | ecosystem: Environmental > Terrestrial > Soil > Wetlands > Peat... | reverse complement strand
TTGCAGCAAGCTAAAATATCATGAAATACCACTACCCAGAAAAAAATCTGTGTGGCACACTGGCGAAATTTTGAAAAATCAAAAAGCAGATTGTCAATTCGTTATGGATGGATAGCTGCAATGTGGGTTAAAAGTCGATGTCCAAAACTAAGATTGGGCTGCATTCTGGCGGATGTGCTTGTAGCTGAGTCAGGTAGTGGTCTTATTTCAGAAATATTCAGGCACATTGAACTTATCCAAAAATCTTTATTAATCGAAGATATCAGTAAACTTCCTGCAATTGAAGCATCGCGGAAAGCTTACAAATCCTGCGGAAAAGACCCGGCACGTTACCGACTTTCTGCAGAAGCCTTGCTACGGAGAATTGTTTCAGGAAAAGGAATCTATCAGATAAATAATGTGGTGGATCAGTTGAACCTTGTTTCCGTATCAAGTGGTTTCTCTATTGGCGGTTACGATGCCAATAAAATTCTGGGCAACATTTCTTTTGGAATTGGCCAAACCGGTGAACCTTATACCGGGATTGGCCGGGGAGAGCTGAATATTGAAAATTTACCCGTATTTCGCGATGAACAAGGCGCATTTGGTACGCCAACCAGCGATTCGCAACGCACCGGAGTCAGTGGTGAAACCACGAAGTTTCTAATGATCCTCATCGATTTTGGTGGAGACAATCAGTTGGAAAGTGCCCTTCAGATGGCAATCGGTTTATTGGAAGAGTATTGTCAGGCAACAAATATCAACGAGTTTATTATCGAATAATATGTGGAGATTATTTTGTAGAACATGGTGGAAATTGTGGGGTTGGAAAGCTATCAATGGAGTAATGCCGCATAAAAAGGCCATCATTATTGGTGTTCCGCATACAAGTGGATGGGATTTTGTAATTGCCTACCTTTATTATACCTCTGTTGGCGGTGTGATCAATATTTTAATTAAAAAGGAATTTTTCTTCTGGCCGCTTGGGATTCTCCTTCGTAAATTGGGTGCGATACCCATCGACCGGACAAAAGGAACCACAGTAGTGAAGCAAATCATCAACGAAATGAACAGTCGCGAAATGATGCATCTGGCCATAACTCCCGAAGGAACACGAAATTTGAACAAGCATTGGAAAGCCGGATTTCATACAATTGCAAAAGCTACAGGGGCAACCGTTTATCTAGGTTTTTTTGATTTCGTGCGAAAAGAAGTTGGATGGATTGATACCCTTGAACTAACTGACAATGCAGAAGCTGATATTCAACGTATGAAAGCATATTACCGGGCTCGTGGCATTGTTGGCAAGCACCCTGAATTGTTTTCGGCCGAAGATTAAAAGTGATCAGTGATCAGTCTCAGAATTCAGTCGCAGGTGCCAGTGATCCAACAGTATTATTGCTTGAAGAGTGACATCTCACTATAGCTTTTTTGACTTTTAACTTTTAACTTTTAACTTTTGACTTTTAACTTTTGACTTTTAACTTTTGACTTTTTATGACACAGGAAATCTTAAATATTGCCATCTTTCAACTCAATTTGGTTTGGGAAAATCCCTCTGCCAATCGGGCGAAAATTGACCAAATGCTTCAAAATGTGAGCGAAACAACCGATATTGTTTTTCTTCCTGAAATGTTCACAACCGGTTTTTCAATGAATGTTGAGAAGTTGGCCGAACCGATGGACGGACAAACCATTCAGTGGATGAAAAAACGCTGCAGTGAACATCAGTTGGCCCTTTGCGGAAGCCTGATTATTCGGGATAATGACCAATATTTCAATCGGTTGGTGTTTGTTGAACCTTCAGGATCTGTTCTGTTTTACAACAAGCGACATTTGTTTACCATGGGCAGCGAAGAAATTCATTTTCAGAAAGGAATGGATCGTTTGATTGTTCAGTACAAAGGTTGGCATATTTGTCCGTTGATTTGTTACGATTTACGCTTCCCGGTGTGGAGCCGCAACCGCAACGAATACGATTTGCTGGTTTATTCGGCCAACTGGCCCCGAAATCGCAAAGATGTCTGGAATACGTTGCTGAAGGCACGCGCCATTGAAAACCAATCGTTTGTGGTTGGTGCCAACCGGGTAGGAGTTGACGGTATGAATATTGCATATTCTGGTAATTCACAGGTGATTGGAGCAAAAGGTAACTGTCTGGCTGAATCAAATGAAGGCGAAGAAATGATCGTTTCAGCCGAAATCTCAATGACAGAACTTATGAAATTCCGAAATTCATTCCCGGTTTTAAACGATGCCGATCTATTTTGGCTTGAATAATTAATTCAGCAAAAGTTGGGGCCGGATGGTGGCATTTTTCTTAAAATATTTTACCGGTCAAAAAATAACTAACAATTTAGTTTGAAAACTAAAAACATAGTTGTATGTTTGTTTTGTGAAACTAAAAACTTAGTTGACGAACTAATTACTTAGTTTTTGGCAAGATATTTGATGACGAAACTGAAATTAAACTGATCGCGAAATGAAAGAATTGACCAAAGCTGAAGAGCAAATTATGCAGGAGTTGTGGATACTGGAAAAAGCTTTTGTAAAAGAAATTGTTGACAAGCTTCCAGAGCCAAAACCAGCGTACAACACGGTTTCTACGATTATTCGTATATTGGAAAAGAAAGGATTTGTTGACCATTACGCGTATGGAAAAACGCATCAGTATTTTCCTTTAGTCAGTAAACAGGTTTACACAAAATCGTATTTCAAAAATTTTCTGAGCGGTTATTTCTCTAATTCGTTTCAGGAAATGGTTTCGTTTTTTGCCAAAGAAGACAAAATGAGCCTCTCAGAACTTGAAGAATTAATCAAGGAAGTAGGAAAAGATTTGGAACCGGAAAACCCAAAACCCAATGACTAACTTTGTAAATTATCTGCTGGAGTCAGGAATTAGCCTGAGCCTTTTTGCGCTTGTTTATTTCCTGTTTTTACGAAGAGAAACTTTTTTCAATGTAAACCGGTGGTTTCTGCTGGTTTCCATAAGTTTCTCGGCCATATTGCCGCTGTTGCACATCCCGTTTTATACTTCCGAAACAACAATGCTTCCTGAAGTTACTGTCACTCCATACATCAATTTACTGAGTGCAGTTACAATTTACGGGGCAACACTGTCGCAGGGAGCTGAACATTTTGTATTGACTTACAGCTTGTTCGGTTATATCTATTTGGCAGGAGTGGTGATTCTTTCCGGAAAGCTTATTCTTCAGATTTACCAGATTATCCGGTTAATTGCAAGTAACCGGGTTGTTACCGAAGGGAAAATAAAACTGGTCATTCTGGAACGGGAGTTAAGTCCATTTTCTTTTCTGAACTACATTTTCGTGAGTAATCACCTGCAAAACACCTCGGGATGGGAAAAAATGCTCGAGCACGAAAGACAACACATTCGCCAGGGGCACACTTTTGATGTGCTTATCCTTGAATTTATTGCTGTATTTCAGTGGTTTAATCCTTTCTTTTGGATGTTCAGGCGGGCATTGCGCGAGAATCACGAATTTTTAGCTGATCAGGCTGTGATCTCACAGGGAACTGCACCTTCATGGTACAAGCAAATCCTACTTAGTCAGTATGTTGGCGGACAAATTGTATTGACCAACAACTTCAATTATTCGTTAATCAAAAACCGTATCAAAATGATGTCGAAAATAAAATCCAGAAAAATAGCCAGTATAAAAATCCTTGTCGGGATCGTATTGGCAGTCAGTTTAATAGCCGTATTCGCGTGTGAACAAAAGAAATCGGTTAAAGCTGAACAAACTCCTGAATCAAAAACAGTAACGATTATTGCTGATGGCAAGCCATTATTAATTACAGGTGATGCCGCAGGCATTGAAAAATTAAAAAGTGTGATTTCAGGTTCGGATGACTATGAACTAAGATCTGATTCTGCCACTGGTCAATTGATGCTTGCCAATAAAGTTAATAGAATGAGCGAAGTATCAGTAGTTACCAAGGGAAATCAGGAAATTGAATCCGATCCTGTTTTCTCAGTTGTTGAGCAAATGCCTGAGTTTATTGGAGGTGATGCTGCATTATGGAAGTATTTGGCAACTTCAGTAAAGTACCCTCACGTAGCTATTGAAAAGAACATTCAAGGGAAAGTTTTTGTGACTTTTGTAGTTGGAAAAGATGGTATCGTTAAAAATGCACAATTAGCCAGAGGTGTTGATCAGTCGCTCAATGCAGAAGCCATTCGTGTTGTGAATAACATGCCAAAATGGACTCCCGGCAAACAAAACGGAAAAGAAGTCGCAGTTAAGTTTACTGTTCCGATCAATTTTAAATTGGAGTAAAATTTACTAAATCAGTGCGTTGGCTCATACATTATATGGGCCAGCACCTTCAATTATTCTTTAACTAAAACCCTTATCCAAATGATCACAAGCATTAAAAAAATCCAATTTGCCAATATGAAAACTCTGGTTGGAGTATTATTGGCCGTGTGTTTAATTACTGTTTCTTCTTGTAGTCAAAAGAAATTAACAAAATCACAAAGCAGCCAGGCTAATTCAGAACAAACTCAGGAAAAAGTTTATCTGGAGGTTGAGCAAATGCCCGAATTTCCCGGTGGTAGCTTAGAGTTGCAAAGATTTTTGGCCAACTCGGTTAAATATCCGATTGATGCCGCGAAAAATGAAATTCAGGGAAGAGTATTTGTGACATTCGTGGTTGGAAAAGATGGTTCGATTAAAGATGCGAGGATTGTTCGTGGAGCCGACCCACTGCTTGATGCAGAAGCCTTGCGCGTTGTGAAAAGTTCTCCGAAATGGCAACCCGGCAAACAAAAAGGGAAAGTTGTTGCTGTTCAGTACACCGTTCCTATCAGTTTTGTACTTGAATAGAAAATTTTAGCCCGGAAGATGTTGCATTTTCCGGGCTTTCTTTCAACTCCAATCAGATAGTCATGGTGAAAAAATGGTTTGCAATTTTGTTATTTGCGGCTCCGTTAGTTGCTGCGGCTCAAAATATTGACCTTTTAATCCTGAATAGAAATTATCCGGAAGCGCTTTTGCAAATCAGTCGAAATCTTGAAGTTCATCCTGATGCTGAGTTGTATTTCAAGCAGGCCAATGTTTACCGCTTGTTGTCGAAACCCATGAATGCCGCAAAATCGCTCGAAAATTTGATTGCTATAGATTCAACTAACAGTAAATATCTGGCTGAATACGCCGATTTGCAGGCTGATCTTGGTAATCCGTACAAAGCAGTAGCTTTTTACGGTCGGGCAGTCGATAATTCACCTGACGATTTGAACCTGAAATACCGGCTGGGCAAGTCGTACATGAATATTGAGGATTACCAGAAAGCTTATGATGTTTTCAGATTGATCGAAACCAGAGACTCCACAAATATTGTTTATAACAAGCAATTCGGCTTGGCGGCTCTCAAAACCGGCAAAAACGATTTGGCAATCAGGTTGTTCGAATCTGTCTTGCAGTCAAATCCCTGCGATTACAGTACCTATATGAACCTGATTTTGTTGTATATGAAAAGCAAAAATGCGGTTAATATTGTGCGGACTTCAGATCGGGCATTGTATTTTTTCCCAGATAATTCGGCGATTTTACTGCGCGAGGCCAACTCATTGTATGCTTTGAAGGAATATCAAGAAGCAACGCCACCTTTTGAAAAATACCTTGTTCAGAACGATTCGGTATTTGATGTGCTGGAGAACTATGGCATTTGTCTGTATTTTAATGAGGACGACACCAATGCAAAGAAAATATTGGAAAAATGTTTTGTTCTGAATCCGGTTGATCAGTTTGTGAATTTTTACCTCGGTCTGGTTTATAAACGATTGGCTGATTTTCCGAGGAGCGCAGAGTTCCTGAAAATGGCGATTGCAGCCTCACAACCTGCTTACCTGACTGAAATGTATCATCATCTGGGTCAAGTGTATGGTCTTCACCGCGATTTCAAACAATCAATCGAAGCATTTCAGGAGGCTTATAAATGTAATCCGTTAAAGTTCAATATTTTGTTCGAAATTGCCACTACCTACGAAGAATTTGAACCCGACAAAAGGCTGGCTCTGAATTATTACAGCAAATATTTGAAGGAAGCCGGCGAAAAGGCTGAATTTGCTGACTATGCAATGGAAAGGGTCAGAAAAATAAAAGAAAAATTGTTTCTTAGTAAGAAGTAATAGACATAGCGTTTTATTCTTAATTATTCAAATTTCACTTCCGCTTTCTTTCCTGAAAAGTACCCGAAAGTTTCAGCGGCTTTCCCGATTAAACGTACTTCTGTTTTGTTGTGTGGCCTGAAGTGGTCAAGTTCAATCAGTACAGTATCTTTTTTGAAAGTTCGTTTCCACAATCCGCTGATTTGTCCGTTTACCAGCACAACTGGCCTGAAAATGCCGTTGTTTGAAATGGCTTTTTTGTGATCATCAGCGGTAATTACCGCGCTTCGGTCTTTGTAGCTGATCAGAAATTCGTCGAATGACGGCAACAGATAAACAGAGTCGGGTAGGGAAGCCGGAATAGAAATGTTATCGGCAAACCAATAGGTCTCGGTTCCGATGGTTTCTGAAATTAATGCTGATTTATTCATTTCCAGTGCTTTTCGGGCTTCAGTAACCGGTAAACCCGACCACCATACAAAATCAGGCAAGGTTGCCGGGCCATGACTTGTAAAGTATTTTTTAGCCAGTAGTGCCAGTGCTTCTTCTTTGGTCAATGTTTTCTTCACCGGAACCCGTTCGGAAAGCAAAGCATAAGTTTGCTTTTTCCCCTGAATGCCGCCACTACAAACAATCCTGTCAATCTCGGCTTCCATCAGAATGTGCGATAACCTATTTTCGTCGGTGCTAATTCCTTCCTGATTGAGATGAAAGCTTATTCCTTCTCTGGTAAGTGAATGGTTGCCTTCTAATACTTTTACCAGAACCTCCTGACTTTTTCCAAGTACAGCTTCCGTAAGACCAAGATCGCGGTTTCGGGCTTTCATAGCCGATTTAATTTGTTTTGCTGTGAGTTCCAGCAACCAGTAAATGTCGTCGGCTGAAACAAAATGCCAGGTCGGACGCATCAAATGGGTGCGGATGATTTCTCCCTGATTAAATGCCGATTCAATCTGTTCCCCCGTCAGATGTGGTAAACATACGCCAACGGCCCATTTCGCCTGATTATAATCCTGCGCCTGCATAGCACCCATCCAGCCAACAAGTTCTTCCGGCGTGTAAAAGTTGGTGGCTGCAATTTGCTGATTGTAAAGGCGAATGGAGGTGATGCCGGATAGGTTCATAGTCATTTTCGGTTTAGTCGGATATGATATGTTTGTATTTGTTGTAAAGGAACGAGATCGTTAAAAGCAGTATTCCCAGGATTACCAAAACAATGGTTTTAGAGATCGTATCGAGATGTGAAATGTCATAAGTAAAAAGCTTTGTCAGTGTAACAGCAAATAATACGATGGCGGCGATTCTCAGGTGCTTTTTCTTTTTCCAGATTCCGACAGAAATTAAAAACAAAGCATAAACTCCCCAAAGGATACTTAATCCCAGTTTGTAGGATTGATCTGATCCTGCAATATTCATCCAATTGATCAATTCAGCGCTAAGGACCCACAAGGCAGAAAGGTGAAGTAAAAGGTCGAAATTCCTCTCATAGTTAATTTTTAGAAATTCCTGCCTGATGTATTTATAGGTGGTAACCAGGGTCAATGCAAAGAAAGTCAATGAAATATACCTTATTCCGATATTTAAAATTCCTCTTTGATAATACTGGGATAATTCTTGAGTCAGATAACTTTCGCGTAGTTGGCTCAGAATGAATAGATCCTGAATCAAAAACACGCCAATTACCATCATATTCAGGCTGAGATTAATAAAACCCAGTTGTTGGTTCCTGATTTTTTTGATATTCACCATAGACAGGAGACTGAAAAACAGCATTGAATAAATGCTGATGCAGATTGTCTTGAATTTTAATAAATCTGAGTTGTAATAAAAGTCCGGAGGATTTTGCCCTTCTTTATTGATCACGATTTCTGAGTGAGAATATAATTGATGAAACCAGGAGTTTATTTCCATCCGGAATGAAAAATAAAGTGCATACAAAAATATCGCCGGAATCGAAAACGATACAATTTTCATCAACCGTTTTCGGGCAAACAAAGGTGACGTGTAGTTTCTATCCTGGTTCAAAACAGTCATAAACCAGAATGCTGCAATGAACAACATCGAAGTCAGGAAATTAATATTCAGCAATGGGGTAATTTCTGAAGACTGTATATAAGTTGAATTTTGGTAGCCTGTTGCCCAATCTTGCTGAATACTTAAAAAACTCAAAAGCATCAAGGGATACGAAAGGATTTCATAAGCCGGATTGTTTTTTGTTCGACCAATCCAGAATAACAATGCTGTTTCACCAATCCATAAAAGTGTAACCCAATTGCCGTCTAATTGAACCGGAATGGCGATAGTAATAAAAACTAAACCCAACCCTAAAACGAAATAAAACAAATTCCGGTCAGCAAGTTTTTTCCTGTAAATTATAGCACAGACGATTAAGTGAATCAGTGCATTGCCAATCGTATATATTCCAATAAATTGTTTCCAAATCTCATGGTTGTCTAAAATTGAATAGCCGATGCCGTAGAATATAAATGAATTGGCCAAAAGCAGAAAAATGTCTTCCGTTCCGAACTTCTCGTTTTTCCGGAGTTTATAGGCAAGAAAGGTGGCATAAAACAAGAGAAAGAAAATTGTCAGAAAAGTTAGTGCAAGACCAAAGTGATCATCAGCACGGTAATTCAAGTTGTACCATGAAAAATAGATCAGCCATGTTAGCAGAAATGAGGCGTAATAGAGCGATTTCCAATATTTTATAAATGAAATTACAAGAATTCCAATGTTGATAATTGCCATGTAACTGTATAATATTTTCACATTTCCGGAGCCATCACTCAATAGAAACGGAACAGCGTAAGCGCCGACCAATCCAATATGTGCAATTACCTGTCGGTTGTATTTTAATGCGGCGACCACTGTAAAAACCGTAATGATTACCATCAATGCAAACACCATGGCTTGAGGCATCAGCTGATAAAAACTATAGGCGAAATAAGTAATGAAATACATGATTGCCATTGCGCCGCTAACAAGGACTGCGCTGTAACTTTCATAATTCTTTTTCAATTTCAACCCGACTCCCAGTAATCCAAAACCCATCAGGTAACCTAACAGGATTCTTGTCAAAGGGCTGATTAACTGATGATCGATAGAGTATTTTGCCCCAATGGCGACACCAATGACGGTTATAGCAATACCAATTTTATTGATCAGATTTTCACCAATGAATTTTTCGAGGTTAAAACTTACTTTCGGTGGTTTTTGGGTTTGTACTGAAGAATATTTTGGCGTTTCCATTACTTTAGGCGGAACAGTTTGCTTAATGGCTGTATCATTTCCGCCTCTGATTTCAGCGATTATCTCCTGTACTGTTTTTACAGGTTCAACTTCCGGTTGTTCAGGTAAAACCTCTTGAACTTCCGAAGCTTTTAAGTTGGAAATTTCACCACGTAACTCATTTATTTCCTTTAGAAACATTTCCTGCCTGTTCGAAAGAGCTTCCAACTTTTCAAGAAGTTGATTCATTCTGGCTTGATTTTCAGTCATGATGTTTAGTTTTTATGAGTGAACGTATTTTCCTGTATCGCAGGATAGAATTCGTGTGATGTCTGTTTATTCCACAATTTTATTTTCAGTTTTTTTCACAGCACGCACATGTTTCACGACTTGTCAATGCGCTGATAATGGATACTGTTGCTTTGTGGTAAATATAATCAAGTTCCCTGAGATTCAAAATACGTTCGAATCAGATTTCAATCACCTAATTCCAATCAGGTGCTAATCTCCAACCGTGCAATAACCTTCATCCCAAACCGCAGGTGAACAACATTGGCGATCAGTACATGTTCGGACCTTCGCTGATGGTTGCCCCGGTTTACCAGTACAAAGCACGCAACCGCGAAGTTTATTTCCCGGCTGCTACCGACTGGTACGATTTGTATTCAGGAAAATACATCGATGGCGGACAGAAAATCAGTGTTGATGCGCCTTACGAACGGATGCCGTTGTTCGTAAAAGAAGGTTCGATTGTGCCTTTTGGTCCTGAAATTCAATATACCGGCGAGAAACAGGCTGACGAAATTACCTTGTATGTTTACACCGGAAAAGATGCTGAATTCACTTTGTACGAAGACGAAGGCGTGAATTACAACTACGAAAAGGGAGCCTACAACACCATTCAGTTTAAATACGCTGAACAGACCGGAAAACTTACAATTGGCGATGCCACCGGATCATTCGACGGAATGTTGAAATCGCGCAAATTCAATGTAGTTTGGGTTGGCAAACAGAAACCGGTTGCATTTGATTTAAGCAAAAAAGCTGATGAAACTATTACTTACGAAGGTAAATCCATTGAGGTGGTTCGGCCATAAAGAGAGTTCATTTACAGTAGTTTGTTTTACCGGAAGATAGCCGAAAAGTCAATCAAGGCAACATATTTAATAAATTTAAGAAAAACCTTTTTCGAAGCCTGATAGCTTCAAAAAAGGTTTTTCCGTTATGAAGACATACAAATTACAAAATTTCGTTTTCTTTGTACAGAAACCTGATGATTCCAACATATCTACTGATAAAATAATGGATAATATTGAAGAAATAATAGAAACATCACTCTTGCCTGAAAAAGTTCATACCTCATACTATTCTTAAAATAAATATATGACCTCTCTGAGGTCGTTTTTACCTTCTCTGAGTTTTTCAGCAGACCCTAAATAGAGTCTGTCTGTAATATATAAAATATATGAATATCAGGTAGATATCTTTGGTTTATCAAAAACTTCTTTGTATCTTGTTATCGAATTAAAGATAGCTTTTACCATGAAAATATTTAGCGATTTGG
>Ga0209125_1003438_pt1 | contig 10906 bp, 9 predicted proteins | sample BarGraIncub1131A_FD_184503 | JGI IMG/M metagenome (GOLD analysis project Ga0209125, IMG submission 184503) | Arctic peat soil microbial communities from Barrow, Alaska - Barrow Graham LP Incubations 11-31A (SPAdes) (version 2) | ecosystem: Environmental > Terrestrial > Soil > Wetlands > Peat... | reverse complement strand
CACCCAGCAGCAAGGCATCAAGGGTGTGACGCTGGACGACATTTACCTGGGCAACGGCGCCAGCGAGCTGATCGTGATGGCGACCAATGCCCTGCTCGATAACGGCGACGAGTTGCTGCTGCCGTCACCTGACTACCCGCTGTGGACGGCGGCGGCCAGCCTCTCGGGCGGTACGCCGGTGCACTACCTGTGCGACGAAGCCAACGGCTGGATGCCCGACCTGAACGACATTCGCGCCAAGATCACGCCGCGTACCAAAGGCATTGTGGTCATCAACCCCAACAATCCGACGGGTGCGCTTTATTCCGATGAGTTGCTCAAGGCCATCGTGCTGATCGCTCGTGAGCACGGCTTGGTGATCTTTGCCGACGAGGTGTACGACAAGGTGCTGTACGACGACGCCCGCCACACAGCTATCGGCAGTCTCTCCCAGGATGTGCTGACGCTCACGTTCAACTCGCTGTCCAAGAGTTACCGCTCCTGCGGCTACCGGGCGGGCTGGATGGTGGTGTCGGGCGACAAGAAACCGGCAAAGGATTACATCGAGGGGCTGAACATGCTCTCGAACATGCGTCTGTGCTCCAACGTGCCCGGCCAGTGGGCGATCCAGACGGCCCTGGGGGGCCACCAGAGCATCAATGAACTGGTGGGTGAGGGCGGTCGGCTGCGCCGCCAGCGCGACTTGGCTTACGAGTTGATCACCGCGATCCCGGGCGTCACTTGCGTCAAGCCGTCGGCGGCGCTCTACATGTTTCCGCGCCTGGACCCGACGATGTACCCGATCGCGAATGACCAGCAGTTCTTTCTGGAGCTGCTGCAGGAAACCAAGGTGATGCTGGTGCAGGGCACGGGCTTCAACTGGCCGGCACCCGACCATTTCCGCATTGTCTTTTTGCCGCACGAGAATGACTTGCGCGAAGCGATTGGCCGTGTCGCCAAGTTTCTTGAAAGCTACCGCAAGCGGCACAGCAACTGATTTGCTATTTATTTAATAGCTGCTCGCGCTTATTGCACGGGGGCTACAGGCTGATTTAACTAAAAAACTTTATGAAACCGATTCAAGTAGGCCTGCTGGGCATGGGTGTTGTGGGCTCGGGCACGTTCAATGTGCTGCGTCGCAATCAGGAAGAAATCAAGCGGCGCGCGGGCCGTGGGATTGAGATCACGATGGTGGCGGATCTTGATGTGGCGCGGGCCCAAAGCCTGGTGGGTGCTGGCGTCCAGGTGGTGAACGACGCACGGGCCGTGATCGCCAATCCGGACATTGACATCGTGATTGAACTGATTGGCGGCTACGGCATTGCCAAGACGCTGGTGCTGGAAGCGATTGCTGCGGGTAAACACGTGGTGACGGCCAACAAGGCCTTGCTGGCGGTACACGGCACCGAGATTTTTGCCGCCGCTTCCGCCAAGGGCGTGATGGTGGCGTTTGAAGCGGCCGTGGCCGGTGGCATTCCGATCATCAAGGCGCTGCGCGAGGGCCTGACAGCCAACAGCATCCAGTGGATTGCCGGCATCATCAACGGCACCACCAATTTCATCCTGTCCGAGATGCGCGACAAGGGCCTCGATTTCGATGTGGCACTCAAAGATGCGCAGCGTCTGGGCTACGCCGAAGCCGACCCCACTTTCGACATCGAGGGCGTGGACGCCGCACACAAAGCCACTATCATGTCGGCCATCGCGTTCGGCATTCCGGTGCAATTCGACAAGGCCTATGTCGAAGGCATCACCAAGCTCGGCGCAGCCGACATCAAATACGCCGAGCAACTGGGCTACCGCATCAAGTTGCTGGGCATCACAAAACGCACGGCCAAGGGCATCGAATTGCGCGTGCACCCGAGCCTGATTCCCACCAAACGCCTGATTGCCAATGTAGAAGGCGCGATGAACGCGGTCATGGTGCAGGGCGATGCCGTTGGTACCACGCTCTACTACGGCAAGGGTGCCGGCTCCGAGCCGACGGCCAGCGCCGTCATTGCCGACCTGGTGGACATCACCCGGCTGCACACCGCTGACCCACTCAATCGCGTGCCGCACCTGGCGTTCCAGCCGGATGCCATGAGCGATCTGCATGTGTTGCCCATGAGCGAGGTGGTGACCAGCTACTACCTGCGCTTGCGCGTGGCCGACGAGACCGGCGTATTGGCCAAGGTGACGGGTATTTTGGCCGAGGCGGGTATCAGCATCGACGCCGTGCTACAGCGCGAAGCCGACGAGGTGGGCGGCGAAGGCAGAGCCGGAGGCGACTTGCAAGTCGCGCAAACCGACCTCATCATTCTCACGCACGACTGTGTGGAAGCCAAAATGAACGCCGCCATGGCGCAGATGCAGGCCCTGCCGACCGTGCTGGAGCCGATTACCCGTATCCGCAAGGAAGAGCTGGCCTGATGAAGTACCTTTCTACCCGTGCTGCAGTAAACGACTCGGCCGAGCGCAAACGTTTTTGTGAAATCCTGCTGGAAGGCCTGGCGCCGGATGGCGGCCTGTATTTGCCCGAGTCTTACCCTCAGGTCAGTGATGCCACGCTCACACGCTGGCGCACCGTTTACCACGAGCAGGGCTATGCCGAGCTGGCGTTTGAAATCCTGTCGCTGTACATCGACGACATTCCGGCGGCCGACCTGCGGGCGCTGTGTGAAAAAACCTATACCGCCGCCGTGTTTGGCACCGGTGAAATCGTGCCGCTGCGCCATCTGGAAGACGGTTTGTGGCTCGAAGGCCTGTCCAACGGCCCGACGCTGGCCTTCAAGGACATGGCCATGCAATTGCTGGGCAACCTGTTCGAGTACGAGTTGGCACGGCGCGGGGCAGAGCTCAACATCCTGGGCGCTACCAGTGGCGACACCGGCAGCGCGGCCGAGTACGCCATGCGCGGCAAAAAGGGTGTGCGCGTCTTCATGACCAGCCCGTTTGGCCGCATGAGTCCGTTCCAGCAGGCGCAGATGTTCAGCCTGATGGACGAAAACATTCACAACATCGCGGTGGACGGTGTCTTTGACGACTGCCAGGACATGGTCAAAGCCGTGTCGAACGACCTGGAATTCAAGCGCAAGTACAAAATCGGCACCGTCAACTCCATCAACTGGGCGCGCCTGCTGGCGCAGGTGGTGTATTACTTCGCCGGCTACTTTCAGGCCACCCAATCGAATTCTGAAAAGGTCAGCTTCACTGTGCCATCGGGCAATTTTGGCAACGTCTGTGCCGGTCATGTGGCGCGCATGATGGGCTTGCCGATTAACAAACTGGTGGTGGCTACCAATGAGAATGACGTGCTGGACGAATTTTTCCGCACCGGCGTCTACCGCGTGCGCGCCAGCGCCGACACGCATGAGACCTCCAGTCCGTCAATGGATATTTCCAAGGCCTCCAACTTCGAGCGCTTTGTGTTCGATCTGTTGGACCGTGACGGTGCCCGCGTGAAAGCCTTGTTTGGCGATGCATTGGCCAAAGACGGTCGCTTTGATCTGGGCCGCGACCCGGCGTTCGGGCAAGCCGCCACGCGCTATGGCTTTGAGAGCGGCAAGAGCACCCATGCCAACCGCCTGGCTACCATCAAGGACACTTTTGAGCGCTTCGGCATGATGATCGACACCCACACCGCTGACGGCGTCAAGGTGGCGCGTGAGCACCTGCAAGCGGGCGTGCCGATGATCGTGCTGGAAACCGCCTTGCCCATCAAGTTTGCCGCCACCATTGTGGAAGCGCTCGGGCGTGAGCCGGACCGTCCGGCCAAATTTGAAGGCATTGAAGCCCTGCCCAAGCGCGTGACCCGCATGCCGGCCGATGTGGCTGCGGTCAAAGCCTACATTGCGCAGCATTGCCCATGAAGGTTGTGGGCTTTGCCGGGTATTCCGGCGCCGGCAAGACCACGCTGGTGGAGCGCCTGATTCCGGCCTTGCGGCTCAAGGGTCTGCGTGTCTCGGTCGTGAAGCACGCCCATCACCGCTTTGATATTGACCACGTCGGTAAAGACACTTATCGGCACCGTGAGGCGGGCGCGTTTGAAGTGGTGGTGGCTTCTGACAAACGTCTGGCGCTGATGCGCGAGTTTGAGCAACCGGTGCAGCTTTCGGTGCATCAGTTGATCGCCGAGCTTTACGAGGGGGTGGACTGGGTGCTGGTGGAAGGCTTCAAGGACTCTGATTTGCTCAAGGTTGAGGTGTGGCGGGCAGAGTCGAAAAAACCCGCACGCTATCTGGACGACGATTTCATCGTGGCCATAGCCACTGATTCGCCAAATGAACTGCCCCAAGCCACCCAGCTGCCCGTGCTGGACCTCAACGATGCAGACGCTATCGCGAACTGGCTGACCGCCAACGAGGCCCGGTTTGACTATCGCCTGGAGACTTTTGCATGACTGCGCCACGCACTCCCCTGAAACCGCTGAAATCATTGGACAGCGCCTTGGTTGAGCTGCTCGGATTTGCCACTGTGCTGCACGGTGTTGAATCGGTCTCGACCTTTGATGCCGATGGCCGCGTGCTGGCGCAAGACATCGTGTCGGCCTTGCACGTGCCGCCGCAGGACAACAGCGCCATGGATGGCTATGCCGTGCGTTGTGCTGACGTGGTGCAGGCACAGGCACAGGCGCAAGGGCTGCTGCAAGTGACGCAGCGCATTGCAGCCGGCTCGTCGGGCGAGCCTTTGGCGCCGATGAGCGCCGCCCGAATTTTTACCGGCGCACCGATTCCGCCCGGCGCCGATGCGGTCGTGATGCAGGAGGACTGCGAAGTTGTGAAAGCCGACGGCATGCCGGAGGCTGGCGCCGTGCGCATCCAGGCGCTACCGGCGCCGGGTCAGTGGATTCGCCGCGCCGGCGAGGACGTCACACGCGGCTCGGTTGTGCTCTCAAAAGGAGAGCGCCTTACGCCCGCCTCACTTGGGCTGGCGGCCAGTATTGGTATGAACCTGTTGCCGGTGGTGCGCCGCCCGCGGGTGGCATTGTTCTCGACCGGTGACGAGTTGGTGATGCCCGGCGACGTGGCGCCGGAACAGATGAAGCCCGGCACCATCTACAACTCCAATCGATTCTTCCTGAGGGCGCTGCTGCTGCGCCTGGGCTGCGAAGTGACGGATCTCGGCATCGTGCCGGATCGGCTGGACGCCACGGTGCAAGCCCTGCAACAGGCGGCGCAGCAGCACGACCTGATTTTGACCAGTGGCGGCGTCTCGGTCGGTGAAGAAGACCACATCAAACCCGCCGTGCAGTCGCTGGGCTCGCTGGACCTGTGGCAGATTGCCATCAAGCCCGGCAAACCGTTTGCCTACGGCCGGGTGCAGAATGCCCACTTTATCGGGCTGCCGGGTAACCCGGTGTCGAGCTTTATCACCTTCTTGCTGCTGGTGCGTCCGTTTTTGCTCAAGCTGCAGGGTGTTACCCAAGTTGCTCCTAAATCAATAGCTATACCCGCCCATTTCACCTGGGCTAGAGCCGATAAACGTCGTGAGTTCTTGCGGGTGCAACGCAATGCGGCGGGTGGACTGGATCTGTTTTCCAACCAAAGTGCGGGGGTGTTGACCTCGGCCGTCTGGGGTGATGGCGTGGTGGACAACCTGCCAGGACAGACCATCCAGCATGGCGACGTGGTCCGGTTTATTCCTTTTGCGGAGGTGCTGGGATGAAGGTCACAGTGAAGTATTTCGCGTCCATCCGCGAGACCATTGGCGTGTCCAGTGAATCGGTCGAGACCACTGCCTTGACCCTGGCGGCGCTGCGCGACCAACTGATTGCCCAAGGTGGCGCCCACGCCGAGAGCCTGGCGCGTGGCCGGGCCGTGCGCATGGCGCTCAACCAGGTGATGAGCGACGAAGCCGCAGCGCTGCTGGATGGGGCCGAAGTTGCCTTCTTCCCGCCGGTGACGGGCGGCTAAGCCTTGATTGGATCTTGCTATGGATCATTCTCAAGTTCCCGCCCAACGCGTTTGCATTCAGGCCGGTGATTTCGATCTGAGTACCGAGCTTGCCGCCCTGCGAGCGCACGACCCCCGCGTCGGTGCTGTCTGCAGTTTTGTCGGAACCGTGCGTGACCGCACAGCTGGCACACCGGGCAGCATCAGCAGCATGGAGCTGGAGCACTACCCCGGCATGACCGAAAAAGCCATCGAAGCCATGATCGACGAGGCGCACCGGCGGTTTCATATTTTTGGGGCTCGCGTCATTCACCGCATTGGCCTGCTGCAGCCGCTGGACCAGATTGTGCTGGTGGCGGTGACCTCGGCCCACCGGGGCGAGAGCTTTCAGGCCTGCGAGTTTTTGATGGACTACCTCAAGACCCAGGCGCCGTTCTGGAAAAAAGAGCAGACGCCAGAAGGTGCACGCTGGGTCGATGCGCGGGTCACGGATGATGCGGCCTTGGCCAAATGGGGCATCAAAGCGCGCAACATTTGACGCTTGCGGTGGGGGTCGGGCGCGGAGTACGCTTGCCTTGATGAATGTCAACGGCCTATCCGCGTCAAAACCTTGAAAATCCCGAGTGAGCCTCAAGCTGCGAGGGAACTTAAAGGATTGACATGCGAATCGAAAAACTCACCACCAAGTTTCAGGAAGCCTTGGGTGAAGCCCAAACGTTGGCGCTGGCCAACGACCACGCCTATATTGAACCCTCACATGTCCTGGTGGCCATGCTGCGCCAGGAAGACGGTCCGAAAGCCCTGTTGCAGCGGGCCGGCGTGAACGTGGCGGGCTTGCTCAGCGCAGCAGAGACGGCCATGAAAAAACTGCCGCAGGTGCAGGGCCACGAGCAGGTGCAGGTAGGCCGCGACATGGTTTCGCTGCTGCAAGCGGCCGAGAAGGAGTCCATCAAACGCGGCGACCAGTTTGTGGCTGGTGAGCTGTTTCTGCTGGCGCTGACCGACAGCAAGCAGGACATCGGAAGAATCGTTAAAGAAAACGGTCTGACCCGCAAGTCGCTGGAGTCCGCCATCGACGCCGTGCGCGGCGGCCAGAACGTGGACAGCGCCGACGCCGAAGACCAGCGCGAGTCGCTCAAGAAATACTGTGTGGACCTGACCGAGCGCGCCCGCATGGGCAAGCTCGACCCGGTGATTGGCCGTGATGATGAAATCCGCCGTGCCATTCAGGTGCTGCAGCGCCGTACCAAAAACAACCCGGTCCTGATTGGTGAGCCAGGCGTCGGCAAGACCGCGATCGTGGAAGGGCTGGCGCAGCGCATCGTCGCTGGCGAGGTGCCGGATTCACTCAAGGGCAAGCGTGTCTTGTCGCTTGATATGGCCGCGCTGCTGGCCGGGGCCAAGTTCCGCGGCGAGTTTGAAGAGCGTCTGAAAAACGTGCTGAAAGACTTGGCCAAGGACGAAGGCCAGACCATTGTTTTCATTGATGAGTTGCACACCATGGTGGGCGCGGGCAAGGCCGAAGGTGCGATGGATGCGGGCAACATGCTCAAACCGGCACTGGCGCGTGGCGAGCTGCATTGCGTCGGCGCCACCACGCTGGACGAGTACCGAAAATACATCGAAAAAGATGCCGCGCTGGAGCGGCGCTTCCAGAAAATCCTGGTGGGCGAGCCCTCGGTGGAGGCCACCATTGCCATCCTGCGCGGCCTGAAAGAACGCTACGAGGTGCACCACGGCGTGCTCATCACTGATCCGGCCATCGTGGCCGCGGCCGAGCTCAGCCACCGCTACATCACCGACCGTTTCCTGCCTGACAAGGCGATCGACCTGATTGATGAGGCGGCCTCGAAGATCAAGATCGAGATGGATTCCAAGCCCGAGGTCATGGACAAGCTGGACCGCCGCTTGATCCAGTTGCAGATCGAGCGCGAAGCCGTCAAGAAGGAAAAGGACGAGGCATCGAAAAAGCGCTTTGAGCTCATCAACGAAGAAATCGGCAAGCTGCAAAAAGAAATTGCCGACCTCGATGAAATCTGGAAAGCCGAGAAAGCCAGTGCCCAGGGCAGCGCCCAGGTGCGCGATGAGATTGAAAAACTCAAGTTCCAGATTGAAGAGCTCACCCGCAAGGGCGATCTGGCCAAAGTGGCCGAGTTGCAATATGGCAAGCTGCCTGAGCTGGAAAAGAACTTGAAGGAAGTGCAGGCCAGAGAGGCCACCCGGGGCGAAGGTGCCGCGCCGCGCCTGCTGCGCACTCAGGTCGGTGCCGAGGAAATCGCCGAGGTGGTGAGCCGTGCCACCGGCATTCCGGTGAGTAAGATGATGCAGGGCGAGCGCGACAAACTACTGCAGATGGAAGACAAGCTGCACCAGCGCGTGGTCGGGCAGGACGAAGCCATCACCGCGGTGGCCAACGCCATTCGCCGGTCCCGTGCCGGCTTGTCGGACCCGAATCGTCCGACGGGGAGCTTCCTGTTCCTCGGCCCCACAGGTGTCGGCAAGACCGAGCTCTGCAAGGCACTGGCCGGCTTCCTGTTTGATTCTGAAGATCACCTGATTCGCATCGACATGAGCGAATTCATGGAAAAACATTCGGTGGCGCGCCTCATCGGGGCGCCTCCGGGCTATGTTGGCTACGAGGAGGGCGGCTATCTGACCGAGGCCGTGCGCCGCAAACCCTACAGCGTGTTGCTGCTCGACGAGGTGGAAAAAGCCCATCCCGATGTATTTAACGTGCTGCTACAGGTGCTGGACGATGGTCGTCTGACCGATGGCCAGGGCCGCACCGTCGACTTTAAAAATACGGTCATTGTGATGACCAGCAACATTGGTTCGCACTTGATTCAAAGCATGGTGGGCCAAGACTACGAGGACATCAAGGAAGCGGTGACGGATGAGTTGAAGAACCACTTCCGGCCCGAGTTTTTGAACCGCATCGACGAGACAGTGGTGTTCCACGCGCTGGACGCCACGCACATTGCCGAAATTGCCGGTATCCAGATTCAGGTGCTACAAGCGCGGCTGGCCAAGATGGACCTGACGCTGGAAGTGTCGCCCGCCGCACTGGCCGAACTGGCCAAGGTCGGTTTCGATCCGGTGTTTGGCGCGCGACCACTCAAGCGTGCGATTCAGCAGCGGATTGAAAACCCGTTGTCCAAGTTGCTGCTCGAAGGCAAGTTCCTGCCCAAAGATGTGATCCCGGTCGATGTGGACCCGATCCGGTCGCCGGGGCAGTTCAGCTTCGAGCGAGCGGTGCACTAAGCGCTTGGATAAATAAATTTCATGACCCACACCCCCTTCAATTCCAATTTCGACGATATTGCGGCGGATGCCGTTGGCGACATTCCTGAAGGTTTCCGAGCTATCAAAGTCGGCGGCCCTTTCATTTCACATAACGGCCCGCTGTACGGCAAATGGACCGGGCAGCGGCTGTTATTGGGGTTTCGCGTGGAGGAGCAGCATACCAATCCACTCAAAATTTGCCATGGCGGGATGTTGGCGACGTTTGCCGACATGCTGATTCCCTGTGCATCGATGTACCAGACCGACATGGAGCGCCGCTTTTTGCCCACCATCAGCCTGCAGATTGACTACATGGGCGCGGTTGCCTTGGGCGCGTGGGTGCAGGGGGAGGCCGATGTGCTTCGCACCACGCGCAATATGTTGTTCGGCCAGGGGCTGGTGAGCGCTGATGGTCAACCGGCCTTGCGTGTCAGCGGCATTTTCAAGATGGGGCAACTGATCGGCGACGGCAAGGCCACGGATCCGCTGGGCTTGAAGTAGACAAACGCCCCGGCTTGAGTGGTCTGGGGGCGCGGTTGACCCGTTTAGGGATGGTCATGCCGGTGATGAATATCCGGAAAGTGCCGGTGGCTGTGGGCGAGCGGGGCATGGGTGTGAACATGGTCGTGTGGCTCCTGCTCATTCCACGTGTCGGCATGGGGGTGCTGATGGTGCGCATCATGGGTGTGCCGGTGTCCGTGCTGAATGGCCCCGTGCCGGTGCGTGTGCTCATGCCGCTCCGTCAGGTGCAGCCAGATACCCAGGGCCATTAACAACCCCGCGACCCAGAATAAGGGTGACGTGCTTTCATGGAACACGCCAATGGCAATGGCTGCCCCCATGAACGGCGCTGCACCGAAGTAAGCTCCGGTGCGTGCAGCCCCCAAGTCCCGCAGGGCCACAACGAACAGCGCCAGACTCACCCCGTAGCCGAGAAAACCAATCAGCAAGACCGGGCTGGTCACGCTCCACGGCGGCAGGGATTGGCCCATCACAAAGGCCAGCCCGATGTTGGCCGCTGCAGCGGTCAGTCCTTTGAGGCCGGCGATAAACAGCGCATCCGAGTTGGATACCTGACGCGTCAGGTTGTTGTCCAGCGCCCAGCACAGGCAGGCGCCCACAATCAATGCAGCGCTCTGCCAGTCAGCATCGCTGCTGGTTGGCGCACCGGGCCAGGACAACGCAAGCCCGCCGGCTACGATCAACGCCATGCCCAGCATCACGCGCCGGTTGGCGTTTTCCTTGAAGACGACCCAAGCCAGCACCGCCGTCAACACGCCTTCAAGGTTGAGCAGTAGCGAAGCAGACGCCGCCGATGAGCGTGCCAAGCCCAGCATCAGCAAGGTTGGACCCACCACGCCCCCGCAGGCTATTGCGCTCAGGAGCCAGGGCCATTCGCCACCCGCCAGCTCTGGGTTGCGCCAGCCACGGTCGCGCATCAGACGCAAACCGATCAAGCCGACGCCACTGCCCAGGTACAGCAAACCCGCCAGCAGCAGGGCCGACATATCGCCAACAAATTGTTTGGCCAATGGCGTGCTGGCCCCGAACAGGGCAGCCGCGCCCAGTGCGGCAAGCACGGCAGTCGGGATCTTGGGTTTTTTCATACGGTGTTGCTGATCATTTGCTATAAATGTAATAGCTGGTTACGCTTATTTTACGGGGGCTAGAGCACGTTTTTGTTCTGAAAATGGCTGGGCGACTGCCCCATGGCAGATTTGAACATGGCTGAGAACGCGCTGTCGCTGGTGTAACCGCTGGCAGTGGCCACC
>Ga0209125_1003435_pt1 | contig 10910 bp, 11 predicted proteins | sample BarGraIncub1131A_FD_184503 | JGI IMG/M metagenome (GOLD analysis project Ga0209125, IMG submission 184503) | Arctic peat soil microbial communities from Barrow, Alaska - Barrow Graham LP Incubations 11-31A (SPAdes) (version 2) | ecosystem: Environmental > Terrestrial > Soil > Wetlands > Peat... | reverse complement strand
TGTTCGTCTAGCTGCCAAGCTAACAGGATGGAGAATTGATATTAAAAGTGCAGAATTAAGTGAAAATAAAAACAAAGAAAGTGCTGAGAGTGATAGTACCCTAGACGATGGTATCGTTGATGATGGAACGAATTAAAAATAAGGTAGTAAGTAGAAAGTAGTATGTAGCAAGGGGAGCGAGTTTGCTCCGCAAACTCGCTCCTAAAAACCTTACTACTTACTACCTGCTACTTTCTACATTTTAAAAATTAAGGTCAATATTAATAATTAATAAAATTAATAAATACATTATGAATATATTTATATTATTTGCTCTTGTTTCTTCAATAATCGCAATCTTATACGGGTTATTTTTAATTAGAGTTGTATTAAAAAAAGGTACTGGTGATGCAAAGATGCAAGCAATTGCAAAAGCTATCCAAGAAGGTGCAAAAGCATATTTAAATCGTCAATACAAAACTATCGGTATAATAGCAGCTGTTCTTTTCTTTATTATTGGTTTTACTCCAATGATAGGAGGATGGATGACAGCATTTAGCTTTATATTCGGAGCTGTTCTTTCTGCTCTAGCAGGATATATAGGTATGAATGTTTCAGTTCGTGCCAATGTCCGCACAACAGAGGAAGCAAAGAAAGGATTGAAAGAAGCCTTGAGTCTAGCTTTCAAAGGAGGAACTGTTACAGGTTTACTCGTTGTTGGATTAGCACTACTTGGTGTTACATCATTCTACTTAATTTCTGGTGGTGACGTTAAATCCCTAATAGGTCTTTCCTTTGGAGCAAGTTTGATTTCAATTTTTGCTCGTTTAGGCGGAGGAATATTTACTAAAGCTGCCGATGTCGGAGCTGACCTAGTTGGAAAAGTTGAAGCTGGAATTCCAGAAGATGATCCTCGTAACCCAGCAGTTATAGCAGATAACGTAGGAGACAATGTTGGAGACTGTGCTGGAATGGCTGCAGACTTATTTGAAACTTATGCTGTGACTTCAGTTGCAACAATGCTTCTAGGCTCACTCATGTTTGCTAGCTTCAATAATGCAATCATCTACCCTCTAGCTATCGGTGGCGTAGCAATACTTTCTTCAATCATTGGTACATGGTTTGTAAAACTTGGAAAAAATAAAAACATTATGGGTGCTTTGTATAAAGGATTAATTGCAGCAGGAGTTCTATCTGCAGTTGGTTTCTACCCTATTACAAAATGGCTTATGACAGACAACGGACTTTACTCTGTAAATCAACTATATATAAGTGCATTGGTAGGTATTGCTGTTACAGGTTTAATAATTGTTATTACTGAATATTACACTTCTACTGCATATAGCCCCGTAAAATCTATCGCACAGGCCTCAGTATCAGGACATGGTACAAATGTAATTCAAGGTTTAGCAGTATCAATGAAATCAACTGCTTTCCCTCTTCTTACAATAGTTGCAGGAATTTTAACTTCTTATAATTTTGCTGGTTTATATGGTATCGCAATCGCAGCTATGTCTATGCTTTCCCTAACAGGAATCATAGTTGCTATCGATTCATTTGGTCCTATTACAGATAATGCTGGTGGTATAGCCGAAATGGCAGGACTACCTGAAGCAGTTCGTAATGTTACAGACCCTCTTGATGCAGTTGGAAACACAACAAAAGCAGTAACAAAAGGTTACGCTATTGGTTCAGCAGGACTTGCTGCTCTTGTACTTTTCGCTTCATACACACAAGAGTTTGCAAATCTTGGACACTCACTTACTTTTGATTTGAGTAATCCAAAAGTTATTGCTGGTTTACTTATCGGAGGACTACTTCCTTACTACTTCAGTGCACTATGTATGGAAGCAGTTGGAAAAGCAGCTGGAAAAGTTGTTGAAGAAGTTCGCCGACAGTTCAGAGAAATCAAAGGTATCATGGATGGTAGTGGAAAGCCTGACTATGCAAAATGCGTAGACATCGTAACTACTGGTGCTATAAAGCAAATGATTCTTCCAGCAGTTATCGCAGTAGCTTCCCCTATACTAGTTGGATTTATTCTTGGACCAGAAGCTCTTGGTGGATTACTAGTTGGCTCAATTATCACAGGTATCTTCCTAGCAATCTCAATGACTTCAGGTGGTGGAGCATGGGACAATGCAAAGAAATATATTGAACTTGGAAACTTTGGTGGTAAAGGTAGTGATGCTCACAAAGCAGCAGTTACTGGAGACACAGTTGGAGATCCTTACAAAGATACAGCTGGTCCAGCTATCAACCCAATGATCAAAATCTTAAACATAATTGCTTTGATTCTCGTTCCAATCTTGGTTGCATTTTGGTTTAAATAATTTTTGAGGTCCAACCTCGAGTTGGCTTCGGAGGTTGTACCTCTAAAAATTTTATAAATAGAAATTAAAAAATCCCTCGCTTGAGGGATTTTTTAATTCAGACTTAATTGTGAAACAAATAATATAAAAATAAAAGTATTTGTGAAACAATACAAACATAGCCCCAGCCATTAGGCCGGGGCTATGTTTGTATTACAAATTATTTTTTAAAAGAAATATCCATAGTTTCTTTAATTTTAGAATCTACTAAATTAGATAATTCGCTGAGTTTACTTCCATTTTTTACGAAATCTTTTGAATCTGATAGATTTATTAAACTATCAAGTTTAGATATAAATAGAATTACAGAATCCAATGCTGTTTGTGTAGTATTATAAAAAGTATGATCATCCATCTCCATAATTACGCTAATTTTTTTAGATGTGTCTGTATTTGTATATTGCTCATTAATACATTGTACAAATAAAGTATCTAGATGACTTTAAATCTCAATCAATTTATCATAGACAGCCCTTTTAGCCTCTACTTTTATACTGCGGATTTCTTCTTCCTTTTTTTTGATATTATCCTCGAGTGAACCAATTTTCTCAGAACGCAATGACATCTCTGGAGCTTGCTTTTTTTCTTCACTTTTATTCACTCCTTCCATAAATTTTATATTTTAATCAGCATCAGCAGATATATTAATAATGCAAACTTTTCTAATACCCCCATTCTACCCCCCCCTCTCTCTCATACACACTGTCAACATTATATAAATGACCAATAATCTTAAACACACAACGAACATAACTATCTCTAATAAACACATATACATCGCTTTGAGCTATCGCTCAAAGCGATGTATATGTGATATAATAATTTCATGTCTATACAGAATGAAATATTGGAGATTTTAAATACTCCTAAATATTATTATAAGGGTATTCCTGTTAATGCCTTTTTTCTCCCTGCTCTTGGAAATTACAAGAAAGAGTCTGTGAGAAATAATTTTTATTATTTAAATAAAAATGGATACATAGAAAAGTCAGCAGGTAGTTTTATTATTAATAAAAATGGTAAAGAATTTTTAAATAAAAATATAAAACGTCAACTAAAAAATTTTGATCCAATTAATAATGAAGGCCCTAAAAATTTACTTTTGCTTTATGATATTCCAGAAAACAAAAGAAGTGAGAGAAATTGGTTTAGACGAACTCTTGTTAAATTTGGTTTTGTCATGGTTCAGAGAAGTGTGTGGGTTGGACCATCTCCCCTTCCTAAAGAATTTCTAGATTATATTAAAGAGATAAAACTAAAAGATACAATTAAAACATTTAAATTAGAAAAAGATTATAATCTACATAAATAATAAATATACATTGCTTTGAGCGATAGCTCAAAGCAATGTATATAGTAAATTTTATGAATATATGTATAAAATTAGTTGAGTTTGAAAATTATTAGATTTTAGTATAAGATATAAAAACTATGAAAATAACAATTAATAAATTAGATAAAAGTGAGGTAGAAATAGTAGGTATTTTAGAAGTAGTAGAGTTTGAAAAATATGAGGTCAAGGCACTAGAGAAAATAGCTGAAAGGATGGAACTTCCTGGTTTTAGAAAAGGCAAAGTTCCTACCACTGTTGTAAAAGAAAATATCCAAGAAATGGAGCTCCTTCAAGAAATGGCAGAAGAAGCACTATATAGTGTATACCCAACAATTTTAGAAGAAAATAAAATAGATGCTATTGGACGCCCAGAAATATCTATTACTAAAATAGGAAAAGGTGCGGATTTAGAATTCAAAATTAAAACTGCCGTACTTCCAGAAATGAAACTTCCAGATTACAAAAAAATTGCAATTTCTGAAAATGCAAAGGGAGATTATACAAAAGAAATAACAGTTGAAGATGCTGAAGTAGAAAAAACTGTTATTGAACTTCGTAAAATGAGAGCAGAACAATCAAGACCCGCGCATGAACACAAAGAGGGAGAAAGTGAAGAAGATCACGCAGCTGCACATGCAGAAATCCCAGAAAGTGAATACCCTGTTTTTGACGATGCATTTGCAAAAACTTTCGGAGACTTTGCTACAGTTGAAATTTTTAAAGACAAAATTCGTAATAACTTAAAGATAGAAAAGGAAACAGAACAAAAAGATAAGCTTCGTATGGCAATAATCGAGGAGCTTGTGAAACAAACAGAGGGTGAAATACCTGAAATCTTGATTCAGAGTGAAACAGACAAAATCATGTATCGTCTGCAAGCAGATATAACAAGTGCTGGATTCAAATTCGAAGATTATTTAAAACAAATAAATAAGACTGAAGGTGATTTAAGATTTGAATGGAAATCTGAAGCTGAAAAAAGAGCAAAACTTCAAATGATAATCCACACAATATCCGAAAAAGAAAGTCTTAAACCAACAGACGAAGAAATAGAACGTGATGTTACACAAATAACTGCAATGTACAAAGACGCTGACACAACTCGCGCTCATGCATATGTAGAACAAATGCTAGAAAATGAAAAAGTATTTAAGTTTTTAGAAAGCCAAAAGTAAAACAAGGTGTGAAACAAAAATAAAAAAGACGTCCAACATTCAATCACCAGATCGACCTCATGGGCAAGCTGACTTCGGATGTTGTACGTCTTTTTTGTTTTACACTTCTATGAAACCAGAAAATATTTCTGAACTCAATTGAAGCCCCAAGTATTTTTTAATTTTAATTTACTTGGGACGATAATTAATACTTGCGGTGTATTCTAATCTCGTCTTTTCCGCTATTGACGCTCATACTTTTTCTTTCGATAAAAAGTTAGAGAATAAATCCGTGTGCCACCAGCTCTAAGCCGGTGATATCGAGAGCAAATTCCTATTTGGAATTTAGCATCTCAACGTAGTCTTCCCACGTCATAACGACGCCGTTAACTACCACATAGCAAATACGTTTCGCCATGGTCTAAAAGAAGTTTTTCAAAAAAAGAAACACTTTTGAGATTTTTGAAAATCTCTCTTTTATACAAAGCGAAATACTCGCCGAAATTTTTTTTGTGCATTACTTATTTTTTTAAACTTGTTATTATAATAGCGCATATTTTCATATTTGTCAAGGTCTATAAAATACCCTATTTTATTGATATACTAAACCTGTTATAAATTAATTTCCTCTAGTCGCTAGTTACTAGCTACTAGAACCTAACCATTATGCTTATACCAACAGTAATAGAAAAATCACAATTTGGAGAACGCGCTTATGATATTTACTCTCGCCTATTAAACGAGCGTATAATTTTTCTTGGTGGTCCTATTGATGACCATGTAGCAAACCTTATCATTGCTCAACTTCTGTATTTAAACCACTCAGATCCAAAGAAAGATATTTCTCTTTATATAAATTCTCCTGGTGGCTCAGTCACAGCAGGACTTGCAATTATAGATACAATGAACTTTATTAAAAGTGATGTCTCTACTATCTGTGTCGGAATCGCTGCTTCTATGGGAGCGCTAATACTTTCTTCAGGACAAAAAGGCAAAAGATATTCTTTGCCCAACTCAGAAGTTATGATTCACCAAGTAATGGGTGGCACAGAAGGACAAGCATCTGATATTGCTATAAATGCTAAACATATTCTCCGAACAAAAGATAATTTGAATAAAATTTTAGCGGCCAACACAAATAAGAAAATAGACCAAGTTGAAAAAGATTCAGACCGAGATTACTGGATGACATCAGATGAAGCTAAAAAATATGGCATCGTGGATGACATCATTTCAAAACCAAAGAATACAAATAAATAACATATTAATAAAAAGCTCGACATTCCTTACAGGAACAGTACACCTTTTGGATACTTTGATTACAAAGATATCTCAAAAGGTCTTGCGGAAGCTCTAGGTATTCGCTTCCTCACTCGCAAGTTCCTTCTCAAGAACTATCTTTGAGCTTTTTTATATTTTCCTAGACAAAACTCATAATTTGGAGTATTATAAAAGTATCGAAATTTAAAAGTTTTATTGAAATGTTCGCTTTTTTAATGCAGTTACGACAACTATCTTATTTATGAACCACTCGTTTGAGACTGAATTCTGTTCTAAATCAATCATACTTGTTCAATTTTTAACCTTTATATAATAAGGGTTAATCCTGTGTTACGTAAGCGACTATAAAAGTCGCATGAGTATAATAACAATAATAATCATATCTGTATTGGCCCTAGCAGTAGGAGCTGGTATTGGATATTATTTGCGTCTCATTGTCTCACTTGGTCAAAAAGGTTCTATGGAACTTGAGATCAAGAAGGTAATGCTAGCCGCAAAAGAAGACGCTCAAAAGGTCATAGATGAAGCAAAGAAAAAAGGAGAGGCTCATCTGAATGAAGTTAATAAAGAAACAAAGGTCAAAGAAGAAGAATGGAAGCATACAGAAAATCGTCTTATCAAAAAAGATGAATTACTAGATGCCCGCCAGACTGAAATAGACCGTGAGGTAGAAAAGATAAAAACAAAAGTAGAAGAAGTAAAAAAGATTAAAGAGCGTGTTGATGGTATGGAGGCAGAAAAAGAAAAAGAGCTAGAAAAGATTGCTCGCCTTTCTCTTGATGATGCCAAGGAAATATTATTTAAAAGTATTGAAACAAAATACGAAGAAGATTTGGTTGTTCGAATGCAAAAAATGGAAGGTATCAATGCTGAAAAGCTAGATCGACGTGCAAAAGACATTCTTTCAGCAAGTATAAACCGCCTTGCATCTTCTACTGCAAGTGAAATGATGACTACATCGGTAAATATTCCTAATGATGAAATCAAGGGAAAAATTATTGGTAAAGAGGGAAGAAACATTCGTGCTTTTGAAAAAGGTTCTGGTGTTGAGCTTATTATAGATGAAACTCCAGGAGCTATTGTGATTTCATCCTTTGATCCAGTTCGCAGACAAGTTGCACGTCTTGCTCTTGAAAATCTTATCTTAGATGGAAGAATTCAACCCGCTAAAATAGAGGAAGTAGTTGCAAAGGCCCAAGAAGATATAAATAAGATAATAAAAGAAAAAGGAGACCAAGCTGTATACGAATGCGGAATATTCAATCTTGACCCACGTATCAGTGCAATAGTTGGACGTCTATATTTTAGAACTTCTTACGGACAAAATGTTCTTCAGCACTCTATAGAAATGGCACATATAGCAGGAATGCTTGCTGCGGAGCTTGGAGCAGACGTTCAAATAGCTAAAGCAGGTGCACTAGTTCATGATATTGGTAAAGCCTTAGACCATGAAGTACAAGGTACTCATATAGATATAGGTATTAGAATACTTCAAAAGTTTGGAGCTGACCCAAGAATTATTACAGCAATGAAGAGTCACCATGATGATACTCCTCATGAATCAATAGAAGCTGTCATTGTCCAAACTGCCGACCATATTTCAGGTGGCCGTCCAGGAGCAAGACGTGACAGTGTTGAAAACTATATAAAACGTTTACAAGACCTTGAAGCTCTTACAAAGACATTTGATGGAGTAGAAAAGTCATATGCCCTATCAGCAGGACGTGAAATACGTATATTTGTCACACCAGAAAAGGTTACTGACCTACAGGCAAAAGAAATGGCTCGTGATATCGCTAAAAAGATAGAACAAGAGCTAACATATCCAGGTGAAATCAGAGTCACAATGATAAGAGAAAATAGAATAATAGAATATGCAAGATAAACAATAAATTAAAAAACTCCCCAAATGGGGAGTTTTTTAATTTATTCTACTGATTTTAAATCATCAATATTATCTCCATAACTTTCAAGGCAATCTTGGTGAACTACTTTTTCTATATCTATATTTTCTACATTTAAATCCTTGCTAAAATGTCTAAAATGGTTAAGTGCTCGAGCCCAAGCATTTCTTTCTTCTTCAATAATTACATTTCTATTTTCTTTATCGATTATTCCTAAATTTAGACCCATCCTAGCAGAGCCTCTTCTTTTTTTTTCTTCTTTAGTTAATACTTGTTCTTCTTCAAAATGCCCTACTTCATGTGCTAATGATAATATCCCGTTTGGTGTTAATGGATTTTTATCTGTAAATATTACTTTGCTATCTAAACTTACACAACTTCTGAATTTTGGATTATCTTTAGTCCAAAAAAATACTTCCCAGCCTTCTCCTAAAATATCCATTACTGAGTACTCAGCTGAAGAATTCTTAAAAGTTAAATCATTAATTTTTCTTAAATTTAATAATATATCTAAATTGCCTATTGGTGAATCAAAAGTGGCAGGTCTTTTAAGGATCGAATTTATTATATATTTAAGATTTGGAGATGAATATTTTAATTTTACTTCAGTACTCCCAAGTTTAAATTCCATACTATCTTCCCTTTTAAACTTATATTCGACAATCTTATTGTCTATCAGATTCTTATTCCTATCTACTGCGGGAAATTTGTTTGGATTAAAAGTCATAATTAATTATTGTATCACTTTAATATTCATATACAAATATGAATTAAATAACTCATATAAATACTGAGGGTTGGTTTTAAAATTATATGGTTTGAGTCATTAACTTCTTTTAACTAAACTACTTGAAATTTTGTCCGGACTCAAGAGTGTCTAATTGTTGTTTTATTTTAGCTATCAATATTTCAGCGTATTGTTTTCGTTTGCCTGAAACAGTTTCAAAAATAGGAAGATACATATCTCTTGTTTCTTGTATTTGTTTTTTAATCTTATCGGGATTGTCTGTCAGCAAGGTTCTAAGATTGTGAAGTCGATCAATCATTTTGAGTAAAATTGCGTCTTCACTTTCTTTTAACTCTTCACAATAAAAATCATATACCTCTTGCTTGTTATGGAAACGAATATTTTCTATAAATGGTTTTGTCAAACGAATTACAGTATCAGCGACCTTATCACCAAATACTTTTTTTAACCTGAACAGAGCTTTTTCTCGAAATTCATCATAGGATTTAGTAATATTTCCAAACATTGGAGTATCCTCACCAACGTCATGAAGAAGAAAACTAATAAGTAAATCTCTATCATATAATCCAAGCTCATCTGTCATTATTAAACAACCAGCACGAGGATGCTCAAAATATCGCATACCTTGATCGCGAATAGCAGGACGATGAGCTTCTTTTGCTATATCATAAGCAAAATCTATGCTTGCGATTTCTTCTTTTGAAAATTTTCCTTCTAAACGCTTAAAAAAAGCTTCTCGATTTTCTTCACTTTGTTTTTCATTTTCTAAATCTCTAGCTATAAAACCATCCATTTGTTCACCATTATTCAATTCTGGAGTTTTTATTTCAATAATATCTTTTGGACCACCAAGTGGTGAACCTGTTTTTTGTTCCATATATTTATTTTAATTAGATTAACAATTACTTATATATTACGTATTTATTATACTACTTTTTATACAAATTCTGTTATCGCTTCTGTAAAATTTAATACAACTTTATGTATTTAATATGAATGAACTATTTACTATTTCGTCCTTTTGGACTCATCAGACAAGACATACATCTTGTTATAGCGAGGAGAGATAAATCTCTCCTCATGTTTTTGAGACTCTGCTTTCTCTTGGCTCTCCTTTTGTTACTGTGACAAATGGGGACAAAACAAATTCGCCCATCTTTATGAAGAACACCTAAACTTATGCACCCTTTCATAAAACTTATTAAAAAATTTTACAAAAGAATAAGTACGAGGAGAGTTTGAAATAAACTCATCTTCATTTCGATAGACAGTAACCCTAAACACCGGACTGAGATGTATATGCAAATCATCCCCTCCTGCTGGGCAATCACACTGCTTGCTCATGAGTCTTTCCACCAGTTTAAAAAAGGTAGAGTACTCAGAGCGATTTCGTGCAATTACCTCCAGCAAATTAATAGACCCTTTATCACTATCACCAACATAATCGTCAGTGGAAGTAACATAGTCAACATTAATTCGAAGTATAGGATTACCATACTCGTAGGAATATATACTGAATATATCCATAAGCTAATGCCGGACTAGCTTTGTGCTAGTTTTCCACGCCTTGTCGTGGGGTCTAAGTAACCGGGTTTTCATTTGAGCAAAATTCACTTATTTATCTATTTTATAAAGAACAACTGAACATACAAGGATGTTCCTTCACTATCAACCCACAAAATATTTATGAGCTGAATGATGAGGAGAAGAAATTATCTTCTCCGGGTTGTGGATGATTTTACTATGAGGCTCATCCTTTTCCTTTGGAGGCTATTAATTACTAACTTCGACATCGTATATGACACGCCCTCCCCTGTCATACACTTTAAGTAATTTTATATTACTACTGTCGATAGGAATACTACGTTTACATTCACCCCAAGGTATTACTGATAAAACGATGTAATTATTAGGTTCATTGACTTCCATCAACTCTCCACTTTCACTAATCTTTGTATCACCAAAAATCAAAATTACAACAAATACATCTTGTCCAAGTACCGATTTAAGTTTTTCCATTTTTTAAATTAAATAATATATTTCTCAACAATAACGACATGGCCGTCGGGGAGAGATTAAACTACTAAAACATTTCGTCCAAGTAATTCTTTTTCAATATCAGTTAATTCATTTTGTAAA
>Ga0209125_1003434_pt1 | contig 10914 bp, 8 predicted proteins | sample BarGraIncub1131A_FD_184503 | JGI IMG/M metagenome (GOLD analysis project Ga0209125, IMG submission 184503) | Arctic peat soil microbial communities from Barrow, Alaska - Barrow Graham LP Incubations 11-31A (SPAdes) (version 2) | ecosystem: Environmental > Terrestrial > Soil > Wetlands > Peat... | reverse complement strand
AAGGGGCCGGCGTAGCAGTTCCCCTCTTTTCCCTAAGAACCGAACACAGTGGCGGAATAGGTGAGTTTACCGATCTACACCTGCTGACAGACTGGTCAAAAAAATGCGGACTGAAACTGATCCAGCTTCTTCCATTAAACGAAACTGTTGCAACACACAGCTGGATAGATTCTTATCCATATAAGTCCATCTCTGTGATGGCCCTTCATCCTGTCTTTCTCAACATAACAAAAATTGGAGTCCTGAATGATGAGAGCCTCATGGTTGGTTTCATCAAGACTCTCTCCAGCTTCAACTCGCAGGAATCTGTTCATTATGAAGAGGTGCACCGGGTCAAATCGAAATTTTTCAAAATGATTTTTGATCAGCAGATGGATTCTTTCCTGAAGAGTAAGTCTTTTCTGGAGTTTTTCAATCAACACAAGGAGTGGCTGGTTCCTTATGCCGCATTCTGTTACCTTAGAGATCAAAACAAGACTGCTAACTTCAGGCTCTGGAAAGAGTACAAATATTACAATAAGGAAGAGATTCAAAAACTCACCTCGCCTAAAAATTCTGTCTTTCCTGACATTGCTGTACATTATTTCATCCAGTATCACGCTCATAAACAGCTCAGTGAGGCAGTCGAGTATGCTCGCAGTAACGGTATAGTGCTGAAGGGCGATATCCCGATAGGCATTAGTCCGAATAGTGTGGAAGCCTGGACTTTCCCCTCTCTGTTCAATCTCTCACAACAAGCAGGCGCCCCTCCGGATGAGTTTGCCGATCTGGGGCAAAACTGGGGATTCCCGACCTACAACTGGGAAATGATGGCACGGGATGGTTATCAATGGTGGAAGAACCGGTTGAAACATATGTCACTTTATTTCGATGCTTTCCGCATTGATCATATCGTTGGATTTTTCAGGATATGGGAAATCCCAACCGATCAGATTTTTGGAACCATGGGGCATTTCAATCCGGCTCTGCCTTTTACCAGGGATGAAATCATCGACAGAGGAATCAATTTCAACGAGGAGCGTTTTACCAAACCATATATCCGGGATTATTTCCTTTGGGGACTTTTTGGTGAGTTCACGGAAGAGGTAACGAATAAATACCTCTCCGAATACGAACCTGGAAAATTTAACCTCAAACCGAATTTTGCCACAGAGAGAAAGGTGTGGGATCACTTTGAATCCAGCAGGAAGGATGAGGCACTGAGCGGAAAGAAGAGCAGAATAAGGGATGGACTTTGCGCTCTTATCAGTGAAGTGCTTTTCCTTCGGGATCCAGATCATCCGGCCCGTTTCCATCCCCGGATTGCGTTTCATGATACCAATTCTTACATAAACCTAAGCGATTCGACCCGCTATGTTTTAGATGAACTCTATATCGAATTTTTTTTCCATCGTCATGATGATTTCTGGAGAGAACAGGCGATAACAAAACTACCTGCCATACTTAAGGCCAGCGATATGTTGGTTTGCGGCGAAGATCTGGGGATGATTCCGGCGTGTGTACCAGGAGTGATGAACGAATTGGGAATTCTAAGCCTGGAAGTTCAGCGTTTGCCAAAAGATCCGAAGATAGAATTTCTCCATCCATCTGATGCACCTTATCTTTCCGTCAGCACCACTTCAACACATGATACCTCTACTTTACGAGGATGGTGGGAAGAGGATGCAGGCAAGAGCGAAAGGTTCTTCAGGACGATTATGGGAAACCATGCTGCTTTCAAAAGAGTTATGGAACCCTGGCTTGCTAAAGATATTCTTCAGCAGCATTTCTGGTCGCCGGCCATGTGGGCTATCTTTCCAATTCAGGATCTTCTGGCCATGGATGAGGAACTAAGGAGGCAAGACTTTGAAGCAGAAAGGATCAATATTCCAGCTGTTTCCCAGCATTACTGGAGATACCGCATCCATGTGACCCTGGAGAAACTGCTTAAGGCTAACAAGTTTAATAGTGAGTTGCACAGTATGATAACACATTCCGGACGCTGATACCTGAAATTTTTCTCCATTCGCCGATTATTTGCGGCAACTGACCGATTAACACTTCCCAGTACCTGACAGCGAGAGTACATTTGAGTCATATATTCATTGTCTCACTTAACAAATCTTTGCCATGAATCTTATTAATGAACCAAATGACAAACCCGGATTTGAAAAAATCAGAAAACACCGGGGTTCTGACTCCAGAGTTTTTCTGGGTATCCTTTTTGTAGCTATCGGTGCATTACTGGTACTCAAAAACCTGGACGTGCTATCCTGGGACCTCACTCACATCCTGATCAGCTGGCCAATGCTTCTGATCGTAATCGGTTTATATAACCTTAACCGCAAAGCCGGTACAGCAGGGGTCATCCTTATCGGAATAGGAGTATTCTTTTTACTTCCGAGAATCTTTGACATAGATGAAGATTTCTACCGCAATTTCTGGCCTTTAATCCTGGTAGTGGTCGGCCTTGTATTCATTTTTCAATGGCGCAGGACACCTAATCTTCTGTTAAACGGACAAGTAGATAAGACTGATGTCCTCGATGAAACAGCAATTTTCGGTGGAAGGAATATGTCTCTCGTTTCAGAACAATTCAGGGGAGGGAAAATCACTTCGATCTTCGGTGGCTCCAAGATTAACCTACTCTATTGCAAACCTATCGAAGGATGCGTCATTGACGTTGCAACCATCTTTGGTGGGACAAAGATTATCGTCCCGGAAAACTGGAACGTTAAGACAGAAGTAGTCTCTATTTTTGGCGGCTTCGAGGACAAGAGAGGCAATTCTATCATCTCACGGGTCGATCAGTCCAAAGTTGTCATTGTCAAGGGTGTTGCCATCTTCGGTGGCGGAGAGATCACATCGATGCCTTAATCCTCTTAGAATGGAACGACCTGGCATAGTCAACAAATATTCAATGGTGTTTTACTGGATGGCCCCCATTCTTTTGGGAATTTTTCAGACAGGCATCAACCTCTACTTCGAAATCCTCCCCCGGGGGATTTCGCTCGTTGACGGATTGGTCTTTAGTTTCATGCTGGGAGCGTTCGGCATGGCCATCTGGTTTGTGGTCAGGTACAACAGTTCGGACGAGAAACCATTTGCCCAAATACTTACCTCCCATCTCACCGCTGCAGTCGTTCTTTCCCTGGTATGGGTCTACAGTTCCGGATTTATCACCCGGTTAATTATTACCGATCCTCTCTATCTTACTTACCAGGAAAACCATCTCTCCAACAGAATCTTTATCGGGTTCATTTTCTATACCCTGATGGCTACCGTCTTCTACCTTTTTATCTTTTACAGCAAAAACCGTGAAAAGGCCGATCGGGAACAGAAATTAAAACAAGAACTCAGAGAAGCGGTTCTGAGGGCGCTAAAATCGCAGATCAATCCTCATTTTCTCTTTAACAGTCTGAACTCCATTGCTTCTCTCACCCTTACCAATCCTGAGAAGGCACACGAAATGGTGATTGCGCTTTCCGATTTCATGCGTTACTCTTTAAGAAAACAACACAATGAGCTGGTCTCACTCGAAGAAGAGATCAATCACATCAGGCTCTATCTACTGATCGAAAAAATACGATTCGGCGAGAAAATGACCTACTCTTTTCAGGTCGGGCCGGAATGTCTTGACTGTCAGATTCCCACGCTCTTATTACAGCCACTTTTTGAAAATGCTGTTAAATATGGTGTGTATGAGGCCTCAGAACAGGTAGAGATTTCCTTGACCGCGAAAAAAGAAGGAGACCACACCGTTCTGGTCCTGACAAACAATTATGATGTTGAAGCAGCTCCCCGCAAGGGAGAAGGAATTGGGTTGAAAAACGTTCAGGAAAGACTTCGGTTGGTTTACAACAGCAACAACCTCCTGCAGACGGAGGACCGTAACGGTAAGTTCAGCGTAACGATTTATCTGCCTTGCGAAACCATCAAAAAGACATGAGATATAAGACATGAGATATAAGACATGAGATATGAGACATGAGATATAAGATAATAAGACATATGAGTGCACATTTTGGCACGTTAGTTCACCTTAGTCAATTTAGTCACTTCTTAAAATGAATATAATCAAAGTTTTAATTATTGATGATGAGCAACTTGCCAGAGATTTACTGAAGAGTTATCTCTTAAAGGATTCCAGACTGGAAGTTGTCGGCGAGTGCAGCAATGGATTCGAAGGAGCGCTGGCTATTCAGGAACTTCTGCCGGACCTGGTTTTTCTGGATATTCAGATGCCAAAGATCACAGGATTTGAGATGCTGGAACTTCTGAGCAATCCTCCGGTAATCATTTTTTCCACTGCTTACGAAGAATTCGCCATACGTGCTTTTGAGGCAAATGCCGTCGATTACCTGCTAAAACCTTATCCACCGGAAAGAGTGCAGGCAGCGATTGAAAAAGCGATCAAACGCATTCAATTCGGAAAGGGGAATCAAGAGGAGCTTGATAATCTGAGTTATACACATGATGAAAACAGTGGCTTGCTCTCCAGAATAGTTGTTAAATCAGGAAGTAAGATAAGCATCATTCCGGTTGATACCATTGATTATATCGAGTCGGAAGATGATTTTGTGATGATCTACTGCAAAGAGGGACATTTCTTGAAGCAGAAGACCATGAAATATTTTGAGAGCCATCTTGACCCGAAAAAATTTATCCGCATACACCGTTCCTGCCTGTTAAATACCACGCAATTGGCAGAAATTCAGCAGTATGGAAAAGAGTCGTGGATGTTGCTGACCAAACAGGGAGCTAAATTAAAAATCAGCAAAACAGGATATCTGGCCCTAAAACAGTATCTGTCCACCTAACCAACAGATTCATGCATTAATAATTTGTTTTTTAGTTGTCGCATGGAATCGCCATGAGGTTATAATCATCTCGTTTGGTGATTCAAAAATCATGACGATTTCCCTGGTTTTTTATTTTTAATTCTTGACAGAATTCTATTCTTTTGCAGCGAACCAATCGACAACTTTAATCATGTTCGCCAAACTAGGTTTCTTTACCAATATTTATTCAGCTATACAGCCATATTTTAGCTGGATTGGTCTGACTGCTGTCGTTTTACTACTTCTCTGGGGATTGATCAGTCTTGTGAAAAGGCTACGAACCTCTCCCACCAAAGGCAGAAGACTCACCCTAAAAGAGCGGCTGAGCAGACGGAAGGCACAGATTTTCATCACGGGTGACAAAAGAAGAAACCCGGATTATGTGACGATGGCCCTCCAGAATCATGGCAACAGACCGGTGGATTTGGAGGCTCCGAGACTCGTCTTTATGAGATGGAGCAGTGAACGAAAATTCAGGATCAACTCTTTTGGAGGCTTCGACGATTTTCCCATGTGGCTGGAGCCAGGATACGAAGCGACCTACAAGATTAATCTGAATCAGTTTTACGATCGGGCACCCTCCTTAAAAAGAGCCACCAGGCTAAAAGCAGAGATCAGAGAAGTCTCGGGCAAAAAATTTGTGAGCCCGACCATTCGAATTAAGTTGATCTGATGATGAGAAACTGGATCTTTCAGGACAGTGACTTTGCAAAATTTCCCGTTTATCCGGGAGATGACCTGGGAGTGATCTGGTCGAAAGAAAAACTCGGGGTAAAAATCTGGGCCCCGACAGCAATATCCGTTTTATTTCGTCTATACAAGTCAAATGAGGCAATTCAACCCGAAAAAAGCTGGTCGCTCGGGAAGTCCGACAAGGGTACCTGGAGCATCGAATTACCAGGAAACTACGAAGGATTTTTCTACACTTTCCAGGTTACTGATAAGACGGGACCGCTCAATGAGTGTCCTGATATTGGGGCAAGAGCCACCGGTGTGAACGGATTGAGGGGAATGATTCTGGATCCGGCCCAAACAAATCCGCAGAACTGGAAAAAAGACAGACGCTCTCAGATTAAAAATCCGACTGATGCAGTTATTTATGAGGTTCATGTCCGCGATTTCACCATCTCTCCTGACTCCGGAATAGATAAAAAAGGTAAATATCCTGGCTTCACTGAAAAGGGAACAAAATCCCCGCAAGGTTTGTCAACCGGACTTGATCACCTGATTGAACTGGGTATCACACACATACATCTTTTACCCGTTGCTGATTTTTATACCATCGACGAAACGGAATCGTCCCCTCAGTACAATTGGGGTTATGATCCGCTCAATTTCAATACGCCGGAGGGGTGGTATTCCACGAACCCATACGATGGATACAGCAGGATCAGGGAGTTAAAATCTCTGGTTAAAACGATGCACGACCATGATATCGGGGTGATCATGGACGTGGTTTATAACCATTCCGGTCTCATATTCGACTCGTGGTTCAATCAGACCGCACCCGGATATTATTACCGCCAGAATAAGGATGGGACACTTTCAGATGCAAGCGGATGCGGTAATGAAATTGCTTCAGAACGGGCGATGGTCCGGAAATTTATCATCGATTCAGTTGTGTATTGGGCCGAAGAGTACCACCTGGACGGATTCAGGTTCGACCTGATGGGCATTATAGATATCGAAACGATGAACCAGATCCGCAAGAGACTCGATAAAATTGACCCGAATATTCTACTGTATGGGGAAGGCTGGATTGCGGCCGAATCGCCGCTACCCGAATCTCTGCGTGCGATAAAATTGAATACTCCGGAACTCGACCGGATCGCTTCCTTTTGCGACGATATGCGCGACGGATTAAAAGGATCGCCATTTAACCGAAACAGCATCGGGCTCATCAGCGGTCTGACCCTGAGGGAGGAAAAAATTAAGTTTGCCGTAACCGGAGCGATCAACCATCCGCAGATTTTTTACGATTACGTCGATTCATCGCGACGGCCATGGGCGGTGAGTCCCGCGCAATGCGTCAATTATGTTTCCTGTCACGACAATTATACCCTGTTTGACAAGCTAATATATTCCTGCCCGGAGTCTTCCATGGAAGAAATTGACCGGATGACCCGTCTGGCAATCGGCATTATTCTCACGGCACAGGGCATTCCTTTCCTGCATTCGGGGGTCGAGATGCACAGGACGAAGGGAGGTCATCATGATTCTTATCGTTCTCCGGATGATGTCAATCAAATAGACTGGAGCAGAAAATCACGCTACGCAAATCTTTTTGAGTTTACAAAAAAAAGCATCGAACTTCGCAGTCAGCATCCCGCATTCCGGATGAACAACGCCGATATGGTCAGGGAAAAGCTTTCCTTTTTCCCCAAATACATCCCCGGAGTGATTGCCTATGAATTAAAGGAGCACGCCAATGAAGACACCTGGGAGCACATCCTGGTATTCTACAATGGAAATAATTATTCAGTTGAATTCGAAATTCCTGAGAAGATTTGGCTCATCGTGGCGCAAAACGGAGAGATTTCACCGGGTGGAATGGGTCATGTATCCACAAAATTGATCCGTCTGCATCCTATATCCATGATGATTCTGGCACAGGACAAGTGGAGCAATTTCCCGGTAGGTTAGAACGCGCCAAGCAAAAGATTGATATCCGTATCGGAGATGGCAAGCATTTTGGCGATATCCCTGTTGGTGAGTATCCCGTTCATGAGGTAGACTCCCTCACAAAAGCCACGGTTCGACTTGATGTATTCAGTTACTCCTCCCGATTGGCCGATTCCCAATAATATGGGCGTGAAAATATTACTTGCGGCGATGGAGGCCGTACGGGCAACCCTGGATTCTGGATTTGGAACGCAATAATGTATTACTCCGTGCTCCTTGTAAGTTGGATTCTTGAGCGTTGTGATGCGGGAGGTTTCGAAACATCCGCCCTGGATGATGTTGAGATCGATGATGACAGAATTTTCTTTCATCCCTATTACCATATCCTCCGGTACAATCATGTTGGGAACCTCATTCATCGGCATGGCGCCCAGAACGACTTCAGCCGTTTTCAGCGCTTTGCGGAGCGCTTTTGGATGAAAAACCGAAGTTGAAATATGTTGTCCGAGCCGGGCTTTCAGGTTCATCAGTTTGTAAATGGAATCATCAAAGACCCTGACTATTGCTCCCAGCGCCATTGCTGTTCTGGCTGCTTGTTCGGCTACCGTTCCTGATCCAAGAATGACAACTTCGGATGGCGCGACTCCCGTTATCTCACCCAGGATCACACCCTTGCCATTGATAGAACTGAGTAGTTCACTGGCAACAACCATGGCTATATTTCCAATAATCTCACTACTGATCTGGACCACCGACAATACGCCGTGTTCATCTTTCAGGTATTCAAAACCGATGGCCGTCACCTTTTTCCGCATCAGTTTGCGCACATATTCTGAAGTCATCAGGGATAGATATACCGGCGAAAACAATAACTGATTGCCTTTCATCAACTCAGTTTCATCACAGGTGAAAGGGGCCATTTTAAGAACAATGTCGCATTGAAAGATTTCGGCAGCATCCTGACAGATGACCGCTCCGGCTTCAGAATAAGCTCTGTCAGAATAATTTGCCTCCTTCCCTGCACCTCGTTGAACATACACATTGTGTCCACAGGCAACTAAGACTTCAACGGACTGAGGTGTGAGCGGTACACGAAATTCCACAATATTTCCTGTGTCAGGAAAACCTATACTTAGCTTGACACTTTTTCTACCAGGTTTATAAAGCTCTTCCTTGGGAATCAGCTTTTCTTTGGTCCAGACAGACAAATTTTCCTCTTTTCGATGGTTCATAGCCTGAAAGTATAATCAATTAGATTCAATAATTCTGCTACCGTTTTCGATCTCAGTAATAGTAACCTTCACCGTATTCAGGGGAAGTAAAGGTTCAATCAACTCCGGCCATTCAACAAAACAGTACTTGTCGCTGAAGAAGTACTCCTCATAGCCAAGGTCAAAAAGTTCCTCCAAGCCCTTGATCCGGTAAAAATCAAAGTGATAAATTTCACTGGATAGTTCTGTCTCATAGACATTAATCAGCGCAAAAGTTGGAGAAGTAACGTAATCGACCACCTGAAGCTTCTCGCACAAAGCCTTGATAAAAGTGGTTTTCCCGGAACCCATCTTTCCATAAAAAGCAAAGAGCCTATCCGCGGGATGTGCTTCAATAAATTTTTCTGCGACCTTGTTTAATTCACTTAAAGAGCTGATCTCGGCACTAAACATAGTTCATTTCAGTTTGTACATCAATTTTAATCAAATATTTTTGATAAAAACCAGCTTCTTACTATCATTTTTATCTTAATTTTGAATTTTATAAAACTATAAACTATGACTATTCCATCGGCATTAAAATACACCAAAGAACACGAATGGCTTCGCGTTGGAGGAGATGTCGCATTCGTAGGTATTACTGATTTTGCCCAGGGTGAACTTGGGGATATCGTATTTCTTGAAATTGAAACCTGCGGTGAGTCTCTCGACAAAGAAGAAACATTCGGGACCATCGAAGCGGTTAAAACCGTTTCAGACCTTTTCATGCCTGCTTCAGGTGAGGTTTTAGAAGTTAATCCCCTTCTGGAAGAGCATCCTGAACTGGTTAACTCCGATCCATACGGCAAGGGATGGCTTATCAGGATGAAACTTAAAGATGCAACCGAGCTATCCGGATTGCTTTCTGCAGAACAGTACACTGCCCTGTTGGAAAACTAGTAGCTACCACCATGAAATCGCCATGATTTGTCAATCACCCACAGAAATGATAATAACCTCATGGCTATTCCATTTGGCAAATGAAAAACAAATTATTATCAAATGAATCGAAATGTTCCGCTCAAAAACATGCTGACAGTCATCCTCGGTTTAGCTGTTTTTTTCCTTACCGGATGCAACCAGGAACAAATAAAGGAAGTCAGCAAGATCAATGACTTTGCATCCCTTGAATCAAATCTTGTGGATCCGCCGGCTGAATACCGCAGTACCCCGTTCTGGAACTGGAATGACAAAATTACTGAAGAAGGAATTGATTTTCAGATGAAAAGATTCAAAGAAGGCGGACTTGGCGGTATTTTCGTGCACCCGCGACCCGGTCTGGTGACAGAATACCTCTCGGAAGACTGGAATCATCTCTTTGATTATACCGTAAAAAAGGGGAAAGAGCTGGGAATGAAGGTCTGGATCTATGACGAGAATAGTTATCCAAGCGGTTTTGCGGGCGGTCATGTGCCAGCCGAAATGCCAGATTCCTATAATCACGGAAGTGGATTAAGCTGGAAAGTCCAGGATACGCTTAAAACGGATACGACACGTTATGAGGCAGTCCTGAAGCTTGAAAATGATCAGTTCACAGAAATATCCGCCAACCTGAAAGAGGAACAGGGCAAGATTGGCAAATACTATCTTTTCACCAAAACATTCGCTAAAAAAGGCTACTGGATGGGAAACTTTCCATATGTGGATCTTCTCTACAAAGGTGTGACGCAGAAATTCATGGAGATCACCATGAAAGGATATGAGAAATACAACAAGGCTGATTTCGGAAATACGTTGCCCGGTATCTTCACCGACGAACCAAATCTGGAAGCTGCACTCGATTCAAGAAAATCAATTCGCTGGACGCCTGATATTTACGATGAATTTCAGAAACGCTGGGGATATGATTTAAAAATCAACCTTCCATCGTTAGTGGATGAAACCGGCAATTGGAAAAAGGTTCGCCACGATTATTATACGATTCTGCTCGAGATGTTCATCGACCGCTGGGCCAAACCGTGGTATAAATATTGCGAGGAGAACCACCTGGCATGGACGGGTCACTATTGGGAGCACGGGTGGCCTAAACCTACCGATGGCATGGACGAAGCGGCTTTTTACCTTTATCATCAGCAGCCAGGTGTCGATATGCTTGGAAATACTTACACTCCGGGTGGGCTGGGTGGACAATTTGGAAATACCCGGGCGATCCGCGAACTGCATAGCGCTGCCAACCAGGCCGGCCATAACCGTATGCTGAGTGAGACCTATGGTGGGGCAGG
>Ga0209125_1003432_pt1 | contig 10921 bp, 6 predicted proteins | sample BarGraIncub1131A_FD_184503 | JGI IMG/M metagenome (GOLD analysis project Ga0209125, IMG submission 184503) | Arctic peat soil microbial communities from Barrow, Alaska - Barrow Graham LP Incubations 11-31A (SPAdes) (version 2) | ecosystem: Environmental > Terrestrial > Soil > Wetlands > Peat... | reverse complement strand
CAAGATCAAGATCAAAACCACCCCCCGGCAATCCACTCACCGCCGAAATCTCAATCCCTTACAATGCCATTTCTTAACCTATCAACCCACATCCCAAAGCCATTCCGCCTAACTCCCCTTCAGGCTCATACCTGAATTGGAAAATACTGCAAGCAATCGAGCGACAAAGTCGATGCTGCTGGAGAGTAGAAGAGCTTTTCGGCCTCTTGCACAGGCTATTGGCTGCCGGGGCGAGCGCTTAGGCATCGCTGATAGCGGAGATGGCTTGAAGTTATGCCGACGCTATCCCGCGCCACCGGCATGTCGCCCTGCAGTGATGACTCGTGCCATTCGAGCAGGGGCACCGTTTGCGGGGTGATGCGGATGCTGAACTCATGACCGCCTTCCGATGGCATTGGGTGCTCAGTGGGGCCGCGGCAGTTCCCCGACAGCGAGAACGCCCTTGTCAGGGGCGTCCTTGCCGAAAAAGCCCATCATTGGTGGATCGCTAGTCGGCAAATGCGCCCGGTCGGCGAAATTTCCCCCATGCCGCCGGTAACGTGTGCAATTGTCCGACTCAGGTGTCTCACTCCCAATGGAAATTAATCGCATCCTGTTTTTTTTGCCGGATCTCTTGGTGGGGCGGATTTACCTCTATCGGTTGCGTGACCGGATCCTTGGCGAAACAAGAATAAGCCACGGCAACGACCTTGTTTCAGGCCATGCTTATTAACGGGGTGACCAGCGAGGATTGACGGATTCAACACCGACATGCACCGAGGCTTTTCGAGAGCCCCTTTTTTGATTGGTGCCTTGTGGTTCGCTCTGCCGTACGCGTTAGCCAGTGCTGAGTACGGGTGTGCGGTCAGCACCGGCACGTCGCGGCCGCGTTCTGCCAACCTGGTTCAGCAGTGTTTGCAGCGATTGGCTGAAGCCATGTCGCCGCCATAACGGCCTTTTGTCCAGGACAAAGATGCCGCCGCCGATCAGCAGGAACGTTAGCGAGACCAGCCACGCCGAGCCGGAACCCGCCAACGCGATTGGCCTGAGTAATTGGCTCGAAGAGCACAGGGCGGGAAATATCCACTTGAGCCCCACGAAGGCGATCTCACCGAAAAGGACGGTCGCATGCCATGGCAAACGCATCAGAAAGTCCAGAAAGGAATCGTTTATTCTTTTTTGACGGGGCATTGTTGTCAGCGCGCGGCAATTGCAGACCATGACAGTCGCGATGCAAGTCAATTGTTTGGAAGATGGACGGGAGTCACTGGCTGGCTACCTAGAGCGGCAGTCGCACGCGAGGGGGCAAGACTCGCTGCGAAAAATGTGTATAAATTTTATACAGTGCAATCAGCGGCACATATACCAGGCTTCGGGTATTTTGCCGACGGGGCGACCAATTGCGAGCTTTGGCTCAGCAAGCGGTGAGGCCATAGCGAATGGCAAACTTGGTCAGATCGGCGACGTTATGCAGGTTCAGCTTGCGCATGATGTTGCGCCGATGGACGTCGACCGTAGATGGTGCGATATGCAGGTGCCCGGAGATCTGCGGTGAAGAGTGTCCCTCGGCGACCAGTTGCAAAACCTGGCGCTCGCGTGCGCCAAGGCTGGCCGCGCCGCTGGCTTCCCGTTGGCCGTTCTTGCCGGACCGACCTTGGGCTACCATAGTCGCGGCATCTGGGCACAAGTACTGCTGACCGCGACCTACTGCTTTGACCGCGCGCAGCAATTCGTCGCTAGCCGCCGCCTTCGTCACGTAAGCCGAGGCCCCGGCCTCGAGCATATCAAGGACAGAACGTTGGTCGGAGAAAGCCGAAAGTCCGATCACCTTGACCGTCGGGCAAAGGGCAGCGAGGCGCCGGGTCGTTGCGATGCCGTTCATGCCGGGCATGTTGATGTCCATGCACAAGACATCGGGGTGGGTCTCACGGACGAGCTTCAGTACGCCGAGTCCGTCACCGGTTTCTGCGACAACTTGAATTGATTTTTCCTGCTCAAGCATGACCCGCAGGGCGTCACGAAATAGCTGGTGGTCGTCGGCGAGCAGAATGCGTACGGTCATGCGATCCCCACGATTTCATTTGCATAGAAATTTTGTTCTGCAGACTATGACGATGTCGAGTTTCACGCAATACCGAAATATGAGTGTTCGAGCCCTTGTCCATCATGACCATGGGTGCCGGGAAATAGCGCTGAGCCAAACACGCCGCGCGGGTACCCGAAAGCCCATGTCCATGTTATGGTTTCCGGTCATCGTCGCCTTCGAATCGGCATTTTCGACTCCACCAACGGATTCACCCTATGTTCAAAAGCTCACGGATCATCACTCGACTATTCTTTGGATTTTCGCTGGTCCTGTTGGGTACTTTGTTGCTAGGGGCAATCGGCGCGCGCAACGTGGTCCAGCTGAGTCGCATAACGAGTGAGTTTTTCCAGCATCCGTTTGCGGTCATTTCCAACATTCACCAGGGGCGTTCGGAGTTCCTGGTCGCCCAGAAGGTCCTTGGCTCGATCGCCCGAGCCACCACGCCGGCCGAAGTCGACAAGTTGTACCAACAGCTTCTGGAGCAAGCCCGAATCAACGACGCACAGCTTGCCATAGTTGGCGAACGCTACCTCGGCGCCAAGGCGGATGTGGAACAGATTCAACGGGACCTCGCCCGATGGCGCAACGCCCGCGACGAAATCGTCGCGCTGGTGCGCGAAGGCCGGCGGACCGAGGCTATCGCCTTGTACGACGGGCGGGCGACCCAGCTCGGCGATACGGTGCTGGCCGATATCAAGTTGGTGATGGACTTCGCCGCCAGCAAGGCCGCCAGTCTTGAGCAGGCCGCCCACCGCAGCAGTGATGAGGCCCTCCAGCTAATCGGCATCACGCTTATCCTGATCATGGCGTCGAGTATTACCCTGTCCCTCCTGATTACCCATAGCATTACCCGCCCGCTCGACCAATTGCGCACGCGTATGGCCTACCTGGCTGCGGGCGACCTTAGTGTCGAGGTGCCGCACCGCGATGCCGGTAACGAGTTGGGCGCCATGGCCGGCGCGGTCCAGGTGCTCAAGGAAGCGGCCCTGCGCCTGGAAGGCCAGCGCTGGGTGAAGGCCAACACCGCGGACCTCGCCACCGCATTGCAAGGCGCGGCGACTGCGCGCGAATTCGCGCAAGTCGTCGTCAGCAAGCTGGTCCCGTTGCTACAAGGCGGCGCTGGGGTCTTTTACCTGCGCGACCCGGCCGGCGATTCCTTTGGGTTGCAGGGTAGCTGGGGGCTGGCACAACGATCGGAGCGGTCGACGGCTTATCAGTTGGGCGAGAGCTTGGTCGGACAGTGCGCGCTGGAACGCCGGGCGATTGTGCTCAGCGACGTGCCGGAGGATTACGTGCACATCACCTCGGGCACCGGCGAATCGACGGCACGGACCATCCTGGTGGCGCCGGTGATGTCGAAGAACGCTGTGACGGCCGTGCTGGAAATCGCCGCATTCCGGGAATTTAGCGCCGACCAGCAAGCGCTGATTGACGAAGCGCTGCCGATCATCGGGCTGACGCTCGAGATTTTGCAGCGCAGCGAAAATACCCGTGTGCTGCTCGAACAGACGCAACAACAAGCCGAGGAACTGCGCGCCTCGGAAGAGGAGTTGCGCGCTCAGGCCGAGCAGATTCAGGCCAGCAACGAAGAATTGCGCGCCTCGGAAGAAGAGCTGAAAGTCCAGCACGAGGAATTGCAGGCGACCAACGACGCGCTTGGCGAAAAAACCCGCGTCCTCGAGGAAGCGCGCAGCGAGGCCGACAAACGCGCCCTGGAACTGGGCACGGCCAGTCGCTACAAGTCCGAATTCCTGGCCAACATGAGCCACGAGCTGCGCACGCCGCTCAATAGCCTGCTCATCCTGGCGCGCTGCCTGTCGGACAACGAGGAAGGCAACCTGCAGCCCGACCAGGTGGAATCGGCCAAGGTCATCGCCGAGAGCGGCACCCACCTGCTGCACCTGATCAACGACATTCTTGATCTGTCGAAAGTCGAAGCCGGCAAGATGGAAGTGCATGCCGTGGAAATATCCCCGACCGCGCTCGGCGACTCGTTGCTGCGCCGTTTCCGTCGTCTGGCCGAAACCAAGGGCTTGGACCTTACCGTGGTCACCGATCCGGACCTGCCCGCCGGAATCATGGCCGACCAGGGCAAGCTCGATCAGATTCTCAACAATCTGGTTGGCAATGCCCTCAAGTTCACCGATCGCGGCAGCGTCACGGTACGCCTGCAGCAACGAGCGCAGCAGTTGGTCATCGAAATTGTCGATACCGGCATCGGCATTCCCGGCGAGAAGATCGAATCAATCTTCCAGGCCTTCGAGCAGGCCGATGGCAGCTCCAGCCGCCGCTACGGCGGTACCGGCCTGGGCTTGGCCATCTCGCGCAAGCTGGCCCAACTGCTCGGCGGCGACGTCATGGTGTCGAGCAGCGAAGGCCGGGGTAGCCGTTTTTCGCTCGTTCTGCCAATCGTTCCCGCCGATGGCGCGGCGCCGGGTGCTGCGCAAGAAGCAGCGCCCCTGCCGCCGGCCGTGTCGTCGCCATCGATCACCATCGGCGACGATCGCCATCTGCTGTCGCCGAATGACGAAATCATGCTGGTCATCGAGGATGATCCGTCGTTTGCCCGCATCGTGCGCGATCTGGCCCGCAAGAACGGCTTCAAGTGCCTGATTGCCGGCAACGGCAAGGCCGGCCTGGATCTCGCGCGGCGCTATCAGCCAACCGGCATCATCCTGGATATTGGGCTGCCGGAGATGGACGGCTGGGCGGTCATGGAGCAATTGAAGATAGCCCCGGAAACGCGCCATATTCCCGTGCACTTCATGTCGGCGACGGACGCCAGCCAACGCGGGCTAGAAATGGGCGCGGTCGGCTACTTGACCAAGCCCGTCACCCGGGAACAGATTGCTGGGGCCTTCGATCGCATTCACCAACTTGCCCAACCCGGTAGGCGCCGCCTGCTGCTCGTGGAAGACGACCCGGCAACGCGCCTGGCGGTCACCGCCCTACTGGCGCCACAGCACCTCGATATCGTCCAGGTCAAGAGTGGCGAGGAAGCGTTCAGGCACTTGCGCGACGACGAGCCCTTCGACTGCATGGTGCTGGACCTGGGCCTGCCCGATCTGGATGGCCACAGCCTACTCAAGCGTTGCAGCGAGGCGAACATCCTGCTACCGCCCGTGGTCGTTTACTCGGCGCGCGATCTGTCCGACCAGGACACGCTCGCCCTGCGCGAATACACCGATTCGATCGTCATCAAAGGGGCGCGCTCACCCGACCGTCTGCTTGACGACGTTACGTTGTTTTTGCACAGCATCGAGGCGCGCCTGCCAAAGGCCCAGCAACGCAAGCTGCGTAGCCTGCAAAAACAAGGCAACGCCGCCGACGGGCCTTTGGTGTTGGTCGTCGACGACGACATGCGCAACACTTTTGCGCTCTCCAAGGCCTTGCGCAGCAAGGGCATGCGCGTCGTCATGGCGCAGGACGGCCGCACCGCACTCGATCAGCTCGAAGCGGTCGCCGGCATCGACGTGGTGTTAATGGACATCATGATGCCGGGCATGGATGGCTATGAGGCGATCCGCGAGATGCGCAAGCGCGAGTGCTTTCGCAAACTGCCGGTGATCGCGCTAACCGCCAAGGCGATGTTGGGCGACCGCGAGAAGTGTCTGGCGGCGGGCGCTGACGACTACGTTTCGAAGCCGGTGGATATCGATGTGCTGCTCGCCTCGATCGCTCGGCTGGTGCAACCGGCTATCGCATGAGCCACAGCGAAACCGATATCCTCGATATCGAGGTTGGCCTCTTCCTCGAGGCGCTGTTTCGCCGCCACGGCTACGATTTCAGGCACTATGCGCAAGCTTCGATCAAACGCCGCGTCGTCGCACTCGCCTCCGCTGTTGGTGTGCATTCGGTGTCGGAACTGATCCCGCGCATGCTGCGCGACGCGTCCTTGTTATCCGAGATCCTGGCACGGCTGTCAGTCCCGGTCACCGAAATGTTTCGCGACCCCGCCGTCTTCAAGCTGCTGCGCGAACAAGTGTTGCCGGTCCTCGCGAGCTGGCCGCGTCTGAAGATCTGGCAAGCCGGTTGCGCCAGCGGCGAGGAGGTCTATTCCCTGGCGATCTTGCTCGACGAAGAGGGACTTTTGGAGCGTAGCCAGATCTACGCTACCGATATCAACGACTTGGCGCTGCGCAAGGCCGAGGACGGAATCTTCCCGCTGGCCGATCTGGCAGAAGCCGAACGCCGGCATCGTCTGTCGGGCGGGCGTCGCCCATTTTCGGACTACGGCGTCGCCGCGCACGGCTTTTTCAGGATGAATCAGCGTCTGCGCGAGCGCATCGCATTCGCCCATCACAATCTGGTCACCGATGGCGTGTTCTGCGAGGTACAACTGGTCTTGTGCCGCAATGTCCTGATCTATTTTGATGGGGAGTTGCAGGAACGTGTCCTGCGCCTGTTTCACGGCAGCCTGGTGCGCAGTGGCTTCCTCTGTCTAGGTACACGCGAGAACGTGCGCCACGCCAAAGCGGGTAAAAGTTATACGGTGGTCGACCAGGAACATCGCATCTTCCGGCGGGCCGAGCAGAGATTGACATGAGCGCCATCGATGCTGCCGTGATCGGCTGTTCGGCGGGAGGATTGCAAGCGCTGCAGAAGATCTTTGCGTTATTGCCGAGTGACCTGGGCATTGCCGTCATCGTCGTCTCGCACACGAGCCCCGACGCCGCCAGCCTGCTGCCGCAACTCATCGGTCACCATTGCCGTCTGCCGGTAGGCGAAGCCGAGGAGCGAGAGCCGGTGGAAGCCGGGCACGTTTATTTCGCCCCGCCAAACTATCATTTACTGATCGAGCCAGATCGAACCTTCCGGCTGTCAGTCGATGCTCATGTCTGCCACGTACGCCCAGCCGTGGACGTGTTGTTCATGGCGGCGGCCGATGTTTATCGTCGACGCTTGGCCGGGGTGGTGCTCACCGGAGCCAATGCCGATGGCGCGCGCGGCCTGCGCGCCATCGCCGATGCGGGCGGCATCTGTCTGGTGCAGGACCCGGAGACGGCTATCGCCGACACCATGCCGCGCGCCGCCATGATTGCCGTCCCCGAGGCCATGCTCTTGCCTCTGGACGCCCTTGCCGGAGAATTGGAGAAATTATGCCGATAGCAGTGGCCTTGCCATGACCCTGCGCCAACCGAAGATACTGATCGTTGATGGTGATCGCGCCGACTTGGAAACGATGCGTCAACGGTTGAGCAAGCTACGCTGTCAAGTGGTCGTGGTGCAGACCGGCAATGCGGCCTTGGCAGCCTGCGTGCGCGATGATTTCGCCATGATCTTCCTGGACGCCGAGCTGCCGGACATGGACGGCTATGAAGTGGCGGAATTATTGAAGGGCGAAGCGTCCACCCAGCATATCCCGATCATTTTCGTCACGGCGGCCCCCACTGATGAGGCACATCGCTTGCGCTGCTACGAGATGGGGGCAATCGACTACATCGAGAAATCAGGCGGCGAAATATCGATTGTCTCAGTCCTCTCCAAGGCGGAGCTTTTGCTCGACCTTTATGCCAGCAAGCAGCAGCTCAAGCTCGAACTCGCACGCAGTGAAACCATGCGTGTAGCGGCCCGCGAAAACGAAGTGCGCTACCGCGAAGCGATTGATAGCGCACCCATTCCGATCATGCTGCACGCCGAAGACGGCGAAGTGATCTTGGCCAATCGACGCTGGCTGGAACTCACGGGTTATGCGCGCAACGAGCTGCCTAGCGTGGACGCCTGGATCACCAAAACTTGCGACCCAAGCAGCGAGGCATTGCGTTCCCGCATCGGCCGACTCTATGGCATCACCGGTGTGATGCATGAGGGCGAATACCCGGTGCAAACGGCACAGGGCGCCGTGCTGCGCTGGGACTTTTGTTCGGCGCCGCTGGCGGCCTTGCCCGATGGTCGTCGCCTGGTTCTCACCATGGCGCAGGATGTGACGGCGCATCGTGCGACGCTGCGTGCTGCCGCGGAGGCCAAGCGCATGGCAGAGTCGGCGGATCGTGCCAAAGGCGAGTTCCTGGCCAATATGAGCCATGAGATCCGCACGCCACTGCATGTCATTATGGGCCTTGGCCACCTGCTTCGCCGCGACATCAAGGACCCTGAACCACTGGCGCGACTGAACCAGATCTGCGCGACTTCCGAGCATCTGCTGGCCATCATCAACGATGTCCTCGATCTGTCAAAGATCGAGGCCCAGCGACTCGTGCTCGACCACAACGATTTCCAGATCGAAGCGCTTGTAGACAAGGTCGTGCAACTCGTGGAAGGACCGGCGCATCAGAAGGGATTGCGACTAACAACGAATGTCGCTCCACAGCTACATCACATCGCCCTGAACGGCGATGCCTTGCGCCTAGCACAGGTCCTGATCAATCTCTGCGGTAACGCGGTCAAGTTCACCGACCAGGGAACGGTGCGTCTGGGCATTGCCTGTGTGGCTGAGTACGCTGATCGTGTCGACCTACGCTTCACCGTCGAAGATACCGGCATCGGCATCACCCTGACCGATCAGGCACGGCTGTTCCAACCCTTCGAGCAGGCCGACGGTTCGATGACGCGCAAACGCGGCGGCACGGGCCTTGGCCTGGCCATCAGCCAGCGCCTGGTGGCACTGATGGGTGGCACGATTCGGGTCGACAGCATCTGGGGAGCAGGCAGCACGTTCAGCTTTGAACTGGTCATGCCGCATGCCAACACCCGGGTGCTGGGCACGACGGTGACGGTCGCACCGACCGCCACCGACTTCCGCGGCAGGCATATCCTGTTTGCCGAGGACCATCCGCTGAGCCAGGAAATCCTCTTCGAGATGCTCGAGAGTCTGCATTGCGAAGTCGAAGTCGTATCGGATGGCGCCGAGGCTGTCGCCTGCGCGCAGGAGCGCAGTTACGACCTCATCCTGATGGACATGCAGATGCCGAAAATGGATGGGTTGGCCGCAACGCGCGCTATCCGGACCTTGCCCCAGCACCACGACACACCGATCATCGCCTTGACCGCCAACGCGTTTGCGGAGGACCGGCGGCGCTGTCTCGAGGCCGGCATGAATGGCCATATGTCTAAGCCGGTCACGCCGGACTCCCTCGCCGCAGGCCTCAGTCAATGGCTGTCTGGCCTCGCCACCCCAAACGATGAAGCGCCGGACTGCAATAGCGAATTGAGCCGCGCTCTGGCAGAGATTCCAGGACTGGAGGTCGGTCAGGTTTGGCGCAGCTCGCCGGAAGGTCTGGCGGACTATTGCACGCAGCTAAATCGCTTCGTGACGCAAAATGGCCGGGACATGGGGAGTGTACGCGAACACCTGGCGAACGACGAGCGCGATGCCGCACATCTTGTCGCCCACAAGTTGACCGGCATTGCGGGACTGATCGGCGCCCGACGCGTTGCGTCACTCACCACTGAACTGGTGATCGGGCTGCGTTCCGGGGCCGACGTGTCCATGCTGGAACAGTTGGTGGACGCATGCGATAGCGAGCTGGCCAGTTTGACCAAAGCGGCTCGAACGCTGCCAGTACTCTCGCTGAAATCAGCCAGGATGTCATGAAGCGTTGTCCACAGGCGTCCCCCATCGGAGGACGCCTGCACGAAAATCAAGCCCCTATTTGACAGCTGCCGCCGGTGTCGCAGTCATGCTCATGGCCTATGGCACGAGGGCGATTCAACCCACGGTTTTACTGAAGCATTTCGCAGTCAACCTGATCTCTTTGCACCCGCTTTGCGGGCGTGGGCACGTAATCGCACGAGATTTTCTCCGCACAGCCCGCCCACATCGATAACAAGCGCGTCAGCGAGTAAAAAAAGAGACAAAAAAATCCCCGCCGGGTTGGTGACAGGGATTGAAGGCTCGAAGTGGATCGAGATCAGGGGAGGTCATGCAATGCAAAGGGCTACGAGAACGGCAACTTCAGGGGGCGTTGCGCAATCTCCACCTTTTACAATGCAAAGCTTACCGATTGGATTATTGAATCGGAATACCTAGATTCATGTATTTTCCGAGATCCATTGTACCCGCGTACCCGCGCATTCAAATTGAGCGCAAGCGCCCGGTTGATCAATTTGCGCCGTCGTATCCATGGCAGGAACGGGCTTTCGAAGCGGCCGTTCAGTGACGCCTGCAAAATAAGCCATCTACTTCCGCTCCTTTGTCCGTCAGTGCGACATTCATCCCATCACTGTTAGACGACGCTTGGTCGTTGCCGCTGCGCAATACGTCAAATAGCTTCGGAATACCGGATCAATCAAGAAAGCAACCTCTGCCAAAAACGGAATATACGGTGCAGGGGAGCCCCCTGCACCGTATGCCGTCCTGAACTTCGATTCCAGAAATTTTCGGTCATATATTCCGATCATGGTAGCCCGGCAAGAGTCGTTGCCGAGCCCCCCCTATTGGCGCAACGCCGGCAATGGCCATGGGCCGTACTGTCTGCAAAAACCAGAACTTCTCGCCGTAAGTTCCAGCCGGCCGTCCGGCCTTTGCAGCACATTCCCCTTTTTTCATTTAATTCACAACTTTTGCAGGAGTATCACCAAATGACCGTCACATGCCCTCGCTGCCAATCCCCACAGATCGAGACCATGAATTACGCTAAGAAAGCCGGTGGCACGCTCGGCGCCGTAGCGGGCAGTGCAGCCGGCGTCGCCGGCGCGCTCAGTGGCGCCGAAACGGGCGCCACCGTCGGATTGTTGGCCGGCCCCGTGGGTGTCACCCTCGGGAGCCTCTTTGGCGCCATCCTCGGAGGACTGATCGGTGCCGCCGCCGGTGGCACGGTTGGCGCCAACCTCGGCGAAGTCGTCGATGAAACGATGCTGGACAACTACCACTGCCTACTCTGCGACTACCGATTCAGCCAAACCTTGACCGAAGGA
>Ga0209125_1003431_pt1 | contig 10923 bp, 5 predicted proteins | sample BarGraIncub1131A_FD_184503 | JGI IMG/M metagenome (GOLD analysis project Ga0209125, IMG submission 184503) | Arctic peat soil microbial communities from Barrow, Alaska - Barrow Graham LP Incubations 11-31A (SPAdes) (version 2) | ecosystem: Environmental > Terrestrial > Soil > Wetlands > Peat... | reverse complement strand
AGAAATTCTCAAAGCCGACGATGCCGTACATGATGCCTGCAGCTGCCATGTAGTGGGAGTTGAAGGCAAAAGCCGAGGACGAGAACTGACCAAAGGTTCCGCGCAGGATGTTGGTACCCGACACACGACCGGCATGGCAGTTGATGCAGAGGTTGGAATCTCCGGCATCGCTCAGACGGTTTTGCGACAGGGCACCCGCAGGGACCGTGGTGCTGTAGCCAAGAAAGGCGCCGCTGAAACCGTTGGTCACACCGTTCCTACGTGCATAGGAGTAATTGGTGTGGCAGGCATCGCAGCGCAGCACTTCGCGATTACTGTCGGCGGCCTTGTAGGACCATCCGCTGGCCTTAGGCGATTCCAGGAACATCTTATAACCTGTTGCCGTGTGGCAGCGGGCGCAGGCAGCGCGGTCCGGGGCGCCGAAGTCGTAATGGATCCATGGGTCGGCGTTTACATCACCATGACCGCTCTCGGCGAACTGCGCGAAGACACCCGCTTCATCCGTAGCGGGTTTGGTGTCATGAGGATCATGGCAATTGGTGCACTTTGCCTGCGGCCCCATGAAGGTGGCGCTTTGGACAGTTCCTGTTGAGATGACCACTGAATGGGAAGCGAAGTGATTCGGAGCATTACCTTCATTATGGCAATTGAGACACCGGCCAGCCTGATCGGGTTTCGGAAATGGGAGGGGGCCGACGCCCCAATGCTGGGCTCCGCCGCCATGACAGGCCTGGCAACCGACAGCCAGGTGTGACGATTGTGAATATCCACCGTTGACCTTTCCACCGTTGTAAATCGATTGGCCGGTAACAGAACTAACCGCAGAACCATGACACTGGGCACAGGTGGCTTCATCAACTATTGCGACTGTTGCCGGTGAACCTTCACTCTCCCTGTGGTCCGACCCGCAGCCGTTAAGAGACGCAGCCAGAGGCAGAGCACAGAGCAACATTACGATATTCAGCTTCATCTTCCGCATAATTTTTCCTCCTAAGTGTGATATCTGTTAAATTGTTCCCGGCAAATGGCACTTCAAGCACATTTTCCCATTGGTTCTGTCTTTAATATTCCCCGATTTCCAACTGCGTGGATGGGGCCTGGTCTTGCCGCTGGAATGGCACTGGATGCAGACATCACCCTCAGGATGACAGGTCTGGCACGATTGCAAGTTCCTACGCGCTTCAGTGGCATGTTCATTCAACCCCGGCGCATAACGCTGCCCATTGGCTCCAAGCATTATATGTGACTTGATGCGCAATGAGCCTTTGGGGAAACGGCTGTGACAAGAGTTGCAGAAGGCCACGGCGTCATGGCAGCGATAGCATTGCTGCGGATTGTCCTGAGCCTTGATGGGGTGAATGGTAATGAAGTCGCTGCGATGGCTCTTGGGTTTGTAATCCCGACCGGAGTTGCTTTGTGACAGGACATCACCCGTGCCGCCACCCTGGTGGCAATCGAGACACCACTTTTGCTCATGACACTGACTGCAGTTGTTACCGGCATTGCTGGCCAAAACCCGGTGACCTCGCACGAAATCCGCATCATGGTTGGGCGAGACACCTTCGGATTTATGGCAGGAGTTGCACTCCCTGATCGCCGTATCCTTGTATTCGGCATGGGAAGTCTTTTTTTCGGCATAAGACTTCTGCTGGAGGCAGATAAGTCCAAAGCCGAGAACGGCTAGAACAAAAGCAATTTTTTTCACGCTTGCCTCCTTATTAGAAGTCGTAGTTAAAGACTGCACGGCCTGCCCAATCGCTCGTGTACTGCTGATTGACATTGTCCTCGACGCGGATGGATGCAGCCATGGTTTTGGTGAACTTGTACTTGCCGCCCAACCAGTATTTACGGGCAGTCTCCCGGCCGGTCGCACGGTCGCGCTCGTAAACATCGTAGTGGATACCACCTGCCAGTTCCAGGGGCTTGATAGGCTCAAAAACTATTTCAGCCGAACCGCCATTCAGCTTGCTTCCGTAACCGATTTGAAAATCGTAGTTCAGGTTAAGCTGAACCATCTCAATCGGACGGATTCGGGTGCCGACCCCATAAACATCGACATCGGCGCCTTCACCATAGATCTGTCTGCTGTAGCCAGCGTTGACGCCGATCTTGTCGTTGATGGTATAATCGGCCCGGAATACCCCTTCCTGATAACGATTAACGGCGAATACGGAATAGATGGATGAGTTATCAAAGAGTGGATAACTCTGATACCACTCTCCGGTCAGGACAAGGTCAGAAGTTGGAAAATACTTCAAACCGGCCAGGACTTCGCTGAAGGTCTCGCTCGTCAAGTCAAACCGGGCATTGCCGTAAACTTTCAGAGAATTGAGCAGATACTGCTTGAATGTGGCGCCGATTTGGTCACGAGCTACACCAGCCTCGTCAAGCTTCATGAAATAACTCAGCTCAGCATCGGTGGTTTTGAAGCCTGTCAGGTTTGCAGCGAGCCCCCAAATGAAATCGTGGCTTTGGGACGCTTCACCATCGAGATTGAAGATGACATTGCGGCCGCCCATGACCGAGAAAGCAACCGGCCCGACATTTTTCAGGTCGATTTTGCCGCCGTCCACAAGGGCGCTGCCAGCTGCATAGTTGACGAACTGGCGACCGAGACGGAAATCTACCTTGTCAAAAAGATTACTGTAGTCGCCATACAGGTAGTAAAGCCTTCCATTCAGCCCCTCACCATTGAGAATATCCTGGGTGATGCGGCCGTAACCCTGGAATGACAGTTTACCGGCCGTATCGACCTTTGTGACTGACAGGTGAAGATATTCTCCGAACTCAGCTTGTTTATTGCCAGTCAGGTAATCGGTAAACCATTGGTACTGAGTGGAACTTCTGCCGTGCACTTCCGCCGCCCCGGCATCTGTCGCCGAGAGCAGCGCTCCGCAGGCCAGCATTAGGATTAACCCTTTAATCCCCATTTAACAGACCTCCTTTCATTTAATTGAATTGCTGTCGCAATTCATCGAAAGCGTAAGGCGGGGAGGACGCGTCCTCCCCGCCCGTTGCCGGGGATATTGCTAGTTTGGAAGTTGGTGCCCTTCCTTGATAAAACTGCCGGTGTGGCAGGTGTTGCATACCGATGTTGCCGGATATAATGCAGGCCCCCCCGCTGTAGGCGCGGTGTAGAAGAACCCTGCCGAATTGGCCGTGGCATGGGCGACCGGCGTTCCGTTCTTGGCTGCCGTGTCGTGGCAACCGATGCAGGCTGACGCAAATGTTGGTATCCGGCCGTTGGCAAAAGCATTAAAGGTTGTGTAGGCCGGATATGAATCGATCGGTGTGGGGTTGTCTTCGATATGACAGGCGTTGCACCGGAGGCGGTTGCTCGGATAGACGATCCCTTTAGATTCGGCGTAACGCCTGAACATGCTGGCGCGCTGCTCTTCACCTGTGTGGTATCTATGGATCAGGAAAGCAAAGTTTTCGTCATTCCGGTTAGGGTTGTGGCAGAAAACGCACGACTCGGTGGTTCTGTAGTTGTGAGGTGGCGTCAGGTTATGACAAGTCTTGCATTTATTGTTATCGACAACCACCCGTCGCTGCAGCGACTTATCAATTACCGCCGCCCCGGTAGCCAGATCAACGTAAGTGATCGGTACGTTGGCTTGATACGCGGAGGGGTTGATGGGACGATAGGTGGTGACGATGCCTTTTGCCAAGGTGACATTGGCCACGGTGGCGGAGGTGCCCACCTGTGTGGTGTTACCGCGGTGCGTGATGGGTGTGTCAATGCGGCTCGCCATAACACCAAAGGCGATTGTGGCGCCGTTACTGTAGTCACCTGTTAGTGCCGGCAATTTGTTCGGTCTGAAGGTCACGATCGGTACCGTTGCGGCAGCGGTGGGAGTGAGGGCTACAAATGCCGAGGTCGAGAAATTGACAAAGTAGATCCCCTTGGCCGCGTTGACGACTCCCAGGGCGCCAGGCGCGCCGGAACCGGATACCGTTGTGATATACGCAGCGTAATTGGCCTTAACGGTGGAGGTGCTGCCGCTACCGACACCGGTTGTGGTTGGTGTACTTACTCCAGAGGTAAAGGTCCCCTCTTGCAATGTGGTTATGGATGCGGGTCCGTAACTGCCATACCTGACCAAAGGATCGTCGGTTGCGAGTTTGGCGTTGAGGAAGTCAGGAATATTCGTCGGCTTAATTGCCATATGAATAGTTACGTCATTTGCATACACCAAGGTATTGTTGGTTGTGGGCGAGGTCACGTTCGGCGTAACGGTGCCGGGGTCGATGATCAAGGGATTGCCTCTGGCGTCGGTTACCTGGAAAGTGACCCGGGGGTATTTGCCTGGTCCAACGTTGGTAACAGAGATAACCTTGCTGACAAGCCCGGGGTTGGTGACCGTAGACTTCTCCCACACGGTGTGTGCACCTGTCACCGAGGCATCGTACTCCGCAACGGTTGCCGCATGGCAGGAGACGCAGGTCGAATTGTCTTTGCTGCCAGCGGTGTGCGCCACTGCGGCTATACTCGCCACGCCATCAACGGTCAGGGTTGTTTCACCGGCAAAGGCGGTGGAGCTATGGCAGGTTTGGCAGTTTTCGATACTAGCAACCTTGTATTTGGCAACATCGGCGCCATAGACTCTTCCGAAGGTGTCGGACCCTATTACATGGCACTTTTGGCAATCAACCGGAGTCTGAGCGATCAGGGAATCACCGGAGAAAGTCGGGAACGTTGCCGTCGAGAACCCCTGGAAACCGGCGACCTGGAAGAAACTCCTGGTTGGCAGCTTGGCACCCATGTGGATCTTATGAATAATGTTCTTCATGTCGATTGATGGGGTGTTCGCCGTGCCGTCGTAGGTGTAGCCGACGGTGTGGCAGACGATGCACAATGCGATCTCAATGCGGCTGCCACCATGCAGGGCGAGTTTGCCGTGGCACTGGTTGCAGGCGGAGATGGAAACTATTTCGCGTGTGGCGGTTACCGTCTGACCGTCAGGTCGGAAATTGAGATATGGGTTGCTGATCTGGTCGAAATTCTTGGCGTTCTTGGTCGCTTTTCTCACAATCTGAATGACGACCGTATGGGTCTTGGTGGCATCGAAGGCAACGTTGTGTGTCTTGGTAATATCCTTGACATCAGTCACGAAGGTATAGGTATAAACCCCGGGTTTTACCTCGGCGATGCGATCAGCAATTGACGCAGCACTGGCGTTGCTATCATAACTCGGGGCGGTACCGGCTGCGTTGGTAAGATAGTTCACGTACTGACCGTTTTCGTTCAGGCGGGCCAGGTAGAAGCGCAGCCGATTGGATGAGTTCTCCTTAAGCATCGCTATCGGATTAATGGGTTTTCCGTTTTCGTCCGACAGGGCAAAGGTAACCACCGGTGGGCTGCTGATGGTGACGCCGCCGACAGTGGCCTGGATATTACCATCAGGGTTGGTTGTTGTTATGGCGTCCATCTCCACTGCGCCCGCCGGAAGCGAGCTGTCGTTGTTACTCGATGAACTCGAACACCCGGAGAGCAGCACGGATACGAGAATCAGTAACCAGGTTACTGAATACAACAGTTTCATTTTCCGCATCTTGTTTTTCCTCCTTGCCTATTAATGGTTTTTTGAATCACCCTCAAAACCCCTTCATTTTTTGCGTTAGCCCCCCTCATACAGCCAGTTGCACCATGAGTTCTGAAGATCACCTCCTCGTGATGGTCAATACGAATATGTTGAAAGTTTTTGAACGGAATCCTAGCCGACACCCCAGCAGAACAATGGAAATCAACGAAATTTGGCTCTATTTAGTTCTTGTTCACCTGGTCGACAGCTATGGGTCAGAACAGTGGGGCTTGGAAACATAGGAATCGCTGCAATTAAAGTAGCATCATTAGGGCCTGATTACACCCAGTCCCCCCTTAGTCCGTGCGGATTTGATTCCGTGACATTCCTGCCTCCTGATTTCTCTCTGCGGTCATAAATAACCGTCCCATATAGTTACATTTACTTAATTACAAGAATTGAATTTAGCATCATTTGATCGATTAGCAAGTGTCCGGGATATTTTTTACACCCGATTCAAATTCTGTCAGGCCGCCATAGGTTCATTCAGGCAAGAAACGGAGCTTTGCAAGCCGTGTCTGGCAAAGTAAAAACTCCCACAGGCACTGATATTCCACTGAAAGCCCAAGCCAACTCCCTATAACAGGTTCACAATCGTCTGTATTACGCGCACATAGAGACTTTCAGAAGGGCAGAGTACAACAGGCGAAGAAAGAGTTGAGGTTTCAGTGATGGGAATCAAAGCAGGAGTATAGCGGTGTTTGGTCGTGCCGTATTTATGGAAAATACTGCCAGAGCAAGCGGGATGAGATAAACAAACGAGGAAGTTTATTGTTAAAGGACACGCAAATGGTTACATGTTACCAATTATTTATCGCCAAATATCAGTCTCACAGACAGTACAAAGATACCAGAGGACACGCTTTGCCGGCAAAACCACGGCAGGGTTCCTTTCAAACTGGGGTCAAGAACCTGGGTCAGCCGACCAAGTCAGCCGGGCCGCTGGCCGCCTCCCCTCTCTCCCAGCCCAGCGAGAGCCTCACGCAGCGCTGCCAGCCCCGGTAGAGCATCTCCCTGCGTTCAGCCTCCATGCGGGGCTCGAAACGCCGGTCCAGCTCCCAGTTCTTTTCAATGACGTGCGTGTCGAGGAGCCCCGCGCCTATGCCCGCCAGGTAGGCGGCGCCAAGGGAGGTGGTCTCGGTGCAACGCGGCCTAAGCACCGGAGCGCCGAGCAGGTCGGCCTGAAGTTCCAGTAGCAGGTCGTTTCCGGCCGCCCCGCCGTCCACCCGCAGCTCCCTGAGTGCTAGGGAGCTGGCCCGCTCCATGGCACGGATGGCGTCGACCGTCTGGAAAGCGATCGCTTCCAGCGCGGCGCGTGCCAGGTGCGCACCGGTGCTCCCCCTGGTGAGGCCGGCAATAACACCCCGGGCATTAGGGTCCCAGTACGGCGTGCCGAGCCCCGAGAGCGCCGGGACGAAGTAAACCCCTCCCGTGTCCGGGACGCTACGCGCCAGAGCCTCCACCTCGGCCGCGTTCCCGATCAAGCCGAGGCCGTCCGCCAGCCACTGAACGGCCGCCCCGGCGATGAAGATCGACCCCTCCAGCGCGTAGCACACCTTCTCGCCGGGAAGCTGCCAGGCGATGGTGGTCAGCACGCCCTCACCTGTCACCCCGTAATCCCCGCTGTTCATGACGAGGAAGGCGCCCGTACCGAAGGTCACCTTGGCCATCCCCGGCGCGAAGCAGCCTTGGCCGAACAGGGCCGCTTGCTGGTCACCCGCGACCCCGGCAATCGGAATCTCCGCTCCGAAAAGCGCGGCCTCGGTCGCTCCAAAACGCGCCGTGCTCGGAAGCACCTCGGGAAGCATGGCTCGGGGAACCTCGAAGAGCCGCAGCAGTTCCTCATCCCAGGTGAGGTTCTGGATATTGAACAGCATGGTACGGCTCGCGTTGGAAAGATCGGTGACGTGGGAGCGTCCGCCGCTTAGGCGAAAGATGAGCCACGAGTCGACCGTGCCGAAACAGACTTCACCCCGCTTCGCCCGCGCCCGCAGGCCCTCGACATGTTCCAGGAGCCAGGCGAGCTTACTGGCCGAGAAGTAGGGGTCGAGCAGCAGACCGGTCCGTTCCCGTATCAGCGGTTCCAGCCCCGCGCGCTGCATCGAGGCTGTCTGTTCAGCGCTGCGCCGATCCTGCCAGACGATGGCCCGGGCCAGCGGTCGTCCCGTGGCGCGCTCCCAGACGACGGTGGTCTCCCTCTGGTTGGTGATCCCAATCCCCGCTATCTCCGAAAGAGGGACCGCACTCCCTGCGAGGACTTCGTGGACGCTCGCCAGTACCCCCTGCCAGATCTCCTCCGGATCGTGCTCCACCCATCCCGGTTTGGGGTAATGCTGGAAAAGAGTCCTTCCCGCCGTACCGAGCACCCTCCCCTCCGGCGTATAAAGCGTGGCCCTGCTGCTGGTTGTCCCCTGGTCAATTGAAAGCAGATACCCCATATATCCCCCTGTCCCGCAGCCACCGGAAGGCGCACCCTATCCCTGTCAGATAAGGGACCGAAAGTCTGGACTCCCGCCGCCGGTCCACCCCCGGATTTCCTCGCGGTAGCATAACTAAAGCACCAGGGGAGTCAAGAGCAAATCCGAGCCATGGCAGTTGGGTGAACCAAGTCCATCGAACTTGCCCCTAGGATTTCTTTATAGTCATGTTCTCAACCAATCACCTATGCAATTCGCCTGCGGGATGACTCTTTGTTGGCCAAATTCATCTGGGATTGGGATAAGAAAAAACCCCGCCTCTTTCGAGGCGGGGCAATTTGCAGCTATGGACTACTGTTTACTGCACCAAAGGCTACGGACGAAGTCTCAAACCTACCAAGGTCAGGTTGTCGGCAACGCCGGGAACATACTTGGAAGCTGCTGACCCCGCAGGAGGAGCTTGGGGATCGTTGTAATGCGTCCCGGCAAGCCATGCCATGGATTCGGTGGCAAGAGACCCATCACTGGCGTGAACGTTAACATTGGTCCCTTTGTAAATCTCGGCCAAGCCGGTTACTCCTGCGGTGGTTAGAGCTCTTGCGGTATTAAGAGCCGTGAAGTCCATCTTGTTGTTGTCCAGATAATCGACGGTATCAAAAACAAGCCGCTGGGTATAGGTACGGGCGTGGACAAAAGCACCGGGATCGCGGGCCAGGACATTAAGGTTGTAGCAGGCGCCCATCAGTCGGTAAGCCTGCACCTGGGTGAGACCTCCTACAGGGATGGCCGGCATGCCTAATGCGATAACCGCCGCATCAGTTACCCCGACAACAGTTTTACGGGTCCAGTCCATAATTGCTGTTTTCCCCGTGGCATCTTTTTGCAGGTCATAGAAGTAAGGATACGCAGTTCCATCATACTTGATCTTGTACTTTATCAGCAGCAGTTGCTTGATCAGGGTCAGACCATTCTGGAACGCAGTGCTTTGCGGTTCCAGCATTGCCTTCTCCATATCAGCTAGGTTTGTCATTGTGGTATAAACTCCTGCCCCTGTCCCTGTTCCACCGTCCAGATGGGGAGCATCGGCATGGCACTGGAGGCAGAGCTCTTGTGCGGTGGCTTCGTCGATCTGCAGGCTGTGCCCGTTCCCCGGGCGTCCTGCGGCAGGAGGTGTAAAACCGTTTCCTGCGACCGGGTTAAATGCCTTCATATGGCAGGTGACGCACGGTCCGTTAGAAGCAATGGCATTCGGATTATTGGCCGCAGTAAGGTAATCCTCGGAACCAGCGATCAACGGAGTTCCAAGCCTTCTGTGTGCGCTGTTCTGTCCGCCGACGACGCCGTCAGGTGTGGTGGTGTTCAGAGCAGTGAGCGTCTGGTTATAGGTTGCAGAGCTGGAAAAGGTGGCGCCCACGAGGTTTTTGGGCGCCGGAGCTGTCAGCGTGGTGAAGTTTTTGAAGCCTGCCTTCATATACATGGTGCCGGCGGCTGCCATGTAATGACTGTTCTGGAATGAGGCATTGCTGAGATCCCAGTTGCCGGTTGCAAACAACTCGGTGAGGTTGGGACCGGAGACTCTGCCGCTATGGCAGGAAATGCAAATATTGGATTGGCCGACGTCCGGGAAATTAGCCGCAATGCGACTCTGCACGGTCTTAGCCGTGACCTTGTCCGCAAAGGCATAAACGTTGTAGTAGGACGAAACAGCACTAACTCCGCGCACGGAAAAGCTGCCGTTGTTGTGGCAAGCCTTGCAGTTAAGCGGCGAGTTGGCTTTTGCATCACCAGGGAGGTTAGCTATGCTGGTGAACGGCGTGCTTCCGGTAGCGAACTGTACAAAACCGTCGGCGGTGTGGCAGCGTATGCAGTCACTGGCAGGTGCGACCTGCGAAAAATTCTCATTGCCACCGGAAGCCCGCCACTTGTGAGTCGAACTTGGCACCCAGGCAGCACCTGCGACGTCGCCATGGCCAGAGTTAGCCCATGCGGTACGCGCCCCAGCACCAAGACCTGAGTCCGGGTTGTGAGGCTCATGGCATGCGGTGCAGGTTGTGCCACTGGCGCTGGTCGGAAGAATGTACTGGACGCGGAAGCTAGTGATATTCTGGAAGTGAGCGGCCTCAACCGGGGTAGCCTTGCCGGTGCTTTCGTACAGGCCGAGGAAGGCGTTCTGGTGGCAGCCCCAGCATTTGCCGGCTGTGTCGGGATTGGTGTACGGTATGGGTCCAACACCGTTGTGCTGGGCACCGCCTCCATGGCAGTCCTGGCAGCCGATTACTTCACCAACACTATTCTTGAAATGTTTCGACTGCACATATGAGGCATAGATCGGCTGGCCACTGATTGGATCGTAGGATGATCCATGGCATTGGGCGCAGGAGGCTTCATCGACCCTAGCCACATCGCCAAGGTTGATGTTCCCCTCCTTGTTGCTGGTTCCGCAGCCGGCTAAGGCCACTGTTAACAGAAGCGAAGCAAACACTGCTGAATACTTGAATACTTTTCTGCTCATGCTGAATCCTCCCTCGTCGGTAGTTGACTCTTGCTAATAGGTTCCGGGCATGTGGCACTTGAGACACACCTTGTCGCCAGCTCTATCCCTGAGATTGCCGCTGATTCCCTTCCAGTTGCGCGGATGCGGATTGGTTTTGCCGCTTGCATGGCACTGGATGCAGACGTCGCCTTCCGGATGGCAGGACTGGCAGGACTGGAGATTACGCCTAGCCTCGGTGGCATGCTCGTTGATGGCTGGCGCGTACTGCTGATGGTTAGGACCGAGCATCAGGTGCGACTTGATCCTCAGGCTCCCCTTCGGGAAACGATCGTGGCAGGAGTTGCAGTAGGACTTATCGTGGCAGCGGTTGCAGTTCTGCGGATTGTCCAGCGCCTTGATGGAATGGATGTTGAGGAAGTCGCTCCGA
>Ga0209125_1003429_pt1 | contig 10929 bp, 5 predicted proteins | sample BarGraIncub1131A_FD_184503 | JGI IMG/M metagenome (GOLD analysis project Ga0209125, IMG submission 184503) | Arctic peat soil microbial communities from Barrow, Alaska - Barrow Graham LP Incubations 11-31A (SPAdes) (version 2) | ecosystem: Environmental > Terrestrial > Soil > Wetlands > Peat... | reverse complement strand
ATTCAAACATAACGCATTCATACAGAATAGACAAGCAAAACGAATTATTATTTGAAAAATATACCTACCTTTGCACCCGCTGTTGCTGATAACAGCATTTAAACCAATTTAATGAAGACATTTGAAGAATTGGGAATCGCACCCGCCCTCCTGAAAGCGATTTCCGAAATGGGCTACGAACAGCCCATGCCCGTACAGGAAGAAGTGATTCCTTTCCTTTTGGGCGAAGAAAACGACGTTATTGCACTTGCACAAACCGGAACCGGTAAGACAGCCGCCTTTGGTTTACCCATTATCCAGAAAATCAATCTTTCCGAACACCATCCACAGGCATTGGTTCTGTGCCCTACCCGTGAGCTTTGCCTGCAAATTGCAGACGACCTCAACGACTATTCGAAATACATTGACGAGCTGAAAGTATTGCCCGTCTACGGTGGTTCCAGTATTGAAAGCCAGATCAAGACCCTTAAGAAGGGTGTTCACATTGTCGTAGCTACTCCCGGTCGTTTGTTGGACCTGATGAACCGCCGTTGTGTAGATTTGTCCGGCATCATCAACGTCATCATGGACGAAGCAGACGAAATGCTGAACATGGGCTTCTCTGAAAGCATCGATGCCATCTTAGCAGAAGTGCCCGTAACACGCAACACCTTGCTTTTCTCCGCGACCATGCCAGCCGAAATTGCCCGCATCACCAAAAAATACATGCGCAATCCCCGTGAAATCACCATTGGGAATAAAAACGAAAGCACAGCCAATGTAAAGCATGTCTATTACATGGTTCATGCCAAGGATAAATATTTGGCACTCAAACGCATTGCCGACTTTTACCCCAACATTTACGGCATCGTTTTCTGCAGAACCCGTAAGGATACCCAGGAAATTGCCGATAAGTTGATTCAGGACGGTTACAGTGCCGACTCGCTTCACGGTGACCTGTCGCAGCAACAACGCGACTATGTGATGAACAAGTTCCGTTCCCGCAACATCCAATTGCTGGTTGCCACCGACGTGGCTGCCCGTGGTCTGGATGTGAACGACTTGACACACATCATCAATTACAGCTTACCCGATGAAATCGAGTCTTATACCCACCGCAGCGGTCGTACCGGTCGTGCAGGTAAAACGGGTACTTCCATTTCCATCGTTCACATCAAAGAAAAAGGCAAGATTCGCGATATCGAACGCAAAATCAGCAAAACTTTCGTCGCTGCTAAAATGCCAACGGGTAAGGAAATCTGTGAAAAGCAGGTGTTCCATTTTATGGATCAAGTCGAAAAAGTCCAGGTAAACGATACGGAAATCGAAGCCTTACTTCCTGCTGTCTATCGCAAACTGGAATGGTTGGAAAAAGAAGATCTTATCAAAAGGGTCGTTTCTTTGGAACTGAACCGATTGATCAATTATTACCAAGATGCCAACGACATTCAGACCGTAGACGGCGAAATGAAAAAAGATCGCAGAGAAGTTTCTTCTGAAAAAGGCATGGGTCCTGAATCTGGTTACACCAAGTTGTTCATCGGTTTGGGCAAAATGGACGGCATCACTCCAAAGAATCTGATGGACCTCATCAACGACTATGTAGAAGGCCGAGTTCAGATTGGCAAAATTGACTTTTTTACCCGTTACTCCTTGTTCGATGTGGAAGAACAATCCTCCAAAAAGGTTGTTGCAGCTCTGCGCGAACTGGATTTTCTTGGACGCAACGTCAAAGTGGAATTTGCCACTGAAGAACAGATTGAACGTGGCACCAAAGACCGGGCCGAAAGTGATGGCCAGCGAAGTGGTGGTTACAAAGGTCGCCGGGATGATGGCGGCAGCAACTACCGCAGCAGCGGCAGAAGCGAAGGTGGTTACAAAGGAGGCAACTACAAAGGACGCAGTTCTGAAGGTGGTTATAAGGGAGGCAATTCCGAGGGTGGTTACAAACCGCGTTCGGAAGGTGGATACAAACCCCGTGCTGAAGGCGGCTACAAGCCCCGTGAAGAGGGAGCATACAAAGCAAAAACCGAAGGAGGCTATAAGCCCCGTACCGAAGGAAGTTCCTATGGTGGTCCCAAACGCGAAGGCGGTTTCGGCAGTGAAAAGAAAAGCTTCGAAGGCAAACCCTACAGCAAAGACGGAGCCAAACCGAGCTATCCCGGCAAGGATAAAGGCTATACCGGAAATAAGAACAAGGACGGTTTCAAGAAAAAGAAATACTAGTCTTAAGGCTTTTTCAATAATAAACAACCCGTTTCTTTCGGTTTATCCGACAAGATCGTTTTATAAACAAAAAGCACTTTGGAATTTCCCGAGTGCTTTTTTTATATTTTTTTTTCCGCTATGATTTCAGTAGAAGGACTCTGTGTTGAATTTAATGGGAGCACCCTGTTCAAGGATGTTTCCTTCGTCATCAATGAAAAGGACCGCATTGCTTTGATGGGTAAAAACGGTGCAGGTAAATCGACCCTGCTCAAACTTTTGTCTGGATTGAGGGAACCGACAAAAGGCAAAGTCTCCATTCCGAAAGAGACTGTCGTCGCTTACTTGCCCCAGCACTTAATGACCGAAGACCATCGGACCGTATTCGAAGAAACCGCCCAAGCTTTTTCAAACATTCATTCCCAAGAGGCTGAAATCAATGCCATCAACCATCAGCTCGAAACCCGTACCGATTACGAATCGGACGAATACATGGCCTTGATTGAACGCGTTTCGACCCTGAGTGAACAATTCTATAGCATCGAAGAGATAAATTACGACGGTGAAATCGAGAAAATGCTGATTGGACTTGGCTTCGACCGAAGTGACTTCGATAGGCCAACAAAAGAATTCAGCGGAGGTTGGCGCATGCGTATTGAATTGGCTAAGCTGTTGCTACAAAATCCGGACGTACTGCTGCTTGACGAACCGACCAACCACCTGGACATCGATTCCATCCAGTGGTTTGAAGATTTCCTGATCAACAGCGGAAAAGCCGTCGTCCTCATTTCACACGACCGTGCCTTTGTGGACAACATCACCACCCGCACCATCGAAGTGACCATGGGTCGCATCTACGATTACAAGGCCAAATACTCACATTACCTGGAACTCCGTCGGGAACGTCGGGAGCAACAGCAAAAGCAGTTCGACGAGCAACAGAAATTCATTGCTGAAACAACGGATTTCATAGAGCGCTTCAAAGGCACCTATTCCAAAACCTTGCAGGTTCAGTCTCGTTTGAAGATGCTGGAGAAACTTGACCGAATTGAGGTTGATGAGGAAGATTACTCTGCACTTCGCTTGCGTTTTCCGCCCTCTCCACGCTCCGGTGCCTACCCTATCATTGCTGATGGAGTCTCAAAAACCTGGGGAGAAAAAACCATTTTCAAGAATGCGAACTTCACCCTCGAACGCGGTGAAAAAATCGCCTTTGTTGGTCGGAATGGTGAGGGGAAATCAACGCTGGTGAAATGCATTATGAGCGAAATCCCTTACGACGGAGCGCTGACGCTTGGTCACAACGTAAAAATTGGTTACTTTGCGCAAAATCAGGCATCTTTGCTTGATGAAGACCGAACGGTGTTTGAAACCATCGACGTTGTGGCTGTGGGTGACATCCGAACGAAAATCAAGGACATCTTGGGCGCATTCATGTTTGGCGGAGAAGCTTCCTCCAAGAAAGTAAAAGTTCTTTCAGGTGGCGAACGCACCAGACTGGCAATGATCAAGCTCTTGCTGGAGCCGGTAAATCTGCTTATTCTGGACGAACCGACCAACCACTTGGACATGAAAACCAAGGACATCCTGAAACAGGCGTTACTGGAATTTGACGGAACCCTCATCGTCGTTTCTCATGACCGTGATTTTCTGGACGGATTGGTGGACAAAGTTTATGAGTTCGGTCAACAAAAAGTGATTGAGCATTTGGAAGACATTTATGGATTTCTGGCTAAAAAGAAACTCGAAAACCTCCGTGAAATCGAGCGTTCACAAAAGTGAGCTCCTCGTTGAGGATCTGGTGATCCAGCTTCACCGGAAGGACATGCGCAGCTTGAGGCTCACAGTCACTCCGGAAGGCGAGGTCCGACTATCCCTGCCCCGTCATGTAAGCGACAGCGAGGCCTTGGCGTTCCTTTCAGACAAAACGGATTGGATTCGAAAACACCTTGAACGCATTGACAAAATTAAAGAGCTGGAGCCTTCCGATTTCAGTTCCATCCCCTTTTTAGGAATCAATCATCCTGCAGAAATCCTTTTTCATCCGATTGCTCCCAGAGTTCTGATGGACGCGGAAGGCAAAATCACGGTTTATTTGAAACCAGGAGCCACCAAGAACTCCGTCCCAGGTGTTTTGGATGCGTGGTACCGTATTGAACTTAAGAAACGCGTGGAGGAGCTTATTCGGGAATGGGAACCCGTGATGGGTGTCCAGGTCAAATCCTTTCAGCTAAAACGAATGAAAACGCGCTGGGGCACCTGCAATGTCGTAGACCATCGGATCTGGTTCAACGTGGAACTCGCCAAAAAGTCATTCCCATGCATCGAGTATATTGTGGTTCATGAAATGTGTCATTTGCACGAACGCGGCCACGGGCCTAAGTTCAAGGCTTGCATGGACAAATACCTGCCTCACTGGCGTCATCTCCGTCATGAGTTAAACGGTAAAGGCGCCAAATACTAAGGGCCACCCTCCCGGGCAGCCCTCAACACACTATAAATTCCACAAAATAGTTTGGAAAACCTTTTTCAAAGCACGAATGCCTTGAGATTTTGTGAGGTTTTCCCTGCTTTTATCTTCAAGATATAAAAACCATGTTTAAGCTCAAGGGCCTGGCTTTCACCGTGAGTTGTTTCGTTTAAAACCAATCGACCCATCGTGTCATAAACGTTTAGATTCATGCCTAATGCAAGTCCACGCAAGGTTAGACGGCCTGTTGAAGAAACCACCCGAACGCCCAAATCGGCTGTTGTTTCGGAAAGTGAAGTCGGATACGTTCCTGCTGCATTAGTCAATTGCATTTCCTTTACAACCATCGTGCCTGAAATGCTCACTGGGACTATTTTTACAAATTGGGCAAGTGGATTCAGATAAAATTCCATCTCCAACGGGAAATTTGCTTGAGTAAGTTGCCGAATTGTTCTCCACCCAGGAGTGCCATCGGGATTTCGGGATTCCTGAACTTTCAGGGTAACCGTTCCAGCTCCAATCATGTTTGCTTTCACTCTCAAAATCTTGGCCGGATCATTAAAATAACTCATCATCTTGTCCGAAGTCGAGGTCATCAGAACGGAGTCCGAAGTGATTCCACCTGCGGCTGTGATCCAATGAGGAAAATCAGCTGCAGAGGCTTGAGTCAGGCTGCCCACTGTCGTATACGGAGCCACCACATTAAAAGGCTTGAATGTCAACGGAAGAGAAACGGCGGCTTTTCCAAAATGAGTATCAGTAGCCACTTTTGTAGGCAAATAATCGCAGGTTCTAAAGGTGAATTCATTTCCAAAAGACTTTGTATTGTAAAAATCCGTGATGGAGCCTTCAGGGAATTGAATGACATAATCCGTGTTCGCATCCAGCCCTGTGTAATTCACTTGTAGGGCAGTCCCTCCACCTGTAGCAGATACTAGCTCGTATTGGTCTCCGTTAATTAAAATGCCGCCATTGTACCGAATAGTCTGATTGAAATTCAAAGTCATGGCGCCATCCATGTAACTGATGTTTGACGTGTCCGGAGAAGAGGTGATGGCTATTGGATCCTCCGACACGACTGGCACGAAAGACTCAATAAGAATATCGTTCAGATTTATTTTCTTCCCGTTTGCGTCTACTTTAAACACAATCTTGTCCGTTCCCAGATACGTATATTGAAATTTGAAAGCACGTTTTGCTGCCGCCATAGAGAATGTTGTCGCTCTGGTTTCTGAACCATTGATAATGGTATTCAGGTTAAAAGAGCGAGAAGCCGCCGAAGTGTTCCCTATCCATAACGTGATGGTACAAGGGCCCTGAACTTCAGGAAACTTTACAAAACCACCCGATGATTCCGTTACAAATTGCACACAGCCGAAAGTAGAACCCGTGTCGGCAACGGTATAAGGCCCGTAATCGGAAGTCAGTGAACTTGGATTGCCTTGTGGAATGTACGCAATACGGATGGAAGTCGCACCACAGCCAAAAGTCATACCCCCAACAGTTTTGGACGCATTTGCTGAAAAAACGATGTTTGTAGTTGCCGCTGTTGCCCCGTAAGAAGTATAAAAGGCAGCTGGTACATTATAGAAATTGGTAGTGAACAATTGTCCGCCTTGAATCGTTTCAAAGGACCAGACGGTTCCTGAAGTCCTGCCCATCGTATTACGGGCATCTACACGCCAATAATATGTTTTACCGACAGGTACTGTTGCATAGGTGAAAGAAGGAGTGGTGATACTATCGGCCACAAGTTGCAAGCTGTCTTTGTTGGTCCCCAGATAGACAAAATAACGCAGGGTCCCGCCGTAAGGCGTCGTTGCATTTGACCATGTAAATTTCAATGCATTTGCCACTCCGTATGAACCGGCATCGGAAGGAGATGGATTGGAACTTATCACCGGAATGGTCGGATCACCCCAAGTCGACGTATTGAAAACAGCACTGAACGGTGAAGTCAAGTTTGCATTGAAAGCACTGACCCGATAATAGTATTTGGTTACCTGAGGCAAACCAGTATGCACATACGTTGTGGCGTTAGCATCAACCGTAGCAATTACGGAATACGTTGTTCCGTTGGTCGAACTTTCAATATAAAAGCCCGTTTCATCGGAGGAATTGTCAGTCCATTTCAACTGAATGCTGGAAATGGTCTGGCCTATGGAGGTGAGTCCGGAGGGAGATTTGATATATGGATAAGCTGTTCCGATAGTAAAAGAATAATTCTCAATATTGGCATAGCCATTGGCTGCAATCAGCGCAGCATCGGTTGCATCGTTCGGATTCAGACCGTTGGCGGTTTCCCATGCATCTGGTATACCATCACCATCCGTATCCGTCGGTTTGTAACCACCGTATAAGACACCCGTTCCACCATGAGGCAACGTCCGTTCGGTCGTGATGCCACCGGTCGTTCCTCCGGTTCCGTATGTTTTAAGTTCATCGATGATGTATTTGTCCACATCATCGCGGGCAGGAAGCGATGGACCGACACTATCGATGATCCAAGTCAACGCATCCTTTGCAGACATCATGCTCTGAATGACCGGATGTACTTGCGGACGGGTTGTTGAATTATCCCAGGTTGCGAAATCGGCAACTGGCGTACTGCCTGAATACTGATCCGGTGTCATTAGCGTTCCATCCAAAATACCGTTCTTGTTTGCATCCAGATAATTCCCTTTACCGTAGTAAGTAAAAGTAGCCGTTCCACGTGAAAAAGCGGATGTCGCACCATCCCATGGGCCGTTAATGAAATAGTTATTTTCGAGGTGTGCCCAGGAGCTCGCTTCGGTATCACCCATAATGTAACAGCCACCGTTTCCCCAGTTGTAAACGACGTTGTTCACATACTGATTCAAGCCTTTGACTTTTGGATTGCGGGTCTTGTTCTCGATATACAGGTTACGGAATAAGGTGACCCCTCCGTTCGTCTGAATCAATCCACCGCAAGAATGCGTCTGCAAGCCCTGACCAATAATGGAATTCTGAATGGTGATGTTTGCAGGTTCAGTTCCCTTGCTGTCCCAATTGACGGAGAAGTTTTCATCCCTACCCCAAAGCACGGACATGTGGTCGAACATCATGTTGGAACCATTGGCTACACCAGCCGCATCTTTTGCACTGGTACCTCCTATCCCCATACGGATGCGCATGTGCCTGACTATGATATTGTTTGATCCAGAAAAAGAGACACGTTCTCCATAAATCTGAACGCCTTGACCTGGAGCTGTTTGACCGAGAATGGTCAGGTTGTTTTTAAAAATCAGTGGGTCGCCTACGGTCACTTTAATAATACCGGAAACATCAAAAACGATAATTCTGTTTGATACGCTGATGGCATCTCGAAACGAGCCAGCACCTGAATCGTTCAGGTTGGTCACATGATAGATTGCTCCACCACGACCACCGACAGCAAAACGACCAAAGCCCTCCGCTCCGGGAAATGAAAGTTGACCTGCAGCTTGCACGCCCATACTGATAGTCAGCATGACGACTACTAATATAAAGAATAGTGATTTCGAATTCATGGTTACCTTAAGATGAATGATAGTAAGGCAAAGATAAAGCCTTTTCACAACCGTCAGGTGCACCATTCGTCCACTTTGAGTGTGTTAAATGGCTTTCGGTCAACCTTTTTTAACCAACTTGTTCAGAATAGGGATGGATTTAATAGGCAGGTCTTTTCGAATGACATAGGCTACAAAAAGCAACAAAAGAATCGTGCGGTAAGTCAATCGGAGCAACAGGGAATCAATTGGCATATACATTCCTGCAAGGTAAAAGAAACTACCCATCAACGTGTATTTGCCCGCCGATTTCAAATCGTAGGAAATTGGATAGTACTTTTGTCCCAACACCCAGGATATCACCATCATAAAGAAAAAACAGACAAAGGCGACCCAGGCTGAGCCCACATACCCATAAGTCGGTACAAAAATCACGTTACCGGCTATAGTGAAAACACAGCCTACGAGTGCGATAATGGCTCCCCAATTTGTTTTATCACTCAGTTTATACCAAAAAGATAAATTGAAATAAACACCTTGAAAGATGTAGCAGACCAAGACAATGGGTACCACCACCAGCCCAACCCGATAATCACTACGGATCAGATACTGTAGTATATCTAAGTAATACATCACACCCAAGAAAATAAACACGGAAAAGATGATGAAATATTTCATGGCATCCGAATACGCTTTCCGATTGTCTTCATTCTTTTGCTTGGCAAAAACAAAAGGTTCATAGGCATACCGAAACGCTTGGGTGAACATCATCATGACAACACCGATCCTGAAACAAGCACCGTAGATACCCAATTGTTTCAGTGCCTCCTGCTGATCGTCAAACAGATACTTGAATACAATTTTATCGAAGGATTGGTTCATGATGCCAGCCAAACCCAGTATTAAGAGTGGCAAGGAGTATTTGAGCATCCGTATCCACAACACTCGGTCAAAAATCCATTTCACCCACATTTGGGGCAATAATACCAGCAAACCGATGATCGACGAAAGGAAATTGGCCACGAAGGCATACCCCACTCCATAATTCGGAACGAAAAACCAATCGATCAATGCTGGTTGCCAGTTATAAATTTTGGGGCAGACCCAGAGAAAAAAGACGTTCAGGATAATGTTGGCGAATATCATCACCATTTTAAGCGAAGCAAAGGCAATTGGACGTTTCTTGTAACGGAGAAATGCAAACGGGATGGCACTGAATGCATCGATAGCCACGATGACGCACATCATCCAGATGAATTCCGGATGTGCTCCATATCCCATCGTAATGGATATCGGAGAATTGAAAAGCAAACAAACGACGATAAAAAAGATCGAGGTGGCAGCCACACTGGTCAAGGTAGTGGAATAAACTTTATGGGCATCCTCCTCCGATTTGTTGACAAAGCGGAAGAAGCCGGTTTCCATGCCATAGGTAAGCAAGATGTACATGACGGCCGTCCAGTTGTATAGGTCGGTAACCATCCCATAATCCCCAGTGGAAGGCAGCACATAACTGTAAAAAGGCAACAAACACCAATTCAGGAATTTACCAAGAATACTGCTTACGCCGTAGATGGCAGTATCTTTTGCCAGACTCTTCATATCAGCCATAAAAAACCTGATTTATGTAAGGGCTTTGCCCGAAAACGTTAACTACTATCCTATTAATTGAGTGGCAAGTTCTAAAAAAGTTCCTGTGATGCTCCCTGCCTGAATCTACCTAAATGTTTCCAGGCCAGTTCTGTCACTTCCCTGCCACGTGGAGTCCGTTTCAGAAAACCTTCCTGAATAAGGAACGGCTCATACACTTCCTCAATGGTACCTGGATCTTCACCCAAAGCCGTAGCAATGGTCGTTAATCCGACAGGACCACCCTGAAACTTATCGATCAAGATGCTTAATATCTTGTTGTCAACTTGATCCAGACCGTATTTGTCAATATTCAACGCTTCCAATGCAAAGCGTGCAATGGCAGGATCGATTTCTCCGTTACCTTTTACCTGTGCAAAATCCCGCACCCTACGAAGCAAAGCATTTGCAATACGGGGCGTACCACGACTCCGACCAGCGATTTCATCCGCCGCATCCTTGCTGCAAGCCACGTTTAACAACCGGGCTGAACGCAGAATGATGTTACTCAGCACCTCAGACTTATAATATTCCAAATGGCAGTTGATGCCGAATCGTGCGCGTAAAGGCGCTGTAAGCAAACCACTTCTGGTAGTAGCTCCAACCATGGTAAAAGGATTGATTTCCAATTGAATCGATCTTGCAGACGGACCTTTGTCAATCATGATGTCTATTCGGAAATCCTCCATGGCCGAATACAGGTATTCTTCTACGACAGGGCTCAAGCGGTGAATTTCATCGATAAAAAGCACATCGTTGGGTTCGAGCGCGGTCAATACACCAGCTAAATCGCCTGGCTTATCTAGTACGGGACCAGATGTCACTTTGAAGCCGACACCGAGTTCATTGGAAATAATATTTGAAAGGGTGGTTTTGCCCAATCCGGGAGGGCCGTGCAAAAGGACATGATCCATCGCCTCTCCCCTCATACGGGCTGCAGAAACAAAGATTTTCAGGTTTTCAACGACTTTTTCTTGACCTTTAAAATCAGAAAATCGGAGAGGGCGCAACGCTTTGTCTGCCTCCTTATCCCAGTCGCTTTGTTGTTCCTCGCGAATATCGAAATCCTCCCGCATGTTTCCTTGTTTGAGTGGCAAAGTTACAGAAAGTTTTACAATTAACGACCGACGTATCTTT
>Ga0209125_1003427_pt1 | contig 10934 bp, 8 predicted proteins | sample BarGraIncub1131A_FD_184503 | JGI IMG/M metagenome (GOLD analysis project Ga0209125, IMG submission 184503) | Arctic peat soil microbial communities from Barrow, Alaska - Barrow Graham LP Incubations 11-31A (SPAdes) (version 2) | ecosystem: Environmental > Terrestrial > Soil > Wetlands > Peat... | reverse complement strand
CGGCTAGCACCAGGGCGTAGGCACCCGATTGATCCTGACTATAGGAGAGTCCGAGAATTTTCAGTTTGATTTTTTTCATGCTACTCTAATCCACGTTTCTTTAATAAAGGTATGATGTCCGGATCTTTCCCCCTGAACTTCCTGTAGATTGCCATGCCCTCGTCTGTGCCGCAATTGGTGAGCAAATCGCGGAACTTGGCAGCCAAAACCGGATTGAAGATATCTCCGGATGATTTAAAGGCATCGAACGCATCCGCATCAAGTACTGCTGCCCAGGTGTAGACATAATATCCCGCAGTATATCCTCCGCTGAAAGAGTGTTGGAAATAGGTACTCCTGTATCTCGGAAGGATCTCGTCAATTAACCCGATTCTCTTCATCGAATTTTTCTCAAAAGCTCTTACATCCGAGATTTCCGGATTTGAGGCTGTATTATAATCCATATCCAGGATGGAGGCAGCCAGCAATTCAGTGGTAATAAATCCCTGATTGAACTGGGCACTCTTCTCCAGTTTATCGATCAGCGCATCCGGGATCACCTTACCAGTCTTGTAATGTTTGGCATATGCTTTCAGTACCTGCGGTTCGGAGGCCCAGTTTTCATCCACCTGAGAAGGCAACTCAACGAAATCGCGTGGGACATCTCGGGCAGTACGTTCGTAGGGTCCGTCTGCAAACACACTGTGCAGGGCATGACCGAATTCATGAAATGCGGTGGTCACCTCCTCGAAACTCAGCAGCGCCGGGGAATTCCCGGTAGGACGTGTAAAATTCATGACCATCGAAATGATCGGATCGATCTTCTTCCCATTGCGGTATTGCCGGCTCCCGTAACCCGTGCACCAGGCGCCGACCCTCTTGCCATCTCTCGGATGAAAGTCCATATATAGTACTGCCAGGTGCGATTTGTCCTTGTCTTTCACCTCATAAGCAACCACTTCGGGATGATAAACCGGCAAGTCACTCCGCTTCTCAAAGGTAATGCCATAGAGTTTGTTGGCCACATAAAACAACCCTTTCTGAACATTATCGAGTGAGAAATAGGGTTTTAACTCGGCCTCGTCGAGGTTGTATTTGGCTTTTCTGACTTTTTCGGCATAAAACCACCAGTCCCAGGATTGCAATTTGAATTTTCCACCTTCTTTGTCGATAATGGTCTGCATATCTTTCAGCTCGCTTTTTGCCCTTGCCAGGGAAGGAACAAATAGCTTGTTCAGGAACTCATAAACCGCCTCGGGGGTTTTGGCCATATTCTCATCGATAACATAAGATGCGAAGTTCTTGAATCCCAGTAATTTTGCCTTCTGATCCCGCAGCAGAACCGTTTTTTTAATCAGCTCCTTGTTGTCGAATTTGTTGTCATAATCGCCGCGCATAAAATAACCGCGGTACAATTTTTCGCGCAGATCACGGTTGTTGGCGTAGGTCAGGAATGGCAGCATACTCGGTTTGGCCAGTGTGAATACCCACTTGCCAGGAAGGTTGTCATTGGCAGCTTCGCTGGCTGCGGCATCAATTACATCAGCAGATAGGCCCGAGAGATCCTCTTTTTTATCCACCACCAGCTTGAAGTTTTTATTGGTTTCTGCCAGTAGATTTTCGCCGAATTGAAGCACAGTCTTGGACAGCTCCTCGTTGATCTGCCGTAATTTTGCCTGATTTTCGGGAGAAAGATTCGCGCCGTTGCGTTCGAAATCCGTGTAGAATTTTTCGGTGACACGTATTTGCTGGGCATTCAAACCCATGGAGTTTCTCTTGTCATAAACGGCTTTGATCCGTTTGAAGAGACCCGGATTGAGCGAGACATTGTCGCGGTGACGGGTGAGTTTAGGCGTAATCTCACGTGCTAGCTTCTGCATCGCTGGATTGGTGTTGGCTCCGTTGAGGTTGGAAAAAATCCGGGAGGCGACTGAAAGTTGATCGCCGGAGATGTCAAAAGCCAGAATAGTATTGTTGAAATCAGGAGCCGCCGGGTTATTCACAATTGCATCGATTTCTGCCAGGTTGGCCTTCATGCCTGCCTCAATGGCCGGAAGATAATGTTCCAGTTTAATTTCCCCGAACGGGGGAACCTGGAACGGGGTGGTAAATGGCTTCATCAGCGGATTTTTCGCAGTAGCAGGTTTCTTGTTCTGAGCCATGGAAACACTTAGAATAAAGGGCATTGCAAGTAGCAGGAGCACAATTTTTTCCATTTCATTTTGATTTGTTGTTCAGTCCGAAAAGGTAATAAAAATTTTTTGACTAAAGAATGATGGATGCCCCGTCATTCAGAACTTGATTCGGAATCCCCCGTCATGCGTCATTCCGGACTTGATCCGGAATGACGCATGCTGAATCAAGCATGACGGTTGACGCAAGACAAGGGATTCCTAGTTGATGGTATAAACTTCGGCCGCTGCAAACCGGTCCGTCAGCATAACGGCAAATTTTTCCACAAACGGCAAGAACTCCTTGTACGCCAACTCCGGACGATTGTTTTCGGCCGATAAATGACTGAGAAAAACGCACTGCAATTCGGGATGCGCATGCTCTTTAAGGAGTTCAAATGCTTGAAGGTTAGATAGATGGCCAACTGTCGAGTCGATTCTGACTTTGAGATAATAAGGATAGGACCCCTCTTTTAACATCCGGACGTCATAATTAGTCTCGAGAAAGAGGGCTTGGCATTGACTCAGATGATGCCTCACATTGTCGCATGGCGAACCGATATCAGTGAAAACGCCAACACTACGGTCCTTGTACTCAATTCTGTAGGAGACAGGTTCAGCGGCATCGTGATTCTTTAGGACGGGGAAAATCTTAAAACTGCTCACTTCAACGGGTACATTGTTCTCCACAGGAAGATAGGAAATAGGTTTCCAGGTGCGGAAAGCCTTTATATAGGTACCTTTGGACATATAAACAGGGATGTCCAGTTTCTTTCCCAGTACCCTGACACCCCTAATATGATCTCTGTGTTCGTGGGTAATAAAAACAGCTTTGATCTTTGACGGATCGAGTGATTTTGACTCCATCCGCTTGATTAACTGCTTGTAAGAGAGTCCCGCATCAACCAGCACCGCCTCTTCCTCATTTCCTATATAATAACAATTCCCATTACTGCCCGATGCCAAAGCACAAATTTCGATCATAAAAGATTTTTATGGTCACGAAATTAGTGCTTTTCAGGCAAAAATCAGGTGATCATCCTTAACATCGACAACTATCTCCCGATCTTTGCTGATATTTCCTGCAAGAATTTCTTTGGAGAGGTCGTTGAGGAGAAATTTCTGCATCATCCTCTTCACCGGGCGTGCCCCGAATTGAGGATCAAAACCTGCTTCAGCGATCCAGTCGATGGCTGCCTCAGTAATAGTAGCCTTGAAACCACTCTTCTCGAGCCTGGCTTCCACTAAGCTAAACTGAAGACTCACAATCTGCCGGATTTCTTTGCGACTCAGGGGCGTGAAAACAATCACCTCATCGATGCGGTTGAGAAATTCCGGGCGGATGGTCTGTTTCAGCAGCTCCATTAGCTCAATCTGAAGATCTTCCGTTGCTTCTGCGCGGTTGGAATCTGTCATCCTTTCCGTCCGCTCCCGGATCAGGTGTGAACCCAGATTAGAAGTCATAATAATAATGGTGTTCTTGAAGTTGACGGTTCGTCCCTTGTTGTCGGTGAGCCGTCCATCGTCCAGCACCTGCAGTAAAATATTGAAGACATCCGGGTGAGCCTTCTCAATTTCGTCGAAAAGCAGCACAGAATAGGGTTTGCGGCGCACAGCCTCCGTCAGCTGACCCCCTTCATCGTATCCTACATAGCCAGGAGGCGATCCGATCAGTCGGGTGACCGAAAATTTCTCCTGGTATTCCGACATGTCGATACGTGTCAGCATATTTTCATCATCGAAGAGATATTCCGCCAGAGCCTTGGCCAGTTCGGTCTTGCCGACGCCGGTCGTTCCAAGGAAAATAAAGGATCCGATTGGACGTTTTTCATCCTGCAATCCGGCCCTGGAACGTCTGACAGCGTCCGAAACTGCCGCAATAGCTTCGTCCTGACCAATCACTCTTTTGTGCAGTTCTGCTTCCAGATGAATTAGTTTCTCCCGCTCACTCTGCAACATTCTGGAAACGGGTATGCCGGTCCACCTGGCCACCACGACAGCGATATCTTCAGCGTCAACTTCCTCTTTGATAAGGGAATGAGCGCCTTGTTTTGCTTTTAGCTTTTCCTGCAGGGCGGCAATGTCAGTCTCGGCCTCCTTGATTTTTCCATAGCGGATTTCGGCCACCAGACCATAATCACCCTGCCTTTCAGCTTGTGACGCCTGAAGTTTTAAGGATTCGATCTCTTGCTTCTTAGTCTGTATGCCCTCAATAAGTTCCTTTTCTGCCTGCCAGGTTGCCCTGAATTTCTTCTGATCCTCCCGCAGATTGGCGATTTCTTCTTCCAACCGGGAAAGTTTAGTCCTGTCATTTTCACGTTTGATGGCAGCCCTTTCGATCTCCAATTGGGATAATTTGCGTTCGATCTCGTCGAGCTCCTCCGGTAAAGAATTCATCTCCATTCTGAGTTTAGCGGCCGCCTCATCCATCAGGTCGATGGCCTTATCAGGAAGGAACCTGTCGGTGATATAACGCTGCGACAACTCCACGGCAGCAATGATCGCATCGTCTTTGATCCGGACTTTGTGGTGGTTTTCGTATCGCTCTTTCAGTCCACGGAGAATGGAAATAGCCGACTGCGTATCAGGCTCATCCACCATTACCAGCTGAAATCGCCGCTCGAGGGCCTTGTCTTTTTCGAAGAATTTCTGATATTCGCCAAGTGTCGTGGCTCCGACAGCACGCAGGTCGCCACGGGCGAGTGCCGGTTTGAGAATGTTGGCAGCGTCCATGGCACCCTCTCCTTTTCCCGCACCCACCAACGTATGGATCTCGTCGATAAAGAGGATGACATCACCCTGTGCTTGTATAACTTCCTGGATAACAGATTTTAACCGTTCCTCAAATTCGCCTTTGTATTTAGCGCCGGCAATCAGTGCCCCCATGTCAAGTGAGAATATCTGCTTGCTCTGAAGGTTTTCAGGGACGTCTCCACGGACGATCCGCTGGGCGAGACCTTCCGCGATAGCCGTCTTTCCGACGCCCGGCTCACCCACCAGGATGGGATTATTTTTCGTGCGGCGGGAGAGGATCTGCAGGACCCGGCGGATCTCTTCGTCCCGTCCGATCACCGGGTCCAGTTTGCCGGACCTCGCGGCATCGTTGAGGTTGATGGCAAAACGGTTCAGTGAATTGAAAGTGTCTTCCGCCGTCTGGCTCTCCACTTTCGAACCTTTTCGCAGTTCCCGGATGGCCTCTTCCAATCCTTTCTTCTCGACACCCTGTTCTTTCATCAGCTTGCTCACGACATCACCCGTTTCGAGCAGCGCCACAAGCAGATGCTCGACAGAAACAAATTTGTCGCCCATCTTTTGGGAGAGCGAAATGGCTTTTTGAATTGCAGAGTTGGCATTGGATGAAAGATATGGCTCACCGCCAGTCACCTTGGGAAGAGCTGAAATGATGCGATCCAGCTCCTTGTTGAAATAATTGATGTTGACGCCGGATTTCTGAAGAAGGAAGGCTGTTACATTTTCGGCTTCAGACAACAAACCCTTCATAAGATGGGCCGTCTCGACCGACTGCTGGTTATTTCCCGCAGTTACCTGGATAGCCTGTTGCACGGCTTCCTGTGCCTTGATCGTAAAATTGTTGAAGTTCATATTTCTGTTTTAATGTTTTTAAGTGGTAATAGCCTTAACAATCAAAACATTTGCCACAAATGAAATGTAGACAAAATGGCAGCTAACGCTCAGGGACCGTTCTCACTCACTCCAGTAGATTTGCAATGCACACTCCAGTAGATTTGCAATCTGCTGGTAATCTTTTGCCAACGGATTGCAAATCCGTTGGAGCGTGCAAGCCAAAGGCTACTGCGCGACGAAGATATAGGTGATGGTACCTTTTTGTTTATCGGGGGCGGAGGTGTCGGCGTTGAAAACGGTCTTCTCGGCCGCCTGTTTGGCATATGCCAGGATAGTCGGATCACTCAGATTCTCACCTCCGCGAGGCATGGCGCTCACAACTTCCCCGTTGCGGTCCACCACGATATCGACTACAATCTCACCACCTCCCTGCGCAAGATAGACAGGAATCGGCAGTTGGAGGTGATAACGGTTCCCTACCAGGTATTTAATATTCGATTTCCCTTTGAAGGTCGAACGTTTGGCCTCCTCTCGCGTCATCCCCTCGTTGCTTGCCACCGGCATGGGGATATCTCCGATCACGGGAATTTTCTTGGCGAGATTTTTATTGACTTCATTTTCAAGCTGTTTGGCTGCCGTTACCTCTTTGGTGTATTCCTTGTCGAAGAACGGATCCCCGGAAGTCTTCCCGCTCAGGTCGCCAAGGTTAACGGCCCTGTTGGAAGCAGGACCGCCCTGTTGGGATGCATTCCTGGTAAGTGATTGATCTCCAAAGTTAGATTTATCCGATTCTTGGGCCTTGACAATTTCAGAAGTAAGATCCAGGAAGAGAGCTTGTTCGGGCACGAACCAATTAATTCTCAACTGAGCAAAAAGCAGCGAAACGCACACGAGCAGGTGGATGACCAGCGTGGCGATGATCCCATTGATATTGTCGCGGTACAGTCTGTAAAGTTTTTCCATATCGGGTTCGCTACAACAAAATTACATTAAAAAAATTTAAAGTAACCAGTCGGGCAACAGGGGAGGAAAGAGCGATTTTTCCACACTCTTGTTGAAAAGGACAGTGATTGCTTCCCGGCCTTTGATCCCAAGATCTACCGTGAAGTCGTTGACATACAATTCGATATGGCTTCGCATCACGGACTCATCCATGGACTGGGCATGTTTCCTGACGAAAGGAAGCGAGTCATTAGGATTAGCGAGGGCGAATTCGACACTGCGCCGGAGAATCCTGTTGATTTTCTGGCGAATAGTTTGCGGCAGACTCCTCTTCACGATGATACCACCCAGCGGAATAGGCAATCCCGTCTGCTGTTCCCAGTATTCACCCAAGTCGACAATTTTTTTCAGCCCTTTTGCCTGGAAAGTAAACCTGTTTTCATGGATAATCACCCCGGCATCGGCTTCCCCGGATAGGATAACCTCCTCGATATCAGAGAAAAGGTACTCCTTTTTGTGCAATAGATTAGGATAAGCTATCGAAAGAAGCAGGTTCGCTGTTGTGTATTTCCCGGGAATGGCGATCTTAAGTCCATCGAGCTCGTCGGGAAAAATTTTATGTTTGCTGATCAGCAGCGGACCGTTGTTAAATCCCAGCGCACTGCCAGCGGAAAGCAGCTGATAGTCAGCCGATAAATAAGCAAAAGCGTGGTAGCTGACCTTGGAAATATCTAAAGTAGAAGCAAAAGCGAGTTGATTAAGTTCTTCTACATCAGCCAGATGTAAATTGAAACGCAGTCCTTCGGTATCGATTTTCCGGTTGACCATCGCATCGAAGATAAAAGTGTCGTTGGGACATGTAGAGAAACCCAGGGTCAGGTCCATCAGGAAAGCTGTTTGATTTTTGCAAATTTTCGCAGAAACCGGAAGAGTTCGTCGGTGAGGTTTTCGATGGCTAGAGGGATGTCCCATTTGGTAGTATCCCGTGCCTCGACAAAATTTGAAATGGCCCGGATTTCAAGGAAAGGGACCTTTTCGTGCAGGCACACATAGAAAACCGCCGCACCTTCCATCGATTCGACATCCGGATTGAAGCCGCAAGTGATTTTGGAGATACTTTCAGGCGAACCATGACTGATATTCCCCGTTACACCATCCACCGATGTGAGCTCTAATTCATTGAAATGGTGAGGGTTAATCAATCTTCCATTCTCGAATGGGAATTGATTGGTCTCCATGAAACCGGCTTCAAAAAGCGAAGTCACCGAGTTGCATTCCTCGATTCCTAAATCACAGATTTGCTCACTCTTGACGTTGACGACCGTCCCGATAGAGAGTTCGTCGCGGAAACTCCCGGCGATGCCGGCGTTGATGACCAGATCATATTGGGTGGTATAGAGCGCGCGGGTTAGGTGATAGGCCGTAAAAGTCATGCCGACACCAGGGATAAGCAGGTCAATTTCAAGGTCATACCATTTGTAGTGGAAGATATTCTTCCCTTCCCCCTCGATTTCGATTAGATTCTCGAAAAACTGGTAAAGTTCAAAACAGGTAGCACCTACAAACAATATTCTCATGGACAGTAAGCTCGACTGATTTATTCAGTGGCACAAAAGTAAAATTTCATTCATCTAATTAGTACTTCCGACTAACATTCATACTTATTTTGGCGAAAAAAGTTAATAAAAGTTGTTAATTTGTACTCAGTTTAATTAAAAACATGCAATTCTCCCTACACAGAAAGAAATCTGACGGTTACCAGAAAATAGAGCATTATCCAAAGGAAACAGTAACCAGGATGGCCGATCACTACAAAGAGATCATCGGACTGATCGGTGAGGACCCGACCCGCGAGGGACTGAACCAATCGCCGCTAAGGATTGCCAAGGCCATGCAGTTTATGACTCAGGGTTACAGTATGGATCCGGAAGAGATCCTGCGGTCGGCGATATTCAAGGAGGACTACCGTCAGATGGTCATCGTCAAAGACATCGAAATCTACTCACTTTGCGAACACCATATGCTTCCATTTTTCGGAAAGGCACATGTGGCCTACATTCCCAATGGGTACATTACCGGGTTGAGTAAGATTGCCAGGGTAGTTGAGGCTTACTCCCGGCGACTGCAGGTACAGGAAAGGCTGACGCTGCAGATCAAGGAATGCATTCAAAAGACCCTTTCGCCGCTCGGTGTCGCGGTAGTCATCGAGGCCAAACACATGTGCATGTGCATGCGTGGCATCGAAAAGCAGAACTCCGTTACCACCACCTCCGATTTCACCGGCGCTTTCGAAAAGGTAGCCACAAGAGAGGAATTCATTCGGCTGATCAGTTCGAAACTGTCATAAATATTATCTTTGCGCCAAATTTTGATACTATTTATTATATGAAATACCCATCCCGACATGTCGGGACCAACCGAAAATGAATATTTGGGTATTCCATGCGACCATTAAAAAACAAATTATATACGCATGAAGGCATATGTTTTTCCGGGCCAGGGGGCCCAGTTTGTCGGAATGGGGAAAGACCTCTACGAACAATCTCCTGAGGCTAAATCACTTTTTGAAAAAGCCAACGAAATTCTTGGGTTTAACATCACTGATATTATGTTCAGCGGAACGGATGAAGAGCTGAAGCAAACCCGTGTCACACAGCCCGCTATCTTCCTGCATTCCGTGCTTTTGGCCAAAACCATGGGATCCACTTTTCAGCCCGACATGGTTGCGGGTCACTCGCTGGGAGAATTTTCTGCACTGGTAGCCGCAAATGCACTTTCTTTCGAAGACGGGTTGCGCCTCGTGTCTAAACGGGCGATGGCCATGCAAAAAGCCTGCGAGGCAGAACCTTCCACTATGGCTGCTATCCTGGGCGTCGAGGATGCCATTGTTGAACAGGTTTGTTCGGAAATCACAGAGGTTGTTGTCCCTGCAAATTATAACTGCCCTGGGCAGCTGGTGATCTCCGGATCGATCGAAGGGGTCGACAAGGCTTGTGCCCGGCTGATCGAACTCGGCGCCAAGCGAGCTCTAAAACTCAATGTGGGCGGGGCTTTCCACTCCCCGCTGATGGAACCGGCCCGTACCGAACTGGCCGAAGCCATCAATTCTACAGAATTTCAGAAACCGGTCTGCCCGGTCTATCAAAATGTGAATGCGCTGCCGTTTTCCGATCCGGCACACATCAAGGCCAATCTGATTGCACAGCTGACGACTCCTGTTCGCTGGGCCCAAACAGTCAGCAATATGCTGGCAGATGGCGCCGACTCATTTACCGAAGTCGGTCCTGGTAGCGCTTTGCAGGGGATGATCAAAAAAATTGATAGAGCCGTCACTACATCAGGCATTTTTTTTTTGTAGCAAGCTAGTGTTGTGTTAAGCTTTACATATACTGCGTCATGCTGAACTTGATTCAGCATCCCCTGTCTCCCGTCATTCCGAACTTGATTCGGAATCCCCTCATTAATTGGGGGATGCTGAATTAAATTCAGCATGACGCTCTATGGTTTACAATGACGTTCCGTCAATTGGCACTTAACAGAACACTAGTGTGGCTAGCGAGTACAACATTTGAGTGCTGAAAAAATATTTGGGGTAGTGCTATTTTAAAATGGAGTTGCAAAACCATAGTTCGTGAATCATAATACTCTGTATATCAGTATAATAAACGTAATGTATAGCATTTTTTATTTTTACCTGTTTTTTTTCACCAGACACTTTATGTTCCTCTATTTTCAATCATCTTATGCGTTATAAACTCACTCTCAAATTAGTTGACCCACTCCGCAACATCCTGCCGGTCAACTACCAGTTTGAGCTGGGATCGTGGTTTTATAAGCTGCTCAATAACAGGGATTCCGAACTTTACAATTATCTGGTAGCGACGGGTTACATCAAGCAGGATGAGCCTTTCCGGAATTTTGTTTTTTCGCACCTGATGGTCCAGGACCGGAACATTGAAGGAGACCGACTCACCATTCAGAGCGAACGGATCGCACTTATATTTTCTACGATTCCCGATGAGTTCCTGATTTCATTAGTGATGGATATTTTCCAGGATGCACGCTTCCTGCTGGGTGATAAAATTTCGCAGGTTTCATTCCATGTTGAGAAGGTGGAGTTACTGCCTGAGCCCGAATTTATCGATAAAATGTCTTTTCGCACCCTTTCTCCACTGCACCTGGCAGTCAAAATTCACGGCAGGAAAAACGAGCTTTTCCTCTCTCCCGAACACCCCGAATACGCTCAATTTTTCTATG
>Ga0209125_1003424_pt1 | contig 10945 bp, 9 predicted proteins | sample BarGraIncub1131A_FD_184503 | JGI IMG/M metagenome (GOLD analysis project Ga0209125, IMG submission 184503) | Arctic peat soil microbial communities from Barrow, Alaska - Barrow Graham LP Incubations 11-31A (SPAdes) (version 2) | ecosystem: Environmental > Terrestrial > Soil > Wetlands > Peat... | reverse complement strand
ATATAAACATTATTATAGCTACAAATGCTTTTGGAATGGGAATAGATAAATCAAATGTTAGATATGTAATTCATTATAATTTGACCAAAAGTATGGAGGCTTATTATCAAGAAGCAGGTCGCGCGGGCCGTGATGGCGAGCCAAGTGAATGTATATTGTTATTCTCAGCAGCTGACGTCTTGCTTCAAAAGTTCTTTATAGAGCAAAGTGTTGTTTCTCCACAAAGAAAGGTAAATGAATATAAGAAACTTCAGGCAATGGTGGATTATTCACACACGACTAGGTGTCTACGAAAATTTATTTTAGAATATTTTGGTGAAGAAAATGTACCAGATAAGTGTGACAATTGCAGTACCTGCAATGATGAAAGTGAACTTGTAGATATAACTATTGAAGCACAAAAGATATTTTCTTGTATCTTTAGGATGAAGGAGAGGTATGGTACTTCCTTAATTGCAGAAGTGCTCAGGGGATCTAAGAATAAAAAGGTAATGGAGCTTGGATTTGATAAGTTATCAACATATGGAATAATAAAGCAATATACTATAAAAGAGATAAGGGACCTTATAAATGTGCTTACTGCAGAAGAATATTTATCACTTGCAGATGGACAATTCCCAGTGGTTCATTTAAAAGATAAAGCTGTTGCGGTACTTAAAAACGAACAAAAAGTGTATCAAAAGGTAGAGAAAAAGAAAGCTAAGGTTGTTCGCGATACAGGTCTTTTCGAAATATTGCGTGCGCTAAGGAAGGATATTTCTGAGAGAGAAAAAGTTCCACCATATATTATTTTTGCAGATAGTGCACTTAGAGAGATGAGTGAGTATTTCCCGGTAAATGAGAAAGAGATGTTAAGCATCAAAGGGGTTGGGGAATCTAAGCTTAATAAGTATGGAGAGGAATTTATTTCAGTTATTAAAAAATATATGCAGGAAAACAATATAGAACTTAAGGAAGAAATACTATATAATGAAGATGAAGCTAAAACGGAAGTGGCAATAGAGCAAGATTCTAAAAATAGTGACAAGGTGCCTAGTTATGTTATTACTTATAATATGTATAAAGAGGGCAAAAGTATAGCGGAAATAATCAGCGAGAGACAACTTAAAAGCCTTACAGTACAAGAACATATATTTAAATGTGCTTCTGAGGGCTTTGATGTTAATTTAGATGATTTTATTCCAGAGCAACATGAAGCACTCATTATTGAGGTCATAAAAAAAATTGGAGCTTCAAAGTTAAAACCTATTAAAGAAGCATTACCAAAAGAAATAGATTATTTAGCTATAAAAGCAGCAATATTTAAATACGCTAATAATAAGATTTCTTAGAATAAAGGAGAAAAAATGGATAAATTATTTAGTGAACTAGGATTACAAGAAAATCTTATAGAAGGCCTTGTTAAGCAGGGAATTGAGAGCCCTACAGAAATTCAAGTAAAGGCTATACCAATTGGACTTGCAGGCTCGGACATTATAGGAGAGTCGGAAACAGGTACAGGTAAAACTTTAGCGTACTTATTACCGATATTTCAAAAGATAGATATAACATCAAAGGATATTCAAGCAATTATACTTGCACCAACTCATGAGCTTGCAATGCAAATACATAAGCAAATAGAATTGTTATCAGAGAACTCTAATACCTTTGTTAAATCCACTAGCATAATAGGAAATGTTAACATTAAAAGGCAGCTAGAGTCTCTTAAGGAGAAACCACATATAATAGTGGGTTCTGCAGGTAGAATTTTAGAACTTATAACTATGAAGAAACTAAAATCGCATGGGGTTAAGACTATAGTAATAGATGAAGGCGATAGAATGATAGATGAGGATAACATAGAAGGTGTAAAAGCAATAATCAAAACTACACTTAGGGATAGACAAATTATGGTATTCTCAGCTACAATATCACTTAAGGTTGTAGAGATTGCTAAAACTTTAATGAAGGACCCAGAGGTTATTAAAGTGGGTGATAAGAGCGTTGTAAACCCTAATATAGAGCATATGTATTTTGTAGTGGAAAAGAGAGATAAATTGATTCTTTTAAGGAAGCTTATAAGTGCTACTAAACCTGAAAAGGCAATAATATTTATAAACAAAAGTGATGAGGTAGAAATTACAACTTCAAAGCTTAGCTACCATGGATTAAAAGTAGAAGGAATTCATGGGACATCTGATAAGATTAATAGAAAAAAAGCTATTGATGATTTCAATGAAGGAAAAATTCAACTTTTAGTAGCATCTGATCTAGCGGCTAGAGGGCTTGACATAGCAGGAGTAACTCATATATTCAATTTGGATATACCAGAAAATTCTAAGGATTATTTACATAGAGTAGGTAGAACAGGAAGAATGGGTGCAAGAGGTCTAGCACTATCCATAGTGGTAGAGAGAGAACTTGATCTTATTAAAAGTTATGAGAAAGATTTCAACATAGAAATTCAACAAAAGGATATCCGTATGGGAATTATTATTGAGCCAAGAAGTATGCCTAAATCAAAAAGCTTTGAGGGTACGACGAAGACTACTAATAAAACATCAAATTTTAATAAAAGATAATAAGTTTTAATTTAAAAAAGAAATTTAAATTTGAAATAAAGAGATCTAATAAGAAAAAAATAAATTACATTAGCCTAGCTTCTTTGCTTGTGGTATAATGTGTGAGTAGTTTCCACTAGAATGAATCTACTTAATGTATGGAGGTATTTATAAGCTATGATTAGTACAAACAATATAAGTTTAAGATATGGTGCACGTAAATTATTTGATAATGTTAATATAAAATTTAATCCAGGTAATTGTTATGGATTAATTGGAGCAAATGGCTCTGGTAAATCAACATTTCTTAAAATATTATCAGGTGAAATAGAAGCGAATACAGGTGATGTATTCATAACTCCCGGAGAAAGACTTGCAGTACTTAAGCAGGATCACTTCGAATTTGATGAATATGGAGTTATTAAAACTGTAATGATGGGACACATAAGACTGTTTGAAATAATGACAGAAAAAGATGAATTATATGCAAAACCTAATTTTAGCGATGAAGATGGAATAAGAGCTTCAGAACTTGAAGGTGAATTTGCTGAACTTAATGGTTGGGAAGCAGAATCAGAAGCTTCAACTCTTTTAATGGGACTTGGAATAAATGATGAACTTCAAGGCAAGAAAATGAAAGAATTAACAGGATCAGAAAAGGTAAAGGTACTTCTTGCTCAAACTTTATTTGGAAAACCTGACATTCTATTATTAGATGAACCTACAAACAATTTAGACGTAAAATCTAAAAATTGGCTTGAGAGTTTCTTACTTAATTTTGATAGCACTGTTATAGTTGTATCACATGACAGGCATTTTTTAAATAAAATATGTACTCATGTTGCAGATATCGACTTTAGTAAAATTCAGCTATTTGTTGGAAATTATGATTTTTGGTATGAGTCTAGTCAGTTGGCCCTTCAAATGGCTAAAGATCAAAATAAGAAAAAAGAAGAGAAGATTGCAGAACTTCAAAACTTTATTGCTAGATTTAGTTCTAATGCATCAAAAGCAAAACAAGCTACTTCTCGTAAAAAGCAATTAGATAAACTTACATTAGATGATATAAAACCTTCTTCTCGTAAATATCCTTTTGTTGGATTTAAGCCAGAAAGAGAAGCTGGAAATGATTTATTAACAGTTGAGAATTTAAGTAAAACTGTAGATGGAGAAACAATCCTTGATAATGTATCTTTCATAGTTAGTAAGGGAGACAAGATTGCGTTTACCGGAGCAGATGAAATAGCTAAAACTACGCTTTTCAAAATATTAATGGGTGAAATGGAGCCAGATAGTGGTGAAATTAAATGGGGAGTAACTACGTCTAGGGCTTATTTACCAAAGGACAACACAGAATATTTCTACGGCATCGATTGCAGCTTAGTTGACTGGCTAAGGCAGTTTTCTGAGGATAAGGCTGAAAGCTTTATTAGAGGTTTTTTAGGTAGAATGCTTTTCTCAGGAGAAGAAGCTCTTAAAAAAGCTAGTGTATTGTCTGGTGGAGAAAAGGTTAGATGTATGTTATCTAAAATGATGCTTAGTAATGCTAATGTATTAATATTTGATGAGCCTACTAACCATTTAGACTTAGAGTCTATTACTGCTTTAAACAATGGGATGACTAGCTACACTGGAACAATGTTATTAACATCTCAAGATTCTCAGCTAATTGCAACAGTTGCAAATAGAATAATAGAAATTACACCTAAGGGATTAATGGATAAAATAATGGGTTATGATGAATTCGTAGAAAACGATGAAATCCAAAAAGAACTAGAACTTATGTACAAATAAAAAAGAGGCACTTCTAATAAAATTCTATTAGAAGTGCCTTCTTAAATTTACAAACTAAAGGCCAAATCCACCAAAGCCGCCGCCGCATCCGCCACGGCCACCAATGCCACCTGCGCCTAATAATAAAAGAAGTATCCAGATTCCACTTCCACCACCACAGCCTCCAAAGCCGCCTCCAAAGCCACCTCCAAAGCCACCAGTCCCGCAGCTATTTCCACAGTTGCAAACAGGTTTACAGCAATTAACAGGTTTACAGCAACAACAGTCTCTATGTCTATGACTCATATAAATAACCTCCTTATTTTTAATAAGTAAAAGTTTAAAAGTTTATTAAAGCAAATTAATTAACTACTTTAACAAGAAATTATACACTTTTACTTAAGTATTGGAGTTGATGTGTTATATACCAACACGTACAGGTGGTGGACACATTTTTGAATGTTGCTAGGTTAATTAAGTTGTAGCTGTACTTTAATATATTCCGTATTTTATTAAGTGTGAATATTATATTGAAGTAATGCGTAATATAAAAAAAACTCCGACAAAACATTTAGGTATATCATATATATTATCTGTAACAGTGAGGGAGGAGATGCAATATGTATGATGCATTTGTGAAACTGGTTAGTACAGTTGGCTTCCCTATAGGTGTGAGTATATATTTGTTAGTTAGATTTGAAAAGAAAATTGAGGATCTTAATAAATCTATTTCTTATCTAACTGCCATTATATCCACTGTTATAGGAAAATATGAAAAATAAGGGTACCTAGGGTATTCTTATTTTTTTATTTGAAGAGTTTATATTGAACATTGAAATTTATAGTAATATTGTGTATAATAAAACAAAGGTATATTGGTATATTTTGGGAAACTATAGGCTGATTATTTATAAATGGGGGGGAAATGGCATGGAAAAGAATAATACTTTAGATTCTGTTAAAGAAGCTATTAACGTGGCAACAGAGGATGCAATAACTATAGTATCTGATGCTACAAAAGAAAATGTTGAAAAGACCATTAATGTGGTGAAAGATATTGCTAATAATGTTAGATCAAAAGCTACCAGGGCAACAACTTCTGCAAAAAAAACAGTTGCTAAAAAAACTATAGCCAAGAGAGTTAACGCTGCCTTTTATGTTCAATATCAGGGTAAGGAGGTTTCTAAAGAAACAATATTAGAAAAAATTCAAGATGAATGGATGAAAGCTCATACACTTTCAGAAATTAAAACATTAGATATATATCTAAATGTTGATGAAGATACAGCATATTGTTTGGTAAATGGAGAAATTAAAATAGATATAAAATTATTCTAGCATTATTTTATAAAAATCAGTAAAGGCTTATGGGCCTTTTTTTCGTTGAGTCAAGAAAAGGGGCATAAGCCTTTTTCTTCTTTGAGATAGAAAGCTTATTATAATACTTTAAAAATAGTGTACAATATTAAAATTTTATGATAGATTAAAAGTAGAAATAGCATAATACACTACCTATTTAAGGAGGGGATTGTTAATGATACAAGAAAGACTTAATAAAGTTTTAAAAATTATGAAAGAGAAGAAGTTACCTCAAATGATAGTTTCAGATTCAGCTGCAATATACTATCTTACAGGAAAATGGATTTTATCTGGTGAGAGAATGCTTGTACTTTATATTAATTTAAATGGACATAATAAATTGTTTATTAATGAGTTATTCCCTATAAGTGAAGATCTAGGTGTAGAAAAAATATGGTTTAACGATACTCAGAGTCCAGTTGAAATTGTTGCAAAGAACGTTGATAAAGAAAAACCAATAGGCATTGATAAAAATTGGCCATCTCATTTCTTAATAAAGTTAATGAAGCTTAAAGGTGGTAGTACATTTGTTAATGGATCTGAAATTCTTGACAGAGCACGAATGTGTAAGGACGAAGCGGAAAAAGATTTGATGAGAAAAGCTTCAGTATTAAATGATGACGCTATGGATAAAATGATAAAACTTATCCCAAAAAAATATTCTGAAAAGAAAATGGGGAAATTACTGGTGGATATTTGGGAAGGATTGGGAGCTGAGGGACATTCCTTTGATCCAATAATAGGTTATGGTGCAAATGCTGCTGACCCTCATCATGAAATGAATGAATCAAAAGTTAAAAAAGGGGATAGTATAGTTATTGATATCGGATGCAAAATGAATTCGTACTGCTCAGATATGACTAGAACTGTTTTCTACAAAACAGTATCAGACCACAGCCTCGAAGTTTACAATATTGTTAAAGAAGCAAATAAAAGAGGAATCGATAAAGTTAAGGCAGGTGTTAGATTTTGTGATATCGATGCCGCAGCTAGAGACTACATAACTGAAAAAGGCTATGGAAAATATTTCACTCATAGATTGGGGCATTCAATAGGAATAGAAGTTCATGATTTCGGTGATGTTTCGGCTTCTAATACGGATAAGGTTCAGATTGGACAAATTTTCTCTATTGAACCAGGTATTTACCTTCCAGGTGATGTGGGAGTTCGCATAGAGGATTTGGTAATAGTTACTAAAGATGGTTGCGAAGTATTAAATCATTATACAAAAGACTTAATTATTGTAGAATAGCATAAAAGCTCACTTAAATAAAGATTATATTTAAGAAGAGTGTTTATTACAAATATGATAAGTAAGACTGCACTATTAAGTGCAGTCTTACTTGCTTAATATATATTAATTTTTTTAAAAAATAAAAATGCGATTTTTTGTGGAGGAACAATTATGTTAAATATAGGTTGCCATTTATCAGTATCAAAAGGTTACAAAGCTATGGGGCAAGACGCACTTAATATAGGAGCAAATACATTTCAGTTTTTTACTCGTAATCCTAGAGGAAGTAAAGCAAAGGAAATTGACCCAAAGGACGTAGCCGCATTACTCGAATTACTAAAAGAAAACAAGTTTTCTACAATTTTAGCACATGCGCCATATACACTGAATGCTTGTTCGGCTGATGAAAAAACACGGGAATTTGCAATGATGATTATGAAGGATGATCTATCTAGAATGGAATTCTTTCCAAATAGTTTTTATAACTTCCATCCGGGTAGTCATGTAAAACAAGGTGTTCAGGTGGGCATAGAGTATATTGTAAATATGCTTAACATTATACTAAAACCAGAACAAACTACCAGAGTACTTCTTGAAACAATGGCGGGTAAAGGAACCGAAATAGGGAGAACATTTGAAGAATTAAAACAAATTCTTGATGGTGTTATGCTTTCAAGTAAAATGGGAGTATGCCTTGATACTTGTCATATATACGATGCTGGTTACGATATTGTTAATAATTTAGATGGAGTCATAGATGAGTTTGATAAGATTATTGGTCTTGATAAACTTTATGCAATTCATTTAAATGATAGTAAGAACCCATTTGAAAGTCATAAAGACCGCCATGAAACTATTGGAGAAGGATCTATTGGATTAGAAGCGATTAGTAGAGTTATTAATCATCCAAAACTACGTCACCTACCATTCTATTTAGAAACTCCAAATGAATTAGCAGGTCATGCAAAGGAAATCAAGATATTACGGCAAGCATACATTGGCTGATATGTTCGAAATTTGGAAATAACATAAAAAGCTTATTTACTTAATTGATATATTAAGTAAATAAGTTCTTTTTATAAGTATTTTTTTAACTTATCCCAAACTTCTGAAAAACTTTCAAATTCTATAAATTCTTTCTTTTCTTTTTTCAAAAGATCCACTAACTTTCCTTTGGCGAAAACTACGTCAGATACTAATGCAGGATTAAGATCGGGGGTACTATCACCAGCATAAAATATTTTTCTATAATTAGATTTTAGCTTTTCAATAACAATTAATTTATCAATACCATAAAGATCTGAATAAAATTCGCTATGTTCATCTAAATCAAAGTAAATTCCATTATCCTTGAAAACACTTTTATTGGAGTAAACATCTACTCCATCTATATTGTTTTTTTCTAGTACCTTATCTATGTAATAATTTGTTCCTGCACTAATAACAATAAAGTCGCCACCAGCAGCTTTGACTTGTTCAATGAAAGCTTTAGCATAAGGGTCAAAGGCAATATTTAAAATATCCTCGTTTAATTCGACTTCACTTCTGTGTACATTATTAAAAACGTAGCTTAAATATTCTCTATCTTTCATTTCTCCATTTTTCCAAGATTTAAATATGGGAGAAAGTTCTTCTTTATAATATGTATCAGACAAGATCTTATAAAAATCTTTTTTCGTAAGGGTTCCATCAAAATCAGATATAAATGCAAAATCTTTCATTATATTAATCTCCTTGTAAGTTTATTATGAGTTTAGTTTGCGCAGTACCAACATATAGTATAACAAATAAATAATGATATGTAATGTTATGATTGGGTTTAACATGACAATTAGCAAGTTCATTTAGGAAAACTATTGATAGAGTTGAGCAATTGTATGACATACTTTCAGTTTAATGCATTAAATTAATATTAAAATCAAATAATAATTAGGGTACTAAGGAAAACGGTCAATAATCGAGTTAGAACTATGAACGCAGTATATAGCTTGTCTTAATGAGCATAAACACATGCAAGAATATTTTAAGGGAACTAATACTAGGCTTTAGTAAAAAGTTAATTAGGATTATAATTTCTTTAAGCAACATTGTAGTAAAAAGTAAAGATTGAAAGAATTAGTTTTAAGGAGGATTTTATATGGTTGGACTAATAATAATCATAATATTATTGTTTTGTTATTTGTTTTATGCTCTTTTCAATCCGGAAAAATTTTAACTGGGAGGTCTATTAAATGGAAATTATGCAAATTATTATACCATTAATTATTTTTGTTCTTATTATTATCCCTTTGGGAAGATATGTTTATAACGTTCTAAGTGGAGAAAAAAGTTTTGTTGATCCATTATTTAATAAAATTGATAATTTAATTTATAAGTTAACAGGAATAAAGTCTGATGAAATGACATGGAAACAATATGTTATAGCGATATTAATATCAAATGCGATAATGTGTTTATTTGCTTATATTGTTTTAAGAATACAAAGTTTACACTTTCTGAATCCTAATAATATAAAAGGAATGAATCCAGACTTATCTTTTAATACAGCTATAAGTTTTATAACAAATACTAATCTGCAAGGTTATGCTGGAGAATCAGGAGTATCTTACCTAAGCCAGATGGTAGTAATGACCTTTCTAATGTTTACATCTGCAGCTACAGGTTTTGCAGCGGCTGGAGCTTTTATGAGAGGCATTATTGGAAGAAAAAAGACACTCGGAAATTTCTTCGTAGATATAACGCGAATAATTACAAGAGTTTTATTACCATTATCAATAGTTATTACAGTGATCTTAGTGTCTCAAGGAGTACCACAAACGCTTGCTCCAAATAAAACTATAACAACAATAGAAAATAAATATCAAGATATTGCAATGGGACCAGTTGCATCTCTTGAATCAATAAAACATATAGGAACAAATGGTGGAGGATTTTTTAATGCAAACTCTGCACACCCTTTTGAAAATCCGACTCCATTTTCAAATTTAGTTGAATTACTTTCAATGATGGCATTACCTGGAGCTATAGTTATTGCCTTTGGATTAATGCTTAAGAATAAAAAACAAGGCTGGATGATCTTTATAACCATGGCAATTCTACTTGTAATGGTTATACCAGTTATATACATGGCAGAAAAGGCAGGAAATCCAAACTTAGCTAAAGTAGGTTTAAGTCAAGTTATGGGTAATATGGAAGGTAAAGAAGTTCGGTTTGGTATAGCCGCATCTGCATTATTTACTACGATTACAACTGCATTTACAACTGGAACCGTTAATACTATGCATGATTCACTAATGCCACTAGGAGGACTTGTACCATTATGGAATATGATGCTTAATGTTGTATTTGGTGGTAAAGGCGTAGGATTTATGAACATGATGATGTATGCCATAATCACAGTATTCATTGCAGGCTTAATGGTAGGTAGGACACCAGAGTTTTTAGGTAAAAAAATAGAAGGTAAGGAAATTAAATTAATTGCACTCGCAATACTAGTGCATCCATTTATAATATTATTTCCGTCCGCCGTGTCACTTACAACAAAAATGGGACTTAGTTCAATAACAAATCCCGGCTTCCATGGATTAACTGAAACGATCTACCAATTTACATCTTCAGCCGCGAATAACGGATCAGCATTTGCAGGGTTTAATGGTAATACATTATTTGCGAATACTACAACAGGTATTGTAATGATTCTTGGAAGATATTTATCAATAATAATATTGCTTGCGGTTGCAGGAACTCTTGCATCGAAACATGCAGTGCCGGAAACGATTGCTACTTTTAGAACAGATAATAGCATATTTGTAGTAATTTTAATATGTGTTGTAATAATAATAGGTGCTTTGACATTCTTGCCGGCACTTGCATTAGGACCAATAGCAGAACATTTAATGCTAGGTCATTAGAAAGGGGCGAAGATATATTATGAGTAAGAAAAAAATTATAACTGGGGATATACTTAAAGATGCTATTAAGGGCTCTTTTATAAAGCTAAACCCTAAATATATGATGAAAAATCCTGTTATGTTTGTAG
>Ga0209125_1003423_pt1 | contig 10946 bp, 10 predicted proteins | sample BarGraIncub1131A_FD_184503 | JGI IMG/M metagenome (GOLD analysis project Ga0209125, IMG submission 184503) | Arctic peat soil microbial communities from Barrow, Alaska - Barrow Graham LP Incubations 11-31A (SPAdes) (version 2) | ecosystem: Environmental > Terrestrial > Soil > Wetlands > Peat... | reverse complement strand
TGAAAGATACAGTGGAGCGAACATTACAATGCGGTTACCATAAAAACTTTGCTTTATTTCTTTTGCGAGTTTGAACATTTTTTCTTTTTCATCTTCCAAATCACATTCTAAAAGTACAGCCGCCTCACGATGAGTTAATCCTTTACAGTCTTTTGCCCGTTCTAAAAGGCTATCAATAAGTTTACGGTTTCTTTTGTTTTCCTGTGCATAAGCAAGTGTTGATAGAATTTCACCATCATCAATAAATTCTGTTGCATTTTTAGACTTAATATCATACATAGCATAAACTCCCTTTTAATATTATTATTTAAAATTATAAAATCTTTATTAATTAATAGGATCTTTAAACAACTTATAAAACCCTTAAACAACTTAAAATACTTTGTTTAAGCATATTTTTATTACTCCATTTGTGGCGGTACTTTAGAATAAAGAGTTTTAATGTTCACATGTGGCAACATTCCAAGCTTACCTGATATGGAACTGATAACATCATTTGGCGCATCCACAACTACGCTTATTACAGAAATATTACGTTTCATATAAGGAATTCCCATTCTACCTACGATGTACTGTCTGTATTCGTGGAGAATAGCGTTAATCTTTGGAGCAGCATCTGCATTTTCAACGATAATTCCAATTAAAGCAATTCTTGTTTCCATAGGCATTTTCCTTTCTTTTACACAATTTAAAAAATCCTTGCACCTAAAAGGCACAAGGATAGTTTGTTAAAAACAAAGATGCAACCAATAAAGGCATGCCCTTTGTAAGCATTACAACTATTCTCTCGCCTTCTCATTCGGGACGAACCCTCATGCACTCAGAACGATAACTTTAATAATATAATTTTACTGTATGGTTTACTGCAAATTACAGCAGATGGAACTCCATCTCTAACCCATAACCTAAAATCACTTATACTTTAACACTCTTGATAGTAAAAAGCAAGCTAATAAAAAGTCTTGTCTTAAGCTATTGCCAAGAATTTATACCTCCTTTTTATCAAAAATATAATAACCGGTTGTAAAAAAAATGACTCCGTATGATAATATCATGAATAAAATATTTATAGTTCTAAAAAAATTAAATCCGCCTATTGACCATAGTGAGTACCAATTTAAATAAGAAGTAAAAACCATGTTGTTTAATCCACTTATAAATAGTGATAACACCTTAATTGCAATAAAAAATAAAATGCACGTAATTATAGCTCCACTGCTGCTTTTAAAAAACTGTGATATAAAGGAGGCAAACAAAGCTAAAACAACTGCCGGGAAAATATCAATAAAATATGCAAACATAATATGAGATATACTAAAACTAGATTTTCCGCTTATTAGAATGCTTGAGAACATTGATACAACAAATACAACTATTAAGTTTATGATTATATATATAGCTATTGCTATATTCTTTGAGATAAAAACTTTTAATCTTGTAATAGGTCTTATGAGAACTAATTTTAAAGATTTATCTCCGAGTTCTCCTGAAAAAATTTCTGCTACTGCCATAAATATAAATAAAGGTAAAAATATATTAGTAAATACACTTAAAGTCATTAAGGGGAAGCTTGTAGCGTCTACTGCTATAAATACTAATTTTGCTTGAATAGCAGAAATAAAAAACGCTGACAAAAAACATATTATAGCTGTAATTATTAAAAATACTATGATCTTTTTCTTTAAAAAAAGCTTCTCCACTTCATTAATTATATTGGCTTTCAGGTTATTCATTAAATACCACCCCCTACTTTTTTAACTTCATCCATATAGAAATCCTCAAGGGAGGCATATTTTTCTTTTATAATTTTAATGTCTTCTCCATTATTTATAAGTTGTCCCCTATTAATTATTGCTACTCTATTGCACATCAGTTCTATTTCGTGTACAAGGTGACTAGATATGAAAAATGTTATTCCTTTCGTCGTCGCGAGTTCACTTATAAGGTTTCTCATTGCAACTGTGCCTTCTATATCGAGTCCATTAGTAGGTTCATCTAAAATTACTAATTCTGGTTTGGATATAAGTGCCAAAGCTAATGCAAGTCTCTGTTTCATTCCCAATGAGAATTTTGATACTTTTTCCTTTTTAAATTCTGTCAACTTAACTATATCAAGTATTTCATCTATACTGTATTTTTCCATGTTTTTATAAAATCTTGAAGCGATTTTCAAATTGTAATAAGCACTCATATATTCATAGAGATCTGCTGTTTCAATAATAGCTCCTACTTTTGCTAAAGCTTTTTCAAACTGAGTTTTTGAATCAAAACCTAAAATTTCAACTTTTCCACTTTTAAATGTATTTAATCCTGTAATAGACTTCATTACTGTTGTTTTACCTGCACCATTTGGTCCAAGAAACCCAAATACATCTCCTTTATGAACTTCAAAACTTATATCACGTACACCACGTCCATTTTTATAAAGTTTAGTCAAACAATCTACTTTTAAAACTGTTTCCATAATAGCTCCCCTTATTCTAAAAAGTAAAAATGGAAATAAAGAAATTGTTACTCTTTAAAGCAGTAATAATCTTTCCCCATTCCCATTTTAATCTTATAATTAAAACTGCTTAATTTTTACTGTTTAATAATAAAACAAAGTCCTGTAATCTATTTTAAATCTTATCTTTCGAAATGGTTTGCTATAGTTTTCACTTGCTTACCAGTTAAATTTACAGTATTTGGTGTCGTTTTGTTAATATTTGATAAATTCAAAGTAGCATCAATAGTAACATCATGTGTTACGCCTTTAGCATCTAGGCCTGTTACGACTATTTTAGCAACTTGATTAGTAATTATGTTGTCTTTGCTTATATCTCCAGTTACTCCTACACTTTTAACTGTAATGCCGCTTGTAAGCTGTGGAAGCATGTTTTTCACATCAAGGTTTCCTGCTTTCTCATTAAGCATTGGTTCATCGTTACCTTTTGTCAAAGCTATTGATGCTACAGCATTAACTATTGGAACTATTTCATTTTGTTTTATATTAATAGCTACTTTCTTAGTACCATCTGCATTATCAGTAACAGTTACATTGTTTTTCATGCTACCCACTAAAGTATCCAGTATAACCTCCATACTTTTAGCTACTTCTGGATTCATCTTCTCAGCTTTTTTATTGAAGTTTTTGTTATTATTTTCTTCTTTCACATTGTATACTGCACTTGTGCTAGATTTAGATATACTTTTACCATCTTGCTTAAACGTACTAAAATTTTCGCTACCCTTACTTGATTTTACTGTAGTAGTCTGACTCATAGCATTGGTAGTCGAATTAGCTTTAATATTAGAGCTTACATTAGCTAAATTCTTTTTCCCATCATTTACAGCTAGTTTTAAATCTGCTGTTTCATTTTTTAGATTTTTAGTGTTAACTATAGCTAACTTATATGCATCATACCCTGACAATTGTGTAGTGGCCGCATAGGCAGTACCCATAAGTACACCTCCACTAACCACTAAACTCGTTGCTATTGCAATAATCTTCTTATTCATATAATTCCTCCAAATCTCACAAAATTTAGAAAGTACATTTAACTTCCTATAAATTTAGTATATCATTGCTTTATTAACTTCCTCTGAACTATTTCTTAATATTTCCTTAAGATTTACTGATTTATAATCTTAAATTTAACATTAAAACTTATATAATCATTTTCATATTTTGCTTCAATAATTCCATTTTGTAGTTCCACAATACCTTTTGCAATAGCAAGTCCAAGGCCACTTCCTCCTGTATCAGATGATCTAGATTCTTCTACTCTATAAAATCTATCGAATATTCTTCTCAAGTTATCATCACTTATTTTTTTACATTTATTTTTAATAGACACTAATGAAAAATCATTTTCTTTAGAAAGTATTACACTAATATCACTAGGCTTAATGCTGTAACTTATAGCATTTATCAATAAATTTTCAAATACTCGCGCAACTTTATTTGGATCTACATTAACAATTATCTTTTCTTTTATAAACTCCTTCGATATTGTCACATTGTTATTCTCACAAATTGGTACTAGTTCTTCTATTAATTGATCAAGCAATTCGTTTAATGTAATATTTTGTTTGTCAAACTTTACTGCATTATTTGCAAGTTTTGTATATTCAAATAAATCATTAATTAATAGCTCAAGCTTTTCAGCTTGATTAAAAGATATGTTTACATACTGATCCAATTGTCCTTCCTGCGTATATTTTTTATTTTTTATAAGCTCCAAATATCCTTTGATTGAAGTTAATGGTGTTCTGAGGTCGTGGGAAACATTTGTTATTAGATCATTCTTCGTTTTTTCTGCTTTTCTTTCACTATCTATTTTAGATTTAAGCTCTTCAGCCATATGGTTTATGTTATCTGCAAGCAATGCTAACTCATCTTTTCCGGATTTTTTTATCCTATAATCTAAATTGCCCTTAGATATTTCCAAAAGCCCGATTGATACGATTTCTATATACTTCATTTTTTTATTAGTTATAAAATAAAAAATTACTAAGAAAGATAAAAATGCTATAATTACCGATGGTAACTTAGTATCTATATCATGGTCATCATAAGCTTTATTTTGGCTGTACTCCGTTTTTATATGTTTGTGTTTTGTTTCTAAAATTCTATTAAATGTACCTCCAATAAGGATTGCTGCTAAAAGACACATAGCAAAAATTAAAATTAATTCAAATCTTATACTTTTTTTGACTTTATCTCTAATTGACATAGATATACTTATAAATTTGCATGAAATCGCTTTAATTATTTGAGCAAATTTAGTTTTCAATTTTGTAACCTACTCCCCAAACAGTTTTAATAAACCTTGGTTTTCTTGGATTCTCTTCTATTTTCTCTCTTATCTTTCTTATGTGCACCATAATAGTATTATCTGATTCCATAAATTCTTCTTTCCATACGGCTTCATATATTTTCTTAACATTAAATACACTACCCCTGTTTTTTGCAATAAATAGCAATATATCAAATTCTCTCGGCGTAAGCCTTACATCTTTATCTCCAATTTTAACCTCATGGGTATTTGTATTAATATATAAATCATCCACCTCGACTATACTCTCATCCTTTTCTCCAATTAGATTTAACCTCTTATATCTACGTAGTTGAGATTTTACCCTTGCTAAGAGTTCAAGTGGATTAAATGGTTTCGAAACATAATCATCTGCTCCTGTGGTAAGTCCCTTGATTTTATCCATATCTTCACTTTTAGCAGAAAGCATGATAATAGGCATATTTTTATTTTCTCTTATTCTCATGCAAGCTTCTAACCCATCCATTATTGGCATCATAAGATCAAGTATAATCAAATCTACATTTTCTTCTTTTAAAACATTCAACGCCTCTACTCCATTAGATACCTTAATAACACTATAGCCATCATTCGATAAGTATATACCTATTAAATCTCTAATTTCCCTTTCATCATCAACCACCAGAATAATTTCCTTATTCATAATAAACTCCCCTCTAATCACTACTTAATAACATTTATACATTCTACAAATCCTCTTTAACTAGATATAACAAATTGTCATCTATATTGTAATAAAGGGGTGCTATTAATATATTCGGGTATTTAGTTCTTAACCGTTTAGCCTCTTCAAGGACAAACTCTATTTCATTATCTATCTCAAACATTGGTGCAAAGTTCATGAAATGATCTTCCGCTCTTTGCCTTTCCCATCCCACCACATCAACAAGCCCTTGAATAAATTTTTCTCTTTTTGACATCAGATTAACCATTCCACAGTGATTGTGCGCTATGAGCGCAATTGTTTTAATTCCTCCTATTGCTATTGAATAAGAAACTTTAAATTCACTAAAACGCAAAGTCCCTCCACCAGAACGAATGATAAATGCAAAATTGTTTGGTATATGAAGGTATTTTCTATTATCCATACACATTCCTACTAACATCTGTGGACTGTCTACCGCTTTGTATGGAGTGTTCAAATTGTGGTATTCTAATAAAACACTTATAGGTGTGTTTTGGTACTCAGCAAATACATCCTCTTTAGCATTAATCTTTACTAATCTATCCATATTAATATCATCTCCTTAGATTTTATACCTATTTTTTATTTAAGTTCCCTAATTAAGTTTTTTATATTTTTAATGCTTAATCTTGATTAACATCTATTATATTATAGATGTTTACATTATAATAGATATTTAAAAAGTATTAATATAATACTAAACACACGGCAATTCGAATAGTTTATAATAAAAGAAAATATAAAAGACGTTTTAAATAATTTACTAAGGAGATGTTAAGTATGAAAAATAAGTCCAAGCTACTTGCTTGTATAATTCTCTCAATAAGCTTTATAATTCAGGGATGTAGCAAAAAAACTGAATCTATTGCTATTCCTAGCAGTTCAAAACCATCTGTGAATACCGTTCAAAAATACTACGCTCCCTATACAGGTGAGGAGGTAAAAAAGGAAGTATTAGATAATATTGCTGTACTTGCCATAATAGAAAACTCTTTAGATGCAAGACCTCAATCAGGAATAAATGGTGCAGATATTGTTTATGAAACCATGGCTGAAGGAGGCATCCCTAGATTCATTGCATTATTTCAAAAGGAAAATGTTCAAAAAATTGGGCCTATTAGAAGCGCTCGTTCTTATTTCTTAAATATAGCAAAAGAATATAACTTGCCCTTTGCACATTGTGGAGGAAGCCAAGAAGCCCTTAATGAAATAAAAAATGAAAGCCTAATGAGCATGAATGAAATGACAAACTCTTCCACCTATTGGAGAGATTCAATAAGGAAAGCACCTCATAACCTTTATACATCTACAGGAAAATTAAGAGATCTTATTAAAAGAAAAGGTTATGTAAGCTCACCTTCTGTCAAATTAAAGTTTGACAAAAGCTACTGGGACAACGCTACATTGTCTAAGGCAACAAATGTACTTTTAAAAATGAATAGATTTTACAACACTAGTTACACATATAAAAATGGTATTTACCTAAAAAGCATGGATGGAAAGTCTTCAACTAATAAAGAAGATAACAATCCTCTAAGCTTTAAGAATGTAGTGCTTCAAATTACTTCCATTAAAAGTCAATCAGATGGAGTTCATTTAGACATTAAGCTTGTTGGCACAGGGGCCGGTTATGTTATTAGTAATGGGAAATTTGTTAAAATGCACTGGGCTAAAAAAGATGCCTCTTCGCAAACCCTCTTAACTGATGAGAAAGGTAATTCTCTTCCATTAAATCCAGGTAAGACTTGGTGGAACATTGTAGATAAAAGTACTATTATTGACATTAAATAAACTATAATACTTACAGCACTAGGTCAAATTAAACAACCATACAACAAAAAAACTTGCCTCAGTGTATAACCCAGACAAGTTTTTTTGTTATATTTTAATTAAGCCTTTTGAATTTCTTCGACTGTTTCTGTTTGCTTATTTGTCTCTGTTTGCTTATTTGTTTCTGCAATTTTTACATCAGCAACATTTTGATCAGCAATTTCTTCTTCAATATCACTACAAACCTCAGCTTTAGTTAATAATATTAAACAATTTGAAACTTTTTTATTAATTATACCTGCTGCTAATAGAAGAAATGAAATACCTCCATACATAGCTACTGGTTCAAATACTCCTGGTACCAATTGTGATGTCACTAATGCCTTTCTTACAGTAGCAATTGGATTACCTTGAGCTACATATTGAGCCACAGCCGTATTAAACAGATTAACGTTATTAACTAATAACGCAACTCCCATAATTGCTACAATTGCGGATACAACATACAATGTAATTGAAATAGCAGCCTTTCCTGATTTTTTAGACACATTTTTGGATTTAAGTTTCATAATAATTTGTCTCCATTTCCGCCCATAACGGCTATATTATTAATGTTTCGATTTAATATTGACCTAATATAATTTTTTATGAATTACATTTTGGTATGTTTTGTTTTATATTATTTTTGCAGTAACCTATTACAGCACATCTGCTTATTTAATAATACTACCAAATAATTGTTGCATTTAAGTGTCAATATTGTTAACAATTTATTACCAACCTTGGTTAAATCCTTGGAAATAGGTATGTTTATAAAAAAAATTGTTCATAAAAAAGTATTCGCAATTAAATTCATGCATTTTTCAAGAATAAAATAAAAGAGGTTGCCTCTCAAATGACTTCTATCATTCTGAGACATCCCCTTATAATTTGTTTTATATAACTAATTTAAAAATTATTATTATATCTTTACATCTACTTCACCTTTTACTTTTTTCGGCATTAATATAACATAAGTCACAAATGATACCGCAAATCCCACAAACCATGCATAATCAAATAATATACTTAAGCTTGGAACTATTTTACCTATTAGTGCTACTAATACACCCAGTACTAAGGCAATAATTGCTTTAGGATTAAATCCCTTAGAATAATAGTACTCACCTTCTACCGTATATAAATCTTTAAGGTTAAGTGTTGTTTTTCTAGTTATCCAATAGTCACAAATTATTATTGCAGCGATTGGTCCTAGAAATGCAGAATAAGTCCCTAACCAAGTAAATATATACCCGCTTGGGTCCGACAATAGTTTCCATGGCATTATTAATATTCCTATTATACCAGTTATAAGTCCACCGGTTTTAAAGCTAATTTTCTTAGGTGAAAGGTTCGAAAAATCATTTGCTGGAGAAACAATATTCGCAGCAATGTTTACTGATAAAGAAGCAACAATTATTCCAAAGAATCCTATAAATAAAACAACTGGATTTGTAAATCTTCCTACTATATCAACTGGATCCCACATAGCTTTACCATAAATAACAGCAGCTGCAGAGGTTATTATTATACCCATAGCTGAGAAAACTGTCATTGTTATAGGTAACCCTATAGATTGGCCAACCATTTGTTCCTTTTGACCTTTTGCAAATCTAGTGAAGTCAGGTATGTTTAAAGATAATGTTGCCCAGAAACCTACCATACCTGTTAATGATGGAATAAACACTTTTATAAACTCACCGGTAGTCTTAAATTTACTTGGCTCACTTAGTAATGGTCCAAAACCTTTTGCTGTTATTACTGCCCAAATCATCAAAGCTAACGCAAAAACTAAAACCAATGGAGCTGCCCAATTTTCGAATTTACGAAGAACATCCATCCCTTTATATATAATGAATATTTGAATCCCCCAGAATATCATGAATGTTATTGCCGATGGAAGAGATAATCCAGCTATTTGGAAATTCCCACCTAGCGTTTTCCAGCTAGGCATTATTGAGGAAAACAACATGTTCAATGCACTACCACCTATATAGGTGTTGATACCAAACCACCCACAGGCAACAACTGCCCTTAAAAGAGCTGGTATATTAGCTCCCCAGGAACCGAAAGATGCCCTTGCTAAAACAGGGAAAGGTATTCCATACTTAGTTCCTGGGTGAGCATTTAATAACATTGGTATTAAAACAATTAGGTTCCCCAGGGTTATTGTGAGCAGAGCCTGAGCCCAATCCATTCCCAGTGCAATAAGTCCACCAGCTAGCATATATGTTGGTATACAATGAGCCATTCCAACCCATAATGCTGTGAAATTGTAAGTATTCCATGTTCTTTCTTTAATTGTGGTGGGTGCAAGATCCTTGTTATAAAGTTTACTTGACGTCACGTCCTCGACGAGCTCATACATTGTCTCTTTCATAATAAATTACACTTCCTTTAATTTTTATTTTAATTTAATTTTTTGTTTTTATTATTACAGTGGTTTAAACACTGTTTTTTTACATTCTGTAACCTTTAAAAATATAGCTACATTTCCAACTAAGGCCTTAGCTATAAAATCTGTCCGCGCTTTATCGTAGGGTGTATGTGCATACTGCTCTTGCATAGGAGAATACCCAATCGTTGGTTTTCTATCTATGCCCGCAGTTTTACTTGCATCCGTCTCAAAATTCCAGTATCCATATTCAACATTTTGCCCAATGCTCTCCAAGGCTTCTGTTGCTGCCATCACGAAAGGATGATCCTCTGATATTTTCCAAGGGCTCATATTTTTTACCGCTTCATAGGTTACCCCAGTATACGATACCTCAAGAGTTGACTTCACCTTAACATCAGCTCTAAATTCAGAATCTATATTTCCTATTTCATCAATTATTTTCTGTATTTCAGCTTTTACTGTTTTAGAATTTTCACCGGGTATTGTACGTCTATCTATGGAAATCATACATACATCTGGAACTATGGAAAGCGCTCCTGGAGAACATTCTATGATATTTATAGATATGGAAGCTTTCCCCAGCTTTTCATCTCCATTAAGTAAAGGATAGAGTTCATCTTTTATCTTACTTATAAGAGGAATTGCCTTATAGATAGAATTTATACCAAGCCTTGGTGAACTTCCGTGACAAGTTATTCCGTACACTGTAGATAGCAATTCAACTCTGCCCCTATGTCCGCAATAGATCTTTAACGATGTAGCTTCTGACGATACCATAGCATCATAGTTAAGTCCTCTTTTAGGGAAGGTCTTGTCCACTAAATGAATCATCCCAACCATTTCAGCTGCTTCCTCTTGTACAACCCCTGTAAACATATATCTTCCTTTAAATGAATAACCAAGTTTCTTAAGTCTTACAAGCAGTCCACCTGAATATATTTGTGCAGCTTCACCGGCTTTAACATCAGAAGCACCACGTCCATGTATGCATTCTGCAATTTCTTTTGTATTTTCATCTTGCGAGTGGACTTCACATTCATCTATTATTCCACCATAAGGATCATATCCTTGCCAATTATTTATATCTCCTGGGCTTACATGATCCATATGGGAATTGTACATAATTGTTGGTCCCGGCTCCGTTCCATTAACAATACCAACTATATTTCCCATATCATCTCTGAAGAACTCATCGTATTCTAACTTTTCCATTTCTAATAGTAAATAATTTGATAAT
>Ga0209125_1003422_pt1 | contig 10950 bp, 5 predicted proteins | sample BarGraIncub1131A_FD_184503 | JGI IMG/M metagenome (GOLD analysis project Ga0209125, IMG submission 184503) | Arctic peat soil microbial communities from Barrow, Alaska - Barrow Graham LP Incubations 11-31A (SPAdes) (version 2) | ecosystem: Environmental > Terrestrial > Soil > Wetlands > Peat... | reverse complement strand
TATGCACAATATAAGCCCGGATATTCGTCATCAAAAACCAGTACTTTAGGTTTGCTCCATGTTGTTATATCATCAGTATCTAAGTACAGAATTGCATGATGCTTTTGTGGGTTTTTACTGTCACATACATAATCGTAATTATAGGTAAGAATCCATCTTTTATATTTTTCGTGAAACATCAGGGATGCTTCGCCAACCGGTGCTGGAATAACCGGAGTTGCTGCCTCTTCATTTCCTTGTATCCATTGTTGAGATTCTCCATTCCAGTATTCGTATTTTCTCATATCCAGTATGTCTTTTTCTTTAAAGCGTCCAAGATAGCCCGCATCTCCTCTTCCTGATCTTGTCCCGATCATATAAACTATTCCATCTTTTTTTGCGTAAGCAATCTGTGAGAAATGGCTTAGAGATTGAAATTTCACTTCAGGCTTTGGGATCCATGTTTTTCCGCTATCATAAGACACATAGAGCGATGAAAAATTCGTCAACCAAGAGCAAGTAGGACCGCTCCAGTCATAAATGTTCATATAATGGACATAATCTGCTCCGTTTATGCGAATAGCAGAAGTAGGAATGGAGGTCTGGTATTTTAGGGGATTGGCTTTTCCTCCCGCACAGATTTCGCGTGCTTTTCCTAAGCTGTCTACTGTCATTTCACTAAATGACAATCCATCCTCTAAATCAAGATCTTCTGAAAATGCAACTACATTTGATCTCCAATTGCTCCCATTTCCTCCACCTCCTTTAAAAAAAGGCTGAAACCCTTTTCCACTTGTATCTCCGAAAAAAATCCCGACTTTTGAGTCGCTCATTTTCCAAATAATTCCCAAATCAGTTCCGTAAACATCGTATTTTTCTGCCGTATTATTTGGATTAGTAATTACTTCCCCTTGTAGAGATTTACCGGTTACTCTGGCTATCTGTTTTAACCCGGAGACATAAATACCTGAACGATTATCAACAACGACCTTTTTCGAGTCAACTATTTGATCTTTATTATTAAATGCCTGAAACACAAAACAAATCTCATCCGGGTCATCTTTAGTCACATTATAGTTGAAACTATAAGTTGATTCTTTGATTTCATAACCATATATAGTATTAAATATATAAGATCTATTTGAAGTATATTTTCTAATAACTATTTTTTTTAGGTTACTTGAATTTGCGATGGACACATAAAGACTAATACTTTTTTCTTTTGATGCTGAAAAATTAGTTTCACTTAATGATAGGACAGCTGAACTATCTAATTCTTTTGCATTCACACAACTAACGATGCACATTGCGAAAATACAAACTAAACTTTTAATAACTATGACTCTCATGGTTCTGTATTTTGTCAATTTTTGTGGTTTATTATGTTTTACTTTATTTTAAAGACTTTATCAATTAGATAATCATAAATTTAATAACCCGGTGCTTGTATTAAATTCGGATTGATATCCATTTGAGCTTGAGGAACCGGCCAGATGTACATTTTTTCAATAAAAACACGGTTTTTATAAAATTTTCGTACATAAAAAGCTTTTGGATCGGTTTTATCATCGCTTTTCTTACTTCCTTTAAAGTTCATACCCCAAAGTCCTCCACCAAGCATTTGTTCTCCAATTTTCCATCTGCGAATATCACTAAATCTGATTCCTTCGCAATTAAACTCAACGCGTCTTTCACGATGAATTGCGTCTCTCATTTCTTCCTGAGACAAGCCCAATTCTAAATCAGGAATGCCAGCTCTTTCTCTAACCAGATTAAGGTATTTCAAGATATCAGAATTTCCGGGATCGCATTCATTTAATGCTTCAGCATAACCTAAATAAGCCTCAGCAAGACGATAGATGATTCCTGGCTGATAAGGATGTATATTTGATGTCGGATAAACATCCAGACTGACCCCTTTTCTTACATTATAGCCATTTTGAGGAGCATCGAACGTAAGCCCGGTATCACGTCCTCCCTGCAAGAATTCCGTTTTCCGGTTTTGGACATTGATCCACGCTTCATTGTAAATGACAGATACATAAAATCTTGGTTCCCTATTGCAATACATATTAAAAGTACCTGGAAGCGTGACTTGTCCTTTTATTTTACCTGAACCTTCACCACCTTTCCACTTTGTATTCCGAATATCGCCATCTGTGGAAAAACCACTTTCAGAATACCCTGAAGCTGGATTAATAATAGGATTTTTATCTTCATTGTAACCAGTAATTGGAACGGTACCATCTTTCATATAAAAAGCATCGACTAATTCCTGTGTCACACCCATCCCGGCATTGCCGCCTATACCCTTCTGCAGGTGATGATTCTGCCACCATTCAATATCAATATTTTGAGGTTTCCCAAAAATAATTTCTTTATTTCTTTCGGAATAACGTTTAAGAGACATATTGTAATAGGACATAAACGGATCAATCGTACCATCTTCATTGTATTCTTTGTACAATTCATATCCTGCAGCCTGGGCTGCATCTATTAATTCTTTATGTGCATTTGCGGCTCTTACCCATTTTTGAGGATCGTAATCCGATTCGAATAAATTTACTCCATCACTGTTTTTCCAGTCTTTTAAATCAGCGTTTCCATTATACAAGGGACTTGCTGCAAAGAGCAGCATTCTTGCTCTTTCTGCAAGAGCCATGATGGAGGTTGCTCTTCCCCACTCAGAAGTTTCACGATCGGATGGTAACTTAGTAGAAACATCCTTGAATTCTTTATCTGCCCAATCAACAATGTCATCGTAAGGAGTTTGAGTAAGCATAAGCGAATCAGCCGGAGTATTTACAGATTCAATTATTCCTGGTTTAAAAGGAATGGGACCATAGACTTCCAACATGAGTGAATAATAATATGCGTTCAGGAAATGCACTTCATTTTTCATCAATTCAACTTTTTCTTCCGTCTGATCCGTTCCTGGCAATGCTTTAACATTCTGAAGGAAAATAAGCCCTGAACGTATTCTTTTAGGTAATTCCACCCAATAATTTGGATTCCAGCCAGACGAAGGATTCCAGTTCCCTATCGTATAGGAATAGGCTTCGTTCCAACCAAACTGAGTCCATTCAAATGGAATGGTGATATCATCTCCCATAATATTCCAACCCTCAGCTTTAAAATATCCCCAAAACGGACTTGGAACAGATGAATATACGCCTGCAAGCCAATCTTCAGTCCGTATCTTATCATTAAAAACCATATCCAAAGTCAAATAATCATCTGGTTGGTAATCAAGATAATCTGAACAACCTGTATTGCAAAAAATAAGTGTAAAAGCTATAAGCATTATATAAATATTCTTTTTCATCTTTGTATCTATTTGTGAAGGGTTATTGGAAATTAACGTTAAATCCAAAAGAAACAGATTTCATAATAGGATATTTTAATCCGTCCGTAGTCCCCAATTCGGGATCCCAAAGTTTAAAACCTGAAAAAGTAAGTAAATTTGAACCTCTTACAAATAAACGAATACTATTTACTCCCATCTTTTCAATCATTTTCTTGGGTATGGTAACACCCATTTCTACATTCTTCAATCTCATAAAACTCATATTTTTCAACCACCAAGTAGATGGTGCCGAATTATTAGCCAATGCCTTGCGGCTCAATCTTGGCCAGAACGCATTTTGATTTGGATTTTCTTCAGTCCATCTGTCTTCAACGTTAGAGTAGATATTACCGGCACCAAGTGTTTGTCCCGGTAACCAATTTTCACCACCTAAAACCTGCCATGTTTTTGCTGCTCCTTGAAAAAATACGCCAAAATCAAAAGCTTTGTATTTTATATTGAGACCATACCCATAAATAATTTCAGGAATTCTTGACCCTCCTATTGCGGTTGCGTCGGTTGCGTCAATCAGATTATCTCCATTTTGATCTTTATATTTTATATCTCCCGGACGTAAACCTGCAGAATTACTTGGAACCGGTAGTTCAGGTTTTAAGTTTCCTAATTCATCAAAATCATCTTTAGTAAAAAGTCCTTCGGCTACTAAACCGAATATTTGACCAACCTGATGACCCGTTGCAGCGCGAGAGGTCCCCAAAACTGATTTCGGTTCATCTCTTTCTACTATTTTACTATGGGTATAGGTGAAGTTTCCCAATGCAGATATAAACCAATCCTTTGTAATTTGTTTATTCACATGCAAAGACATATCCACTCCTTTATTGTCGACTTTTCCGTAATTAGCCCATACACTTCGGTTAAATCCGGCTGATGCCGGAACATTCACCCTTTGCATCAATATATCTCTTCTTTTATCATTGAATAAATCAATTGTTAAATTGAGTGCGTTGTTATACAAACCGAAATCCAGACCTAAATTAGTTTTCGCTACAGTTTCCCATGTCAGGTTGTTTACACCAATCTCACCTTCTGCTCTGCCGAGTCTGTATGTTTGGTCATCGGCCCCCCAGTAATAAGATCCTGTGGCTTCTACTGTAGAAAGATAGGCAAATCTTCTACCACCAATATCACTATTACCAGCTTCTCCCCATGATGCCCTTAACTTAAGGTTCGATATTGTTGGCAAGTTATTGAGTATAAAATCTTCCTGACAAATGACCCATCCGAATGCAAATGCGGGAAAAAATCCAAATCTCCTCCCTTTGGCGAAATTTTCAGAACCATTGTATCCAAAATTAAATTCACCTACATATTTTCTGTCATATGCATACGAAAATCTTCCGGCAATACCTTGAGTTCTAAATGGTAAATAGGCTCCGTTATCATAATTTTTCTGATTATAAAGAAACATGGCATTCACATCATGTAACGTGTTAAAGACTCTGCCATAATTCACTATTCCTTCCAAATAGGTAGATTGATTACCCCAATCAGAACCAGTTGAATATCCGAGAAAATCTTGTCCATATTCCTGAATCATTGTTATAAGATTTCCATCGGCATCCCTACCAGAAGCAACATTGTAATAATCAGGACTTTTGCTTCTTGTAACTGAATTACCCGAAAATTTATCAAAGGCAAAGGTTATTTTGGCACTCAATCCGGGTGTAATAATTTTCAAATCTTGCTCAAGAGAAGTCATCGATTCGATATTGCTATAGTTCATCCTTTCATACCCTCTCTGAGTTGCCCATGCCCAAGGATTTTGTTTGTATTGAAGACGTGGTATTTGTCCGTTTGAATAAATGGTTGGGTGCAAATAGGGAGGTGTTCTTGCAGCTTGATAAAATACACCAACGTCAGTCTCATTTCCGGCCTCTTCAGGTGGTCCATTTTTTGATTGCAAATAACCGCCCAAATTGACTCTAAGCTGAGTGGTTCTAGTTAAATTAATATCAACATTAGAGCGTATATTATATCTTTTTACTTTTAATGACGAGTCCCAGGCTTGCTTTGGATCTATTTTTAAAATACCATCTTCATTAAAATAGCTCAATTCAAGAGCATAGCGCAATAGGTTATTTCCACCATTGACACTTAGATTCATTCTTGAATTATTTGCATTTTTTTTCGCAATTTCATTCCACCAATTCACATCTGGATATAAGTCTTTATCAGACTGATCTTTATACTTTTGTAGTATTTCTTCGTCAGCCAAAATGGCTTCACCATTATCTGTATTTATTTCATTTACCAACTCCAGATATTTTACAGATCCAATGTACTCTGGCAGTTTAACCGGTTCTGTAACAGAAGATTCAAAACGTAAACTAACCTGAGGTGGGCCTACTTTACCTCTTTTAGTATTAATCATAATGACGCCATTAGCTCCACGTACACCATAAACTGCACTTGCAGCTGCATCTTTCAATACTGAAAAAGATTCAATTTCTTCTGCATCCATGTTATTCAAAGACCTTTCAACACCATCAACCAAAACCAGTGGTGCCGTGTTCCCTGTAAAAGAATTTACACCTCTGATCCAAAAATCAGAATTATTAAACCAGGGGTTTCCACTTCGTTGTACTGCAATAACACCAGAAACCATCCCTGCCAGGTTATTACTGATTGAACGGCTCGGAGTAAGTTGCAGTTTTTCAGGTTCAATTGAACTGATTGCTCCAACTACTGAAGCTTTCTTTTGTGAACCATACCCAACAACGGTAACTTCATCCAGTGCAGTTAAGTTTTCTTCCAATTTTACATCAATGATTCTTTTGGTGCCAACTTCTAGTTCTTGCGCACGATAACCAACATAAGAAAATCGTAATGTTGGGTTGGATGCAGTAAGGGTAATATTGTAAGTACCGTTGTTATCCGTTATTGTGGCATTTGTTGATCCGATTTCAATGACTTGTACTCCAATCAAAAGCTCACCTTCTGCATCAAAGATGCGTCCGCTCACTTTGCGTTGTGTTTCAGCTGAAACCCCATTGATACTTGTCAAAAATATAAAAAGGATGAAAAGTATTTTTATTAGTTTACTTACATAATTATTTCTCATAAAAGGAAATATTAGTTGTCAATTTTCGAAATAAGAAAAGTTTAATTTGAAATAATCACTCGTTACCCCATAAGGTCGATCCGTTACCCTTTGATTTTCTCCATGCATCTCTCCATTTATGGATATCTTCAAATCTAATGAAAGGTTTCAAGCTTCTTTGCTCTTTTGTGGGAGCAGCAGGTAACGCAACTGCTTGATCCTGATACCAATAAGCAACTGATGCTAAATCCAATGTTAGATTATTGTTGGAACCATGCTCAATGGTTCCTTTTAACCCTGTTTCAAAGAATATAGGATCATTGATAAAAAAGCGGTAAATATGAGTTCGTCCCAACCACCCAATATCTTTATTTACACGAGGATATCCAAAATAAGGATTTGAAAAGGGTTCCTTGGGACACCAGGATGTATTGAAAAAGTCTTCCGTGCCGGTTCCTATCAGGGAAGGTCTCGTCTCACCGTCAATGAACCACATATCATCACCTTCACCATACCACATCGGTGTGGGAGAGTGAACAAAATAATTAATCCCCACAAAATGGCCTTTGCCCTTAGTGTTCACAAAAACATAATTTTTCTCACCTGTTGTATTGGGACGCTGTGCTCCCGTCAACCCCCATTCGGTTTCTCCTTCGGGCAATGATTCTGTCAGATTGTGATTGTACCAAGCATGGAAACGGCCCATATCTTTAGGTAATTTATCCATCTCAAGATAATCCACATAGAAATAGAATGCATTGATAGCCCTATCCGTTTGATTCTCAATTTCAATTCTTGCGCCTTTTTCAAAAGGCATTGAAAAGTAACATGACATCCCGGTTCCATTATCAGGACCAACAGAAAGGGGCAAAGAAGAATAGTTGTAACTTTCATTCCATCCCTGACCGAAAAATGGTCCGATTGGCGATTCTACCGAAGGAAATGTATTTCCATCCCAACAAATACGAATGATTACATCATTCCTGCATAGCTCCTGTGGGGAGGGTGCCATTGTTATCCATATATGATTTATGACACCGGCTCCATTGATTTTAGCGATAGTCCTTTTTTCTCCGGGACTAAAAGGCTTCAAAAAATCTTCGTTTCCACCACTTAAATCAGTACTTGAAATCCTGTGGTTTTTCACTCCCGATTTTATTTTGGCAAGGTCATAAAATTCTCCTGACATATTCATTTGAGAAAAAATTATGCTTGAGAAAAAAATGCCTGCCAAAATCAGATAGTATGTTTTAAGGTTGGTTTTCATCACGAAATACAGTTTTTAATTTATTTATATAGGGGACCGTATGTCTCACATGCCCTGAAATCAGCACCTTCATTATTGGATCCAAATGCAGCCCATGCAGAAGGTCTGAATATATTTTCATCATCCACATTATGCATTGAAACGGGAATGGAAAGCATAGATGCCAATGAAATCAAATCAGCACCAATATGTCCGTAACTGATTGCACCATGATTGGCACCCCAATAATTCATTACTGAATAAACGTCTTGGAAATGTCCGTTACCTGTTAGTCTTGGAACGAAGAAAGTGGATGGCCAGGTTTTGTCTGTTCGTTTGTCAATCAAATCAAAGACATAATCCGGGAATGTCGCTGTCCAGCCTTCGGCAATCTGAAGAACAGGCCCTAATCCTTTTACTAAATTTAAACGACACATGGTAACAGGCATTCCTGCTTTTGTCAGGAATTTGGAAGAAAACCCACCTCCTCGCATATATTCAAGTGAAGCAGGATACCATTTGGTCGCATCAAGCATTTTGTCCACTTCACTTTCAGAAATTTCCCAATGCGGTTTCATTACGGGTTTATCCTCTTTATCTGTTTGCTGTCCTGTTCCATCAAGTGTACATGAACCTGAATTGATCAGATGAATGGCACCGCCTTTTAATAAACCATCCGGTTTCCAACCACTAATACGTTCTATTGATTCTGGACTCCAATACGTACGGACATCTGCAAAAATTTGAGATCTGTTTGTCAGTAAATGACAAAACAACATGCTTATTCCATTTAGATGGTCATCTTCTGTAGCAAAAGTAAAAGCTTCCCGAATACCATTCCAGTCGAATGATGAATTCAAAATAGCTTCAGAGAAATCACCATTCGGTAGAAAATCTGTCCATTGACGTTGCCCCTGAAAACCTCCAACAATGGCATTATGGCCCATAGCTTCTTCTCCAAAATCCATTTTATCCAAAACGGGGTTCCCAATCATCAAGTCTCTGAATATCAACGTCATCTTTACAACAAATGCCCAGTCCTCATCCAATTGCTTCCGGCTACGCTTCAAATTTTTAGGATTGAAGTCTTCTCCCTCATTCTTTATGCAATGTTTATTGGTCCAATCCATTGCTTTTTTATATTCCTCCTGGTCATAAATTTCAAACTGGATACGCCGAAGAATTTCACTGCAATCAACAAATTCAGCCCGCATTCCAAGATATTCCTGTAAAAAATCAGGATTTACCATAGAACCAGCAATACCCATTGATACAGAACCGATAGCCAAATAAGATTTACCGCGCATAAGACTCACGGCTAAACCGGCTTTTGCAAATCGCAATAATTTTTCTTTTACATCTTCGGGGATCGTTTTGTCACCAATATCCTGAATATCCCTACCATAAATACCGAACGTCGGCAGGCCTTTCTGATTATGTGCTGCCAATGCCGCTGCCAGGTATACAGCTCCGGGTCTTTCAGTACCGTTAAAGCCCCAAATAGCTTTTGGTATTGAAGGGTTCATGTCAATTGTTTCTGAACCATAACACCAACATGGAGTAACAGATAAAGAGACTCCTACTCCTGCTTTTTCAAATTTCTCAGCACATTCTGCGGCTTCTTTGACTCCTCCTATACAAGTATCCGCAATTACGCATTCTACAGGAGTTCCATCGGGATAGTGCAGTGTCTTTGTATAAAGTTCAGCAACACTCTTGGCCAGATTCATTGTCATTTCTTCTAACGATTCTCTGATGCCTTTGCGACGTCCATCAATTATTGGACGAATTCCGATTTTTGGATAAGTGTTTTTCATCATGTATTTTTTAATTAGTTAATTGATTTTCATTTTTTTTTATGTTATCAGACTAAGTCTTTCTTTTTCTAATTCTCAAAAATTGAGTTAATCGTTTAACCTAATTGAGAAAAAAATAATTCTGCTATTCTTTTATAAGCTGCGCTGATAATGAATACTGCATGTTGTTAATCAGTGAATTATTGATTTGCTCTATAACCAGATTTACAGCAACCTTTCCCATTTCTTCAATAGGTTGTTTAATATATGGGGTTTCAAAAGGTAATAAGCAGTAAGCTTCACTTTCATCAAAACACATTAGCTGAATGCATTCCAGATTGTTTTTTGTGAAATAGATCAGACTCCGTAAACCCGACATAGATATACTATTAGTTGCAAAAAAGATTCCGTCAATTTTTTTATCCATATTCAACAAATCTTTTACTGCTTGCTGAATATCATCTTCCAAATGTTCGTATCGGACTTCCTTAATCAGATTACGATCATATAGCCCTTTACTTTTCAATGCATCCATATACCCTCTTTTGCGTTCCTGCATATGAAATTGATCTTGTTTATAAATCAGCAATCCAATTCTTCTACATCCCTTAAGAATTAATAAATTTACTGCCTCTAATGATATTTCATAATTATTGATCAAAACATTATTTGAAGGTATATCCGGAAAGCATCTATCGACCAATACCATCGGAAATTTCTTATCGACTAAATCCTTGATTATCATCTCACTTCCTTCTGTTGGAGTAATGATGATGCCATCTACTTGCCTATAGGTCATTGTATCAACCATACTTTTCATCTTACTGACTTTCTCATTTGTATTGCCAATAATAACGGTAAAGCCCTTTAATTCTGCATACTCTTGAATATATAAAGCCAAAGAACCAAAAAAGACATTGGAAATATCGGCAACAATCAAACCTAAAGTTTTTGTATTTCCGGTCCGAAGGCTTTTTGCCAAATTATTGGGCATATAGTTTAGTTCTTTTGCTTTCTCCAATATTCTCGTTGATAAATCCTTACCAACTCTTCCTTTTTCATTTTTCCCATTCAGGACAAGAGAAATGGTAGCTGTAGAAACACCTAATTCTTGTGCTATAACCTTTAATGATATTTTTGCCATTTATTTAGTCCTTAAACGATGGAGCAAATATATTTAATTAATCGATTAACTTTAAAAAATTACGCATGTTTTACAACATAAAAATCAGTATTTATGCCTGATCATCAAATACCTGCCCACTTCAGGAGATACCCTAAGGTTGACAGACATTTTGGAAGACTTGCGTCTTTGTAACAGAGACTTAAACCTTCATACCTTTTTGGAAGACAAGATTCTGGTTCCTAAAATCAAGAAATTGGAAAAGAAGAATTCAAATGAAGATCAAAAAGCGACCGTAGAAACGGAAGAACTCAGCGAAAGGGAAAAGGATATAGTTCGCAGCGTGGCAAAAGGCCAGAGTAACAAAGAAATTGCAGACGAACATTTTATTTCCAT
>Ga0209125_1003421_pt1 | contig 10952 bp, 5 predicted proteins | sample BarGraIncub1131A_FD_184503 | JGI IMG/M metagenome (GOLD analysis project Ga0209125, IMG submission 184503) | Arctic peat soil microbial communities from Barrow, Alaska - Barrow Graham LP Incubations 11-31A (SPAdes) (version 2) | ecosystem: Environmental > Terrestrial > Soil > Wetlands > Peat... | reverse complement strand
CGGTATAACCACCATCGCTACCGCATTGGGGGAAGATCCCGGTACCATCGAGGAAGTGTATGAACCTTTTCTGATCAAAGAAGGATTTTTAAAACGCACGCCCCGGGGAAGAGAAGCGACCGATTTGGCTTACAGACATCTACAAAGAGACAGGTACGAAAAAGGACCTCAAGGCCTTTTATTTTAATCAACTTATAGTTTTGAACAGATGGGTGGAATGAAAACACTGGCTAAAGAGACTGCGATCTATGGGGTAAGCAGTATTTTAGGGAAATTCATGAGCTGGTGCCTGACTCCCATGTACACCTTTGTGCTTGCCTCCACAAGTGAATTGGGAGAAGTAACCAATATTTATGCGATAATCGCCCTTCTGCAAGTATTGCTCACCTTTGGCATGGAAACCGGTTTTTTTCGCTTTGTCAACAAGACGGAGGAGAAAGAAAAAGCCGTTTATTCAACCACTCTGATTACTGTTGGTAGTGTCATACTGATATCCCTCGTACTGGCATTCCTTTTCCTGAATCCCATCGCAAAACTATTTATGCAGGAAAGCCATCCCGAGTATATCGGAATGATGTTTGTTGTACTTGGATTAGACTCCTTCTGTGCCATACCTTTTGCATTCCTCCGTTTCAAGAAAAAACCCATTCGCTTTGCCGGGATCAAATTTATTTATATTATCCTAAGTATAGTATTCAATATCTTCTTCCTTATAATCTGTCCGTGGTTGACGAGCACAGAAGGTGCTTATCTTATTGAGTGGTTCTATCGTCCCAACTACGGCGTAGGCTATGTCTTGGTCGCCAATCTTCTGGCAACATTCTTGGAAACACTCTTCCTGCTACCCTACTTTACCGGTTTTCGCTATACCTTTGACATCAATCTTGCCAAACGTATGCTCCGTTATTCTCTCCCTTTATTGGTATTAGGTATAGCCGGTATCATGAATCAGACTTTTGACAAAATCATGATGCCTTATCTTATCCCTGAAGGAAAAGACCCAATGGGACAGTTGGGCATCTACGGAGCATGCGTGAAAATAGCCGTTGTTCTGACTATGTTTACACAAGCTTTTCGTTACGCTTACGAACCATTCATATTTGGCAAACACAAGGAAGAAAGAGGTAAAAGCAATACAGCATATTCAGAGGCAATGAAATACTTTATTATCTGTTCGCTCTTCATTTTTCTGGGAGTCAGCTTTTATCTGGATATTGTGAAGTATATTCTTGAAAGAAACTTTTGGGAAGGACTGGCGATTGTGCCTATCGTAATGTTCGGAGATATCTTCATGGGAGTCTTCTTCAACCTCTCCATGTGGTACAAGTTGAATGACGAAACACATTGGGGAATCTGGTTCTCGTTGATTGGATTCGTGTTTATCGTTGCAATTAATGTGCTGTTTGTACCCCATTATGGTTATACAGCCAGCGCATGGGCAATATTCGTCTCCTATCTGGTCATGATGGTCGCCTCCTACGTTATCGGGCAAAAACGCTATCCTATTCAATACAACATGAAAAGCGCCGGTAACTACACCTTACTAACCGCGCTCCTCTTTGTCATTGGCATGTATGCTCCGATTGACAACATTGTGCTGCGCCTTGGCTTCCGCACTTTCCTGTTGTTCCTCTTTATCGCTTATACAATCAAATACGATCTTCCTCTGAAAGAGATCCCAATCCTCAACCGTTATCTAAAGAAATAAAGACAAAAGCAATGCTGAGAAAATAGAAAGAAGGGACTGCCGCAATTGCATGGCAAACCCATCACTCTTTATAAAGAAGTCTATTCTGATTTTATTTCAGCCCAATCACTTGTGAACAAGAATTCTCTTTGCCTGTTATCTTCAAAATATACAATCCGGAAGTTTGTTGCGACAAAGTGAGACTGGAGGAGGTCGCTCTGGTTTGTTCCAGTATTCGCCCGTCAACCGTGTAGAGGTATACCCATTCGCCACCTTCCAGTCCGCTGATTTGTATCACCCCCTCCGAGGCTACAACCTGTGGTGCGACCGCAAGAGAAGAAGCACCAATGCCCACCACATCTCCACCACTCACATCAAAGGTTACCACATTATTGATCAGACTGATATTGGTAAGAGGAGTCTCCGTCGCTTCATCGTCCCAGTCTAACGCCGAAGGCTCTGTATCATCGGAAAAGGCGGTCAGAGTCTCTTGCTGGAAAGCCCATTTGCTTAACGTAGCCTTTATCGCATAGCAACACCGGTGCTCATCCTCATTATTGATCGTTCCCGGATCATCCTCCCATCGGGAAAGATAAGAAGCAGAACGATCCACATGATAAATCAGAAGCCCATATCCCAAAGCCTCAACCTGCGACGTATTATCCCATTTCAGAGGAGCACGGGTCTCCAACAAGAAGTATTCTCCCGGTGTCGATGTGGGTATCTGAAAGGCTTTATTCTCTTGGATCGAAGGCAGGGAGTAAGTAACAGCTTTATTGCTCATCACATCCGGTGTCATCCAGTCCATGAGCATCCGTTCGATGGCACTGAGATAGGGAGGTGTATTGCCGTCATTGTTGTAATTGCCGGAGTCCATCAGAAAGTAGTTTTTCATCACAGCAACACCATTGCCCACCGTCTTGTAGAAATCCGGCAAACCGATCACATGACCAAACTCATGACAGAACGTGCCGATGGAAGCGGGATTCAGACCATTGTTCTTACGTAGCTCGGAAGAGCAGGCATACGTATATATTTTCTTTCCATCGATAGCAACTTTGCCTGATAAGGTATATTTGTGCGACCAGACCAGATCTGACGAAGAGGGATATTGAGCCTGATCATATCCTGCATATATCACGAATACATTGTCCAAAGCACCATCTCCATTCTGATCATATTGGGTAAAGTCTGCATTGAAGAGAGCATCTGCCTGCTGACAAGCTTCCCATACCATATCTGGGGCGTGATAATCAAAATCTGCCGAGTCTCTTCCATAATAGTCAGAAGTGCCGGATAGTACAACAGGGCCTATCACGTCAAAGTCCGGTTCAAATGATCCGTTGGAATTCTCCAGATAATAGTCACGCACACTTCCTGTAGCTCCATTATCACTATAGCCTGCTTCGTTAAGGCTTCGTGAGAAGGCTTGGTTGGGATCGGTTACGGTAAATCGCAGGTCGATGAAGCTGACCAGGATGACTAATGTTTTGACTTTCCCTTTCGTTGGAAAAGGGTTTGGTTGGGTAGTTGGCTCGTCAATTGCCAGACTCCTTGCTTGCCGGTTTGTCAGAGGGAAAGAGGTTCTCAGCACGACAGATGCGTTTAACAGGAACCGGCATTCTTGCGGGTCACGTTGTGCTTTGTCATGCGCCAACTGAGTACCGGCAACTACCGCCTGTTCCTTTTGAATCGCATAGACAAAACCTCCCACTGCATTGCGCACAATCCGATAGCCGTCCTCCGTATAAAGAGCATGCCTCGGACCATTCTCCTCCCAATACACGGTAAGGATCGTTTTGTCCGGTTGTCTGAACTTCTCAGACTCCGTCTCTCCCCTGGCAGCATATGCACCGGTAACAATCAGCGATAAGAGAAACAGGAGGAGTACTCTGGCACGCATGTATTGTATTTGTTTCATCTGATTCAGCTACTACTGTTTGATTACTAAAAAGAAAGGTACGCGATATTCATCCGATCAGTCCTATAGATTGTGCAAAAATAGCAATTCCCTACGAATCACCATTATTACTGTCATATAATATTATTTTTGTTACCTTTGCCTTCACAACAAATAAGTTATACGACATGAAAACCTTTATGGACAAAGACTTTCTTTTGCAGACAGATTTTGCAAAAGAACTATATCATCAGCATGCAGCCAAGATGCCAATCATCGATTACCACTGTCATCTGAACCCTGCAATGGTTGCTAATGACCACAAGTTCAAGTCAATTACCGAAGCCTGGCTGGGTGGCGATCATTATAAATGGAGAGCCATGCGCACCAACGGCATCGATGAGAAATATATTATGGGAGAAGACTCCTCCGATTGGGAAAAGTTTGAGAAATGGGCGGAGACTGTGCCTTATACCATGCGAAACCCGCTTTACCAATGGACACACCTCGAACTGCGAACAGCTTTTGGCATCGACAAGATTCTCTCTCCGGCTACTGCCCGTGAAATCTATGAGGAATGTAACGCCAAACTGCAGACTCCGGAGTTTAGCGCGCGCGGACTGATGCGCAAGTATCATGTCGAAACGGTCTGCACGACAGATGATCCCGCCGACTCACTGGAATATCATCAGGCAGTCCGGAAAGACGGCTTTGAGATCAAGATGCTTCCCACATGGCGCCCCGACAAAGCAATGGCAGTAGAAAGTCCGGAGGCTTTCCGCAGTTATCTGGAGAAGCTGGGAGCTGCTGCCGATTGTTCGATATCCTCTTTTACCGATCTGCTTACCGCACTGCGCAAAAGACAAGACTTCTTTGCGGCAAACGGTTGCAAGCTCTCCGATCATGGCATCGAAACTTTCTTTGCCACTCCTTATACTCCCGCCGAGATCACGACGATCTTCAACAAAGTGTATGGTGGTATGATGCTGACTCCTGAAGAAGTGCTGAAGTTCAAGTCCGCTATGATGATTGAATTTGCGATCATGGATTGGGAAAAAGGATGGACGCAACAGTTCCATTATGGAGCAATGCGCAACAACAACAGCAAGATGTTTCACAAACTCGGTCCGGACACCGGATATGATTCGATTGCTTCTTCGCAAACGGCGCAGGAACTGTCGCGCTTCCTGGATACGCTTGCTTCACAAGACAAACTGACAAAGACGATCCTCTACAACCTCAATCCTTGCGATAACGAGATGATCGCCACGATGATCGGCAACTTCCAGGACGGCACAATGCCCGGTAAGATCCAATGGGGCAGCGGCTGGTGGTTCCTCGATCAGAAGACAGGGATGGTTAATCAGATGAATGCACTCTCACTCCTCGGACTGCTGAGTCGCTTTGTCGGCATGCTAACCGACTCCCGCAGTTTCCTCTCCTACCCACGTCACGAGTGTTTCCGTCGCACACTCTGCGATCTGATCGGCACCGATGTGGAAAATGGCGAACTGCCGGCTTCCGAACTACCGTTCCTCGGACAGATGGTAGAAGATATCAGCTACAACAATGCGAAGAACTATTTCAAGTTCTAAGTGATTTCAAGTAAAAAGGGCTGCCTTCTTCAATTGAGGCAGCCCTTTTTGTAGTATAACAGTTCTAAATAGCAGACAGCGTTATTTCTTTTCCCAGAGTTTTTCCATTGTTTCCAATGTCTTTCCTTTGGTTTCCGGCACCATCTTCCACACAAACACAGCAGCCAAGATAGACAACACACCATATACCCAATAGGAGAAACCATGATTGAAGGATTCAACCAGATAACTATTCTTATCCATAATCGGGAAAGTTGAAGAAATCAGGAAGTTGGATACCCACTGAGCTGCCACTGCGATAGACATCACACTGGAACGAACACTGTTGGGGAATATTTCTGAAAGCATTACCCAACATACAGGTCCCCATGACATAGCAAAGCCGGCTGTATAGGCAAGCATACAGATCATTTTGACTGTGCCCGACATACTTTCTGAAAATGCAGTACCCAGCACAATCATCGAGACAGCCATAACCAAAGCACCGATGATCAGCAACGGTTTGCGGCCAAACTTATCCACCGTAAGAATCGCCAATACAGTAAAAGTCAGGTTGACAATACCCACGATGATGGTCTGCAACAACGAACTATCTGTGGAGGCGCCCATGCTCTTGAAGATTTCCGGTGCATAATACAGCACCACATTGATACCCACAAACTGCTGGAAAGCAGAGAGCAAAACGCCAACAATGATAATCTTGAAGCCATAGGACTTGATCGGAAGAACCAAAGCAATAAAGAAACTTCCAATCATAGACAATTCAAAGGCATTGGAAAACAAGGCATATTTCAACGTGATGAATGCAACCAGAAATAAGGCCAACCAGGATATCATAAATTGATAATACGGTTTCAGAGATACATTCTCTTCCTTCTTAAAACTCTCGCGTATCTCGATCATCTCTTGTTTGGCAAGATCTTTTCCTACCAGTTTGATCAGGATAGCCTTTGCTTTCTCAGTATGTCCTTTCATCACGAGCCACCTCGGCGTTTCCGGCACAAAGAACAACAACAGGAAGAAAAGACCTGCGGGAATACAAAGGGAAGCAAACATCCATCTCCAGCCAATGGAATTCAGCCATGTGCTATCCCCTTGTTTTGCAATATAATAGTTCACAAAGTAAACAATCAACATACCAAAGATGATGGCAAACTGGTTCAGCGACACCAGACTGCCACGTTTGGAAGGAGGAGCGATTTCTGCAATATACATCGGTGAAACCATGGAAGCGATACCCACTCCAATACCTCCAAGGATACGATAAGCTACAAAATGATACACAAAGGTATAGTCACCGGTGCCCGGCATACCGTAACCCATTTCAGGCCAGGCTGAACCAACGGCAGCCAGAAAGAATAAAATAGCAGCACTGAAGAGCGCTTTCTTACGGCCAAACTTCTGACTGATCCAACCTGCCACAGAGGCGCCCAACACACATCCGATCAAAGCGCTACTGACCACAAAGCCCTCCATAGCACTTGCAAGATCGGGATTCAGACCCATCGGTTCAATGAATGTATGCCTCAACGATTCTACAGTACCTGAGATAACAGCCGTATCATAGCCGAAAAGCAACCCACCGAGAGTCGCAATGACTGTTATTCCAAAAGCAAAAGATTTACTGGATTCGTTTTTCATAAGCAATAGATTTAATTATTTGTTTAAATACTTGATTATCCGTCCAAAACAAACCGAACGGCTTACAAAAATATCACTTTACAAGCAACAAATAGAAGGATAGATTAAAAAGTATTGTTAAATATTTAGAAGAGTAAAACCTACTTATGGTAATCTTTACAATAAGCATCCTCCAATCGGTCCTCAATTCTGTTGTATATAGCATGTAATTAAGATTGTAGGGATCATAAAACACCCTAATCTCTTGATGTTAAAAGGAACAGTAAAGAAATTTGAAGGAAATAGTCACTCTGATTCATTCATCCGTATGAACGCAGTCAAACATCAAGACGTTTGTTCCGTTTAGCCGGTTATTAGTCTCCGCTGTGAGAGACTGACCAGAGAGTCAAATGTCTTAATGTATGCGCAATCTGTTTGAATAATAAACAAATTCACGTAATATTATTTTGATTATTAAAACACAATACATATTTTTACATGATTTTAAATCTACATTGGCACCTAATGTAATCATTATATCATGAAAGCACTACATTACAAAAGAGTTTCCTTCCTACTGCTCATCACCGTCTTGTTAATTACAAGTCTGAATGGATGGAGCAATGCCTTGCCGGACAGTAGTAAAACAGGAAACAAACAAATAACTCTGGGGCAGCGGATCACCGGTATGGCGACTCTGATGAGGGATAACTATCCTGAGAAGATTTACATTCAGACCGATCGTCCCATTTACAACCTCTATGATACCATCTGGTACAAGGTATGGGTCATGCAGGCAGGCACACTCCTACCCACCGGAAAGAGCCAGCTGGTCTATGTCGATCTGATCAATGAAGCAAACAGGGTGACCCAAAGTGCGCAATACACCCTCAAAGGAGGAAGTGCCAACGGACAGTTTGTGCTGACCAAAGCCATACAGGACAAAGGGATCTACCGCATCCGTGCCTACACCCGCTGGCAGAAGAACTTCGGCGACTCCGCCTGCTTCGAGAAGATAATCCCGATCTGGGGAGACATGTTTGAGGAACAGGAAAACAAGAGATTCGTGTCGATTATCAATGAAAACGATAGACAGGTCTTTATCACACAAGGGCAATTCCAGAAGCGCAAACAGAAAGCGGAGGAAGAAAAGCTGATTCAGGCACAGAAGAAAGTCAACAGGGAGCTCGAACTGGATGTGCAGTTCCTCCCCGAAGGGGGCAAACTGATTGCCGGTGTCGCCAATCGGGTGGCATATAAAGCACTGTTCCCCGATGGAAGAAGTGTAGCGGTTGAGGGAATGGTTGTGGATCAGGAGGGTAACGAGGTAACCACTTTTGCCTCGGAGCACAAAGGGATGGGTGCTTTCCTATTGGTACCGGATACAGGGAAACAGTATTCCGCCCGTCTGTTTAATGACCAGTTTATCGCTCTGCCGACCGTTGAAAAGGAAGGGGTCGGACTGATGGTCGTCTCCAAACCGACATCTGACACACTGGTAGTTGCAGTCAATGCCTCCCTTGGTGTCGTCAGCAACCAATCGCAGTTCACTTTACTGGCCGAGTCTCGCGGACTGCCTACCAAAGAGGCATATAACATTCAGATGAACAAGTCGCGCGTCCTCATCCATATCCCCAAAGAGAACCTGAAGTCGGGCATCAACCGCCTCACACTCTTCAGCACTGACGGACAGCCACTCTGCGAACGGTTAGTCTATATCGACCGGAAAGACGAACTGAAGTTTACTGTCAAGACAAACTGGGAGATCAAGTCAGACACGGCTCAGATGATGACGGTAAAGATTTGTCCGCAGCTCAGCGGAACCCCTGTAGCAGGTTCCTTTGCTGTGAGCGTCACCAACAAGAACCGGGTACCGGTGGATTCCATCCAGAAGACGTTTCGCTCCGAGATGTTACTTTCTTCGGATCTGAAAGGTTTCGTCGAAACACCGGGATATTACTTCAACAATCCGTATGACAGTATCAGCAAACAGCTGGATCTGCTCCTGCTCACCCACGGATGGAGAGGATACGGCTGGGACGATGTCACAAGAAAGAGTTTCACTCATCTGCCTGACACAGCCTTCACTGTTTCCGGAATGGTGAGCAACCTTCTGGGGAAACCTGTTGCAGGAAGAAGAGTCTCTTTATTTGTGCAGGGAGGAAAGGCGATTGCTAAAGATAGTAAGTCAGATAGGAACGGACGGTTCAAATTCACAAATCTGGATGTAAGAGAGACCTCCATGGTACGGGTCAATCTGGAGAAAGACAAGAAGAGTCGTTGGGGGCTGGGGATAGAGATTGACACTATATATGGCAAGCCTATTTTCCCCATAGTTCGACTCGAAAACTACCTGTATGAAACAGAAGAAATAGATTCTCTGATGTTTGCATACAGAGACATGAAGGAAGAAAACAGTTCCTATCTGGACAGCCTCCGCAAACAAAAAGGTATTCATCTACTCGGAGAAGTGACGGTAACTGAACGAAAAAAGATACCAAAGTCCTGGAATAAGAATGGCAGTGGTGTGGCAGACATCGTAATTGACTCCGTACAAATAGGACGATATGATGCCTATGCCAATGTGATTGAAGTACTAAAAGCGGAATTGCCCGGATTTAAAAAAGATATCAGTTCGCCCAGAGATGCGAAGGGGGATCGGGTGTTTCGGCAATATGAGTTCTATAATGTTAACGGCAGGCCGGTCTATTTCTTTATTGATGCTGAAGCAATCTCCACCGCATTAAAATGGGAACTTCCTAAAACACCGGGAGGCGTAGCTATAAATGCAGATCTAACAGAATACGGCGTAATGATGCGAACAAAATATTTACTTGAAGGTCTGGCCGGTAGCGATATCAGAGGTATTGAAGTGTTGACGACAAGAGAAAATCTAGCCAACTACCAAAGTGAGACGGATGACGAATCAACGATTCTTGACCTTGACTACCGTCCGATTGCAGCGATTGTCCTTATTACTACCAAAAAAGGACAAGGGCCACGCGATATGGTTCGTTCGAGAACCTATTATTCAGAATTGCGCGGCGGCTCGATACCCCAAAGCTTCTATGTGCCAAAGTACTATCCAAAAGATCCGATCGATCAGATCAACTATGACGGTAAACAGGTGTATTACTGGAACCCCGCGTTGCTGACAAACGGCGAGCAGGACGTGGAAGTCACATTCCCGGTAGGTGCACTCATGAAAGGGAGCCTGCAACTGGAGATAGAAGGGACTGATCTGAACGGACATATCGGCACACAAAGACAAGATATCAATCTGAATCCAAAGGATCAGTAAGTAAAGAAGAATATAAAATCGAACAATCATGAAAGATTTAAGCGGTAAAAAGTTACTCCTCACACTGATATTGGCAACAATAGTACTGACAAGCCTGAATATCAGGAGTAACAGTATGCCGAAAGATGTGTTGATTACGGACAAAAAAACGCTTTCTCTGGGTCAGCGGATCACAGGTATGGCAACTCTGATGAGGGATAACTATCCCGAGAAAATCTATGTACAGACCGATCGCCCCATCTATAACCTCTATGACACTATTTGGTATAAGGTGTGGGTCATGCAGGCAGGCACTCTCCTTCCTACTGAAAAGAGCCATTTGGTTTATGTTGACCTGATCAATGAATCAAACAAGATTACACAAAGTGCGCAATACACTCTAAAAGGTGGAAGTGCCAACGGACAGTTTGTACTGACCAAAGCCATCCAGGACAAGGGGATTTACCGCCTACGTGCTTACACACGGTGGCAGAAGAACTTCGGCGATTCTGCCTGCTTCGAGAAGATAATCCCTATCTGGGGAGACATGTATAAGGAACAGGAAAACAAACGATTTGTTTATGTAGTTAATAAATTTCTTACGCAAGGGCAATTACAGAGACAATTACAGAAGGCAGAGGATAAAAAACTGATGGAGGCACAGAAGAAAGTTAACCGGGAGTTCGAACTGGATGTGCAGTTTCTCCCCGAAGGGGGCAAACTGATCGCTGGTCTCGCCAATAAGGTTGCCTTCAAAGCGCTGTTTCCTGATGGAAGAAGTGTAGCCGTGGAGGGAACAATCGTGGATCAGGAGGGTAAAGAGATAACTACTTTTGCCTCGGAGCACAAAGGGATGGGTGCCTTACTATT
>Ga0209125_1003419_pt1 | contig 10957 bp, 17 predicted proteins | sample BarGraIncub1131A_FD_184503 | JGI IMG/M metagenome (GOLD analysis project Ga0209125, IMG submission 184503) | Arctic peat soil microbial communities from Barrow, Alaska - Barrow Graham LP Incubations 11-31A (SPAdes) (version 2) | ecosystem: Environmental > Terrestrial > Soil > Wetlands > Peat... | reverse complement strand
TTTATCCTCGGTGAAGGAGCCCCATACATGACAATGGACCACACTTACGCTCACACCTGACTGACGGTTTGCCGTCATGACGCTTCCCATACTTGAGGAAGCACCTAGAAGGGCTAGGGTTCGTTATGAGCTCTGCCCTTTTTCATTGTGTCTGCCGTCCTGCTAGCCCGACCTGCCGTTGCGCGGCCCAAGGAAGTACCACAGCAGCAGACCCAGAACGGGCAGCAACACTACCGCGATTATCCAGATCAATTTTTTTTCGTTGGATACCGCGCTTTGGAAAATGTTGAGAATGGCCCAAATGTCCCCAGCGAGTACCAGCACGCCAAAAAGTCCGTTGTATCCAAAGTTCATCATTCCAAGTCCCTTTTGCTTACGGCCCAAGTCGTCAATACGTGAGCCTCAGGCAATGTAGCTTGAATACGCCTGTTGCGCCAAGTTAACCTGAAAGATGCACTTCATTCCTCTATCAGGCCTTCTTTTTTGACTTAGCAGGCACCGCCGCCGCCACGTGCGCCACAGGTGCCTTGCCGTCGGCTTCAGTTGCAACGCCTGAGCCTTCCTTCAGTGCTTCTTCAAATTCAGCCAACTCCTTGCCAATTGAAGCATATTTCTTGGACTTAGCTCTGTTGTCGGTCCAGTTGAGGACAGCCGCTTCCAGGTCTTCCTTGAAATGAGCCAGTGCTGATTCCTTGACGGATTTGGGTGCCGTGCCGGACCAGAGGTCAATTAGGTCTGACAGGCCATTGTCAAAGTCTTCGAAGGTTTTAAGGTGGATCCATTGGCCGCTTTTGTCAAACATTTCTTCTTTCGGTACTTGCAAGGGTTGCAGTTTAGCGGGGCGAATCAAGGAATCACTGGCTCCAGCCCGCCCACTACTGCCTTGATGCAACTGATATACACCTTGTTCTCGGCAAGCCCAGTACGTGCAGGGGAACCACAAGCTGCATCGGAACGACCTTTACATCAGGATTGCTTTAGCCGCTCAACAATGTTGCTTACCAAGACTTCGGGATGCAGCCCTGCGCCAAGAACTGTATTGCAGCTTGGACACAGATATAAGCCGACTTGGGTCACGTTCTGGCTGTGCTCTGAAATATCGGCCACTTCGAACTTCACCGTCGAAACAGGCGCTTCGCATTTTGGACATTTGGCATCGTGATGCATGGTAAGTCCTCCAGTTAAATAGGTGCGTCGATTGTTGCACCAAGGCCGATAGAAGGCTAGCGGGGCGATCAGCCGAATCGGAGTGGTCCAATTGGGCTATCCGTGCTTGCCAATCAGGGAATCACGACACTGGCAACAGCACCGACGGCTTTGGCTGTGACCTTGACCCCGGTGGCAACCGAACATTTCTCAGGCAGTCGTGCGCGATTTGGAGTTTCCCCTCCCGCCCCTCGAAGTTCAACACCAAATCGTGGCCGAAATCGAGGGCTACCAAAAAATCATCGACGGTGCCCGGCAGGTGCTGGACAACTACAAACCGGTCATTGCCATACAGGCTGACTGGCCGCTCGTAGACCTTGGGAAGCTGTGCTCCTTGGGTGGTGCAATCACTACCGATGTAGATTTGTCTCTCCCATACTTCGGCGCTGACAGCATTGAATCAAACAGCGGCAGGTTATTGAAGACAGAAACAGCTCAAAGTCAACGGGTTAATGGTCCGGTCTATGCGTTTTCCGGGCAACGATTGCTGTACAGCAAGATTCGTCCCTACCTCAACAAATTGACAGTCGTTGATATGCAGGGCTATTGCAGCTCCGACATGTATCCCCTTGTCCCCGACTCATCCCAGATAGAAATCCCGTATTTGGCTACCTACATGCTTTCCAAGGCATTTAACGATGGCATCCGCGGGCATTACGAACGCGCGAGCATCCCCAAGATCAATCGAGCGCAGTTGTTCTCCACAGAAATCCCCCTCCCCGATCTGGCCACCCAACGCGCCATCGTCGCCGAAATCGAGGCCGAGCAAGCCCTGGTGACTGCAAACCGTGAACTCATCCGCCGCATGGAAGCCAAGGTCAAAGCCGCCATAGACCGGGTGTGGGGGGACGCGAGCTAATGTAGACGATACGCTGCCTTTCTACTAGACCAATGCAGTTGAGGACTTCCTACCACTTTGTAAGTTTTTGCCCACACGATGCCTTGAACTCGGCCGGTACAGAAGGATTGATCGCGTCAATCGATTACAAATTGGTATTGGACTGTTGTACTGTTTGAACAGCCGTAATGAATTCATTAATTTATCGTGTCTTGTATGGTTGTGCTGTATAAGCTTATGGTTGTACAATGGTGAAAACTGAGGAAAGTCCATATGCACACCTTTACGAAATCAGGCGCCCTAAAGTTCATCCAGTATGCAATCGATAAGGGTCTCGTCAAATCCAATACTGGCGTAGGTTGGAGGAGCGCTTTTGGGAGGATCTTTGAGGATCTTGCCGCAGATGGCTCACTTGATGACGTTGATATTTCGTCAGAAGTTTTGCGTTACAACAACCGCCACCCTGGAGTGCTTTCGCCAGATTCGTTAAAACAGTATGAAAAACGTGTTATCTACGTAACTCAAGAATTCCGAAAATATCTTGAGAACCCAACGGGATACAAAGGCGTTCAGGGGCGTCCACAGTCAGTTTCTAAGGTGAGTGCGAAAAAGACCGTTTCCGACGTAAAGCAAATCGCTACTCCTCACGCTAGTCCCACTGCTACTGAAATTGTGGCAACAAAGCAAATAACAAGCGCGGTTACCGAAACGAGTTTGATGATGCCGTTTCCTCTGCGCCCTAGCTTTTTAGCTCAGATCATTATTCCACGTGACCTAAGCAAGGATGAAGCCAATCGGTTGTGTAATTTCATCCAGGCGCTGGCACACGAGCCAACCACAATATGAGCGATTCCAAAGGCGAAGAGCCAGACATGCAACTGTCTAGCCCTTCAATCCAATCAAGTCCTGCACGGACGGCTCAGCCTGTGAGCTTGGACAAGCAGAAGGGACAGGTGATGAAAAAAACCATCAGAAGAACCTAACTGCAGGAGGTCAAGATTGGCATTGACCTCCCTGATTCTATCAATAATGGGCAAACGGTCGGTCGCCCATTTCCATATTCAAACCTTTGATCCGGTTTTCCCAATCAAGGAATCACTGCACCAGCGACCGCACCTACGGCCTTGGCAGTCACCTTGACCCCGGTGGCAACCACGGTGACCGCAGCATCAGCAACCGCCACTACGGCACACGCTTGCAGGGTCAGAGCAATGATGACACCTATGACCAAGCGAAAGGCGTTCTTCAAAGGTAGCTCCGTTTGACGAGAGGCCTGTTCATTCGAATCGTCTAGTCGATCTTGACTATTGTGTTGCCAACAGCTCCACCGTGAACACCAAAGCCGCGTTCGCTGGAATGAGGCCACCACCAGCACCAGCACTGCCATAAGCCAGGGAGCTTGGAATGATAAGAGTGCGCGTTCCGCCAACCTTCATGCCAACAACGCCCTGATCCCACCCTGCTATCACTTGCCCAGAACCCAATTTGAACGAGAACGGTGTCTTGCCAACTGACGAAGCGAACTGTGTGCCATGGAAATTGGCTTCTGATGCGCTGTACAACCAGCCTGTGTAGTTCACCGTCACGGTGTTGCCCGCAGCAGCAGTGGTACCGGTACCAACGGCGGTGTCTGTGATCTGCAGCGCTATCGGTCCAGTGGAAGCAGGAGTGACAGGAGGGGCATCATTGCCGCAACCGCTCAAAAGTAAGCCGAGGGCCAATGCCGTTGCTGCCAGGATTTTTTTCATCTCAATATGCTTTCCGTAATAGTCGTCGATGGTCCCCCGAACCAATTAGGAACATCCAGCGGTCGGGTATCCTTACCAAAAATCAATTGGGAGGATTGCCGGAATGGATGATGATGAGAAGGTACGCAGAAATCTGGTTGTGGTCAGCGCAGTCATACTGGTTTCGGCATGGCTTGACATTCCGTTTTCCGCACTTATTGAGAAGCTCGTAGGCCAGAAATATCCGAGTCCTGACATTTTTAGGATATGGATTTTGGGTTTTGCCGTCATGATCTATACGGGTGTCCGTTACAGGTTTTCATCGGAAGGCGCGCAATATAGTTCTGAGATTCAAGGCGAGTTACAGCGCATGCGGGAGGCCTTGACTTATGTCGAAGTACAGAAGCAGGCTGATGCGTACTCAAAAACAGGTCGTGAGCCAACAGTTTTTGGAGGGAAGCTCAGTGAATTTGCCGAGACGCGTCGAGCAGAAACTGATAATGGTTCAGAACTGGGGGATTGGGGCCGTCCTCAAATGCAGTTAACCGTCTATGAGCACCGCGTTGATCCATGGAGTTTTTCTATGTCGGCGAGCTTTGTGTGGCTGATGGGGGATCGGCGGATGACGTCAACTGGTAACTCAGTGATTGATGTGAAAATAAAAGGTTTTTACAGATGGTTGATTGAGTTACAGGCGAGACTTCAAACTTGGGGATACTCTGCGAGTTCCATCAAATACTTGGTTCCTGTATTGTTGTCGTTGTGTGCCGTGTCAACCATTTGCTTCAAAGTGTTGCAGGCATATCTCGCGACAGGCTGACCCAGCGACGGCACTGTACGCACCAGACGTTAGACAGCAGTAGCTTCTTGGCGTGGGCAGGAACCTTGGCACATAGCTTGGTAGTAGGGCCGGTGAATTTGGTGAGGTGGATAATTCGGCAACGACGTGGAGAAAAGATGCCGATTTACGAATATGCCTGTGGTGACTGCGGAAACGAGTTCGAAGCCCTTGTGCGTTCTGACACGACCCCGGAATGCCCGAGCTGTCACTCAATAAAGCTTGACAAATTGCTTTCTGTATTTGCAACCACAGCCGCGTCAGGGCGTGATGCACCGGTTATGGCAGGCCCATGTGGCGGATGTCCAAATGCGGGCGGGCCAGAATCCTGTGCCTTTAACCACTAGATTTAGCAAAGCGCACTGGGCAAGTTGGTGGTCTGCAATGGAGAGCAGCGAAGTTCGGCAGTGCGGCGATAGGAGTTGATTGTCACAGTCAGCAATCGGGCAAGCCAATTGCGTAAGTTCGGTCACTGTAAGCGTCACCCCCCAAACTCAACCACCCTAGCCACTTTACCGCTGCACTCCGAGCAAAAGCCAGACAACAGCAAGTCGCCACCCACAATAGACCCGGTGTAATCGGTAATAGTGACACCACGGCCACAATGACTGCACCAGACATTTGCCAATATCAGCCGCTTACCTTCGTCTGGAACTGCTGCCCACAGCTTGACGGCAGGGTCTTCGGTGAACTTCGGTATTGAGTCGGTGGGCATGGGAATGAGTTTAGCGGTCAGAATGGCGGCTTCAATCAAGCCAACCGACTGCAAAGCCAGCCAACTCAGCCATGAATTTTTCTGATGTCATCAAATCCCTGAATCAGGCTTCAGCTTTTGATCTGTATCGCATGCGTGCAGCCATTGACCGTGTCATTGACGATCCCAAGTGGCTCCAGGCAATCCAGGCAAGGCTGCAGGTTGGCCAAGAAGTGTCGTATTTCAGCGTTCAGTCTAATGCCCTCAAACATGCCAAAGTACTGGAGCTACGCAGAACACAGGCTGTTTTGCGGGATATGGAGGATGCCCAGAGTTGGATCATTTCCTACGCTGCCATTAACCTCGACGGTGCAGACGTACAGATTCGGGAACATCAGCCGCAGGGATTAGGCCGCAACGAGGTCGCAATTGGCGAAACAGTTGGATTCCTCGACCGCGATCAGCAACAACGAACGGGTAAGGTAATTCGCTTGAACGACAAGACGGTGACGCTGCAATGCGGCAATTCACAGTGGCGGGTTGCTTACAGCTTCCTGCATCGGGTGGTCGACTCAGTAGGGCTGATGCACGACGTGATTGAAATTAGCGGCCAATGGACAGCGGAGAATGACCAATTGACATGACAGGTGGGCCGCCCAAAGCCTTCGTACATACACCCACGCCCCGCCCACCGAACCAATGCAGAACTGAATGGGTCCCAATAGACCAATCCAGACAAGAAAAAAGCACCAAGGCTTTTGACCTAAGTGCTTGATTCGTTTCTTATTTTTGGCTCCTCGACCTGGGCTCGAACCAGGGACCTACGGATTAACAGGCGGTACTCGGAATGCCCCGCCAGCCCGCATAAACCGTCACTTTCAGAAAATATCTGTCTAATATTTTTTGTGAATTGTATATAGGTCTAGCTATGGAGATACCGGTATTTCGGGTCTGAAACTACTGGATATTAGACAGCAGCGATGCGCCTTTTTCAGTGAGCCATCCGCTTCGTAAAGTGACGCCGTAATCAATCAAGCCGCGCCCTACTGCCCGCTCCACGGCGCAGGCACAAACTTTCTCGGGTTGCCCGGTACGCTGCTGCAGCAAGTCTTCTGGCCAGCCGATGCTGTAGCCAGTCTTTTTACTGTCATCGTAGGCCTGCAGCACCTGCAGGTCTGTGATGTCCTTCGTCGCCATCAGCCCATCACCACTTGGTTGGCCACCGCCGTCTCGCGCCAGCGCTGCTTGACGTAGATTTCGGTCGTGGTCTTGTCTTCATGGCCACAGAGCTGCTGGATCTGCTCGATCGGGATACCGGCCTGCCACATGTCGGTGGCGCCCTTGCCCTTGAGGTCGCGAAAGCCAAATGACGGCATCGGCTCCATGCCCTTGGCCTTGCGCGCTTTGTTGACCTTACCAATGCTGCGCTTGAGCATGGCGCTCAGGCCGTCGTAGCTGTAGGCGTTGCCGTCGCGCGTTCGGATGATGGGCTGGCGCAGCTTGGGCACGTCGCCCAGGCTGGCCCGGATCAGTCTATCCAGCTCGGCCGGCGTGGCGATCTTCATCCACTTGCCGGTCTTGCCCTGGCGAAAGTGCAGTTTGCGCTGCTTGTCCTCGGTCAGCAGGATCTCGGTGGTCCAGCTGATGATGTCGCTCTCGGGCCGCTGCAGCGTGCGGTAGGTCAGCTCCATCATCAGGCGTACAGACGTGTGCGCCAGGGCCCACACGTCGCGGTATTCGTCATGCGTGACGTAGCGGTCGCGCTTGGCTTCGGGGTTGCGCTTGATGCCGCTGGCTCGCAGGCAGGGATTGATCTTGAGGCCTGGCACCTTGCCGGTGCGGATCAGCCAGCTGATGCAGCTGCTCAAGGCCGCTTTTTCTCGGTTGGCCGGCACCGGGCGGCCCAGCTCGGCGTTGGTGTCCAGGTAGTCTTGCACGGTCGACGGGTCGACGTCGAGCGGGGTCATTGGCGGGGCAAAAAAGACACGCAGCGCACCGGGTTTTTTGTCGGTGCCTTTGATCGCATTGATGTAGTCGTCAAGGGTGCGTTGGGCCAGCGTCTTGGCCGTGACGCGCTCCCGGCAGTTCGCCAGAAACATGTCGAGCCAGTAGACCATGGTGCCGTATTGGCCGTCGGGGTCGTTGTAAAGGCGGGCCGCCTGGTTAGCCTCGGCTTTATCGGTGCCCAGGCGCTCCCAGCGGCCGTCGCGGTGGACGTAGTAAAGCGCCCCGTGTTTTTCGTAGACACGGGGTTCCAGTCCGGTATCTTCGGATTTGCGTTTGCGGCCCATGGTGGCCATGTTACGCCACGGCCTTTCGCCTGCCAAACGCCAGCACCAAGGCGTCGCGGTTGGGCTTGGCGCGCTCGGCTTCGGCGGCGATCGCCTGGATCTGCTGCAGGCCCGACAGCACGGCCTCGGCATGCGTGCGCATCACCAGTGGGCGGCCATTGGGCTTGAGCATGACAGTCAAACCCATGCCGCGCAGATGGCGTGCCCTGGCTGCATTGGTGACCAGGCCGTCGCACATGTCGTCAATTTCTCGGTCGGTGTACCAGGGGGTCATGACGAAACCCTCCCAGCCAGAACCTCGGCCGCTTTATGCAGCCGCGCATTGAACCAGCGCCGAATCACATAGGACCGGCAAACGCTGATGACCGTGTACAGCACACCGATGAATAGGTTCTGCCCGACACTGATGTGAAAGCCGATCAGCGGCAGGATCAGCAGGTTGGCCACGAAGTTGATAGAAAAGCCGATTGCCACGTTGATGCATGCTTCGATAAACGAGCCGAGCCGGGTTTGAGTCATGCTGATGCCTTCCTATAAATTTTTGAAAAATCGCCCTTGATCGCATGCCCACGCCAGCGCAGAACATTGGCAAGGTCAGCACGATCGGCGTGGCTGTGGCTGGCCTGACGCAGCAGGCCGAGGTAGCTATTGCCTGCGGTGAATGTTTCATCGTCTGGCATCGTGTGCAGGCGACTGATGGCTGTGGCCATCGTCCGTTTGCGCGTGGTCCGGCGCCACGGCTTGATGACATGGCCCACGAAGTCAATCCCGCGCTCTATCGGCTGCAGAATGGTCTTGGTGGGGTTTAGGTGCGCGCCCAGTCGCTCGGGAAGCCAGGCCCCGATGCGCAGCAGCGCCTGGTGCAGCCACTGCGGTGATTCGTGCAATAGGATGAAGTCATCCACATAGCGCACGTAATGGTGTGCATGGATCTGGTGTTTGCAGAATTGGTCCAGAGCGTCCAGGTGTACGTTGGCAAAGAACTGGCTGCTCAGGTTGCCGATCGGCAGGCCGGTGTCCGCCGGTGCGTTGAACAGGCTTTTGTGCGGCGGCACCCGGGCCAACAGGGCAGCACTGCCGCGCAGTTCTACATTGGTGCGGGGGTCGTGAAACAGGATGGTGTCAGCCAGTTGCAGCCACCAGCCATCTGGCACCTTGGCGGCGATCTGCGCGTGCAACACATGCTTGTCGATCGCCACAAAGAAATTGGAAAGGTCCAGCTTCAAATAGAACGCCGGGCGGCTCCAGTTCTGGGTAATGCTGCGCACGTCGTGTTCCAGGCGCTGGGCGGCGTAGAGCGTGCCTCGGCCGGGAATGCAGGCGCAAGAGTTGGCAATGAAGCTGGCGTAAAAACGCGGGCTGATCTGGTTGTAGAACAGGTGGTGCACGATGCGATCGCGGAATTCTGCAGCCCACACTTCGCGTGGCTTGGGCCGGGTGATGACAAAACAAATAGAGCGGCCGGGGCGGTACTGGCCACTGCACAATTCCTCATGCAGGTTGACCAGGTTGGCTTCCAGCCGCTCTTCAAACGCCAGCGCGCTGGCGGTGTTGCGCTTGGAGGCGCGGCAATCGAGGTAGGCTTGCACCAGGTCCCCGAATGCGTAGGGTTTTGAATCTGCGGACGGCTCGGGCTCTGGCCTCAGAGGACTTGCTGCCGTCGCTCTGAATGCCGTAGCTGAAGTACTGAATCCAGGCGCTGCTGGCCGAGGACTGCGTGCCCGTCCAGTGCCAGCGCTCGGTGTCGAGCTTGTCGTGCAGGTTGGCGTAGAGCAGGGCGGCCTCGAAGCGCGTGGGCAGGCGGGCACCGTTGCCCAGGCCATCCGCCCACTTGAGGGCATCGGCCCAGTTCAGGTCTTGCTCTGGCACGGCTTCGAGCAGCACGAGGTGGGCGTCAGGCGCGCCGTCTTCGCCGCGCGAGACGCCGGCATAAATGCCGCCTTGCTCAGGCCAGATTTCACCGATGGATGGGGTGGACGTAGCGGGCACGCTCGGATCCAAAAAGCGCTGATCCAGCGACTTGTAAAACGCATCCATGATGGCGCGTGAGCGGGGTGTCAATTCGAAATCAATAGGAATGGTGATTGCGTGAGTCATTATTTGCTCTCGTGAAATTAAAGGATTGAAGGGCTCAAGCACTGAGTTGAATCAAGCGGACGGCTCGGGCTCTGGCCTCAGAGGACTTGCCGTAGTTGTCCTGAAAGCCGTGGCCGAAGTGCTGAATCCAGGCGCTGATGGCCGAGTACTGCGTGCTGGTCCAGTACCAGTCGTCCTGGTCAAACTGGTCTTTGAGGTTGGCGGCCAGCAAGTGCATTTCGGCCTGACTGGGCAGGTGATAGTCAGCGTGGCCCTCGATCTGCAGGGCGGCAATGCGCTTGCCAAGAGCGAGATTGGCAGCGACCATGGCGGCGGTGTTGGCGCGGCCGTCAAAGTAGCTCTCAGCGCCGGCAATGCGGGTGCCGTAGCCGCCCCATTCGATGTCCACGATCTCGCCTTGCTCGGCGGTGGCCACGATCAGGTGGTAGTCAGGCTGGCCATCGTGGCCAGCCATGATTCCGGCGTAGATGCCGCCTTGTTCTGGCCAGGGTTGACCGATGCGGGGTGCGTTGATTTTTGGCATGTTGAGCTCCAGTTCAGGTTGGGTTGGTGGTGGGGAAAGAATTCATGGCGCGGCCGCCCAGTGCGCGGATGCGATCCATCTGCGCCAGGCTCCAATGGGCTGCCTTGACGGCAATGCCGTGGCGGTCGATATCGATCAGGCCGTCCATGACGTGCGCAGCAGCTCTAGCAACAAGCAGCTCAGGGCCGCTGAAGGCCACGCGCGCGGTCATCCGGTAGCGGGCAATCACGCTGCCATAAATATCGAGCTGGTCACAGATCGCGGCCACGGCCTCGGGCGTGAATTCGGTGCCATCCTGCTGCTGCAGGCGCATGATCTGGCTGTAGGTGTAGCCGGTCTCGATCCAGTCCCACAGGTCGGCCGTGGTGGCGCTGCCATCGGTGAAGCGCGTGACCAGGTCCCAGTGAATGATCTTGCTGTCCAGGCACTGGGAACGGGCCAGCTTGGGCTGCCAGAACTTGGGCAGGGTCCCTGCGGATTGGCGGCGCGTTTGGATGAAGCTGATGCGGCTCATACTTCCACCGCCTTCGCCTGGGCGTTGTCCTTGATCATCCTGGGAGTCAGCATCAGCATGCTGCTGTTGAAGCTGGCCATGCCGCCGGTGCGCCCTTTGAAGGTCAGCATCCAGGCACCGTCAGCCAGCTGCTGCGTGATGGTGCCCGGTCTGCCGGCCCACTTGCACTGGCTGAGCTGCAGCAGCCCGGTGTCACTGGTCACGCACACGCGCACGCCCACCGCCAGAG
>Ga0209125_1003417_pt1 | contig 10958 bp, 12 predicted proteins | sample BarGraIncub1131A_FD_184503 | JGI IMG/M metagenome (GOLD analysis project Ga0209125, IMG submission 184503) | Arctic peat soil microbial communities from Barrow, Alaska - Barrow Graham LP Incubations 11-31A (SPAdes) (version 2) | ecosystem: Environmental > Terrestrial > Soil > Wetlands > Peat... | reverse complement strand
GGCGGAACATCGGAAATGTCGTAATCATATCCAGCTTCACCGAGTATGATTGCTCCGCTTTCCACATCTGTGTCGGCGGTAAGCTTTGCCTTTAAGGCGATACCTGCTTCGTCACGGAGGTAGTCGGGCACACGAATGTCGTTATTGATATCAAGCAGTTCTTCGCAAAGGTCACATTTCGCAGCCCAGCTAGCCGGTGTGCCCTTGCCGAAATCGCCGCAGTTATCGCAGAAACCGCAGGCTTTAGCAAGCTTTGCAGTAATGTCTGCTCCAAGCGCAGAGAAGGTGGTAATTGCATTTACCAAATTCATCGCCGTCATCTTCTTGTTGCGGAGGACTAGCACACCGGGGGCAATGGCCAGGGCAAGTCCGCTTTTCACATCGAACTCGCAGGTCGCCACAATTTCATCGGGAATTTCAGTCAAGGGGTTAATTATTTCTTCTTTTTTCATATTCGGTTTCCTTCCATTCTAAAATAATTAAACCACCAAAGCTTTTGGTGGTTCGTGGATAAGTTTATATTCGCCCTCACTAGAAATGTTGAGCATGGGAAACAGTGTAAGCTGACGTCCTTTCTCCTTGATAAAGGGCCGTGGGTCGTAGTTGGTCATGATGATTTCCTCGTAAGCATCGCCCTCCTTGTGGCTCATGCTATTGGGCCGGGTGGTGTAGAAGATGTAGAAGTCTTGATACAATTCCAAGATTTCGGGGGCATAGTTGTAGCTGACCATAACATAGCCCATGGCTTCCTTAATGGTATCGTGCAACCGTTTGTGATCATCTTTTGTAAACACCACGGCATAAAAGCCCTCGGCTTCAAAGTATGGCGGGTCACAGTAGATGAAAGCATTTTCCCTGTCATACTGCTTAATAAGAGCTTCAAAGTCCTTGTTTTCGATGGTTACCTCAGAAAAGGCTCGTGAGAAATTCCAGATGTCTACAAAAAATCTACGTACATCGCACTTTTTGCCGCCGTAGGTATCACCATTTGCGTTGAAGCTGTAACGCAGGAGCTTATAATAGGCGGCGGCTCGCTTGATGCCACGGTGTTTTGCTTTTTGGGTTAGAAGCTTCTTTATTTGTCTGGCACTGGGTGGCTCGAACATGACCTCGGTGAGAAACAGCTCTCTCTTTAAGTCCTCTTTTGTAAATTCTTCCTGCTCAATAAATTTTTTGCATAGCTCAAAATCGTCTCTGGAGTTGAGAGTTAAAAAGCCCAACTGTCTCAAAAGAGCCAGCGGCTTTTCCCTCGCGCAGCGTATAAGGTTGACTAAATTGCCGTTAAAATCGTTGTAGACCTTGAGATTAGCCTGTGGGCAGTCGAGGTTTAGGGTGACCGTTCCGCTGCCTCCAAACACATCAACACTCCGTTCATACCTCGGCGGGGCAAGGAGATTGATGAGCCACATGAGTCTTGCCTTACCACCCACCCAACTGATAATGCTTTTTGTAATTGTTTTCACCTCGTTTCAGGATGTAAATCTTCATGTACTGTTGAATGAAGTTATTTTGCACAGCAAAAAGAGCGATTGTTTTCTGCATTTGCAGTAACAATCGCTCTTAATTAGCGTTATTTATTATTCTTTTTTGAAGTCTGTGACGCTATTTTTTAATATTTGAGACGCCAGAATTCGATAACATGGACCAGGAGATTGAGTAGGGGATCCGCAAATTGCGGGTCCCTTTTCCTGTTACATAACCATCTGCTGCGATTCGGAGTGGTCATGTACTGGGACGAACGATGTATCGTTGCGGGTAATATAGGATTTCTCGTCCTTTGTTAACAGAAGCCCTTGATGTTCCAGCAGATCGGCAGCGTAGACTTCAAAATCGAAGCAGTCGGTGAGAGAGCTCTCGCCATGGAAGTAACCGTGCTGCTGAAGCTCCCGCATGGCGTAATCGTGAAAATCCGCCTCGGTGATAACGTCATAGCAGCTAAGGTTCTGACTTATATCCACAGCCGCTGCGAGAGTGCGGCACCCTTCATACTCAAGGGCTGCGGCGAACTTCTCCATGAAGTGCGGCATGCCCTGGCCACGCTCGTCTAAAGCAAAGCCAAGATTCTGTCCGTCGAAAATCAGTTCAGCAAGGCTGTCGTAATAATCCGCTATGTTCCTGACCTCCGGCAAGATGCACTTTGCTTCCAGCAGTCGGCATTCCTCAATTGTCCGCACCCCCAGCGCGTCCAGCGCGATGCCGATTTCATCCGGTCTGCCGTTGCTGATTTTCTCGTAATCGGGCAGCTTAAGCCATACACCCTCGGGATTCTGGTCGGATGCCAGACGAAGCTTGACGCTCCAGTCCTTATCCTCAAGCTGAGCAAGGTTTGTGCCGTCGTAATGCCGGTCGTCATCGCAACTGCCGTGGTACACATACGCGCCGCCGGCAAATTGGCCGGGGTGTTCCTCCATATATCTGCCGGCAAGTTTGTCCAGATCGAGGTAGGTAAGCAGCACATCGTCCATGTTGTGCTCTTCGCGAGCGAGGAATTCGCCGATCTGACGCGGATTATCTGCAGGATAGCACAGCTCGTATTCCGTCAGGTTCGCAAGCAATTCTACAGCCTCCTTCCCGCAACCGGGCGGGTTCGCAGCTATCACACCGTGCAGGAGAATCGCTTCCTTAGCGGTGAGTCCATCCAGCCTTTGATTGAGCCACACGGATTCCTCGGACGTAGTGTTGCGAATACTCCGAAGCGTATCAAAGCTTCTATCCAAGTGTCATTCCTCCCATCTGCGGAGCTTGCTCATAGGCTTTTGGATCAGCTCCATGTACATGCACTGGAGAAAACTGCTCTTGCTCGGTCTGAATGCTCCAGTTGTTATTACAGCTCCAGAGATGGGCATACATCTCACCATCGCTGAACTTAATGGCGTGCTGTTCAAATCCCTCTCCGAAACCGTCGCTGGCCTGACCGGACACATAATCCTTCAAAAGCTCCAACTCCTCCGGCGTCAGTGTACCGACAACCCTGCATTCGGCAACGCCCCACAGCTTACCCTCTCGGGTCTCCGCACCAAATTGAAGAGAGCGTACCTTTTGTTCTACGCCATCGTGCTCGCTGTAGTATTTCATAAGGCCGCGCTCGGCCTCTTCCGGTCTGCGTTCCCGCAGAATAGCGCCGGCAATGGTGTCGGCGTAACTTGTCACTGTGCAGTCGTCCATGGTCAGCTCATCATTTTCCATATCGCCATAATCGTTACGTTCGTAGTAGGTCACGGTCATGGGCATATAGAGCTTCAGGAGCGTTGGCTCTTGCGGCAGGATGCTGAACCGATCCTCATCCAGCACGAGTCCAAGGGTACGGCCATTGTCCCAAATGCAATGAAATGTGCCGATATCATCAATGAAATCCAGCGTACCCGTTGTCCCCGGCTCCACGGGATTATACTGGTCCCTCATTTCCGTCAGTCTGATTCGGGATCCTTTTGGAAATTGTTCACGCAAGAATTCAAGCCATTTTTGGTTAACTGCCATTTTACATACCTCCAAAATTAATGCCCTGTGAGGGCGGTATTTCATATTCTTCAAGAGATCTGGGATTTTTCTCACCGAAGAGGTTATAGATCTCATCATCAACCGCCTTTCGCACCTGTGGATCATCCGTGAGCGTCTGATAGCGGAAACCGGATGTAGCATGATAAGGCAGTTCCTCCTGGATAGCCTTGAGGTACTCTTCTGGGTCGGTATAAGTGATTTCTTCACCGCTGGCGAAGGAGACTCTGCCAACGGCGGGCTTCTCCGCCTGCTGCTGCCGCTGTACCCTCAGGTCAAAACACGTTAAATACGCGTTGTAGTCCCCGCGCTGCGGGTTGCAACGCAGACAGTAGCGGTAGTTCGGCGTTTCCACAATGTAGCCGCAATTTTGCTTGTAGACGCCTGTGATCTCACCGCCGTGTGTATAGCAATAAGAAGACATGGTGGAGAGGTCATTCAGCGGTCCGCACCGCAACTCGTTTACAACCTCGGTCAACTCCGACTTGAATTCCGGCGAATTTAGCGTATCGTCGCCGCGTGGGTGCCATGTCGTCCAGAACTCGTCACCGTCTCTGCCAAAGTCCATGCGAACATGGCCAATGCAGCCAAGCTCTGCGTCCTGCTCTGGCGTCGCGTTATAGAAAAGGCCCGCCTCTTCGGAAGAGGCGGGCCACGGAATGTGTTTCTGCGGGTTGGCAGAACTTTGGGGTTCATGATTATTTTCTCTTCTGTTTTTGTCTTCCATATGGCGTCATCTCCCATCTTGTTTTGTCAAGCACACAACATACCATCAAGTGCTTTGGAAAGCTACTCCATTTTCATAACCCTCAGAAATAAAGCATCACTTGGCAGTGCAGTTTGTTATCTGCACGGGTCAAACGAATCGTAATCATTCCAGATATCCCATTTGGAAGCTCATTCGCTCACTTGGAGAACCAAAAAGAATCTCCTGGACACTCACAAAGCCTTTATAGGAAATATACCCGCGACTGTTGAACTCGCCCTTTTCCTGCGCAATACGCTCGCTGCAGTATTTTTCATAGTCATAAAATCCATCGAGATTGTCATCATATTCGTAATGCCCCGAAGATCGGATCATGTGCCTGCCGTAATCTTTGGGCGTTCGGGCTCCTGGAACAAAGTCGAACAAGTCAAGCTGTTCGGCCAAGTGCTGGATTTCGGTGGCATTTTGGGGCTTAGCAAACTGGATGGCCGCGCCTAGTTTCTCCATATCTACGGTATCCAGCTTGAATGTAACCTTGCAAAGTTCGTTTAGGCTACTAAGGCTCTCATGCTCCATATCCAGCACTTTGTCCAGTTCCTCCGGCAGAGCGCTTTCATAAGACGCAGACTCACATCAGCCAGCTTATCGCAACCCGCACGCTGCATCACGCGATGGAGCTGGCTGTCCGGCATTGGTAGATAGAGAAAGCAATCCTTTTCGCTTGACACCCCCAGAGACATTGCAAGCTCCATGGAACAGTCTTCATAACCACACCGTATTCCGGGTGTTGGCCGTTGGTTAAAACTGCTTGAATCATGTTGCTTCCTCCTACCTTTTTTTCAATCTTTCAACTTCGGACCGGACACAGCTCCCATCACTGCGCCAGCAAATAAATCCGTGTGCGGAGTATGGGCACCCTCTGCATTTTTCAAAAAGGGAGCAAATAGGCTCTTCCGGCGGGTCGGGCGAACGCTCCGGGGCGCAGAGCTGAACTTTGTATCGTTCACAATCATGAGGCATTTATGTCTCCTTTCTGCAAACGCAAAAAAGCCGGGGCCTCAAATTGAAGCTCCGGCTTGTGCACGCTTGCTGTTTTAATTTACATGGTTTGTTCTGTGGCGAGACGGTCAGTGAGCCGGCAAATTTGCCCCCAAGGTGGTTGTTTTGTTTGTTTCCACAAAATTATCCAAATTGCCTGTTTAACCGCCTATTTATATGTTTGGTTTATAAACTATGCTTTTTTGCCAGTAATTTGAATTCTTAAAGTTCATCAGTTATAGTTCCATCCTGCATATTAATTAGCTTCAAGCTACCATTATTTGAAGGGTGATAACAAAATAAATAGCTTCCAAAACAGTTTATTGTCGTTGCCTCGATAGGGGCAACCTCGACCACGTTACTCCCATTGAGATCTGCTTTATAAATATATGGGACATTTTCGCTATTTGAGCTCGCAAAATAGATACCGTCTGTATTTACATCAAATGCTCCTGTATATAAAGCAAGTTGACAAATTTTCGTTGGAATTGTATCGTCCAAATTTGCTTTGTAAAGATAGAGGTTGTTGTCGCTCTCATATTGTTCGAAATATATCTGATTGTCAGCTATCTTAAAATGATTAAATGCCTTATTATATAGTAGCTCTAAATTTGACCCGTCAATGTTCATTGAATATATCTTTTTATCTGACGTTGAAAAGAATACCTCCTCGTTGTAACCACAAATTTTATAACTAGGGATATTTGATAAAGTCTTCAACTGTAGACCATCCTTACTAATTGAATAGACTCCACTACTTGAAGTCATGAAAATTGCATCCTTGTATATATCAAAGCTGATGACACTAATGCTTGATATTTCGTCTTTATCTGTGCTATTTGTCTTTACTCGATATAATTTACTATTATCGCTCATATTGACGTAATAGATGTTATCTCCATCAAGTTTTATTTCCCCAACACTATCGTCGCAAACCTTCTCTTTATTATTGCCATCTATATTTGAAGAGTATAGCTTATTACTATCTTTGAAATTCGAAAAGTAAATTATATTATATTTATTAATAATATTAAAACTATTATTTGAACTTGCCTTGTCTCTTAAAACAGTTCCTTTACAACCGGATACCAGTACAGCAACGATAAGTATGATGGTTCCTACGATAGCCAAATATAACGATGAACTTTTTCTTTTTGGATCTTTTGTACAGATATTTTTTACCTCAGAAAAAACATTGTTTGAGTTCATATGTGACTTTTCCTTTCTGTCATAATTATACTATACAATTTATTAAATAAAACAATATTGATTTGCAAGAAGCCCAAAATTCTGGGCTTCTTGCAAATATTTTCACGGTTAATTATCGTATGTCTGAGGGTACCATTGCGAATAATTTGCTAGTTCAAATGCGTGTGAACCATAAAGATCACAATCAGTTAAGAGATTAGGATAATTACCTGACGTACATGCAGCTAAAGATTTTTTAAATCACACTATTTCATAATTAATTAAATTCAAGGTGAACTAATAGTAAAATTATAACCACTCAAGCTCCATTCTCTTACCTCCTCATTAAATACTATTAATGAATTCATAACAACATTATAAGCTTTTTGATCCAAATTCCAGTAATTAGGGCGGGTATAGGTTTTTTGCTCTCCACTCGTAGGAGTCGTATATAATTGTCCTGGAACTCTCTCCATAAATTGCCATGTCTGGTTGCCTCTACAGCTTATTGCCCCCCAAATATATTCATTATAATACTGCATTGCCGTCTGTTTTATAATTTTATTCTCAACCGATGCAGCTAGAGTGGATACTACAGTTGAGGTTGGATAGGATTGACCTCCAGCAAAAAGACTTCCAACAATATCAAGTATACTGAAAGCTACACCTACCGGAGTCGGAAGCGTCAAATCAGCAGCTAACATCGCGCCTTGTATAACAAGGTCTGCAATTTGTTGATATGTATTACCAGAGAGACCTGAAACTTCGTAGAAATTTGATGTAGCTGAAATGTGAAATACAGTATCATAATAGTTCCTATTACCATATCCAGTATAATATACAGATGTGGGGTTTGTATACAATGTAGCTTGAGCTCCTTGCGTACTTTCAGTAGTTAATGTAGTAGCCGCAGGTGTAATTGGGGTATACATCGTAACGGTGCAAGATGCAAGTGCGCCTGTTTCAAGTTTATCATTTATTGCCCGCAATTCATTTGCGAAATATTCGCTCAATTCATAGTCAGTGATAACTTGTTCAACTGCTACTGAATCATCAACATCAATACTTACTTCCGAGACCTCCAAGAAAGTGTTCTCATTAACTCGTAATAACAAATCTTTAGATTTAGTATCGGCAATTTGATAGATGTCTTCATTGTATTGGTTTATTCTAGTTTTTTCTGCACTACTTAAGATATTTTGAGCATTTGAAGTAGAATAGCATCCATGTCCTTCATAAGAAACATATAATGTATTAGAAGACAGGCTGCCCACAGAGCCCACCGCTAATACTGGAGTAATACTCATAGAAGTAGCTAGCAAAATACAAATTAGTTTTTTCATAGTTTTCCCTTTCATTATTGAATTTTCGATTGTACGTCACAATAAAGGTCTTTGGGATTTCCTATAATCTGGTAATAATCATTTCTTGAAACTGAGTACAAATACGATTTCTTTTCTGTAAAAACAATGCACCATTGTCCATAAAACAGGCATAAATCTCCAGGAGCTAAAAAGTTGGTAATTTTCTCACTTTTCCTACACCACAGTTTATCAATCATATTAGCCAAATTTATTTCACAATTTTCAGAAATATCAATGTTTTCATATGTTCCATCCTGCACAATTCGCATCATATAAGCATTATCATGTGATTCAATTATGGAACTGAGCTTTTCTGGATAGAAAAATAAAGTGTAGAAAAATAATAATACAAATAACAATATACAAACAATCTTAATTGTTTTTTTCGCCATATTACACTTCCTCAATTCGGATTATGTTTATATATTAACATAAATTAAATCCAGTATAAATTGCTTTTTGTAAAGGAAGCAGTTTTTTGCTTTTCTCCATTATAAAAACACATACATAAAATAGTCCTCCTTTTCACTTTTGTGATTGTTTTGCGTGATTATCCGTTATTGTATTACTATGTACGATATTATCACGTTATAATGTTAACGTCAAGCGGCATTCGTTATTCAAACGCTCGAATGTTCAATATTGACAATTAATATAAGTCGTTGTAAAATATTGCTGTTGAAGAAGGTGATATTATGAATTCCCTATCAAAAAGTGAGTACGATGTATTAGCACTTTTATGGTCTGAAAATCGTGGATTGACGGCTGTCGAAATTAACGATTTGGCCCAGGACAAGTCTTGGGTAAATACATCCGTACATCTCATTCTGACCAGCATGCTAGATAAAGGCGCTGTCGTCGTCGACGGTATGGTTAGATCTGGACGGACATACAGCCGTATTTTCAAAGCTGCGGTTACTCCGGAAGAATATTCGCTGATGCAGGTTAAACAGAATACGTCCTTTGCCAAGGACAAGAGCACTGCTATGACCAATCTGTTCGTTTCTCTCATCGACAGCGAAGAAATTAACATGGAGACCATCGGAAGAATTGAGGCGCTAATAAAAAAGAAGAAAGAGGGTTTCTAAATTGCACACCTCTATCTTCTCTTTTCTAATGTCGCTGTTTTGGTGCAGTATTTTTATTCTTTTCAGCACGATACTGAGGCATAAAAAAGGCTTCGTTCTCAAAAACGGCGTCAATCTTATTCTTCTTATAATGGCTATCGGGATAATACGGCTGTTTACACCCATAGAACCAAAATTCGCTACAGTTATTAGTTCAAGTACAGTTATGCCTTTTCTCCAGAAATTTCTCGGTGTGGAGCTATTCCAGCTTTCAGGTATTATTGTTGATCGTTTTGATCTCATTATTGCGATTTGGGTATTCGGTAGTATGGTTTATCTGCTCGGAATAATCATCGGAATTCTGAAACTAAAGCATAGAATAAGCCAGATAAATGATGAAGATAATGAGCAGGTCAGCAGAATAATGAGCGAGATTGTACTTAATACCAAACCGAATCAGAAGTACCGAATAATAGTATCGCCGGACATTGACACTCCCATGCTGGTAGGTTATTTTACCCCGACGGTTTTGATTCCTCCGTTGACTCTACCTGACGAGGAAATGAAATACGTATTGCTGCATGAGTGGAATCACTTTTTGCGTAAGCACTTATGGACAAAGTTGCTTTTCAACGTGCTTTGCGCTTTGCTATGGTGGAATCCCTTGGTCTACTTGATCAAAGAGGACATGGACTATGTTCTTGAAGTCAACTGTGACCGTTCTGTTGTCAATAGACTAGATGACGCAGAGCACGTGAAATATGTTGAATCCACCGTTAATGTCATGAAACAACTAGCCACAAAGCCTAGCCTTTCGCCGTCATCAATTGGATTCATAGCTGCTGATTCAGAGAATATCGTTCAGCGATGTGAGCTTGTGCTTTTTCCACCGAAGAGTTTAAGCAAGCTCGCCAAAGGAATTTTGGCTGCAATAGCTCTGGCTCTTGTTGTTCTTTCATATGCCTTTATCGTTCAGCCGGATACGCCACCTCCAATGGAGGTAGATGGAGCATCAAGCGCAGAACATGTTAGTATCACACCCGAAAATTCTTACTTTATTCCAAACGTAGACGGTACATACAACCTTTTTGTTGACGGAAAGTATTTGCTTTCAGTTAGCGCTAATAATATGGATATGCTGCCATATTCAAGCTTACCTATAAAAAATGAGGAGGATCACAAATGAAAGCCATGAAGAAACCCCTGTTATTCATTTTAGCTACTCTAATGATGATGAGTATCGTCGCAACAAACGCACTGGCTGCAGATATTCCATCTGTCGAATTAAATGGTTCGATAATAACTCCACAATCTGAAGTGACCGAATGGGTATTCCGTTACAATAACGGCGTGCTTCAGCAGAGGCTTTGGTCTCGTACATATGCAAAATGGCTCACCGAGTGGACAAACGTATAATTTACTGTTAAGTCATTTGCTATAGCCGCGTAATCAGCTTTATCTGACACCAACACATGTTTTTGTTTTCTAAGAAATAATTTGCTTATTAGAACGCCCTGTATTCTCAATGAATACAGGGCGTTCTTAATACACTTTGGCGCAAATTTGTCGCACAATTAGGTAAATGTAATTAGACAGATTCCAAGCTGTAGGTGACTTATGCCTTGTTTGTTTTTTGGCAATTTCTCTGAGATCGTACACAGAGTCAAGCAAGAGACTGTAATTCGATTGAAGCGCAGACTTCCAGGATACATGAGAGACACCCTGAGACTATAGTAGTGAAAAGGCCCATCGCTCCTCCTTTTGCCCATACCTCAGCCTTCTGCCGTTTGGGATTTATTTTCCTTCGCCGATTTCTCCGCCTGCACTTCCATGCGCATGCTTCTGACTAATTATCTGGTGTTATTAATAATACTCAGCTTAAGCTCTCTCCTGTTTGCATACCGCCCTCCGATTGTTGTTGCGTTCCGGTATAAGCAGTCTGAAAAGGGCTTTCCCTTCCGGGGTGATAAGCGTGTAAACGCCATGACGCCCGTTAACGCAGAAATCCTTCACCTCGAACAAGCCTCCTGTAAGCGTTTCGGAATAGGGCAGAAGTACGCCTCGAATTGTCCGAAATAGGAAACTGCCTCTGAGAAGGAA
>Ga0209125_1003411_pt1 | contig 10977 bp, 8 predicted proteins | sample BarGraIncub1131A_FD_184503 | JGI IMG/M metagenome (GOLD analysis project Ga0209125, IMG submission 184503) | Arctic peat soil microbial communities from Barrow, Alaska - Barrow Graham LP Incubations 11-31A (SPAdes) (version 2) | ecosystem: Environmental > Terrestrial > Soil > Wetlands > Peat... | reverse complement strand
CCCGGCAATCCACTCACCGCCGAAATCTCAATCCCTTACAATGCCATTTCTTAACCTATCAACCCACATCCCAAAGCCATTCCGCCTAACTCCCCTTCAGGCTCATACCTGAATTGGAAAATACTGACAGTCGTGCCGCCGGACCATTCGGGCGTGTCCGACATAGAAATGCTTTTGTGGCGGCCATTCTTGGCTGGGAATCCACCGGCTAGCAGCGCCAATTCGCGTTCCCTTGAGTGCTGCCATCGGCCGGGTGCGGAAGCTGGCAGAAACACTTTTGCTTATGTTCAGGAGGTCGATGGCTGCAGAGCGATAACCGCCATGCCAAACAAGGCAATGACTGCGCCCAAGACATCCCATCGAGTTAGGGACACGCCATCGACAAATCTCAGCCATAACAGAGCAACCACGATATACATGCCTCCGTACGCCGCGTAGGTTCTTCCGGCGGCAGTCGGGTGCAGCGTCAAAAGCCATGCGAAGAGCGCCAGCGACATCGCGGCTGGCAGCAACAGCAATGGGCTTTTCCCCTGCTTAAGGACGAGCCATGGCAAATAGCAGCCGATGATTTCGGCTAACGCAGTTATGGAAAACAAAAAAGTGAGGCGTATCAGTTCCACGACAAGCCCCGATGCACTACCTCGGCCATTGCGGCATGGGTGCTAAGGGCGGCTTCAGTGCTGAACTCGTGCTATTCCAGGCCGGATGCTCAGTAGTCCTCGTCGTCGTCCGGCGGGACGGCGCGGCTGTAGTCCAGTTCGAGGAACTGCGTCTGGCGCTGGGGCAGCAACACGAGGCGGGCGACGAAGGCGCGGCCGTCGGGCAGATGGACGTCGAGTAGATAGGAGCCGGCGGCGAGTCCCGGTACGCGAAAGAACCCTTGCCCATCGGTCTGCGCGGCGAGTTTCGCCGGGTCGCCGCCGCGCATGCGAACCAGCGCGCCAGCGAAAACCTTTGCGTCCACTGCGTCGACGACCCGTCCGACGAGATCGGTGGCCGACACTGCTGGCGCCTGGAGCGCAAGCAGCAACGCAGCGCTCAGACCGCTTGCCAGCCCGCGATGCGCCATACTCACCAGCCTACCAGCGCGCCAGCCTTGGCGGCGCGTTTCGTGTTGCCACCCAGCGCCTGACTCAAACGTACGCTGATCGCCGTGTTTTCGTAGTAGCCGGCAAAGCGGTCGGCGCCGGCGCCTTGCGCCGAGACCAGCACGTCGTCGCCGGCGTGCGGCGCGATATCCACGCTGCCGCCGGTCTTGTTGGCGCCGCCGACGACGTTGCGCGTCGGCATGTTGCCGGTCATCAACAGGCCTTCGGGTTGGCGCTCGGGGTTGGGCACGGCGGGCTGCTCGACGGTTTTTCCATCATCGGTGTGGCGCGAGGCGTTGGGCTTGAGCGGCTGGTAGTTGGTGAGGAAGCTCGTGCTGTAGGTGGGCCGCCCGCCGTCCTCGATGATCAGCTTGATGGCCGGGTCCACTTCGTCGGGATAGCCGTCGCCGTTTCTATCCTCGTAGGTCGGGAAGGTCGCGTCGTTGAAGGTGCCGATGGCGTCCTGCAGGGCACAGGGGCGATCCTTATCGGCCGGCGAACCAAGGGTGATCGGGTAGTTGCCGTCGCTCGTCGTGAAGCACGCTCCGGCCTGCCCGACCAGCGCGCCGGTCAGCGCAACGCCGATGATCGTTTGCGGCTGCGCATGGTCGGCGGTGACGACCAGCAAAGCGCGCCGGTCGCCGCCGAGGCGCTTGGCCGTGGCGGCGACCGTCCGGTCAAGCTCGATGACCTCGTAGATCGCCCGGTCGTATTCGAGGATGTGGCCGAACTTGTCCGATTGCGACTGTTCCACCAGCAGCATCCAGCCACCATCCCGGCGTCGTTCCCTGGCGGCCAGTGTGTCGAGTACGGCGATCGCCTTGTCTACCATCTCGGTCTTCATCGGTACCTGACGAAAGCAGTCGGCGACCGTTGCGCCGCAGCCTCTTCCCTGTGGCGGCGCGACGTTCATGCCCAGCTCGGGGTCGCTCGCGCCCTTGCCGCGAATCGTTGCCGCGCCGCGCGCCACTAGGCGGTCAAGCGTGCCGGGCAGGTTGTCGGCGCCAAGGCCGCTGGACGTGGTGCGAAACTCGCCGGTGAATACGCCGAGCAGTTTGTGGTCGGTTGGCGCGATGCGCAGTTCGTCGAGATTGCGCACGACGCTGTAGCCCTTGGCCGGTGCAATGTCGGCCAGCAAGTCGACGTCCTTGCGGCCGCCCTTGGCGTACTGATAGAAGGTTTTCAGGTCGGGGTTCTTCTCGTTCATCCAGTACGCCGCGCCGCCGCCCATCAGCACGTCGAGCGGCTGCGACAGCTCGGCCAGCGAAGCATAGCCCGTGCGCTTGAGCGCGCTGGCGTCGTCGTAATAGCCGATCATCTGCTGGGCGATATTCAGGTAGTTGCGGCGCGAGCGGTTGTGCGCCTGCACGGCAGCCGGCGTCGCGTCGACCAGGAAAGCGTCGGTGACGACGCCGATTTTCCAGCCGTGGACCCGCTTCATGTACTCGAAGACGGTCTCGATGCGCGGATTGTCGAGCGCGTTCTCGGGCGTGTTGTCGACCGACACCTGTAGGGCATTGTTTGACTGCTTCATGCCGCTGAGCGGGCTGGCCATACCCGGCGCCGAGTCGGTGATGATGCTGTCAAAGGCGGTCGTACGGCTGATTCCCTGCACCGGCATCTTTTCCATCGCCAGCGTGTCCTGGACGCGCCCTTCGAGCGCGCCCTTGCTGACGATACGCGCGGCTGTGCGCAGCGGCAGGCCGGTGCCGTCGCCGAGGAAGAACACCACCTTGCGCGCGGCGCCCGGCGCTTTCGGATTGGGCGCCGCCGCGACGTCGTAGCGATTGGCGATGCGCCGTTCAACGCCATCGACGGTGAGTACGGCCTCGACCTCGTAGTGGCCGGCCTGGTCGAAACTCAGGTTGCGCGCCGTGGCGCCGTACAGTAGCTCGCTCTGCGGCGTGCCCGATTCGCTGCCGCTGCCTTGCTTGGCAATGCGGCGTTTGAAGCTTTCGCTGATATTGCGCCCGTTGATCGTCAGCCGTACGAGCTGCGGTGCCGCTTGCGCGGGGATTTGCGTCTCAATGCGCAGGTCGAAGCGCTGGCCGGCGAATAGTTCGGTGGCGGTCGGCGGCAGCAGGCGCAGGCCGCTCTCGGGTTCGGCGTTCATTGTGAAGTCGGCCAGCTTGTGGCCAAAATAGATCGGGTCGGCAGCGTTGCGCGTCTTGCCGTCGCTGCGGAAGGGGGCGTCGTCGTCGCCTCCGGCCTGGGCAGCGGAGGCGAGAAAACAGGTGGCGAGCAAAGCCGCCAGGCGGGCAACGGAATATTTCCGGGTCATGTCGGACGAAGTCTCGGGAGTTTGCATTTGCCTACGATAAGGCGTCGGCATGACAGAAGTGTGACAGGCCGCACCGGCCCGGGCGGCGGTGGGCGCCCGGGCTTGCCGCGGTTTTGCTCAGGCCAGCAATTGCAGGCTGGACTTGCCGTATTTCAGGGTTTCTTCGTCTGGCAAGAAGGTGCCGGTGGCCTCGCTGCGGCCTTGCAGGACGAAGCGCGGGTTGGGCTGGCCCAACTGCTCGGCGGCCGATTTGCTGCGCTCGCCGATTTCGCCCTTCTTCAGGCGGTTGACGATCACGCCCAGGCGTGTGTCGGCGAAGTCCTTGAGCATCCAGGCGTCGCCATCGCTGTCGCCGACCACCAGCGCCGGGCCGTAACCCATGCGCGCCTGCAGTTCGTTGCGGATGCCGAGCGTCTTGCCCGGCCCCCAGTTAAACTGCCAGCCCCGTCGGTACTGGCTGGCGTAGCGATCGCCGTCCATTTCTAGGCGCAAACCGATGACGTTTTCCGCCGGCACCCGGTATCCGTACTTGGGTAGGCCGGCGAAGACGCGCACCACGTCGTCCAGCGAAGCGGTTGATACATACACATCGAAACCGTTGGTGCGCAGAGTGTCCATCAAACTGGCCATTTCGCTGTGAATGCGCAGACCGTGGAAGTGGCTGGCGGTGAGCACGCCGGTGCGGCCGGGCAACAGCTCCGAACTGCCATAGCGGGTCTTGTGCAGCGCATCGCCGAGCGCGAAGTCGTGGGAGGCTTCGGCTAGGGCCTGCACTTCGGCACGCGTGCTGTTCTTGAAGAGATAGATGATCCACTTGTAGCCGATCTCGATCGGGAAGCTGTCGCAGATCGCGTCGTACATGAAGCGCAGCTTGGCGCGGAAATCCTTGAACGGCTCGCTCTGTCGCACCTGTTCGAGCGTCTGCGTCCCGGCCAGGCCACGGTAGTTCTCGTGCAGCCAGCGATAGTCCGCCGCGACGTCGGCGGCAAGGTCTTCTGCCTTGACCGCCTGGCTGGCGTTGTTCCTGAACTCGGCCTTGAAAAGCCCGTCCGGGATGTCCTGGCGTACGACCCAGGCGAATTCGTCCGGCGAAAGTTTGAAGGCGAGCTGGTCGATCTGGTACATCAACAGCGCTTCCTCGCAGTCGTTCATGATGCAACTGTTGTCCCAGTCAAACACCGCATACGGTTTCTTCTTCGCGTCATAGCGCTTGGCGCCGTGGCCGAGGGCCAGCAGCAGTTGGTTGAGCGCGTTGCGGTTGGCGGCCGACCAGCGGGCCGGATCGACCGGCTGGAACTGCGCGGGCAGGACCGGATCGCGGGCCGCACTGGATATTCCCGGACCGGTCAGCAGAGCGCAGGCTCCGATCGTTTTCAACATGGAGCGACGTTGCATGAGGCGATTTCCTGTGGGTAAGAGATGAGCGGAAATCCGCTCGGGTTCGCTGCAGGATAGTTGCCCTAGATCGCCGTCATGGTGTGCAGGTGATAGACGACGCATCGCCGCTCCCGCCGCTGCTCCTTGACGCACCACGGCAGCGGTTTGACGCTGCGCAGTTCCGCCATGGCTTGGTTGAAAGCCGTCGTTTGCCGCCCGAACGTCTCGCGTTCGCGCTGGTTGGTTCTGGCCGCCACGATGCTCTTCATGCAGCGCCAGCGTTTGCCCGACTTTGTCTGGATGGCGCGGACTTCGTCGAGCGGATGGCGCACCCGGCAGTGGTAGCAGAAAACCGTATCAGTCATGGCTATTGGCAAGCTCAAGAGGAGACGCTGGCTATCCTCCTCCAGGATTCTTACGTCTTTGTGACGCGCTAGGGTAAAGGTTGCGTTTTCATCGTACGTTCATCGAAAGGTAACGTCGCCTGTCTAGACTGCCGACTCGTTTTCCATAAATAGAGGGTTTGGCGTGTCGTTCACTTCAAGTACTGCTCCCGGCTGGCTGACCGCGAATCCCGCCGTCGACATGATGGCGCGGTTAAGCTATCCGAAAAAAATACAGGCCATCGGCCTGATCGCCGGGATCGCCATCCTGCTCCTGACTGGTCAGCTCTTCTTTAGCCTGGCCGGGCAGATCGAACGCGCCTCGCTCGAACGCACCGGTCTGCTGCTCGTCCAGCCGCTGCGCGCGGTAATCGAGCCACTGCAGCAGCACCGCGGGCTGGCCAACGCCTGGGCCAGCGGCGACCAGAGCTTCCGCGACGAACATGCCAAGCAGCTGGTACCGGCAATCGAGGAACGCCGGCAGCAGGTCGATGCGGCCCTCGCCGCCGTCGAGGCCGATTTCCGCCACGACATGCCGGCCCTCGCCGACGATCCACGCTGGCTGGCGGCGCTACGTCTGTGGCGGGAAATCAAGAGCGGTGACCCGCTCGACCAGACGCAGCAACTCGAACGGCATAACGAGGCGATTGGAAAGCTGACGGCGGTCATCTCGAGCGCCGCCGACGCGACGCATCTGTCGGTCGATCCCTACGTCGGCACCTTCTATCTCGCCCAGTTGGTTGTCCGCCAGATGCCGACGCTGATCGAACAGAGCTCGAAGATCCGCGACATCGGTGCCGGCATCTATGCCAGCAAGGAACTGTTGCGCGACGACAAGAACCTGATCATTTCGCTGAACACGATGACCGGCACCGGACTCGATGAAGTGCGCGACGTCATCGACCAGAAGGTGCTGACCACCATGCCTTCGCTGAAGAAAGATCTGGCCGGCGACATCGAGCGTCTGACCGGCATCGCCGAAGCAGTCGATACCTTCGCCCAGTTCAAGCTGCTCGGCAAACTCTTCGACTCGCCACCGCAGGCCTTCTTCGCCGGCATGACCTGGTCGGAGCGTGACCGGCTCGACGGCTTTGGCGTCGTCAAGCGCGACCTCTCGCTCGATTCCGGGCAGGCCATCGCGCCGGGGCCGATCGGCCAGATGTATGCGACGCTCGACCGCTATACCCGACTGCTCGACAGCACCATCGAACACCGGCTGTGGAACCTCTATCAGCAGCTGGCACTCAACCTCCTCGTCTCCTTTGGTGCGCTGGTCGTCGTCATCTACATGCTGTACGTGATGTACGTCTCCTTCCCGATCCGCAAGCTGATCACAGCGACCGAGGCGGTGGCCGGCGGCAACCTCGACGTAAAAATGGAAATCGAGCGCAACGACGAAATCGGTCAATTGGCACGGGCCTTCAATACGATGACCGAAGCCGTGCGCTTCAATCGTGACAACCTCGAACGTCTGGTCAGTGAACGGACGGCCGATCTGGCCGATAAGAACCAGCTGATCACGGACAGCATCGACTATGCTCTGGTCATTCAGTCGTCCTTCCTGCGTGCCTCACGCCAGGATATGGCGAGCAGCCTTGCCGACTACTTCATGATCTGGGACCCCCGCGACACGGTGGGTGGCGACTACCTGTATTTTCGGCGCTTCGACGACGGCTACTTTTTTGCCGTCATCGACTGCACCGGGCACGGCGTTCCTGGGGCCTTCATGACCCTGATCATGGCTTCCTATCTGAACAATCTGCTGACCCACGACAATCGGCACGATCCGGCGGCCCTGCTCGGGCGTATGAACCGCGCAGTCAAGCAGGCGCTGGGTCAGATCGAGGGGGGAGCACACGCCAAACACCACCTTGATCAGCACGATGAAGGGTATCGTTCGGACGACGGGATGGATGCAGCCTTCGGCTGGGTCGACACCACGACGCATGCACTGACCTACGCCGGCGCCAAGACGCCGCTCTTCTACCTGCATCCCGACGATACCGAGGTACGAACGCTCGACGGTCCACGTACCGGCGTCGGCTACACGGATACGCCGCTCGATTTCTGCTGGGAAAACCGCCACCTCGTCCTGCAGTCCGGCACGGCCATCTACGTCACCACCGACGGTTTGATCGATCAGGTCGGCGAAGCCAAGCACATCTCTTACGGGAAGCGTCGTCTGCACCAGACGATTCTGGCGGCGCGCGCATTGCCGATGAGCGCCCAGCAGGAGGCGATCCGGGAGCCCTTCCTGGCGCACCAGGGCGGGCAGCCCCGGCGCGACGACGTGAGCATGTTTGCCTTCCGTTATTCGTGAAAAGGAGCGCACCATGAACATTGAAATCTTCCGGGGCTATCGCCAGTTCGTCGGCGAACAAGGCGTGCTCTTCTATTACGACGGCTTTCTGTCGCAACCGATCATCACGGCCATCGGCGAGGCCTTGCGCGGCAAGCTGGAAGCCGAGGACAGCGCGAGCCGGGCAACACGCAAGGTCTTTTCCGCTTTCATCGAAATGATGCAGAACATCATCCACTACGCCGACGCCGGCCCGGCGGCCGAAAGCAGCGTGACCCCCTGCGGCAACGTCGCCGTTGGCCGCAAGAACGATCATTACTACATCGTCTCCGGCAACACCGTGGCAACGAGCCACATTGAGCGTCTGCGCACGAAGCTGGAAACCATTCGTGCTATGCCGCGCGACGAGATCCAGGCCGAATACAAACGCAAGCTGCGCACGGACGAACAGGATGAGAACAGCAAGGGTGCCGGCTTGGGTTTTCTCACCGTCGCGCGCGACGCGTCCGAGCCGATCGAGTTCCACTTCGAGCCGATCGCCGGGTCGGGCAATGCGCTCTCTTTTTTCTACCTCAAAGCTACTGTCTGAATCCGAATGGAGTACCCATGCAAGATCTCTACATCCCCGGCGAGCGCGACAAGCCGGAAATCGATTTCAAGTTTTCCGAGCACCATCTGCTGCTACGCGGCGAATCCTTTCCGGAAAATGCGCTGGCCTTCTACGGGCCGCTCGTTGCCGCCTTGATGGACTATCTCGGGCAGACTAGAAACACGCCGATCACGGTCGACATCGAGTTGCGTTACTTCAATTCGAGCAGCACCAAGATTCTGCTCAACATCTTCCGCATGCTCGATCAGGCATCGTCCAACCACAATACCGTTTTTCTCAACTGGCGCCACGATCCCGAGGACGACACGATTGCCGAGTTTGGCGCCGACATCGCCAACGATTTCATCACCCTGCAGTACCACGCCGTTGAAACCCTCTGACCAGCGGCCAGGGGAGGCGTCGTGAGCGAAGCATTCAATCTCTTCGAGCACGAAGAGGGAATCGCGGAAGCGGCTCGCCGCGCGCTCGAAGAAGGCAAGCTCTCCGCGGATGCCAAGGCCGCCATGGCACCGCTGCTTGATGGTTACCTTCGTCTTCTGCGTGAATCAAAGCAGTTGATCCGCATCGCCGATCATCGCGAACGCGACTTAAGCCGCCTCAACCGCAAACTGGAGGCGCTGACGCGTTCCCTTGCTTACCAAGCCGAACACGACCGGCTGACCGGTGCCTTGAACAAGGGCGCGATCAGCGAATGCATCGTCCGGCACCTGGCAAGCGCCCAATGCAGTCTGTTGATGATCGACATCGATTGCTTCAAGCAAGTCAACGACACCTACGGCCACCTGGCCGGTGACCGCATTCTGAGCGGGCTGGCCGACCGTCTGCAGGATTTGCTCGGCGACAGCGAATTTTTTGGCCGCTTTGGCGGTGAAGAATTCGTCGTCGTCAGCCGCGAGACCTCGCGGCTCAAAGCGCGCGTCCTAGCCGAACGCCTGCGGCGTGGGGTCGAGGAACTGCCCTTCGAGGCGGGTACGCCGCTGCCGCTCCATATCACGCTGAGCATCGGACTGACCCTGTGCGATCCCGGCGAAACGCTCGACGCCGCGCTCGGTCGAGCCGATCAAGCGCTTTACGTGGCCAAGCGCGGCGGGCGCAATCGCGTCGAGTCGGATGGCTAGTCCAGCTACGAATTCGGCGTCGCGGCGTCGTCCAGACAACTGGCCTGTCGGCTGCCATACGTAGCAAGTATCGCGTAACCCCTCGCCACAATTCGGCCTGGGCGCATGGCGCCCTTTAGCCGAAGGCAACCGAATGGGGCGGGGAGGCAAGTGACGGTTTGCCGGGGTGTTTTTTGCTGCTCGACATACGGCTTGACCAAAGTTTGGGTATCCGTAATCTGCGGTTGATTTCTTGTTGCGCACCGCAGTATTGTGACGACATAGATATCCCGCTGGGGTCAGTCGTCCGAATTCGGCCATAGCGGTGGTGAATATCCGGATAAAGCGAACGGCTGCACACTGATCGCATTGCTGAACAGTGCGAGGTGCTGACGCAGACGTTGAAGGGGCATTACGGGCCCTACGGGGTCGATGGCAACTCGACGAGTTTCAGTCGCTTCCGATATGCGGTGTGCTGGTCGTGGCATAAATGCTCCGCCGACGCTCCGAAGAGGCCCAACTCGACTGGCCGACCTTCAACCGCCTGCTAGGGCGCTACCCGCTGCCTCTGCCCCATAGGAAACGCAAACGCCCCCCCACTTCGCAGCGAACCCGTACGACGAGGAGTTCGATGCGTCGATCGTGCACGTCCGGATTTGCGGGGCTGGGCAGGTGACTACCCAGGGCGACCCGATTAGATTAGCATCGGTATCAGAATGATTCCCGTTGGCTCTGCTGAACTTTGTTCCGCATTTCTCGCAGACTGAACCCCATGTCGCCACAACGCTCGTTCGTCTATTACGTCGTCGCTGTGCTAGCTGCCGCGGTAATGGTGTTTCTGTCCGGCTTCGTGGTCTGGAAGCAGAGACAGGAAGGGGTATCTGAACGGTTTGGCGGGCGAGGCGATTCCGTTCGAGGGGCGCGTTGCAGCGATCTGCGACGTCTATGACGCGCTGACGAGCATACGTCCCTATAAGAAGGCTTGGCCTTCAGAAGATGCTGTTACCTATATCGTCAGTGAGTCAGGGAAAGCCTTTGATCCTGCTCTGGTCGCTCTATTCGTTGATCTGATCCCTGAATACGCGGAAATCCGAGAACGCAACAGCGACGGGGCATCAAGCGCGCGAGATAGTCAGTCGGCAATCTAGTGAGGGTAGCGCTCGGAATCGCCGTACTGGCGGGTGGTAGCGGAGTGCGCGTTCGACAAGTAAGCGGTCGCTGCCGAGACGTTGAACGTAAAGGGCCCGTTGAAGCACCTGTGGCTGTCAGCCGTCATGGCCGATGTCGGCTGGAATGGCCTTTTTTGGCGAAGATCGAGTACAAACTGACACGTGAAGGCGGGCGGATCGCCAAGATCGACCGCTGGTTGCCTTTGTCAAAGCGTTGCTCGTGCTGCGGCGCGATTACGAAGGAACTGAAACTTTCGGGTCGGGATTGGCAGGGTGTTGCGTGCGGCAAAATTCACGGCCGCGACGACAATGTCCGCCAGAACATCCGTACCGAAGCTATTGTCATTCTCAACGCGGCTGGACGGTTCGTTTCAGCCTATGGCGGCCGCGTCAGCCCCGCGGTTATTGCGCGGGCAGCGGCCAACGAAGTGGGAAGCCTACTTTTTACGGCGTAGGAGCAGCCACCCCATGCGCGAGGGGCTCCATCCAATCCGCACTGGTTCGCTAGCGAACCTTTTGGCCCGAGGCCATGCTGCGCGAAGGCACCGCCGACCGGATTGGCTGGAGGGGGGTAGCGCCCGGCGCGTAGCGCCGGTTAGTTGTCAGGTCTGGCTTGTTGCTGGATGTATTGCTTTATGATTTCCAGTGGTGCGCCGCCGCAACTCAAGGTGCA
>Ga0209125_1003410_pt1 | contig 10978 bp, 11 predicted proteins | sample BarGraIncub1131A_FD_184503 | JGI IMG/M metagenome (GOLD analysis project Ga0209125, IMG submission 184503) | Arctic peat soil microbial communities from Barrow, Alaska - Barrow Graham LP Incubations 11-31A (SPAdes) (version 2) | ecosystem: Environmental > Terrestrial > Soil > Wetlands > Peat... | reverse complement strand
GAGGTCTAATCGTGTCATTGTCTGAATTTGAAAAGAAACGTATTGAAAAACTCTTCGGGGATTACTGCGACCAGAAGGTACCCAAAGATCTTCAGGACCAGATCAGGGCCGAGTATCAAGTCCGCGGCAGCGAGGTGATTCTATTCGAGGCAAGGATCGGTTGGGACGACCCGACAAAGTGGACCTCGATGAAGGTCGCCCGTTTCAAGAAGGACGCCAAAACGGAGACCTGGCAACTCTACTGGGCTGACCGGAACGAACGCTGGTGCAAATACCCGCCCATGCCGTTTCACCGGGACCTGGAAAAACTTCTGGAAGAGGTGGAAAAGAACGAAACCGGAGCGTTCTGGGGATGAGGGGAGGGGAGGGGAGCCCAGCCCAGGGAACTCCCTCGACATTGGATAAAGCTTTGGATCGGCGGCCATTGCCGGGGATTGTCTCTGGCCGAGGGACGCCAATCAGCCTGCCTAAGCGTTACAACGAGGTAGCATCCAACCATGCGACGGCGCTGGTGCGGCTCTTTTTTGTGTTGGCCGGATGTATCACATCTGGTATAGTCCGTAGCTGAACGGCAAGGAGGTCATCAAAAAGCTGAAGGCAGCTGGGTTCCTTGTGCTCCGCACCGAGGGGAGCCATGTTCGTCTTGGGAACGGTTCCATAAAGGTGTCGGTGCCGCTTCATGGCGCGCACGATGTAAAACCTGGCACGCTGGGTGCCATCGAACGGCAAAGCGGGGTACTACTGAAATGAAAATAGCCTATTGCGCATTGATTGAACCACAGACCGGGGGGGGCTTTACCGTTACTTTTCCCGACCTGCCCGATGCTATCACCGAAGGGGATACGGAGGAGGAAGCGTTGTATAATGCCGCCGAGGTGTTGACGCTGACCCTAGATGGACGCCTTGAAGAAGGGGAGACCATACCAGAGCCTGCCTATCATGAAGGGGTGGTGGTTTATCCGTATCCGCTCTGTCAGGCCGCAGTATTAGTGCGCAAATCCCGCATGGATCGCCCAATGTCCGATATCGCGCGGGTGCTGCAAACCTCCTGGTCAGCGGCGCAACGCCTTGAAAATCCACATCACGCCACCAATATACGCCAGTTGGAAAAAGTAGCTTCGGCCTTTGGCAAGCGGCTGGTGCTCTCCTTTGAATAGCCGGGCAAACCAATAGGACTGGCGAAAGGGTACCCAAGCGGCGGCGGACCAATGCATCAATGTCAACATTGACTCGGCCAAGCTCGATACCCTCGCCGCGGAAGCAGTCGCCCAGTACGGCGCCGGCAAATGCAAACCCCTCTGACTCATCACGCACCCCACCGCTTCCGGGAGTGCGGCGACCATCTTCCGCTCGAAGGCCACGCAGTTGCGGACGAAAATTTTGCACTTCTGAAACTCAATTCTCGCCATTGAACTGCAGCTGACGGACTGATGACCTTTCCTTAGCTGGGTAGCGACCTTCAGGACTTTCTCCGGAACTCTCCTAGCCAGCAAACCGCGGGTGAACGATGCCAACCTTTGTCGTCCATGAACACCACGCCACTCACCTGCACTGGGATTTCCGCCTGGAATCCGCTGGAGTCCTGAAATCGTGGGCGGTCCCCAAGGGGCCATCCATGAACCCCGCCGACAGGCGACTCGCCATCCAGGTCGCGGACCACGACGTGGAGTATGGCCGTTTTGAAGGGATCATCCCGGAAGGGCAGTACGGGGCCGGAGAGGTGATCATCTGGGATAAGGGTTCCTACGAGCCGATGGGAGACATGGAGGAGGGGCTGCGCAAGGGGCGCCTCGCATTCGTTCTCCATGGATCAAAATTGATCGGAGAATTCACCCTGGTGAGGTTCCGGAAGGGCGCCAAGGGGAACGAGTGGCTCATAATCAAGAAACAGCAGTGAGTCCAGGAGATCTTCCCTTTTGTATGACGGGACAGGGCCGTTGTTGCTCAGGGTTAAGCTTAATAGATTCCCAACGCAGATCGATGCGGTATAAGCATTTATATTACAGGAGGTAGCACCGATGATTCCCGAAAAGCTGCTGGAAATACTGAAACAGGATGGCGTGGTCGCCATCGCTACTCTGGGCCAGGATGGGCCGCACTTGGTCAATACCTGGAACGGTTACGTTCGAATCTCCGCCGATGGCCGCTTGCTGATTCCCGCCGGTTACATGCATCAAACCGAGACCAACATAGCCTTTAATTCGGAAGTACTGATTACCCTGGGGAGCAGTAAAGTGTCAGGCTTGCACGGCCCGGGCGCCGGTTTCCTGATCAAGGGCAAAGCAGCTTTCATAACTTCCGGGCCGGATTTTGATATTCTAAAGTCGAAATTCGATTGGCTGCGCGCCACCTTGGCGGTAACTCCTGATTCAGTAACCCAAACCTGGTAGTACACTTACCCTGCGGGGGCGGGTTTGCCGGCCGCGCTGATAGGATGAAACCGGGGAAAACGAGCCATGAATACCGGGATTCTGGTGGTGGATGACAGCAGGTCGATTCGGGGCATGATCATCGACACCCTGAGCGAGGCGGGGTACCAATGCCTCGGCGCGGAGAACGTCGCCGCCGCCCTGGGCCAGCTGGCGCTCCGGGAGTTCGGACTGGTTTTGTGCGACATCGAAATGCCGGGGCAAAACGGCATCTTCCTGCTCCGGGAGATCCGCGCCGCCTTTTCCGACACCTTCGTGGTCATGCTCACCGGGGTCACCGATCCGGTGACGGTCATGGACTGCATCCATCACGGCGCCAAGGATTACCTGATGAAGCCGTTCAGCGCCGACCGCCTGCTGGTGACGGTGCGTAACGTCCTTGAGCAGCGCCGCTTTTTCCTGGCGCACCGCTCCTACCAGGAAAACCTGGAACTGAAGGTACGGGAACAGACTGAACGGATCCGCGTGACCATGCTGGAGCAGGCGCGGGCCGCCAGGGAGATGGAGATCGCCAAGGAGATCCAGTCGGCCCTGATCCCCCAGTTCATCCCCGGCACCGAGCATGTCTCCTTCGCCACCCTGTACCGTCCGGCCGGTCCCCTGGGCGGGGATTATTTCGACGTTTTTCTGCGCGAGGAGGGGATCCTGGACGTGGTGATCGCCGACGTGGCCGGCCACAATGTCGGCTCGGCGCTGATCGTGGCCGAATTGCGCGGCGCCTTCCAGGGGCAGCCCGCCGCTTCCCGGCTCGGCTGCGGCGCCATGCTGGCCCTCATCAACGAATCGCTGCACGACGATCTCACCCGGGCCGGACTCTTCGTCAGCATGTTCTACCTCCGCCTGGACGAGCGGCGCATGCGGCTCGATTACGCCTGCGCCGGGCACAACCCGGTGCTCCATATCCGGTCCGACGGCAGCACCGAGGAGCTGGACGGCGAGGGGATGATCATCGGCGTGGTTCCCCGGGTGGAGTTCGAGGAGAAATCCCTGGAGCTTGCCGTCGGCGACCGCCTGGTGCTCTATACCGACGGCATCATAGAGGCCGAAAACCGCTCCGGCGAGATGTTCGGCCTGCAGCGGCTGGCGGACTGCTTCAGGAGGAGCCTGCGCAAGGATTCCAGCGCGGCGCTTCGTCAGGCGCTGCGCGCCATGGAGGCGTTTTCCGCCGGTGTGCCTCTCAACGACGACCTGGCGCTGGTGGTGCTGACAGTGCGCTGATTTTCCGCAAGGCTAACCCGGCCGGAAACCCGGTTGTTTCCGGGGATATTCGCTTGACAAATGACTGCCATATCGCTACCTTGCCTGTCTGGCGGCCCGGGCCGGCGGCTGGATCGCCAGGTTCCTGGACCTGGAACCGAACGCCTTTTGTCCGGCCGCGATATCATCCCGAATAGCCGCTTGCCATCCATCCCGGAATACCCATTTGGCGCCCCCGCGCCGGCCTGAACCAACCTGACGCGCTACTTGATCTGCCAAGGCGTCGCAACCGGACCACGAAAAGGAACCCCGATGAGCCAACTCGACGATGCCCTGACCGAGCTGAGACTGGACATGAACGACCCCAAGCGCCAGTCCGCCTACTACGACCTCTTCATCAATTCGACCTTTTTCGTTCCCACCATGGAGCACGACCAGCTTCCCGAGGAGGTCGCCCAGGATGCCAGCGCGGACCAGGTGGCGCCGCTCGTCATGGAATCCGACGGCAACGACTACCTGATGCTTTTCGATTCCCGGGAGCGCCTTAATGCCTGGGCCAAGAAAGAGGTGAAGTGCGTCGAGGTGCCGGGCTACGTCCTGGCGGTAACCAGCGCTTCCCCGCTGCACTGGGCGCTCAACGTGGACACCGAGTTCGCCAAGCCGTTCATCCCCACCGAGATCGCCTGGCTCAAGGAAGTGGTGGAGCAGTGCAACGCCGAGGCGGCCAAGCAGCCCCACGTAGAAAAGAGATCGGCGGATCCGGCACCGGAATCTGGCGCCGACCAGATATAAGGAAAGCACTACGAATAGAACGCGGATGACGCGGATTGAGCGGATTGAGCGGATTTACGCGGATAAAAAACAAGAATTGAGGGTAAACCTTTTCAGTTTATGTGAACCCGCGCAAATCCGCTCAATCAGATGTGTATCCGCGTTCTATTGCCTTGCTTGATCTTGAATTCACCCGCCCTGCCGATAGTTACGGTTTCCCGCCCTTGAGGAGAATGGATTATGAAATACCTGAAGCTGGGAAATACCGACCTGACCGTTTCAGAATTCGGATTCGGCTGCATCCCGATCATCCGGTTTCCCCAGGAGGATTCGGTTAAAGTGCTCCGGCACGCCTTCGAGCGGGGCATCACCTTTTTCGATACGGCGAACGCCTATCGCGACAGCGAGGAGAAGATCGGGGTAGCCTTCGCCGGCAGGCGCGATAAGGTGGTGCTAGCCTCAAAGACGCTCAGGCGAGGGGCGCAGGGGGCGACCGAGCATCTGGAAAACAGTCTCCGGATGCTGAAGACCGATTATCTCGATCTCTATCAGTTGCACCAGATCGCCCAGGAGCAGGACTGGATCGAAGTGACCGGGCCGGAGGGGGCGCTTCAGGCGGTCCTGAAGGCAAAGGACGCCGGCAAGCTGAGATACCTCGGGGCGACCTCGCACAACCTTTCCATGGCGCTCAAGATGGTGCGCAGCGGCCTTTTCGATACCATCCAGTTCCCCTTCAACCTCATCGAGGAGGGGGCGAAGGACGAACTCCTTGGCGCGACCCGGGAGATGGGGATGGGCTTTATCTGCATGAAGCCTTTCGGCGGCGGCGTGATCGACAACGCGCAGGTGGCCTTCAAGTATCTTCGGAGCCATCCCGGCGTGATACCGATCCCCGGTTTCGAATCCTGCGCCCAGGTGGACCAGATTGTCTCCATCTACGCGGAGGCCAACGCGATCAGCGAACCGGATCTCGAAATCATGGAGAACTATCGCCGCGAACTGGGCAAGAGGTTCTGCCGCCGCTGCGAGTATTGTCAGCCTTGCCCGCAGGGGGTAATGATAACGCCGGCCATGGGCTATCCGATCGTCGCCTCGCGCATGTCGCCTTCCGTCGCCGTGGAATTCTGCAAAAAGGCGATGGAAAGCGTGCAGCTTTGCACCGGTTGCGGCGCCTGCCTCGGACGTTGCCCCTACGAACTGCGCATTCCCGAAATCCTGCAAGCCAATTACGCCCTCTACGAGAGACACCTGAAAGAGAAAGAGGTCTGACCGCGCCTGACAGGCAAGGCAATAGAACGCGGATACAGATCTGATGGAGCGGATTACACGGATTTATATACTGAATAGCCTTAAATTCTTGTCTTTATCCGCGTAAACCCGCTCAATCCGCGTCATCCGCGTTCCATTAGTCTTGTTTGAGCTTGCCTTAATTCCGTAAAAGTTTATCTCTGTCCGGCGAAATGCAGGATTAACCGGTTTGCTCCTCAATGTAAATCCTCGCAGCACCCACTTCGGCACTACAACGTCCTCACTCCTTGGCAAAAAATAAGAACAAAATAATGTGCCGTTACCTGTCTGACTTTACCCTATGCACTGGATAAACAGGGCAGGAATACGACTTGTACGTTAGCGGCGGCACATATAGCTGTAAAAAAATGGACAGGTGAAAAAATTACCGTTGCCATTCAACCTGCTGATTAATCGAGGCGATGGTTGCCAGTAAATTTGCAGCTGTAAAAAAATGGACAGTTCCTCGTTTGCGGGAGAATCAACGGAGCGCTGTAAGGTACCGTTCTACTGACAGATGTTTGATTGTTCCCGCCGGTATGTTTCTTGCCAGTAAGATTGGTTGGTTTAATTGGCTGGGAGAAATAGTTCACTTTGCTACTCTTTTAATCCTCGCCTGAATAAGATATCCCGGCCTTTGCTGTTCTTTCGGCCGTCCTGCCGTCTGACCCGTACCCATGGTCGGAAGGGGGCGCGGCATTATCATGCAATGTTTCAATCAAAAGGAGGCAACACCATGAAGCGACTTTTCACGACTCTGACCCTGGCTTTCACCCTCGGCATGCCGGCCCAGCTCCTCGCGGCCGGGGAAATCAGCTACGCCGGCTCCATTTCCATTGGCACCGGTATCCTCGAGGCCGGGGCGGCCAAGGCATTCGAAAAGAAGACCGGCATCAGATTCACCAAGATAGACAACGCCGGTTCCGGCAAGGGAATCAAGGAGCTGCAGGCGGGAAAGGTTACCCTCGCCGGCCTGGGAAGGCCGATCAAGCCCGAGGAAAAGAAGGCTAAACTCTCCGCCGTCACCATCGGCTACGACGCCATCGCCGTCTTCGTCCACAAGTCCAATCCGTTGAAAAACATCTCCAAGGAGCAGTTGAAGGGGATCCTCACCAACAAGGTCACCTCCTGGAAGGAGCTGGGTGGCAAGAATGCCCCCATCGCCGCCAGCACCGAGAAGCTTTCCGGCGAGAAGCGCGGGGCAGTCGAGATGGTTCAGAAGCTGATCCTCAACGGCGCCGACTACGGCAAGGCAATGAAGGAGTTCGGCTCCCCCCGCGACCAGTTGATCGATCTGGCCAGGAACGAGAACGGCATCTGCACCGTGAGTCTCGGCATCCTCTCTTCCCTCGACGCCGGCACCCGCAGCAAGATCAAGACCCTTTTCGTGCAGGATTACCCGCCTACCAGCCAGAACATCCAGTCGGGATCCTACGCCATCTCCGTCCCTCTGCAACTGGTGACCAGGGGGCTCGCCAAGGATGAGGGAAAGGAATTTATCAAATTCATCCTCTCGGCAGAGGGACAGGCGATCGTGGGGAAAAACTTCGTCTCCGTGAGAAAATGAGGACTAACCCGGCATCTCGTCGATAAGGAACCTTGCATATGGGTATCAAGAACCCGCTGAAGTCTCTGCTGTTTTCCCGGCCCGAGGCGCGTCACTGGAAGCTTCGCACCAAGATGCTCCTGCTGGCCGCTATCGTCTTCGCCGGTTTTGCCCTTTCGACGGTCCTGGCCACCCTCACCCTCAACCAGGTGAAGGTGGGGGGGGCTCTCTACAGCCAGATCAAGAACGATAAGAATTCCCTGGAACGGATCGCCCTGCTCCTCTTGAACCTGAACAAGGTCAACGCGGAGGTCTACCTGCTGGTCGCCGAAACCGACCCCGACCGGATGAAAGCAAGCATTGAAAAACTGGGGCTTTTGGAGGGGGAGATCACCGAGAAGTTCGCCGCGGTCTCCAGGACCCTCGACAGCGATGAGAAAAGGGTGGCGGTGCAGGACGCGGAGGCCACCTGGAAGGAGTTCTCCGCGACGCTGGCAGGCGAGGTGATGTCGGCCGTGCAGCGCAATGATCGGGTCAAGGCCCGGGAGCTGGCCCTGGGGGTCCAGGCCATGCGCTTCGAGCGCTTCACCGAGCAGGTCGGCGCCATCGTGGACACCACCAACCTGGAGATCGAGGAGCTCGAGGCGGCCTCCAGCAGGACCATCAGCCGGAAAATCCTCCTGACCGCCGCCTTCAGCGGCGGCCTCTGTATCCTCATCCTGGTCTCGTCGCTCATCGTCACCAACTCGGTGACCCAGCCGATCCGGCAGGGAGTAGATTTCGCCCGTTCGGTCGCGGCGGGAAACCTCACCGAAACCCTCGCGGTCCGGCGCGGCGACGAGGTCGGCGAGCTGGTGGGGGCGCTCAACGGCATGGTTGGGAGCCTGAACGGCATGGTCAGCAAGGTGGATCATTCCACGGCCGAACTCTCCCAGATCTCCGCCAACCTGACCGAGGCCGCCTCCCGCGTGGTCAAGGCGACCCAGCTGCAGGCAAGCGGCGTCTCCGAAACCTCCTCCGCGGTCAGCGAGATCAGCGCGTCGCTGAAGCAGGTGGCGCTCTGGGTCGACACCCTCGCCAGGTCTGCCACGGAGAGTTCTTCCTCGATCCTGGAAATGGCGAGCAGTGTCGAGGAGGTGGCGCAGAACATGGATAACCTTTCCCAGTCGGTTGGGGAGGTGAGCTCCTCCATCACCCAGATGTCCTCCTCCATCCGGCAGGTAAGCGACGGCGTGGAGACCCTGATGACGGCTTCCTCCACCACCGCCTCGTCCATGACCGAGATGGACAGCTCCATCAAGCAGATCCAGCAGCACGCCAGCGATACCGCCGGCATCAGCGACACGGTGCGCCTCGACGCGGAGCGGGCAGGGCGGCGGTGGAGGCGACCATCACCGGGATCGATGAAATAAGCCGATCCTCGCGGGTGACCTTCGAGGTGATCGGCACCCTCTCCCAGCGCGCCGGCGATATCGGCACCATTCTCGGGGTGATCGACGAGGTGGCGGAACAGACCAACCTCCTGGCGCTGAACGCCGCGATCATCGCGGCCCAGGCCGGCGAGCACGGCAAGGGGTTTGCTGTCGTGGCCGACGAGATCAAGGAGTTGTCCGAACGCACCAGCAGTTCCACCCGCGAGATCGCCAAGGTGATCCGCGCGGTGCAGGACGAAACGCAGCGCGCCGTGGATGCCATCGAGGTGGCGGAAAAAAGCATCGCCAATGGGGGGGAACTGTCGAGCAACGCCGGTGCCGCGCTGAAAAAGATCGTGGCGGGGGCGCAGCAGGCCAGCGGGCAGATGGCGGAGATCGCCCGGGCCACGGAGGAGCAGGCGCGGGGAAGCCAGATCATCCGCGACGCCATGTCCAAGGTTACCGACCTGGTGGAGCGGTTCGCCAGGGCGAGCCAGGAACAGTCCACCAGCAGCGACCTGATCATGACGGCGGTGGGATGCATGGAGGAGTTGACCGCCCACGTGCGGAACTCGACCCGGGAGCAGAGCAAGGTGGGAAACCTGATCGCCCATTCGACCGAAAGCGCCACCGCCATGATCCAGCAGATCAAGCGGGCCTGCGACGAGCAGAGCAAGGGGAGCGAGCAGATCGTATCGGCCATCGAGGATATCCAGGAGTCGACCCAGGTGAACCTCGACACCACCATCATCGTGAACGGCGCGGCCGCCAGCCTGGCCAGCCAGGTGAAGTTCCTGCATAAGGAGATGCAGGCTTTCCAGGTTTGACGCTTCCTGGAAGGAAATCCATAAAAAAACTGGTCTTTTTTGGCTTTGAACCAAGCCTTGTTTTTGATTTTTCTCTGTGTTCCTCTGTGGTTACGCTATTGATTCAGATGTTGATTTGGTCCGGCCATTTGCGACCTGCTGAATAGTTACGAAAATTTTCACCTTGAGCCTTGGCCTTTCCTTTTTGCCATCCTTGCCCCTTTCTTTTCCCTGATAAGAAAGGGGCAAACTTTATCTGGCAGTCGTCGCTCAAATGAAGTATCACTACAATTAAACAGCGCCACTGGAGGGTAACATGGGTGCATTATCGCGGAATATGATCCTGAGTCTGGGCGTCTGGCTGATGCTGGCGGGGATCTGCTTCGGCAAGCAGGTCTATCTGAAGGATGGCGGCGTCATCGATTGCGAATCCTCCTGGCGACGTGGCGGTCAGGTTGTCGTCAAGGTCAACCGGGATGTCGTGCTCGATTTCGAAGCAAGTGAAATAGATTTGCAAAAGAGCTTTCCCGAAGCCAGGAAAAAAATCCGCCACCCGGAACGACACCGAGCTGCCCGCGCGGTTAAGCCAACCGGCGATACGGCAACGGCTGCCGAAGCGGCCACTCCTCCCGACACGTCGGCGCCTGCGGCGCCCGCGGCCAAACCGGCTCGACCCGTGGTCTCCGCGGCACCTGCGCAGTCCGCCGCGCCTGTCGCGCCCGCGGCGAAGCCCGTTGCGCCCACCGTGATACCCGCAGCGAAACCAGCGGCGAAACCAGCGGCGAAGCGAAGTCCTCCACCTGTTCCGGCGCCCGCGCCTGCGGTGCAAGAAGCGGTTCAGCCTGAAACGGCTCAACCCGCTCCGGCTGGCCCTTCCGCCGCGCCGGATAAGGCGGAATCGGTGCGCCAGCTTCGGCAGGCCGCGCAGATGATGGCTGAGGCCATTCAGAAGAAGGATCCGGCGCTGCTGAAACAGGCGATCGAGCTTCAAAATAGCGCCCTGCAGCAAAACAAGACTCAAGTCCAGCATGCCCAGGGAAGGATGATCAAGATCGTGCTCTTCCTGCTGGTCTTCGGTATCCTGATGATCGCTTCCCTGTGGGCCATATTCAATAAGGCCGGGGAGGCGGGCGTGAAAAGCATCGTGCCGATTTACAACATGTACATCCTGATGAAGGTATCCGGCAAGCCCGGATGGTGGGTGATCCTGCTGTTCATTCCCCTGGTCGGATTCGTGATCAATCTGCTGGCCATGCTCACCCTGTCCGAAAAGTTCGGCAGGAGCGTGCTGTTCGCCGTCGGGCTCTGCCTGCTGCCGATCTTCTTTTTCCCGATGCTTGCCTTCGGAGGCTCGCGCTATCAGGGGTAAGAGGCCAAGGGGAAAAATACTTTTCAGGCCGTATCCCGAAGCAATGGGGATATTGCAGTAAAATTGCAGGGTGGACCCAGAGGTTGCAGCGGATAATCCGTCAAGGAGGAATGATCATGGCTAAGGAAAGATTGGTCGTTATCGGCGGTGATGCGGCGGGG
>Ga0209125_1003409_pt1 | contig 10979 bp, 12 predicted proteins | sample BarGraIncub1131A_FD_184503 | JGI IMG/M metagenome (GOLD analysis project Ga0209125, IMG submission 184503) | Arctic peat soil microbial communities from Barrow, Alaska - Barrow Graham LP Incubations 11-31A (SPAdes) (version 2) | ecosystem: Environmental > Terrestrial > Soil > Wetlands > Peat... | reverse complement strand
GTTCTTAATTATTACCCACAATATTTATGAAAAGAACCTATAAAAAAGACATTAATTAATAAAATCTCATTTTTTATATTAATCTTATGTGATTATTAAGGGCATTTTCTACTTCTTGCGTACTAATTCCAATATACTTTTGTGTGATTGAAGTATTGGAGTGCTGGAGTAATTGTCTAACCAATGCAATATTATAATTATTATTATTAATATATATTTCGGTAGCAAAGTACTTTCTAAAACTATGTGTGCTAATATTTTCAAATCCTAAGTAATCACAGACTAATTTTAATTGTTTTTGAATAGCTCTTTCTGTTATGTCAAACATTCTGGCACTTGATCTTATATTATTCTCAAGACAATACATTTTGATATAATGACTTGTTGTAAAATGAAGTTGAACCAATAAAAAATCCATAGTGGATTAATTCTGTGTTATGCTTTAATCGTCACAACTAAAACACACAGGAGGATAATCACTATGGAATACCCAAATAATAACACAAAATCACATAAAAATAAACACTTGAACTTTGAAGAACGCGTTATGATTGAAATTCGTCTTAGAGATGGCTTTTCGCCATATAAAATAGCTAAGGAACTTGAACGTCCAATAACCACTATTCTCAATGAAATACATCGTGGTACTACAACTCAAATTAAACAAGGTAAACCAGTTGAGATGTACCTTGCGGATACTGGTGAAGCCATTTACAGAAATCATCGTCTAAATTCTTGTCGTGCCTTTAAGCGGTTAGAGTGCTGTAAATTTATAAACTTCGTAGTAGATAAAATTAAAAATTCATCGTGGTCCCCAGATGCCTGTGTTGGTAATTCACTTGAAACTAAACTATTTAAATGTTCTAAAATAGTCTGTACTAAAACTTTGTACAACTATATTGATCTTGGTCTACTTAGCGTTAAAAATATTGATTTACCAATAAAACTACGTAGAAATACTAAGCCATCAACAGTTATAAAACATAAGAAAACCCTTGGCAAAAGTATTGAAGAACGCCCAAATTCTATAAATAGTCGCAAGGAATTTGGTCATTGGGAAATTGATACTGTAATTGGAGAAAAAGCAGGTAATGATTGTGTACTTCTAACTATTGTAGAACGTAAGACCAGGAATGCTATTGTACGCTCAATTGCAAGCAAAACAGCTAGTGCAGTTATGGGTGAGCTTAAACACATCAGCAACTTATATGGTGAGCAGTTCAGCCAAGTATTCAAAACAATAACTGGAGATAATGGTTCTGAGTTTGCTGATTTATCCACACTTGAAGATGATAGTGATACAAAGGTATACTTTACTCATCCATACTCTTCCTTTGAAAAAGGAACTAAACGAACGTCACAATGGACTAATTCGTCGCTTCATTCCTAAAGGAAACCGTATGTCAGATTATAGTGTCTCTGATATCTCAATCATCGAGGAATGGATGAATACTCTTCCTAGACGTATACTCCAATACAAAACCCCTGAAGATCTATTCGAAGCACAATTAGATATAATTTATGCAGCATAAGTAATTTCAACGATTTAAGTATAAATACAAATTGGTTCAACTTGTTATTGCAATTGGTCACTAAAAAAAATGTTGAAGAACTCCAAAATGAATTTGATTATCGCAGGGGTCCTTTAAAATGGAAATTTCACATGAAAAAATGATAGCCCCAGCTCATGGTGATAGAAGTGAAAATGCTGAATATAAAGCAGCCAAATCAAATATGTATGAGAATTTTAGACGAATGGGTTATTTAATAAAAATGATCAGATCTGCTCAGGTTATAGATGATGTTATTAATAATACCCCTAGTGCAAATATAGGTAATAAATTAATGATAAAATTTGAAGGTAGTGATGATATAGAAAAAATAGAACTTGTAACAACACTCCAAGTGGATATATTAAACGAAAAGTTTAGTATTGAGTCCCCAATAAGAAGAGTATTATTTGGAAAAACAGCAGGAGATATAGTTGAAGTAGAATCTCCTGATGGGAATTATAAAATAGAGCTGGTAAGCATAAATAAGGACTAATCTAAAAGCTAGATATAACAAAAGAAAGTCATGAATTGCAATTGCAACCCATGGCTTTCCTACACTACATCAAACCCATATATTCTATCAACTATCTTACTATTAGGATCATATCTTATAAGCCTATAGGACATATACAAATCCCCCGAAGCACCTAGCAAATTAAGTAAAAATATTATGCCCCCTAGCCACGCAGGCAACAATAATGTTACTACCGACATTATTGTTAATGGTGCTAGAAGAATAATTAGAAATTTAGTACGTTCTATTGGCATTTCAGAGATTTCCTGAGTGTACGCATAAATTCCTTTGAAGCCATACTTAACGGTGCCACCAAAGGCTTTATATGTGAGTCCATGAATACCCTCATGAACAATCGATATTGGAATCATTAAAAGTAGTACATATACACAAAAATTAATTACTAAGTATTTAGTTGGGTAGAAAATATAAGGCTTTAGAAAGAAATTATCCAGTATATTACCTACGGTACTCCCCAGGAGCATTACAATCAAAAAAGCTATTATTGTACATATTATATGTGTTTTCCACGTAATTTTAAAAGACATGTCATCACCTCTTTTAGAAGTATTGACATGCTTTGGGGTTGTTAAACTATTTTATAATTTAAATACAAGGAAATTACAACCATATAACAGTTTGGATAGTGGCATGTTATCTCTATTCTTTATTTTTATTGAACCATTTTCTCTTTTAGTTCAATTACTTTTTGTGTTGGTAGATCTGTTAATTCAAATATGTCATCAATAGAAAGTCCTTTTATTATTATTTTTTCTGCTACCTTTATCGCTTTCTCAGGCGCTCCCTCATTCTTAGCAGAGCTAATCATGTTAGCCCTCTCATGAAGCGATCTTTCTCTTGCTTTGTAAAGTTCTAATGTCTTTGGATCACTACTTAGATATTCTATTTTCTCTTCTGCTTTTCTTATATCAACGTCCATGTCCATCAGCTCCCTTAACTCTTTTGTACTTATATCTTCTCTAAAAAATGATAACCACCTTTGAAGCTTATCTCCTTTTAAATTCTTATTTCTTAATTTTCTATCTATAATTCCTGTCTTATCTCCAATTAATTCAGGCGTTAGTTCTTTATTTTCAACTATCTCTAGTGTTACTAGTTTATCTATATCTTTCTTACTTAGTATCGCATTAAAAAGTGCTATTAGATTATCTTTGGTTTCTTCCTCACCAAATGTTTTCTTAAAGATGAAGTCATTTAAAGGCTTTAATCTTTCCATATAATCATTCCTTCCTATATTCTCATTTTATCAGAAAATTGCATTTTATTCTACACTACTTTTAAAATATTAAATCATCTCCTGCGGAGCTGCAGTGCTAACGACTTCAGAAGGAGATTTACCCCCTTGTAGACCTCTGAAGTAGATAACAATTTTCAATTGTTATTCCCCCACTAAAGTTTTCCTTTTATTACAGTATATAACTCACCCTTGTAGAAGTGGGAGACTTTCCTTCTGAAATGTCGTTAGATTGATGTGGTGAAACCTAGTCTTCACAACAAAGAAACTACCTAAATATATTTCTATAAATTTAAGTAGTTCCACCAACTGGCTGTCGCCAAGTTTTTTGTGTCTATTCTTTTATTAGTATTCAACTTTTCAGCCTAACTTCCTCGACCATAAATTCGCATCAAATGTTACATTCTCGCCTAACTTCGTACTCCTTGCTAACCGCGTATTCCCTTTTATTAGGCGGTCAATGCGACCCCATTCCAATAATTGGATGTGGCGAAGCGAATCCGTTTATTGGTTGCTGACGTTAGCTGACAGTTTCTGTTTGCTAATGTCCTTCGAAGCTTTTCATTATTTTTCTCTGATTGAAGTGGATACTATAACCCTACTTCCCAATGGAAGCGTATTTTTACCAGCTCCTCCACTTCCTTCACCACTACTTCCATCAGCAGCAGAGTATGTGGGTGGTGCATAAGTTATTGTTGGACTATAACCCAAAGTAATAGAACCTCTATTAACGGCATAAGCTCCAATTAATCTAGGCGCATAACCAGCGGTAAGATTGTTATCCGCCACTACAGTACCAAACCAACTGTCGTTCTCGGCAATATTAAAATTATTATGAGTCTCCCAGTATACCTTTCCAGCCAATTCAATAGCAAGATCATGGGTATCGACATTGCTTAATAAGTTATTCATGTCTGTAAAACTGTTCCCATCTTGAGATACTGTTACAACTACTCCTCCACCAAAAGTAATATCGTTATTTGCATATACGTTAATAGGACCTTTAGATAAATCAAGCTGTAGCTTAATATTTGATTGATTAGCATTTATATTATTGAAATAATAATTACCACTAGTAAATCTCACTGTATTATTATAATTAATAGAAAGATTATTGTATGAACCCGGCAAAACTGTTTGTAGTCCTGGTTTTTGCCAGTCTTCTTTTAATATTACATTTGTACCACCAGCTGTGATCGAGTGAATTGGGATATTATTTTGAATCGGTTCTGTTATACCAAAAGACGGAGGAGTTGGGTGGAGGAGTGGAAGGGAAAGTTGATTCACTGCTGTTGAATTAGCGTCAATGACAGAACCCCCAGCCCTCGAGTAACCTTCAATGTACGTACCGTATTCCTTTTTAATGTTATTCCCTGCATTCACATATCCTTTCACTCTTGAGTTACTACTTAATAATTTAACGTCTCCGCCTGCAAAAACATTTTGTATAACAGACACACCTGATTGGAGCGTTACATTGCCAGCTGCATGTAAATTACCTAAGACTTTGGCTTTATCTGCTAAAAGCTGGACATCCCCTCCTGAAAAGACACTTCCATTTACCGTTCCACCAGATCCTATAGTAACATTTCCAGAAGCATTGACATTTCCAACTACAGTGGATACACCACCATAAGAAACCACTACATCTCCATTAAGTGCGCACACATTCCCACCAATTGTTGGGTTATTACCATCGCCATGGATCCGAACGTATGTTTCAGATATAATGTTTCCAGATATATTAGTGCCAGCAGACGCTAAATCAATATCTTTGCTATATAAACTCCCACTCATTATACTCATACCAGGCAGATTCAAGGCTGTATTGCCACTGAAAAGCGCATAATTAAACGCAGGATTTTTTCCACCACTCTTCTCAATTCTATGTGAAACATCGATTGTTGAACTAACTGAGCGGCTTCTATCTCCAATTTGTCCTGTTGAATTTAATACATATGAAATAGTCCTTTGAGTATATTGAGGGGTCTCTTCATCTTTGACTAGCCCCTTAACAACATCGATATTTGCATATGGAAGTTTGCCAAATTGGGACGCAAATCCGGACAATTTAACTTTATTTATGCTCGCATCAATGTACACCCATAAGTTGTTAAAAAATTCGTCATGAGTAAGTGTTTGATCAGAAAACCCCTGTACCTGTTGACTAACTTTATAAACAGAATCATTGATACCAGCTTCCGCAATATAATAAACTGCCTGGTTATTTCTTTCATTACCTGTCATCTTAAAATTCGAAGCTGTCACAGTTAACAATGTCATCCCCAACAATGAAATGACCACCAGCACTAACAACACGACCACCAGAGCCGACCCCTTTTGTACGCAGTCGGATTGTGAGATCCAAAAGTTCTTTTTCATAAAAGCACCTACTCCCTTACATAGATTTCAGATGTTAACGTAAACTCACTACCACGGTTAGCCTGGCTGGTGATTTCCAAAGTTATTTTATTTCCTTCCTTTGATGGATTAAATGACTTAATTCCAGAATCAAGTTCATTTCCATTTTTCAACAAATTACTTCCTTGCAAAGTATATACTTCTCCACCCACATTTATTGTCCCACCGGAAATTGTTATATCCGTAGCATCAGATTTTCGAATTTCCTTGGAAATATCACTGATAGCATGTCGCACTTTTGATTGATTATCTATATTATCTGCTTGGGCATTAAAATTTTTAAAACCAAAAGAGAAGACTGAAAACCCAATCATGATTACAACACCCAACAAAGCGAGAACTATCATCAATTCAACTAAAGTAAATCCTTTTCTGTTCTTAATCATTGTTCTCACCCTCTTTATCGTTCTTTGACATATAAAAACTTCAAATTACTTTAGCGAGATGTAAATGCTTTTTCGTTATTTCCACAAAAATTTAGTTTCCATTTGAGCTTTAAGCTCTGATTCCGACTCATCAGAGTAAATCCTTACAACTGCTCTAACAAGGTTATTCTGAACAGTAATTTGTTTATCAATCCAGTAGTTTCCACCCCAAGAGTCCTTATGCTTCTGTATTCCATTTGAAGGAATAGGTGTTTTTCCATCTACATTTAGACTGTCATTGTAAATATCCTCCATCACGCGTTGTGCCACATATGTAGCATCTAAAATAACTCCTGATTTTTGGGTAGTAACGGTGGACTGTACAAACATATTCAGAAATGGGACTATAATAATTGATAATATTGCCAAAGAAACAATAATTTCTATTAGTGTCATTCCCTTTAGATTACGTAAAAATTTTTTTTGTTTAATTGTATTCATTTCAATAACCTTCTTTCTTAGTATAAAAACAAAGTTTAAAATAAAATATTATTAGAATACTAATAAGAAATCTGAAACTTAATAATAGTGTCCACATCTCCCTTTTTTTACTTCAGAAGTATCAATGTCTCTAGTTATGTTATGATTAGATATTCATTTTGTTCACTAAATTTGTCAACACTTTGAATGCGCTTAAAGTTTCTTCTGTACCTGAGAGTGCAAGAGAATGTGCTTGTATTCTTTTATTCTCATTAGATGCCTGCACTGTTTGTGAAAGGCTAATATTTAATATGCTACACCACTATTCTCTTAAGCATAATAACAACAATAAATGTATAATTTTTGTTACCTTTTAAAACTAATTAGAAATAAATTCACCTATAAGTTCTAAATATCCCTATTCACTTACTAATATAGTTAATATAACTTCTAACAACCGAAATATCACCTTTTTCTTTTATTATACTCAACCTCGGTTTACTTTTATCATCACCTAAAATGTTCACAACAACACTTTTATCAGTATCATTTGTAATTCTAATATTTGCTCCTGATAAATCTGAACTTGAGCTTCTTTTTTGTGAAACCATATCTAGAACTATATTCCCTCCATTAGGTACAAACTCAATATAATTGTTAAAATTACTAGGATAGGAATTTGTACTTGTTTTATATTTATAATAATACTTAGATCCAATTTTTGTGAAATAAAACTCTACTAACTCTATTCCTGCATTGTTTGCATAAACATATGATTTCATTGACTCTTCTTTTGCCTTCTCAATTGTTATAGTATGCAACTTATTAGTTGTTTTAGGTTTTGCAAATAAAATAAAGTCACTTTTAGCTTCAACATTTGCTGCTGTGCTTACATTTTTTGTTGCTGTGCTTACACTGTTTGTTACCGTACTTGTACTTTTCACGGCTGTGCTTGCAACTTGGTTTGTTGTTGTTGTTGTTGTTGTTGGAGTGGTAACCTGTAATGAAGAAGAAGATCCAAGATAAGGACTCTCATTGCCACTAGGTGCTTTATAATCCCACTTAAAATCATCTTTATTATTAAGTCTCGGAACACCATAAAAATCTAATACAATAGTTCCTGATACATTACTGCCTTGAGCTCCAGTTACGTTTATATTATTAATAACTATTTTTTGATTATAATTTTCTACTTGCCCTATAAAACTTATAAGTTCATCGTACGTGCCCTTAAAGTTAATTGTAACTTCCATTTTGTATGCACCAACAATCTTTAAGTCACTAGTGCTCGCACTTATATTACTATTATTCGTACCAGAACTGCTAGTATCCTTTGTTGCAGTAGTAGATTTTTTTATAGATGTACCATTAAAGTCACTAACTAACTTATCTAATTCATTAGAAGCATTCGTACTATTAACTACAGTATTGGCAGTCTTACTAGCATCTGCTGTCGTTGTGTTTTCACTAGTTACTTCTGAGAACCCTAATACATCTGCCTGAATATTACTATATTTAATCATTTTATCTAAAATAACTATTATTTCTTCCTGCTGAATTGATGGAAACAGCATATCTGTCTTACTAAGTATCTTAGAATTTAACACTGTATATTGTTCATTTTCATTATCTTTTGAAGCAATCTTTGCTTTAACTTGCTCCCATTTTTGAGAGTATGTATCTCTACTGGCTTTTAACTTAGTTATCTGTTGATTTTGTTTTATTAAAATAAATTGATAAAAACAATATCCTAATAAAACTAATAATAAGGCTCCTACTAACATTTGCTCCCTTTTAGTTACTTTCATAATTAATCAACTTCCTTTAAAGTACAATTTAGAGTAAAAGTTAGGCTTGTATTTCCTGTAGAAGGCGAATTTATGGTTGTAATATTAACTTCTTTTATAATATCCAATTTTTTTAAGCTTCGCTCAAATACTGCTATAGATTCCCTATCTTTTGCTTCTGCTTGAAGTTGTATACCGCTCGCATTTAAAGTCATTACCTTAAAATACAAACCTGAAGGAATGCAGGAGTTTATTTCATTTATTGCTTTACTGCCTACAAAATCATTACTTTTTAACCCATCACTAATATTTGACACAATACTATAGTACTTATTCATAACAACTAGCTTTTTATCTTCATCTTGTATTTCTTTTAGCTTAACTACATTTTGATTTGAATTTAAATTTTGCTGTGTATACTTAATTTCAGAATTTAGCTCCTTTATAGTAAAATAATTAAATGCATAAATAACAGTAATGAATAAGACTAAACCTATAGATAATACGATACCATAAAAATATTCTTTTTTAAAATCTTTTCTGTTTCCTGTATAAGGTACAAAAAAATTCAAATCATTCATAAGTTTCACCTACCTTAGTCTTATTATCGCTCCAATAGCGTTTAAATATTTGCTTAATTCCACATCTATTTTAGAACAGTTTACATTACTCAGACTCTGTATTTGGGTAACCGGTAGGTTCATTGCCTCTTTTATAAATGTTTCTATACCTTTAAGACTTGAACTTCCTCCGTAAATATATATTCTGTCTATTTTATTTCCTTGTTCTTTATTTTTATAATAATTAAGCAATTTTTCTATTTCTTGAATCCAATTTCTTACTTGCGCTTTTATAATATCGTTTACCATTGAACTCTGCGTATCACTTAAAGATTTACTCTCTAAATTACAACATTTAAGCTTTTGCTCTTCTGCTGCTTCTTCTGAAATAGATAACTGCTTAGAAATATCTATATCTATATAAGCGCCACCATAATTAATGATTCTAGTAAACTGCACATTTCCCTCTGAAATGATATTTACATTTGTAAAATCATATCCTAAATCTATCACTGCAACAGTATCTTCTAAACTGTAATTTTCATCATTAAGTTTTAAATCTTCAATAAATAACTTATTAATACTATTTGAACTTATATCTAATGCTACTGCATTACCCTTTAATTCCTTTATTAAATTATAATATCCCAATGCCATAATTTTAGGATACACCACTACTGTAACCTTAGCTTGTTTTATACCCTCGTCTTCAAACTCTTTTAATACAAAGTATTGCATTATATAATCATCAAACATAATTGGTAAATATCTTTCCATCTGAAACTTAATGATAGAGTCCATGTCTTCCTTTTTAGCTATAGGAATATCAATGTCTCTAGTTATAACTGTTGTGCTTTTTGTAGTGATTATAATATTTCTACATTTTATATTTTCAGCTTGCAGAACATCTAAAATTTCACTTTTTAATTTAGTTATATCTATAATATTTCCATCATTATAACATCCTATTGGAGTAATCATAGTGATAGCCTTTTCTATAATAACATTTTTTTTACTTTGGCTTCCTAGAACTATCTTTGTGTTTTTTGAACCTATGTCTAGGGATAAGACTTTTGAGTTGAACATGATGGTCACCTCTTTTTTCGTTAATTTAGTTGAAATATTTTGTTTTTAAAGAAGGTCGGTTACACTATTAGCTTCATAAAACCCAAGTGTCCATATACAGGCTTTACTTCATCGCTACCCCTATTGTCCTAGTTTTCTCATAGAGTTTTATATACTCATTGAAATTCGGTAAAATTTACACCCCTAGGGTCCTTCCAGGAAACGGATTCCGTTTTCTGGTTGTTTTTTTGTTCACAGTTTATTCACGGCCCTCGGGGGGCCTTGCAAAGGACCTGAGGGACTGAGCTTTCTATGGATTCTTTCCCTTATGGAACAACAACTGCTGCTGCTCCACCTGCTCCTCCTGTAGCAACATAAGTTTTATTATTCAAAATTTCTGTAAGTATGAAACTGCCATCTGTCTTATAAGATAATGTTTTATTAGCAGGAGTTGCATCAGGACTAATACCTGACAACTTCACAACTGGATCTGTAGCTACCGAACCAACATTTGAGACAGCTACATCTGCTGCAAAAGTTCCACTTGGTGAATCAGTTAATAATGATTGAATAGCAGTTGAAATTTGATGTGAGTCTGTAACAACCTGTGTTCTTCTTGCCTTATCCTGGAAACCTAGTAACTTTGGTACTGCAATTGCTGCTAATATACCTATGATTGCAATAACCACAATAAGTTCAATTAAAGTAAACCCTTTCCTCTTCTTTTTCTTCATTACATCCATTTTCAATAAATTCATTTCCATTAATAATTCCTCCTTATAAATTAAGGTAGTGTAAAGTTTTTTACACTACTTATTTGGTTTTTTCTTTATATATCAAGGGATACAGAGCTTTTTAGACACAAAAAACAATGACCCCCTTAATCACATGTTATAATTGAGTACGTAACCACACAAATATACAGATGAAAGGATGTCATTGTTATGGACTCAATTATAACTTATTTAGTTTTATATAA